>WNGO01003203.1_pt1 | contig 10516 bp, 9 predicted proteins | sample 5400511 | NCBI WGS metagenome assembly WNGO01 (sample SAMN13153380, study PRJNA577476) | soil metagenome | isolation source: 20 cm soil or saprolite under Garry oak tree replicate 2 | place: USA:California | collected 2016-06-15
GGGCGATTGAGGGCAATCGCCCCTACCATGCCCTTATTAGTTCACAAAATTATTCCGTCGCGTGCCGCTTCGGTGCTGGCTTGGGCTCGGCCGCTTCGTGTGCCGGTTCGTCGCCGGGCTGTGTCCATTCCGTATGGAAAATCCCCGGTTTATCGATACGCTCGTAGGTGTGGGCGCCGAAGAAGTCGCGCTGCGCTTGCAATAGGTTGGCCGGCAAACGCGCCGAGCGATAGCTGTCAAAATAAGCCAGTGAAGCGCTAAAGGCGGGAACGGCTACGCCCTGGTCGATCGCGGTCGAAACCGCTACCCGCCAGTTGTGCTGGGTCTGGGCGATGATGTCGGTGAAATAGGAATCGAGCAGCAGATTGTGCAGCGATGGATTCCGCGCATAAGCCTCGGTAATGCGGTTGAGAAAGCGCGCGCGGATAATGCAGCCGCCCCGCCAGATGGTCGCGATATCGCCGAATTTTAAATTCCAGTGATAGGTCGTACTCGCAGCCCCGAGCAACTCCATTCCCTGGGCATAGGAGACGATCTTCGAAGCATAAAGGGCGTCGTGCACCGCCTCGACCAGCTGTTTGCGGTCGCCGGTATATTTCGGAATCGCAGGTTGCGGCAGGATTTTTGACGCGGCCACGCGTTCATCCTTTCGCGATGAAATTACTCGCGCCTCGACCGCAGCATTGATGGTCGAGATCACGACCGATTGTGCAAGGGCGGATTGCAGGGTCCAGAGGCCGGTCCCTTTTTGTCCCGCCTTATCGAGAATGACATCGACCAACGGTTTCCCCGTCTCGGGGTCCTTTTTCCGGAAAATCTGCGCCGTGATTTCGATCAGATAACTCTCGAGCGCGCCCCGGTTCCACTCGGCGAAAATATCGGCTAGCTCTTTCGCTTGCAGGTCGAGGACATTTTTCAGAATGGCGTAGGCTTCACAAATTAACTGAATATCGCCGTACTCGATTCCGTTGTGCACCATCTTCACGTAATGGCCGGCCCCATCCGGCCCCATGTAACGGCAGCAAGGCTCGCCATCCACCTGCGCTGCGATCTTGCGAAAAATCGGCGCGATCATTTCATAGGCTTCGCGGGAGCCGCCGGGCATTAATGAGGGACCTTTGAGCGCTCCTTCTTCTCCACCGGAAACCCCGCAGCCGATAAAATGAATTCCTTGCCCCTCGAGCTCCTTGCACCGGCGCTGCGTGTCGGTGAAGAGCGAGTTGCCGCCATCGATAATGATGTCCCCTCGTTCCAGCAATGGGGCCAATTCGGCAATCACCTGGTCGACCGGTCTGCCGGCTTTGATCATGATCATCGCCTTTCGTGGCCGCTTCAGTACGCGAACGAAATCTTCGACCGTCGTCGTCGGGAGGATGTTTTTCCCTTTTGCCCGTGTGGCGGCGAATTTCTCCGTCACGGCCGTGGTGCGATTAAAGACCGCGACCGAGAACCCCTTGGATTCCATATTGAGGACGAGATTCTCCCCCATTACGGCGAGCCCGATCAGCCCAATATCCGATTGCGTCGTCATGAGTTTGCGTATCTGGTTTGCTGCGCGCCGAAAGGTCGGCACGGCATTAAACGAGCAAGTGCAGCGCATGGCAAATTACCTTTGCGAAATCGCTCTGGTCGACGGACCGCTGGCGCTCGATTCACCGTTTGATGCACCGGACGCCGGCGCCATCGTCAATTTTTTTGGGAATGTCCGGCCGCTGGAAAATGGGGCGCCGATCTCTGGACTCGATTACGAGACCCATCGCGAAATGGCCGAGCACCAGCTGCGAATGGTCGCGCAAGAGGCGGCGAAGCGCTTCGATCTTCTGGCGATCAGGCTGCATCATCGCATTGGCTATGTCCCGAGCGGAGAGACGTCGCTTTTCCTGCGAGTGGGCGCGGCCCATCGCGGTGCGGCGTTTGCGGCCAGCCAATGGATCGTGGATGAATTAAAAAAGCGGGTCCCGATTTGGAAGAGACCGATTTTTCAAAACGTGGCGGCGGTGACGGAGAAGCAGGGTATTACAGCCACGGCATGAATTGGGCGAATCGTCTGACTCTGAGCCGGCTGGTGCTGACCGTTCTCTTTGTCATCGCGCTGAGCTCGTCCTGGCGTTATGCGCATACGACCGCTCTCATCATCTTTCTCGTGGCCGGAGTCACCGATTTTTTTGATGGCGAGATCGCGCGAAGATATCAGACGGTGACAAATTTTGGCCGTTTAATGGATCCGCTCGTCGACAAAATCATGATCGCAGCGGCGTTCATCTCGCTCGTGCCTCTGCGCGCTGTTCCGGCCTGGGCCGCGACGGTGGTAGTGGGTCGCGAATTTCTCATTACCGGATTGCGTTTGATGGCGAGCGCAAAGGGCCAGGTCCTTTCCTCTGAGCGCTTGGGCAAACACAAAACATCGTGGCAAATCATTACCGTGATTTTTTTTCTCAGCCTGCTCGCGATGGCGGACTGGACCAGAGGCACCACCATGCCTCTGTGGTGGCAACGAGCCTGGGGTGAAGCCGGCACCGTGCTCGTATGGCTCACGGTTGCACTCACGCTTTACTCCGGACTCGGCTACGCCTGGCGCCATCGGGACGTCGTCGCAACGGAAGTCTAACTCGAAAAAAGCCTACGAGTTGTCGCTGCCGAGCTTGATGCCCAGTTCGCGCAACTGCTTCGGATCTACTGGCGCGGGCGACTGAGTCATCAGTTCCTGACCACGGTTGTTTTTCGGAAACGCCATCACGTCCCGAATGGATTGCTCCCCGCAGATCAGCATGACGAGCCGATCAAGCCCCAGCGCGATGCCGCCGTGCGGCGGCGCACCTAGCCGGAACGCTCGGAGGAGATGGCCGAACTTTGTCTGTTGTTCTTCCGCGCTAATGCCGAGCGCGTCGAACATCTTCGCTTGCAGCTCTGGCTCATGGATCCGAATGCTGCCGCCGCCGATCTCGACTCCGTTCAACACCACATCGTAAGCGTCAGCCCGCATCTCACTGAATTTCTTCTCATCCAGCAACGGTAGGTCCTCCATTTTTGGCCGGGTAAATGGATGATGGACCGCGTTCCATTTGTTCTCCTCTGCGCTCCATTGCATCAGCGGGAAATCCGTCACCCAGAGGAAATCGAGACGCTCCGAACCCGCGGTTAGTTTTTGAATTTCGGCGATGCGAAGTCGAATTCGACCAAGCACTTCGCAGGCGATCTCCCATTTATCCGCCGCGAATAATACCAGGTCGCCTTGTTCGATTTGCAATTTCGACCGTAGCGCCTCTTTCTCCGTCTCGGAAAAGAATTTCACGATCGGAGATTTCCATTCGCCATCCTCGATTTTGATGAAGGCGAGTCCCTTGGCGCCGAACGTCTTTGCAATCGCGGTGAGCTCGTCCGCCTGCCCGATAGTAATCTCGGCAAAATTTTTCGCATTGATTGCCTTGACCACGCCTCCGCTGTCGAGCGCACCTCGGAACACTTTGAACTCGCTCGCGGCGAACACGTCGCCCAGATCGACCAGCTGCATTCCAAAACGCCGGTCGGGTTTGTCACTTCCAAATGTGCTGACCGCTTCGCGGTAGGTCAGGCGTGGAAACGGCTTCGGAATCTCAACGCCGCGCGCCGCTTTGAAAATTGCCGCCAACATTCCCTCAGTCAGCGTGTAAATGTCATCGGCCGTTACAAATGAGGCTTCGATGTCGATCTGCGTAAATTCCGGCTGCCGATCCGCCCGCAGATCTTCGTCCCGAAACGCTTTCGCGATCTGGAAATATTTTTCCATCCCCGCGACCATGAGGAGCTGCTTGTATTGCTGCGGCGCCTGCGGCAAGGCGTAGAATTTGCCCGGTAATAGCCGGCTCGGAACCAGGAAATCGCGCGCCCCCTCTGGGGTGCTCTTGCTCAGGATCGGCGTTTCGATCTCAAGGAACCCTTGGGAATCGAGATACTCCCGCGTCGCCTGGGTGACACGATGGCGGATTTGCAAATTGCGCGAGAGCCGTGGCCGGCGCAGATCGTAATACCGATAAGTCAGCTCGAGATCTTCGTTGCTCAGTTCAGTGTCGAGTTGAAATGGGAGATTCTCCGCTCGGTTCAAAATCGTGAGCGAGTTCGGGATAACCTCGATCTCCCCCGTCGCCAGTTTCGGATTTTCCGTGCCCGGCAGTCGGGGCGCGACTTTGCCGGTGACCTGAATCACATCTTCGGGACGCAAGCTGTGCGATTGTTTCGCCACTTCGGCATTTTCTTCCGGACGGAACACAACCTGGGTCAGGCCTTCGCGGTCGCGCAGATCGATGAAAATGACCCCGCCATGATCGCGCCGGACGGCGACCCAGCCGGAGAGTTTCACTTCGTTACCGATATCGGTTTTGCGCAGCTGGTTGCAGTTGTGCGTCCGGTACATGGCGTGCCAGCGTCATTCTGAGCGAACGGATAAATCACGCAAGCGCATCAATCGTTGCGTCCTGTAGGAGCAGCTCGTGACACGGCGACGGAGCGCCGTGGCTACACGATGTAACCGCCTCGCTCTGTCGAGGCGTTCCTGGCTTTATCGACGTGCGTCTGGTCAAGGACGAGTCCGTGTCGCCACGGGGACCGGACGTGTCGCAGGGGACTGATTTGCCGGACGAGACGTCCGCCAAGACACTCGAGGTCCGAGTCGGACTGACGTTTGAGTGCGCTACCCCGTTGCAGCCGCCAAGGCTGCCTCTACAGTTGTTCGTGAGCACGCCGAACCCGACTCTGATCGAGCGCAAGGAACGCTGGGCCCGCAAAATGTCCGGAAAAGCGAAGCCGGCCGTGCGCTCAACGGATCGCCTCCCACCCGGGCAGCATCTGACACACGGATTCCCAATTCTCGATCTCGGGGTCAAACCGGAGATCACGTTGGCCGATTGGCGATTGGAAGTGGGCGGACTGGTGGAGAACCCGAAGACGTTTACTTGGGAAGAATTCAACGCGCTTCAACAATTCGAGGATGTGAGCGATTTCCACTGCGTCACTACCTGGAGCAAATTCGATTGCCGGTGGCGGGGCGTCGCTTTCTTTACGCTGGCCGAGATCGTAAAACCCAAACCGGAGGCGCGTCATGTTCTTTTCCGGAGTTACGATGGTTACTCGACTAATGTGAGACTCGAAGATGCTCTTGACGATGATGCGCTGATCGCGACGCAATTCGACCGTAAACCGATCCCGCGCGACCATGGCGGTCCGGCCCGGGTTATCATCCCGAAGTTGTACGCCTGGAAAGGTGCGAAATTCGTCCGCGCGATCGAATTCGTGGCGGATGATCAGCCCGGTTTCTGGGAAGTGCGCGGTTACAGCAACACGGCCGATCCGTGGACCGAAGACAGATTCTCCTGATTGCGGAGTGCGAATCGCGGATCGTGGAAAAATAGAACTCGAAGCAGAAAGAGCTGATGTCGGAAATCAGAGCTCAGCGATTAGAAATCGCATTGTCAGCGTTCGATTGATTTGACATTCTCGCCGCGATTGGAGATTTCCCGTGCGCCTGGTTTGTGAATTGATCTTAATTGTCGGCCTAATTGCCTTGGGCTGGCAAAAATCGTTTAAGCAATGGACCGATGATTGGCGCGGCATGCAGCAAACCAAAGCAATGCCGGTGCGCCAAACTACTGCGGTGAACACCGCGAGCGTACCGCGTCAGCCGTTTGTTAATGCCGGCTATTCCCGAAACGCTCCGCCCCGGCCCCAAGCGAGCGCCTCAAACGGGGGATGGATGTGGGACCCGGCGCATCGCACCGCCCTGGATCAGCCCGCCTCTGATGTGCAGGCCTCGGCGGGCTATTATCGGGATACGGCCGGCCGGAAATACTGGATAGATAGTCGAGGCTATCGGCACTATGAAGGGTCGGGCGCGTCGCCTTAGGCGACGTCGCTCCTGTAGTGGCAGGCTCGCGAGGAACGAGTGCATCCCCTTGGCGGACATGCCGCCTGCGGTGTGTTGTGGCGTTGCAGCCAGCACGCTGGCTCTCCAGGATAGGGTTCGAGTAAATCATCATGGTCGATTGTTGGTGACAGGCTGGTGACACGGCGACGGAGCGCCGTGGCTACACGATGTAGCCGCCTCGCTCTGTCGAGGCGTCCCTAGCTTTATCGATTCGAGTGTGGTTCAAGGACGAGTCTGTGCCGCCGCGGCGACCGGACGTGCCGCCCAATGTCGTGGCAGGCGTGCCGCCTGCGATATCGGTTAATTGCCGGACGAGACGTCCGCCCGGACACTCGAGACGAGTGCGCTACCCCATTGCAGCCAGCTTGCCACGGGACGAGTCCGTTCCGACTGACGGACACGGATGCCGCTACATTGGACGTGTCGCCTGCCAGGCCCGGCATCCCAATGTCAATAGCAGCAAAGCTAGGATTTCCCAGGTCACGACCGAATAACCGCTCAGCAAGGCCGACCCGTGTTTACCGACGATGGCACGGTTGAAAGCCAGCGCCAGGACGACGTAGCCGAGCGGTACAAACATCCAACTCGGCAAACCGCGATAATAAAACGCTGTTCTAAAGATGAGATACAAAGCCGGCAACGTTCCGACGCAATGATGTCCCCAGGTGATCGGTGACAAGAGTAGCATCAGCAATGATACTGCCGCACATTCGTAGACAAGCGCCAAGCTTTGGCGATTACCGACCGATCGACCTGCAGTCCACGCGAACACCCCCACAAGGCATAATTCTGTCACGTAAACCATGACCAGTGTGGTGTGGGTAGAGAGCGCCAGAAGATTCGTCCCATCCAGATCCACCCGGTACCCTGAGGCGTTCACGATTAATCGGGTCAACGCCGGGCGCAGGGCAAAATTTCTGGTCGATTCCTGGCCGGGTACGTGCAGTGACGGGTCCCGCGACCCAATCCCACGAACGACTGTGGCCCATTCGCGCAGGTCGGCGGTAAACAGAGTGGGACCGCGAACGATAACCGGCGCGAGCGAGAACAGAATCGCGAACAATGTGGCCGCGCCGGCGATTTTCCACTGCCGTTTCCAGAGGAAATAGGGAACGAACAAGGCCGCCGTCATTTTCAACGCAATCGCCAGACCCAGACTCGCTCCGCCGAGCCAGTCGCGGTGTCGCGTCCAGGCATAGATGGCGAACCATGCCAGTCCTACGAGAGCGATGTTAACGCCGCACTCCGCCATATCCCGGGCGAGAAATTGAACCGCGATGAGCATGGCGAGCGCTGTTGCCCAGAATTCTCTAGTGCGATCGAGTGGCAGATGCGGCTGAGTCAGACGATGAAGAGTCCACAGGAGTAAACCGAGCGACCCCAGATACAGTGGCAGGAAAACGAGAATCTGCGCCAGATGCGCTGAGAAGATAGTGAGAGGAGCATGAACCATCGCCCAGAACGGCGGGTACGGGTTTGGATAATCCGGCGGCCGGCCACCTGGGCCGAGGTAGAGTGAGCGCCCGTTCAGCAGATCGTTTCCGAGTTGCCAATGATAATGGAAATCACCGATCGGTCGGACGATGATCCGGACGAAGTTGAAGAGGAGCAGCCCAAGACCGATCAGGATTAAACCGGCTCGGGCGGCCCGCTCGATCCGCCGGGTCCAGTGAAACAAAGGCAGCTTCATTCGTGGCTACACGACGACAGAGCGCCGTGGCTACAGTGATTGTAGTCGCCTCGCTCTGTCGAGGCGTTCCTAGCCTTCCAGGGAGACAGAAGAAGCGGCCTTCTCGTTTCTAGGGGGCTATCACACGACGACAGAGCGCCGTGGCTGCGGCGATTATAGTCGCCTCGCTCTTGTCGGGGCGTTCTTAGCGTTCCCGACCGGTATTGCTTCCACGGGACGATGGGATCGCCTCGCGGGATCTCGACTACCATGTGTCATTAAGGCCGCAATACATTGTATTTCACGATTGCAACGATGACAGTGAGACCATCGTGCCAGCTGATCTTTTTCCCCTGCTCGTAGGTCCGCCCATAATAGGAAACCCCTACTTCATAGATGCGCGCTTTGGTTCGTGCGATTTTAGCTACAATTTCCGGATCAAACCCAAACCCCTCTTCCTCAATCGTGATGGAATTGAGAAGATCGCGCCGGAAGACCTTATAGCAGGCTTCAATATCGGTGAGGTTCAGGTTGGTAAGCATGTTGGACAACAAAGTAAGGAGCCGATTCGCGGCCATGTGCCAGAAGTACAGGACTCGGTGCGGGCGTCCGCTTTGGAAACGTGAGGCAAAGACGACATCGGCGCGGTCTTCAACGATTGGAGCAAGCAACGAAGGATAGTCCTTTGGGTCATATTCCAGGTCCGCATCCTGCACGATGACGAGCTCTCCTGTCGCCCGCTCGAATCCGCGTCGGAACGCGGCTCCTTTGCCCCGATTTCTCTCCTGCAAAATGATCGCATCCACCCAGTTGGTTGCTTTCTGTGCGAGTAGGTCTCTGGTGCCATCAGTCGAACAATCATCGACGATGATGATCTCGACATCCTTGACCGGCCCAGCCCGGATGGCATCGACGATGGCCTCGATCGTCGAGCGCTCATTGTAACAAGGGATAACGATGGAAAGCTTCACACGTCCGACTTCATTGCCCGGCCCGACCTTATCTGATTCAGTCGATGCGCGGCGAGTCTTGTTTAGAAGCTTGCTACGGCGACAGCCAGCTTGATTCTACCGCGGTTAACACGACAGCCTGCCTTCGAAGAGGCTGCGCAACTGTTCGTAAACGGCTTCGAGCTGTTGATCGCTCGCTTTGCCGCTGAAGCGATCGGTTCGGAATCTGACGGTCGCTGTCTTCACCAGTGAGTCGATTTTCGGTTCAAGAAGGTTGACCTCTCTGAAGTTGCGCTAGAGAATTAATCTTGGCCGTGAGTTCGTGCTCAGGCTGTTAGTGTTTCTTCAGAGTTTCCAGCTAATGCGATGGTAAAAACCTTTTTTCGCGTCGCGTTTCAGAAACCGCCGCTCACTTTGATCTGCGGGGAAAACGATCTCAATCAGATCCCGTCTTCTCAAGCTGGGGACGCTTTACGACAAAAATCATAATGCTGGTCGCCTTGCGCTCCGCGCCGGTTGCGACCACCCGAAAGAGCGGACGGTCTGGCCGTAACACATCCCACGCAATCGTGTTCGCATCCTGAACCGGTGCCTTTTTGGCATCGCCGATCTGATCGAATGGAAGTTCTTTCCCGGGGCGCAGGAAAGCCTTGATGTAACTAATCCTTTCTTGATCGTCGGCTTTTACAAACACGAATGAGTAATCAGTCTTGGCCAGCTGCCAGAGAACTTTGTGTTCCGACGCTTCTCCTTTTCGTGGCCCTTCTTCTTCTTGCTTTGGCGGATGAGCGGGATCGCTCAACTCATCGAGCTTCGCGTGCGCCTGCTCGAGCGAAGAACCCGGCTCGAGATCGAGGATCGAATCCATGACGTTCACGGTCTCGGCATTTGCACGCCGTTGTTCGTAGGATGCGAGCGAGGCGGTGGGCAGCGGAGCCGGCGACTGGATCAGCGGCGGCGAACTGGAAACATCAGCTGATGGCGTTAACCCGGGAGTAGCAGTAGTTGGCGGCGAGGTCTGGCCGCATGCCGGTTCTATCGACCCGGCCGCGCCGCAAAATAACGCCGCCATGAGCAACGATCGCGACATCATGGCAAAAGGTTAAGCCGAATTCCCGATCGTGGATTCAGTTTCCTGTCGTTAAAATTTCGCGATCGTGAATTCAGTACCGCCGCGGGTGTAATCCTCCAGCGCGATGCCGCTGCTGTTGGTCTGGAAGGTCTCTCCGCGCAGGCCGCACATCGTTCCCCGAGCCGCGATTTGCTTGTGCTGAATCGAGCCCAGGTAGGTATTTAGTTTGGAGAGCGAAACAGTAACGCTGATCTGGCGGGTGGAGCTATTGAAGGTGCCGCCATCGGCAGCCCCCTGCGAAGTGGTAGTGATGCCACCGCTAAAGGTCCGCACCGCTGTTCCCCAGGTGAAACTGGCCACCCCTTGCGCATTTGTGGCTGCTTGGATGTAGAATTGATCGCCGCGATCGGACAATCCTTTGGAGTATGCATTGCCCGAAATCGCGATGATACCGGTCTCGGGGGCGTTTGCGGCGAAAAACATTCGCCAGGTGCAATTCGGCGGAGGTACAGTCAGGTCCGACACGGTCATTGTGGCAGTGATAACGGGTCCCTGAGCTAACGTCTGCGAAGCGTACTTGATCGAGATGATGTCGATCGGGTTATTGGAAGGCGTGGTCGCGAGCAATCCACTATCCTGGTCCTGCGCAAAATCTGTCACCTGCTCTCCATTTGGACCCGGCTGCATCGGCTGCGGAGCCGGTTGACCTTGCGTGCTGGGAGTAGCGCCAGGAACTGCAAACGGCTGCGCGGGCAGTGCCGATCCCGCCTTGGGCGCTGGAACTTTTGCCGGGCCGTTCGGAAGTTTCGCGTTAATTGACGGCCCACCGACCTGCCGCGTAGCAAACACTTCGCCGCTGAAATCATTGTGATCATCTGTGTAGGCGATCTGGGCTGCACCGACTGGATCGAAATTGACTTGGAAATAAT
>WNGO01003774.1_pt1 | contig 10516 bp, 9 predicted proteins | sample 5400511 | NCBI WGS metagenome assembly WNGO01 (sample SAMN13153380, study PRJNA577476) | soil metagenome | isolation source: 20 cm soil or saprolite under Garry oak tree replicate 2 | place: USA:California | collected 2016-06-15
GACGGAGAGGGTAAGTTGGTCGAAGAACGACCGCAGCGTATCCAGCGCCGGTGTGACGGTGATGGAGTCGATTCTTGGGGTCACGCGCACGCGTATCGTATCGGCTCTGTCCTGGCTCGTTGCGGCGACACGCGCGACGCCCGGCCAGCGGCCACGCACCACGCCGCTGCCGCTGACCGTCACCAGCGTCGAGTCGAGCGTGGACCAGACGAAGGTCGCGCCAGTCAGGTCGGCGCCATCGGCGTTGCGGGCCACCGCGGTGAGCTGCAGCGAGTCGCCCGTATCCAGGGAGCTGCTGTCGGGCGTAATGACGACGAGGGCGACGGCGTTGGCGTCAGGCCCCGCGCCTTCACCACAAGTCAGCGAGACGGCTGCGGCTGCGAGGACCGCGACAACGGCACGCATGGAAACGTGTGAACCCATCGTGAGCGGGGTCAGGGAAGCCCCTAATCTGGGTCGCGACGATTGGCGTCGCTAGATTCGTTTCGCAATCAGCGTCTCAGAGTGTCGTGGTGTTTGGCTCGAGCGTGTTGCGTGCCCGCTACACCTTCGTCTTTGTCCCCTCGTACGCGAGCCGCGCGATGAGCCGCGTGAACGTCCGTGCAGAGCCAGAGACGTGCGGCCTGGCGGCGTGCGTCACCGCCAGGCCGTCCGTTGTGAAGTGCTACGTATCAGCTGCCGCTACAGATCCTGGGGCCGCCCGTCTGCGTCGCGATGGCGGTGTGGTCAGCGGACCCGGTGTTCCCCGGCTGGTCGTCGCTATAGGTGATGGACGACAGACCGGTCGTGGGGTTGACCGCGATGCCGAAGTCGTCGTACAGGTCGCGGTTGCCGCTGCATGTCACCCCGCTCTCACACACGCCGCCGAAGTGGATGATTGGCGTGGCCGCGACCTGTGTGAACTTGCTGCCCCGGCATGACCGCGGTGGCGGACGGCGCCTGGTTCACCTGGATCGGCCCGGTGAACGTCTGCCCGTGATCCGTCGAAAAACTGTAGTAGACGTTGTGATTGTCGGTGTAAACGACGTACACGGTCCCCGCGCGGTCGACGCTGGCGTTGACGAACTGGTGGCCGTAGGAGGCCGAGGTATTGGGATTCACGTACACGGTACGGTCGGTGAACGTGTTGCCGCCGTCGAGCGACACGGCGATATACACCGCATGGAACGAGCTCGGCACCGCGGCCTCGAAGGCGTCGGCGATCCCGGAGAACACCTGATAGATGACGTGATTGCTGGGGTCGATCGTCAGGTTGCCGGTCGAATTGTCGTTGAGCAGGTAGGCATGGGTTGCGTCGATCGCCGTGCCGAACTGGGTAAAGCTGGCGCCGGCGTCGAAGCTGCAGTTGACGTCGATGTTGAACGTGGCGATGTCGTGATACGAGATGCAGACCTTGGTCGCTTGGTCCGCGGCGATCCACTCGCGGTCATCGCCGGGGATCGTAGCGCTGGTGATGTTCTTGCTCCAGGTCGCGCCGCCGTCCTGGCTGGTCGAGACCGTGACGTTCGCGAGGCTGAGGCTCGCCACGTAGAGGTTGTGCACGCCGTTGGCGTTCACGTCGGGCGCCGTTCCCAGATCGGTGTCACCGCCCCCCGGCCCGACGCCGCCGGCCGCCTGGGAGAGCTGGTTCGGAGAGGTGAGCGCTGTGTAGTGCAGGCCGCCGTCGGTGGACTTCCAGGCGAGTGTGCCGCTGGTGACGCCGAGCTCCGAGGAGACGTAGAACGTCCCGGTGGCATCGGCGCGGATCATTGGTTCTGCGGCGCCGTTGGTGCAGCCCGACGCGCCCGGGCAGACCGTCCCCGGCGCGGCGCCGAGTTCGAAATTCACGAAGGCGAACGATCCGCCGCCCCCCGATCGCGCCGCCTGCACGCCGCCGTTCCGCGCCGGTGAATCCGGGCGCCCCGTGTCGCAGGATGCCAACAGCACGATGCATCCCACGGCGATCACGCTCTTCATAAGACGACCCTCCGTGTGTGGTGGAAGGTCGTAGGGCAAGTTTCACACCTTCGTGTTGCAGACCAGCGACCGTCGCTTCCGTTGCGTAGTAGCCACTCCTCTGAGCATGGCGTGGCGGGAACGCGTCACCGCGATCCTCTGCTCCGAAACCGCTCGAACCGGTACGCCAGCTCCGGGCCGTCGTCCCCATCGTAGGCGAGCCGCGCGATGAGCAACGTGAACGGCTCCGTGTAGCGCGCGACCAGTAACGGTCCCGCATCGATCGGCTCGAACCCCACGTCCTCGATCAGCTGCGCGACCATCTTCTTGCTGCGCGCATCGTCGCCGCAGTAGACCAGGCTCGGCTTGTTCGCCTTGCGCCGAGCCGCAAACACACCGAACAACACCTCGCTCGGCACAGTGCCGAATGCGGCGACCACTCGCGCCTTCGGAACCTTCTTGGCCAGCGCCTCGGCACCAGATGACGTGTGGGCGATCACCAGGCCGGTATCGTCGGCGTTCATCGGCAGGGAACAGCTGACGATGACCTTGCCTGACAGGTCGCCCGCTTGTTGCAACACGTCGTCGACGCGAGACCAGTGCACCGCAAGCAGCAACGCGTCGGCGTCCTGCGCCGCTTCGCGCGGCGCGCCCGCCCGGGCTTTGCCCTTGGCATCACGCGCCAGCTTCTTGAGCTTGGCGTCGCTGTGGGAGTAGCTGAACACCACGTCGTGGCCGGCGCGCGCCCAGATCGTGCCGAGCTTCGCGCCCATCAACCCGGAACCGAGAATGCCGATGCGCATCGTTAGAGACCCGTCCTTTTCTCCATCTGTTCGGGGTTTGCGCTGCTGCATCATCGGAGCCCGTATTGCTCGTCGCTGACCTTCTCCAGCCAGTCCACGGCCTTGCCGTTGAGCTGTTCTTGAATGGCGATGTGCGTCATGGCGGTCGTTGCCGCGGCGCCGTGCCAATGCTTCTCACCTGGTGCAAACCAGATCACGTCGCCGGGCCGGATCTCCTCGATCGGCCCGCCCCAGCGCTGGGCGTGGCCCAAGCCGGCTGTCACGAGCAAGGTCTGACCCAGGGGGTGCGTGTGCCAGGCGGTCCGGGCGCCGGGCTCGAACGTGACACTGGCGCCGACCACGCGTGCCGGATCGGGCGCCTGGAAGAGCGGGTCGATACGTACGGTGCCGGTGAACCACTCCGCGGGTCCTTTTCCGGACGGTTGTGAGCCGCTGCGCTTGATGTCCAATGCGACCTCCTTGAGGAAACTTTCTTCCCCCTCCTCACCGTATCGCCTCGCATCCCGCTGCACCAGGCCCCTTCAGGAAGGCAGGGAACGTGAGCTCGACCCGAAATCCCGGAAGAGTCGTGGGCGTGTGGTACCTGCTCCTCGTGCTGGGCGGTCCGCTGAGTCTCATCTACATCCCCAACAAACTCTTCGTCCCGGGCGACGCCGCCGCCACCGCGGCGAACATCGCTGCGCATTCGCTGCTCTTCCGCATCGGCATGGTAAGCGACCTGCTCGGCGGCGTGCTGCTGATTTTTCTGGTGTTGGCGTTCTACCGGCTGTTCAAAGACGTCGACCAGCACCTCGCCGTGCTGCTCGTGATTACGGGCGGCATCATGCCGGCGTTGCTCAATTTCGTGAGTGTGGTGCACGACGCCGGCGCGCTCGTGGCCGCGCAGGGCGCGCCCTTCCTGTCCGTGTTCGATCAGCCGCAGCGCAACGCCCTGGTGATGCTCTTCCTGCGACTGCACCACTACCAGATCACGGCCGCGGAAATCCTCTGGGGTGTGTGGCTCGTCCCGATGGGACTGCTGTCGTACAAGTCGCGCTTCGTGCCGCGGTTCATCGGCGTGTGGTTGCTCATCAACGGCGCGGCGTATGTGGCGCTGAGCCTCAGCGGGTTCTTCTGGCCGGACTACCAGGACACGCTGTTCCTGTACTCCCAGCCGGCGCTCTTCGGTGAGCTGGCGATCATGCTGTGGCTGCTGATCAAAGGCGCTCGGCCGCCGGAGCCTGCCCTCCGTTAAAGGTGGAGCCCCGCAACGACTTCCCGTTGCGGGGCGTTCCTTCGGGTGCCGCTCAGCTTGCACCGTCGTCGCGCGTTCCACATAGTGTGGCAGCACTGACGTCGTCTGTCGGTCGGGACAGTGCGCCCACCCGCCCTCGTTGTTCCCTGATCAGCGTCGACTCCCGACGCCACACTCCCGCACGCCGTGTGCGGAGGGTCCCCTTTCGTGAGGGCCGTATCATGGCTGCCTGGAAGATCTTCGGAAAAGACACTACGCCGGAGCAGCTCCCCGCGGAGCTGCGCTCCATTCTGGCCCAGATGCAGCGGGAGCGGGTGGCGTTCGAGGCACTGACGACCGCGGCGCGCGACTCGAGCCAGAACCTGGCCCAGCTCACCCAGCCGATCACCGAAGCCCAAAAGGTCGTGGGCGAGCTGCAGGGGCGCGTCAAAGCGCTCGAGCGGCTCGTTCCCGTGCTCGCGACCCTGGACGAGCAGACCGAAAACGTCTCGAAGTCCCAGCGGCGCACCGAGACGCAGCTCACCCAGACATCGGACGACGCCAAGGAGCTGCGCGGCGAGATCGACGGACTCCGCGGCACCCTGGAGCAGGCGCTCGCCCTGAAGAACGACCTCACCGGGTTCCTCGAGCTCGGCGGCGGGTTCAAGGCCCTGCGCATGGACGCGGACAAGCTGACGACGGAGCTGCGCGACCTCACCCAGGGATTCCAGGGCGTGCGCGAGCGCCAGGAGGAATTGCGCCGCACCGGCGAAGCGGTCGCCACCCGCCTCAACACGTTCGAGGAGCGCCAACAGCAGGCCCAAGGCGGCGTCGCGACGACGGAATCGCGCGTGAGCGCGCTGGGACAGAGCCTGAAAGAGCTGGCCCAGACCGCGGCCGACGCCGCGCAGACCAAACGCCAGCTCGGCGCGTTCAAGACACTGGCCGACGGCGTGACCCAGAAGGTCGCCGCTCTCGAGCAGCAGCGTGAAGTGGTCGAGCGCGCCACCACCCAGGTGGCCCAGCTGCACGAGGTCATGCGCGAGGTGGACGCGAAGATCCGCCGCAACGAGGAGAGCGCGAAGAGTCTGGGCGACCTCGAGGCCAAGGTCGACGAGCTCAAGGGACTGCACGGCGAGGTGCTGGCGCGCTCCGAGGAGATCGGCGCGCAACACGCGGATGCCAAGCGGACCGACGACGAGCTGCGGGGCCGGCTGGCCGCGCTGCGCGACGAAGTGCAGCGGGCGGTTAAACGCTTCGAGCTGGAGAACCACGGGCTCGACGCCGCCAGCCAGCGCATTGTGGATCTGCGCGGCGGGCTCACCGACATGGAAGTGCGCTTCAAGTCGCTCGAGGAATCGAGCCGCGGCATCGCCGGCGTCCGCTCCCAGGCCGACGGCCTCGCGGCGCAGCTGACGGGCGTTGCCGAGAGCGTGGGGCAACTCGAGACGCAGGCCGAGCGCGTGCGCGCGGTGGAAGCGGGCGCCGCGCGGCTGGGCGAATCGGTGGAGGACATGACGCAGCGGGTGGCGCGGATCGAGAAGGCGCAGCCTGCTGTGCAGGCGGTGCTGCAGGACGTGGCGAGCCTCAAGGGCACGCACGAAGCCGTGAAGGGCGCCATCGAGGAGGTGCTGCTTGCCGAGACCGAGATCGATCGCGTGCGCGCGGGCCAGGCGGCCACCAAGCAGTGGCTCGCCGGAGCCAACGATTCGGTCAACGCGCTGCGCGGCGAGCTCGCCGCCGTCGAAGAGCTGAAGCCCACCGTTGAGCACGTGCGCGGCGAAGCGGAGCGGCTGTCGCAGTCCCTGGCGCAGATCGAGGGGCGCCGCCAGCTGGTCGATGACGTGAACGCGCGGCTCTCCGAGCTGTCGTCACTCGGCACCAAGCTGGAGGAGCGCAGCAGTGGCCTCGTCGCCCGCATGGAGAGCGCGGACGAGCAGTTCCGCGCGGTGACGGCGCACGCCGAGGAAGCGGCGCGCATCGAGAAGCTCGTCCCGGCCACCATGGCTACGCTGGAGCGCTCGGAGCGCCGCGTGGCGGAGGTGGACACCACCGTCGCGTCGCTCGAGACCCGCGCGCACAACCTCGACGGGCTCGCGGAGCGCACGCGCGCGTTGGCCCAGGAGCTGGATTTGCGCCAGAGCGCGCTCGACAAGGCGAGCGAGCACCTGGAGCGCGCCTCACAGGTCCGCGAGCAGGCAGCCGCGGCCGCACAAGAGATGGAAGAGCGCACCGGGCAGCTCACCGGGGCGTTAGCGACCGCCGGCGGCCGGGTCACCGAGCTGACGGCGACGCTGGACGAGCTCGACAGCCGCGCCGGCACGCTGCGCTTTGCGCAGAAGCGGATGGCGCAGTTCGAAGAGCGGCTCGCCAAGTGGGACGCGGTCGAGGCGCACCTCAATCAGGCGCTCGAGCAAGTCCCGCGGCGTCAGGCGACGCTCGATGCGCTCCAGGCCGACATTCACCGGCTGTTCGAGGTGGCCGAGAAGACGGTGGACGACGTGCGGTCCATCGCCGCGGCCAGAGAGGAAGTCACGCAGACGCGCGCCACGCTCGAAAACGTGCTGGCCCTGGTGACCCACGTGCATGACGCGGCCAGCGGACTCGAGCACCGCAAGCGGCAGGTCCAGCAGGCGGAGGAGCGGCTGGGCCGGGTCGAAGGCGTGCTGGCGGAGGTGCAGTCGAGCCTCGAGGCGGTCCACGGCCAGAAGGCGTTGATGGATCAGGTCACCGAGCAGGCCGGTGCGCTGACGTTCCAGACCAAGCAGGCCGAAGCGGTGATCGCGACGTTGCGCGAGGAGCGGGAGGTCGGCGACAAGGCGCGCGCCGCGGCGACCAAGGTGCGGGAGGACAAGGGGGTCAAGACCGCATAGGCCCGGCGGATTGAAGATCAAGCCTCACGGCGATGTTTGCCGTGGGGCTTTTTCTTGGCAGGTCAGAGCCGGAACAAGTAGCTGAGCTTGAGGAAGAAGGCGTCGTCCGTCCGTGTCAGGCGTCGAAACTGGAAGGCGTCCGCGTCCACCATGTCGCTGCCGTACCCGGCGAACATCACCGTCCCCGGGACGGGCTGATAGCTGAGCAGCAGGTCGGTGTGGAAGAGATTGGAACGGGAAGCGGTGGAGCGCGTCACGCCGCTCGATGCCACGATGAGAATCGGAGCGCCGGTCCGTGAGTCGTCCCGCAGCGAGTCCGTCTTGTCCTGGATGTATTGCCCCACCACCCGGACGAACAGCGGGCGCGAGAGCTGGTACTCCAGCTTGGTCCGCAGGACACGGCCGACATTCACCAGTGTGCCGTCGGTGCGGCGGTTCACCTGCTGCCAGAAATAGCTGACGCTGTTGCGGAGCCGCTCCGTGGGGCGGTACGACACGTCCACGCTCAGTAGCAAGAGGTCGGCCGAGGCCCACTCGAAGAAGTTCTCGTCATGGCCCTGGAGGAAGAAACCGCCGCCGCTGAAGTGCTTCCACTGGGGCGTCCCGACTTGGACGATGTATTCGCCGTTTGCGATGGTCGGCTGCCCCGTGAACGGCACGGTGTCGAGACCGCCGCCCGAGCGCGGCACCTCGAGACGATAAGGGGCGTACAGGGCGGAATCGTACCCAAACGACTCCACGAAATATCCCGCACCGACGTTCCACCCGCCGGTCAGCGTCGCGTTGCCGTTGAAATGCAGCTTCTTGTCCTGCAGATGGCGCCCGTGGATGAAGTTCTGGTACTGCCAAATCCCGTCCACCACGACGTCGCCCGTGAACCGCTGCAGTGATGCCCCGGGCCGCCCGTAGGCCGTGTGGCTCGGATCGACGTACGCATGCACGATCCCCGCTCGGCCGATGAAGCCGCTCGCGTCGCGGAACTGGTCGGCGATGCCGGCAAAGAGACTGCGCAGACCCCAGATGCGCTGCTGCACGGTAAACTGGCCCAGCCACAAGGGTGCGGTCGTGGTCACGCCAGCGACACGCGTGCGACTCCCCGCAACCTGCAGGTTGAGTCCGTAGACGTCCTTGAACACGAGCCGGCTGTCGACCTCCGCGACCCGGTTGTAGTCGCTGCCCTCGATGCGATCGGTGTACGCCAGACCGACGCGCGAGCCGCTCCCCAGGCTGCGTTGGGCGCGCAGAATCGTGAAAATGGGGTTCTCCGTCCCGCTCGCCGACGCAAACCGCTGGTCCACCGCCGACAGTAGGCCGATGTCCGTGCCGAAGGTCGTCCCCGTGAGCTTGACCGCCGCGACCGGCTGGACGATGCGACGCGTGTAGATCAGTCCCTGGGGCACCTGGAAGAGCTCGCTCCCCTCCAGGAAGAACGGCCGTTTCTCCGGGAAGAACAGCGCCTGCCGCGGGTCGAACGCGAGCTGGCCCGCGTCCGATTCGATCTGCGAAAAGTCCGGCTTGATCGTCCCGTTGAGCGTGAGGTTGTCGGAAACCCCCCAGCGCACATTGCCGCCCACTTGGGGGTTGCCCAGGTCGTAGTGATAGCCGCCGGGAGCCGGAGTGCCGCTCGCCCGCCCGGTCGCCTCCGGGTTCAGGTCCATGACGAGCCCGCGATGCATGCCGCTCAGGCCCACTATGTTGCCCGCTTGCCCGATGAACGTTGCGTTCGCGCGGCGCGCCGGGAACCAGGAGTCTTCGACACCGGAGTGCTTGACCTCGCGCACGATGTTCAACCGCCAGTCCTGGGGCTGATGCGGTTGATAGCGGAGGCTCTTGAACGGAATGCGGACCTCGACTTCGTATCCCCAATCGGTGACGCGGCCGCGCGACTGAAAGACGAAGTCGGGGCTCAGATCCGGTTGCTCCCGTCCCACGACGGCGCCGCCGATGAAGCCGCTGGCGGTCACGTTGGCGCCCTCGACCAGGGTGCCATCGCCTTGGACGCCGACGGGATTCACCGCGAACATCAAGGCCTGCTTCCCGTCGTGAAACGTGCCGAGCAGAATCTGCACGTTGTCGTCGTCGAAGATCTGGTCGCGGTTTGCCAAGGTCATCGTGGGACGCCCGTGCAGCTCGAAGGCGCGAATGCCGAAGTAGATCGCTGTGGGCGAGTACCAGACCAATACTTGCGTGGAGTCGGCGGCCGGCGCGCCGTCGTTCGGAGAGTACTGTGAGAAACCGTTCAACAGCGCCGCGCGGGCCCAGGCGGAGTCGCCGAGGTCGCCGTCCATGACGACCTCCGCATCAAGGCGCGGAATTGGCACGTCGAGCTGATGGTCGCGGCCCGAGTAGGTCGCGGGGTCGGAGCAGAGGATCAGGACGCACGTGGCGAGGAGCATATCGGCTCACCTATCGCTGCGTCGCCGGCTTGAGCCCCAACACGCCGTTGATCCACCGCACCAGCGGCAGGATCAGGCGGAAGTCGGCTTCGAGCAGGGCGGGCAAGCGCGCGCTGGTGGCCTGCGCATCCCGCAGCTCCCGGCCCAGCGTGAACGACTGCAACCGCAGCCAGCGCGCCGCGGCGTGGTCCGGCGCGAAGCCGCGCGGCACCCGTTTCAGCATCGCGTCCTCGTCCAGCCCTCCGAAGCGCCGCCGCAGTGCGGCCGTCGTCACCATGCGCTCGAACGGCCGCGGATCTTCGGCGATGGCGTCGCGCAAGTTGTGCAGCGCCTCTTGCGGCGGCATCCACATGCCGCCACCCGTGAAGCAGGACCCCGGCGCGATCTGGAAGTAGAACCCGGCGCCGCCGCCCGACGCTTCCCGGCCCACCGCGCGCGTGCCGTCCTTGTGATAGAACCAGCAGGCGGCGTGGGTCTTGTACGGCGACTTGTCTTTGGAGAAGCGGATATCCCGATAAATACGAAACATAGACCGCTTGGGATCGCCGACGATCTCCGGCGCGAACCGCGCCAGCCGCACGTCCATCTCCTCGATCAGCTCGCGCATCGGCGCCACCACCACGCCGTCGAATTCCGCGCGGTGCGCGTCGAACCACGGCTTGCGGTTGTTGCGCGTGAGCCCGCGGAAAAAGCGGAGCGTCGCGGCGGTGAAGGTCACGTGCCCCGACGTCAGTCGGGCGTGCGCGGATGGTCCCGCAGTTTCGCCGTCGCCGCGACGATGCGCCCGATGTAGGCCCGGACCGCCTCGCCCGCGTTGCGGCGCGGCAGCACGAAATGGGCGTCGTCCGGCTGCACGCTCTTCAAGTCGTCGACCATCAGGTCGCCGCCGTGCGCCTCGACGGCACTCTCGAAGCGCTCCACGGTGTCGAGCAGATCTCCCAATTCTTCGGGGCGCTCGGCGCCCGTCAGCGTCACGCCGCGACTGCGCAGCCGCCCGCGCGCCTCGGCCGCCGCCGCATCCCGCGCGTCCTGTTCTTCGTCCCGAGCCATCCGCCGCTCCTCCTTACAGGGTCCGCCGCAAGGCGGCCGCCAATGTGGTGACGTCGCCGGGCTCTTCGTGGCGCCGGCCGTTGATGAAGAATCGCGGTGTGCCGCTCACGCCGCTGCGGACCCCGCCCATGAAATCCTCGCGCACGTGCTGCCGGTGCGTGTGCGCCAGCAGCTCCCGCTGCACCCGCGCAACGTCGAGCCCCAGCTCGCGCGCGTAGCGCAGCAGGTCCTCGTCGGTCAGGGCCG
>WNGO01004671.1_pt1 | contig 10516 bp, 11 predicted proteins | sample 5400511 | NCBI WGS metagenome assembly WNGO01 (sample SAMN13153380, study PRJNA577476) | soil metagenome | isolation source: 20 cm soil or saprolite under Garry oak tree replicate 2 | place: USA:California | collected 2016-06-15
TCGCGGAACGCCCGCACGTGCGCATCCTGTACATGTCCGGGTACACGGACGAAGCCGTGGTGCGCCATGGCCTGCTGGAGCGCGGGCTCAACTACCTCCAGAAACCGTTCACGCCTGCCGTGCTCGTCCGCCGCGTGCGCGACATGCTGGACGCGAAATGACGATGCTCGCGGGGCATTACCAGTTCGGCCTCGTCGCCCTGTCGGTCTTGATCGCGATCCTCGCGGCCGGTGCGGCGCTGGACCTCGCCGGGCGCGTCACGGCGACCCGCGGGCGTGCGCAGGCGGTGTGGCTCGCGGGTGGCGCCTGCGCGATGGGCCTCGGCGTTTGGTCCATGCACTACACCGGGATGCTCGCGTTCCAGCTCCCGGTGGACGTGGCCTACCACGCGCCGACCGTGTTGCTCTCCCTTTTGGCGGCCGTCCTGGCGTCCGGTGTCGCACTGTTTTTCTCGAGCCGCCAACGGCTCGGTGTGTCGCGGATCGCGATCGGCAGCGTGGTGATGGGCTCGGGGATCGCCGCCATGCACTACATCGGCATGGCGGCGATGCGCGTGCCGGCCACGGTACAGTGGAGCCGCGTCTTGGTCGGCCTCTCGGTCGCCATCGCCGTCGCGGTGTCGGCCGTTGCCCTGTGGCTGGCGTTCCGCTTCGGCCACGCTGCGTCGCCGCTTTGGGGCCGGCAAAAGGTGGCCGCGGCGCTCCTGATGGGTCTCGCGATCCCCACGATGCACTACACCGGCATGGCGGCGGCGCGCTTCGGCGCGTCGGCCGGTGTACCGGACCTCTCGCTGGCCGTCGACGTGACGTCGCTGGGTGAGGCGGCCATCGTCGCCGTAACCCTGATGGTCCTGCTGCTGGCGATCGTGACGTCCCTTGTCGACCGACGCATCACTGCGGAGCGGGAGCAGGCAGGCGAACGCCAGGGTGTGCTCGTGCGCAAGCTCCAGACTGCTCTCACGGAAGTAAAGGTGCTGCGCGGCATCCTCCCCATTTGCGCCAACTGCAAGCGCGTCCGCACGGAGGACGGCCGCTGGGATCAAATCGAGTCCTACGTCCGCGCGCGCACCGACGCCGAGTTCAGCCACGGGCTGTGCCCGGAGTGCGCGAAGGCGACGTGGGGGGTGGCCTGACCACACCCCGCCCGCCGCGCGCCCAACGCGCCAACAAAGACCTGCTCGGCATCCCGCGCAACGTCCCGGGCTCGCTGCGGCGCGCCGCGGCCGACCGCGCCCAACGCGCAGCCCCCGCGCCGCCGGGCGGCCACAAGTTCCACACTCGCGCCATGCTGTTGATGCGCGCCCAGCTCACGTGGCTGTGGGAATGGCTGCGCAATCTGTTCAAGCCCACGCGCCCGCTGCCGCCGCTGCCGACTGGGGACAACGGCATCTACCCGCTGTCCGACGGCCCCTGCCTGGTCGGCCTCGCCGGCGATTGGGGCTCGGGCACCGCCGATGCCTACGCCGTGGGCGACGCGCTGGGCCGCCTGCGGCCCGACGTCACAATTCACCTGGGCGACGTCTACTACGCGGGTCGCAGCGACGAATTCGCCGACTTCTTCCTGCCGCAGAACTGTTGGCCGCGCGGGGTCCGCGGCACGTACGTCCTCAACGGCAATCACGAGATGTACTCGGGCGGGGAAGGGTACTTCGACCGCGCGCTGCAGGAGTATCGCCAGCCCACCAGCTACTTCTGCCTGCAGAACCAGTGGTGGCGCATCGTGGCGCTCGACACGGGCTACCACTGCAGCAAGGACGGCGACCTGCTGCTCATCGCGCTGCACCTGAAGCACGACTCGACCAAGCTGCCGGCGGCGTGCGTCGCGTGGCTCGCCCAGACCGTGTTCGCAGATCCCAACGATCGTTCTGGGGTCACGAGCATCGCCTGGCGCTGTACGCCAGACACCAGAATATCCGCGGCCGCTGCATCGGCCACGGCGGCATTCCCATCGAGCTGCCGTTTCCTGATTCCGATCCGTCGGTGCCGCTGGTGCTGCACGACGCGCGGCCGGGCCAACCGATCGACGGCGAGCAGATCGGCCTGAACGGCTTCGTGACGCTGGGCCTGGACGGCTCCAACCTGCGCGTGCGCTATTACGACCAGCTGTCCAAGGACGGTGACGACTTCCTGCTGGAAGAGCAGTGGACTCAGAAGGACACGGTGGTGGCGGGGACCGGCGTGCGCCTCGGGCCGCGCGGCGGCAAGATGACGGCGACGCGGGCGTTGCAGGAGCTGATTCGATGATCGTGGACCTGCACGCGCACTACCCGATGCACGTCTCGGGCACGGACACGCTCGCCCGCATGACCGCGGGCAATTCCATCCGCGACTTCATTCTCAAGCTCGCCAATCGGGTGGCCAACTATCCCAAACCGGGGGAGCCCGCCGTCACCGTGCCCCATCTCAAAGCCGGCGCCGTCGGCGTGCTGCTGTCGGTGCTGTATCAGCCGTTCGACGAAATCGATCTTGATGAGACGTACGGCGCCGCGCCGCGCGGCGGTTATTTCGCGGACCTGGAGACGCAGATCCAGGCGGTCGAGACCGACGTCGCCCCGTACGCGGCCGACGCGGCCGTCGTGAAGAATCAGGCCCAGCTCGCTGCTGCGCGCGCGCAGGGCAAGATCGCGCTGATTCACGCGGTGGAAGGCGGCTTTCACCTCGGCGACACGCCGCAGCACGTGCGCGACAACGTCCGCCGCCTGGCCGAGCACGGCGTCGCCTATGTCACGCTGGCGCACCTCTTCTGGCGCAAGGTCGCGACCAATGCGCCGGCGCTGCCGTTCCTGCCGGACTGGACCTACCAGCTCTTGTTTCCGCAGCCCGCCGAGGGGTTGTCGGCCCTGGGGCTGGCTGCCGTCGATGCCCTGGTCGAGCAGCGCATTCTGATCGACCTGACGCACATGAGCCCGCAAGCGATGACCGATACGTTCACTCGCCTGGACCGAATCGATCCGCAGCGCCGCGTGCCGGTGGTGGCGACGCACGGCGCCTACGCGTTCGGGCGTCTCAAGTACAACCTGCGTGACGCGCAGCTCCAGGCGATCGCGGCACGCCGCGGCGTCGTCGGCCTCATCGCGTGCCGGCACTACATGGCGGACGGCTTGCCCCAGCCGAACACGTTCGACGACACCATCGCCATCTTGTGCCGCCACATCGACAAGATCCACGACGTGACCGGATCGTACGACACGATCGCCTTCGGCTCGGACCTGGACGGCTTCATCAAGCCGACGCTGCCGGGTCTCGAGACGCCGGCGGCGTTCGCGACACTCGAAGCGCGCTTGACGGCGAAATACGGCGCCGCCGTCGCGCAGCAGATTTGTTCGGGCAACGCGCTCCGCTTGCTGCAATATTGGGGCGTGTAGGCCGCGGGGAACTTCGGCCGCTGCGCCACGGTTTGGTGTGAGTACCCGGAGCTGAGGAGCCCCATGTCCATTCGACCGATCAAACGGATCGTCCAGTCGCAACCCACCCTCGAGGGCGCGGGCGTCAAGCTGCGGCGCGCGTTCGGGTTCGGGAATACCGGCGACTTCGATCCTTTCCTTCTATTAGATGACTTCCGCAACGAACACCCCGAGGACTACCTCGCGGGTTTCCCGTGGCACCCGCATCGCGGCATCGAAACCATCACCTACGTGCTGAGCGGCAGCGTGCAGCACGGCGACAGTCTCGGCAACCGGGGCGCGATGGGCCCGGGCGACGTCCAGTGGATGACCGCGGGCTCAGGCATCCTCCACCAGGAGATGCCCAAGGGCGATGAACGCGGGCGCATGCACGGCTTCCAGCTGTGGGCCAATCTGCCGCGCGCGCTCAAGATGACCGACCCGCGCTACCAGGACATTCTGGCCAAGGACATCCCCGAAGTGACCGACGACGACGGCACGCACGTGCGCGTGATCGTCGGCGACTTCTGGGGCAAGAAAGGCCCGGTCGATGGCGTCGCCGCCGAGCCGCGCTATCTCGACATCTCGGTGCCGCCGGGGAAGCGCAAGACGTTCCCGGTTGAAGCCTCGCGCCATGCCTTCGCTTACATCTTCGAGGGCGCGGGCTCGTTCCGCGACGCCTCGGCGCCGCGCGGCGTGCTGACCGAGCGCGTGGGAGAGGGCGAATCAGGGCCCACGGTGCGGGAGGAAGCCGGCAACCGCTCCCTCGTCCTGTTCGACTCCGGTGACGAGATCACGGTTCAGGCGGGGCCCGAGGGCATCCGCTTCCTGCTCGTTTCCGGACGGCCGCTCGAGGAACCGGTGGCCTGGCAGGGGCCGATCGTGATGAACACGCCGAACGAATTGCGGCAGGCGTATGCCGAGCTGCGGGACGGGACGTTCATCAAACATCGCTGACCGTCGCACGCACGCCACACCGCCCCTCTGGCGGTGACGACTCGCTCGGTGCATTGGGTATCGCCATCAGGTACCCCACCGAGCGAGGTCGTTTATGCGCACGCGAGCAGTGTCGGGTCTCACCTTCGCTTTTCTTGCAGTCGTGTCTCTCGCATCAGCGCAAGTCATTCCGATCAAGACCGTGCCGCTCGCGCGCGGCGATCAATTCCTGCTGTTCCCGTCGAACAACTTGGGGATGGGCGGCGTCGCCATCGCGGTGGCCGACACGCTGCTCGATCCGTTTGTGAATCCGGCGACGGGCCTGCGGCTCGGCGGTTCGCGGTTTTTCACGTCACCCACCGGCTACAGCACGTCGCAGAGCGCCGGCGCGGCACGGGCGCTGCCGTTCGCGGCGTACGTGGGATCGGGGACCTGGTTCGGCGGCCTCGCCCTGGCACTTCAGGAAGTGGACGCCACGCAGCCGATGGCGTCATTCCCTCTGCCATGCCCCGCGTGTGTCGATTTGGAGGTGGCGCCCGGCACGACGCTCGGCCCGCCGGCGCACTCCCACACCAACACATACAGTGTCGCGTCTCTGGGGCGCGTGCTGCCGGCCGCGCATCTGTCGGTCGGCGCGAGCGTCGGGTGGGCCCGGCTGCGCGGCGTGGACGGCGTGGCGCTGCTGTATCCCCAGAGCGAGCGCGTCGACCAGGCCGGTCACACTCTCGATCTGCACGTCGGCCTGGTGAAGGACTGGACCGGCGGGCGCTCGCTCGAAGCGCTCGTACTGCGCCAGGGCACGGACATCAGACACGAGGTGGTCTACGTCGACCAGGTGTGGGATCCGGCATTACAGCAAACCGTCCAGGTGCCGCGTCTGGAGCAGAACGGCGATCAGAGCGCCACCTGGGGTGTGGATCTGCGCTATCGGCGGCCCCTGGCCGCGGGGTGGACGGTCGGGTGGCTGCTCACCGCCAATCGCGTATCCAACAGTCAAATCCCCAACTATGACGTGATGGGCGTGGCGCGCGGCGCCGGTCGCTCCACGGCCGCCGACCTCGGCGTCGGCTTTGCCAAGACGCGCGGGCCCGGGACGTTCGGCATCGATTTCATTCTCGAGCCGATCGCCAGCACGACGTGGGGTGTGTCGGCCACGCCGGCCGTCACGGCGCTGGGCGACACGCTCCCGGCCGGCGCGCGCACCCTGGTGAACCGCTTCCGCTTCGCCAACGTGGTCATGCGGATGGGCGTCAGCCGCACGCCCGGCGCAGGGAAGGTGGCGGGATTCCAGCTGGGCCTCGCCTTGCGCGCCGTGCATTACCGGCTCGCCCAGCAGGATCTCATCCAGACCACGACGCAGCACATGAGCCAGGGTTGGGTCGAGTGGACGCCCACCTGGGGTCTGAGTCTGCACTTTCCGGAGCTGGAGCTGCGCTACGCCGGCCGCGTCACCAACGGCGACGGCCGGACCGGCGGCCAGCAGCAGGTCTTCGCGCCGGGCCTCCGCGTGCCCGGATTCTTCGAGACGCCGGGTGGGCCGCTGTTCCTCACTGGCGTGCACACGCTGACGCATCAGGTATCCCTCTCGCTGCCGCTGCGCTGAGGAGACGCCCATGACACACATCGTGCACCCGTCGCGCCTCGGGTTCGCCGCCCTCGTGCTGGGGCTGGGGGCCTGCGTCGATGACAGCCGGTCGATCACACCGCCCGAGTCGATCGACGTCCAGTTGCGTCAGGCGATCTCGCGAAACTATGGGGTGGTACCGATCGCCCCGATGCCGCCGCAGGACGCGGCGCAGGTGGCGCTCGGCCGCGCGCTGTTCTTCGACAAGATCTTGAGCGGCAACAAGGATGTGGCGTGCGGCACCTGCCACTTACCGCAGCAGCACCTGCAGGACGGCTTGTCGTTGGCGATCGGGACGGGCGGAGTGGGGGAGGGTCCGACCCGGACGCTCGGGCCGGGACGGCAGTTCCACGCGCGCAGCGCGCCGTCACTGTTGAACGACGGGCTCGGCCTGTTCTATGTCTTCGCCGACGGCCGCGTGTCCGGGTCCCGGTCGGGTCCGTTCCAAACGCCGGCCGGTGCCGCGTTGCCCGCCGGTCTGCCCAACATTCTCGCCGCGCAGGCCATGTTCCCGGTGTTGAGTCGTCAGGAGATGCGGGGGGACTCGGGCGACGTCGACTCGCTGGGCGCACCCAACGAGCTGGCGCAGTACGGTGACAGCCAGCTCCCGGAGATCTGGCATGGCGTGATGCAGCGCCTGCTTGCGATCCCCGAGTACGTCACGCTGTTTCACGCCGCGTTCCCCGGCACCCCGGACAACGCGCTGGGCTTCCAGCATGCGGCCACGGCGATCGCCGCGTTCGAAATGCAGTCCTTCACGAAGACCGACTCGCCGTTCGACCGCTATCTCGCACGCAACGACGCCGCCCTCAGCGCGACGGAGAAGCGCGGCGCGCTGCTGTTTTTCGGGACGGCGAAGTGCGCGAGCTGTCATAACGGACCGCTGCTGGGCGGGGATGGCTTTGCCAACACGGGGGCGCCGCAGCTCGGGCCGGGGACCGGCATCGGCGCGCCGCTCGACTTCGGCCGGGGCGCGTTGCCCAACAATACGTTCTACAAATTCGCGTTCCGCATCGCGCCGCTGCGCAACGTCGAGCTGACCGCGCCGTATTTCCACGACGGCGTGTATCCCACGCTGACGGCCGTGGTCCGGCATTACAGCGACATTCCCACGGCGCTGCGGAACTACGACGTGTCGCAGGTGGCGCCCGAGTTGCGTTCGATGTACCACGGCGATGAGGCGACAGCGACCGCCGTGCTGGCGGGCCTGGACTTCCGGCTGCAGACGCCGCTCAAGCTCACGCCCGAGCAGATCAGCGACCTGGTGGCGTTCCTCAAGTCGCTCACGGACCCGGCGGCGCGCGATCTGTCGCCGATCGTGCCCGCGCGCGTGCCGAGCGGACTGGCGGTGCCGTAGCCGGGGGTCAGTGCCCCGTCAGCGGATTTCTGCTTGTAGTGGTGTCGTGCGCCGCCGTTTGTCGGGCCTTGGGCTTGGCCGCCGGCGCGCGGGTTTGCGGAGCCGCACTCGATGTCTTGGCTTTGGCTGCGGCCGGCTTCTTGGCGCCGCTGCATGCGGCCAGGCTGATCAAGGCGAGTGCTGCGAAGAAGGTTCGCGACATCGTACCTCCTGCAGACGGGGTGGTCCGAATATACAAAAAGCCCGGCGGTCCAGGGGTGCGACCGCCGGGCTTTTTCCGGCTGCCCTCAGGGCACGCGCAGCACCACCGCGGGCGTCAACAGCTGGAACTGGGCGTTGCGGTTCATGGCGTAGGCCGCCGCATTGTGGCGTGGATCGACCGGCCGCTCTTCGCCGTAGGTGATCGTCTCGACGCGCTCGGTGCTCACGCCGTGCGCCGCGAGGTACGCTTTGGTCGCGATGGCGCGCCGGTTGCCGAGCGCCAGGTTGTACTCATCCGAGCCGCGCTCGTCGCAGTTGCCGGCGACCTGGATGCGCACGTCGGCGTTGGCCTCGAGCACCGGGATCTTCAGGTCGAGGACCTGCGCGTCCCCGGGCCGGATGACCGAGCGGTCGTAATCGAAGTGGATCATGGTGGTGAGGATCTTCTGCATTTGGCGGGTCGTCTGCAGCGCGGCCACCGAATCGGCGACACGCTGTGCCGCGGCGCGCTCGGCCTCGGCGCGGGCGCGTGCTTCCGCGTCCGCCTGGGCGATGGAATCCTGCCGGGCACGCTCCGCCAGGCCGAGTGTATCCGCCACGGGATTGACCGCGACGTCCGGCGTCGGATGACAGCCCCAGGCCGCAGCGGCGAGGGCTAGGGCGATGCTCAAGTGCGTGGTGCGCATGATGTCCTCCCAATCGCGTATGGCAGGCTCGTACCCGCGAGCGGGCTGAGGTTCCCGTCTGGGGCTGTGGCGGCGGCGCCGCGGGATCCCCAATTGACCCACCGGCGTGGGCGTGGGTACGATTCCTCTATGACTTGCTCCATGCAGTGTTGCGCCCGGCATCTGGGCTGTCTCCTCCGCTGCGTGGAGCGTAGGGTCCGCTAGTCACATAGCGCGCCGCAGCGACGCCCCCACGCTCCGCACCGGATCGTGGGGGCGTCGCCGTTTGGGCGGGCGCCAGGAGAGATAATGAGAGCGAACGACACATCGGTGGAAGCGTTGCTGCCCTTCACCACGGATCTCGAGCTGCGGCGCCGGTTCATGGTGCTGAACGAGGACGTGCCCGCCAACCTGCGCTTCGGCCTGCTGCTCGAGCATCTCGACAAGTTGGCGGAGGACACGGCGCTCGTGTACGCGCGGCGCACCGTGCCCGGGGCGCGGGTCGTCACGGCCGCGATCGACGACGTGGTGAGCCGCACGCCGGCCGACGTCACGCGCGATCTGGCGTTGCGCGCGCGGCTCAACTGGGTGGGCAAGAGCTCGATGGAAGTGGGCATCCGCATCGAGCACCCCGGTCCCGATCCGGTGCACGTCGCGTCGTGCTACTTCACGATGGTCGCGCGCACCGGCACCGGGGACGGCGCGCGCAGCGTGGCGGTGGCGGCGCTCGAATGCGTGGACGATCTCGAGCGCAGCCGCTTCGCCAAGGCCGCCGAGCGGCGCGAGCGCGCCCGCGAGCGCGCCGCCGCGGCCGCCGATCCGCCGACGCGCGAAGAGTTCGACCTGTTGGCCCGGCTGCGCGCGGCGCAGGAGGATCCCGGCGGCGCGGGCCGGCTGGTCGGAGCGCTGACCTGCATGTCCTGGGAGCGCGTCTATCCCGAGCAGGAGAATGTGCCCAGCAAGATCTTCGGCGGGCACCTGGTGCGGCGCGCGTATGAGCTGGCGGCGATCCAGGCCGAGGAGGTGGCGCCCGACCGACCGGTGCTGGTGCGGGTCAATCGCATCAACTTCGTGCAGCCGGTGCGAATCGGCGACAAGCTGCAGTTCGTCAGCCGCATCACCTACACCGGGCGCACGTCGATCTGCGTCGAGGTCACGATCGAGCGTTCCAGCCGCGATCGGGTGACCAAGGCGCTGTCCAATACGTGCGTCTTTACGTTCGTGAACGTGGATGCCGCGATGGCGCCGCGGCCGGTGCCGCCGGTGTACCCGACGACCTATGCGGAAGACGCCCGCTACCTCGAGGCGCACCGGCGGCATTTGCGCTTCCGCCGCCGGTGGCGCCCGAGTGCGCTCGTACTGCCTTAGGGGTTGCGGGGCCGGGCCGAGGGCGGCAGCAGCCCATTCAGCCGTAGATAGTTCGATTCCTGGCTGTAGTGATCGAGCCAATCGCCCACGGTGATGAGAATCGTCATTGCGCGCGTGTAGGGATTGGGGCCGAACAACGTCATCGTCTCGCCGAGCTTTGAATCGTCCACTTTGGCGAGGGCCGAGTCGCAGTACGCGAACGTCTCCTTGAGACGGGCGACCAGCCGGTCTTTCCCCGCGGTCGTATCGACGGCGGTGCGCTGCGGCGGGGTCACGCCCGCAACCTTGCTGCACAGGAAATCGTTGCCTTCGGCGAGGTGCGTCTGGATCGCCTGCCAGCTCATCTGCGCGGGCGTGGGCGCGTAGGCGTACTTCTCGGCCGGCATTGCCTCGGCGGCGGCCATGAGATACGGGGCATAGCGGTGCTGCATGGCGCGCAGGGCGTCCGCCACCGGGCTGGGGCTGGCCGCAACGCGCGCGGGGGCTGCCATCGCGGCCGCCTGGGCGGCGAGTGCGCCGGGCAGGGCGGCCAAAGCAAGCGCGACTACGTAAGTGCGGGGCTGCATATGCGTGATGCTCCGAATTGAGGTGCCCTCATCTTGCTTGACGCCGCGCCGCCGCGCCACTATTGTTCAGTCATGAACAAACGCCGTACTCCTGCGCGCCGCCCCGCCGCCGCACCCGCGGAGGGGGCGATCGTGTTTTCGCTCTTGGGGACGGCGCACGCGCTCGAGGCGCGGCTCGAAGCCGCGGTCGACAAGGTCGGCTTGTCGCTCGCCAAGGCGGGCGTCCTCAAGTGCCTGGCGGACGCGAAAGAGCCGGTCGCTTTGAGCGACATGGCGCAGCGGTTGGCGTGCGTGCGTTCCAATATGACGCAGCTCGTGGATCGGCTGGAGCAGGACGGGCTCGTGCGGCGGCGGGCCGACTCAGCCGATCGCCGCAGCGTGCGGGCCGAGCTCACGCCGGCGGGGGAGCGGGCGCAC
>WNGO01003907.1_pt1 | contig 10514 bp, 15 predicted proteins | sample 5400511 | NCBI WGS metagenome assembly WNGO01 (sample SAMN13153380, study PRJNA577476) | soil metagenome | isolation source: 20 cm soil or saprolite under Garry oak tree replicate 2 | place: USA:California | collected 2016-06-15
GAAACGGGCCGCGATGAAATGATGGTTGTAGAGTCGACTTCTACTCCGTCTTTGTGACGAAGGCGTCCAGCCAGCCGAGCACGCGCTTCCAGCCTTCGCCGTGGGATTTGGCCTGATCGGGACTTCCAGCGAAGCCTTCTTGCGTAACTCGTACCAGCGTGCCGGTGCCTGATTTTCTCGGACCGCTGGGGTGCAGAGCGTTCACCGTCTGTGGCTCAAGTTCCCATCGGACGATAGTCTTCTGTTTGCCGGTGTAACTGCCGACCCATGTGTGGACAAGCCTGCGCGGAGGATCGACTTCGAGATATTCGCCTTCCACGTAGAATTGCGTGCCGTCGGCGCCTAACCCATCGCTGCGCCATTTACCGCCGGGGCGCAGGTCCATGGTGGACTTGGTGACGCGGTAGAGACCATCTTGTCCCCACCAGCGCGGGAGTTGGGTTGGATCGCTGATCGCCTGAAAAACACGCGCCGGCGGCGCGGCGATGAAGATCTCAGCGATGACGGCGTTTTGATCCGGGGTGATTGTGGCAGTGGCCATGCGCTTTCTCCTGAGCTCAAAGAGTTTAGGGATTAGAGGTCAGGGGTTAGGAGACTGCGTTGTCAGACTCCGAGAGGTCAATATTCTGAATTCTGACCCCTGACCCCTTGCCCCTACTAGTCCTTGCCTTCTACAAACTTCTTCAACATCTCGACGACTTCGGGCCAGCCTCCCGTGTAGTCCTTACGGGCGACGGGCAGATTGCTGAGGCCGCTGTGCGTGACTCTTACGTGGGTGCCGCTTCCCTTCTGCGTGAGTTCCCAACGGACCACGGTGCGGCTCTTGGGATCGTCGTGCCAATTGGCGATCCAGGTGTACACGAGTAAACGCGGCGGATCGCACTCAAGAATTTCTCCCTGGCATTCGAACTCACTGACTCCGTTCACCACGATGGATCCTTTCTCGGTAGCGTACGAATAGCGTCCTCCGAGGCGGGCGTCCATCTTCCAGAACTTCACGGGGCACTCGGGACTGCCGAACCAGCGCTGGAGTTCACCGGCGTCACTGAGAGCTCTAAACACGCGTTCCGCCGGCGCGGCGATTTTGATCTCGCTGACGATAGCGTCTTGACTGGGCGTAATGATCGTTGTGGGCATAAATTTTCTCTACACTTAAGAGGTCTCCGTGATTGGTGCTTGAATCTCCCGGTCCGGCGAGTGTTCCGGCGCTACGATTTGCGATGCAGCTCGAAAACTTCCGTGTGCTCCTTGCCGTGGTCAACGAGCGTCCACTCTTCGGTGTGGTGATTGTCGTCGATCAGGGTGAGGACCATTTTCTGCATGTGTGCGGCATGGGGGGTTGCGAGATTGGTCGCGTCCACATACGTGAAGGTGATGACTTTACCGTCGGGCGAGAGACTGGCCTGCATGCGTGGCTCGTTGCCCGCGGCGCAGTAGTGAGTAAGAAGAAGGCGACGTGGGCCGTCAAGGTTGAACATGGTGACCATGTCCTCTTTGCCGAGGATCTCGCTCATCACGGCAGAGCCTCCTGCTGTGACCTTGAAGGTGACTTGAACCGGCCCCATGTGGGTGTCCCCTTCCCAGGTTCCGGGGAGTGTCTTGATGTTGGTGAAGGCCTTCTGCGCATCGGTTTGAGCTAGGGCTGAAGCGGTCATCAGGGCAAGGGCGGCGATCAGGATGAGGGTTGAGGTGCGAGTGCGGTTCGTCATAGGAGTTTTCCTTTCCGGGGACGGAAATATCCGTCGCAAAGTCTCATTTGTGTTTGCGGGAGTCAGCTTCCTGCTCCCGGGCGTATTCGGCTTCCACGAAAGATTTCAAGTTGTTCAGGCTCGCGGTCCAGAACTGACGGTACTGCTCGATCCAGGAGTCGACTGCTCGGAGCGGTTCCGGATTGAGTTGATAAACACGATGGCGGCCTTCCCTGTGCTCGCGAACCAGGTGAGCACGGCGCAGCAAACGCAAGTGCTTCGAGATAGCTGGTCGGGAAACCGGGAAAGCGCTGGCGATTTGTCCGGCAGGCTGCGCGCCGCGGCGCAGGAGATCGAGAACCGCCCGACGCGTCGGATCGGCCAGAGCCTGAAAGGTGGCTTCGCTGTGCCGGGCCGTCGAATATGTAACCGAACGGTGACGCATAATGCGTAACCATATCGTTACAGGAGTTTCGTGTCAAGCTTTTTTTGTTTTTCGTCGAGGGAGTTTGGGGAGAGACCCCGCTAGGATCGCTTGCCGTTCGAGACCAAATCCAGAAAGGCCTGGTGGACGCGGGTATCGTCGGAGAGCTCCGGATGGAAGGTGGCCGCCATGGCTCTTCCCTGCCGCACAGCGACGGGATCGCTGCCCTCCGTGGCGATGACTTCGACTCCTTCCCCTACGCGAACGATCTTGGGGGCACGGATGAAAACCATTTCCAGGGGGAATCCATTGCGCGACGAAGGGTCACCGGGCTCCTGCAACTGGCGCTTCAAATCGGCCACGAACTTCCCTTCCCGGATGGAACTGTCGATCTGGCGTCCGTAAGCGTTGCGGCGGATGCGGATGTTGAGGGCGCCCAAGCCGGCCTGAGGAGGGTTCTCGACTTCGGAGGCCAGCAGGATTGCGCCGGCGCACGTACCGAACGTGGGTTTGGCCTTGACAAATTGCTTTAACTTTTCAAATCCGGCTTCGCCGAGGAGTTTAAGGAACGTGCCAGATTCGCCACCAGGGATCACGAGTCCATCGATCTGATCGAGTTGCTCTGGCTTTTTGACGAGCACTACCTGGGCTCCCAGCTCTTCGAGCCGGCGGCGGTGCGCGTCAAAATCTCCTTGCAGAGCCAGAACTCCAATGATCATGTGCGAAGACCTTTAGGGTGAGAACGCCCCGAGCGGCGTCCACGTTCAATTCTAATGCAAGCTCGAGGTACGAGGATGTCACACGAGTAGGTCAGAATCGCAGAGTGGGGCCAAATGTGATGCGCAGGTTGTTGTGCGTGCCTCGGTTGAAGTACATCTCATCGCCGGCTTCGAGTCGAAGCCCGAGGGGACCGAGGATCGCTTCGACTCCCCCCGCCGGGTATAACGCAGCATTCACATTTGAAGTGCGCAGGCCGAGAACCGAACTCACGACGCTGCTATAAGGGAGCAGACTCGTGCTGAGGCGGAAGTCGATGAATCCGGCTTTCATCGTGGCGAACGGACGAAAGTGACCGTGTGCGGGTTGGATCCTGGGCCCGATCAGCCCGTGCGTGACGCCGATCGATGTGCTCTCGATCGCGACGATGTCACCATTGGCAAGATTGACAAAGGCTTCGTGAAAATTCAGCCCGTAATCGTAGGCCAGTTCGGCTTCGAGCAGAACGGCGTGGTGGATGCGATAGCCGAAGCGGGCGCCGAGCCCAAAGTTGCTCGTGCCGGTTTGCGAAATGCTCAGCGCATCGAGAAAGATACCCGCCTCCATGCGGGATTGTGCGGAAGCACAACTGGTTACAAGAACAGCCGCGAGAAAAAGAAAGATGAAGTTGCGCATGCGATCGCTGTGTTGCGACGAATTCGATGAACAACAGGTCGATGCAGGTTGCGGCCTAACTTGGATTCGGCGGCAGCCGCCAGACGACCGTGACCAGCAATGCGACAGCGATTCCCAATGACACTTCGAGGAAGCGGTGAGTCGCAACGACCCAAGGTGGGCGATCGTGCGTGATCAGCAGGACGATGGTCAGCGCAATTCCGGCGAAGCGATAGGCCGAACCAAGGCGCAGGATCGAACTCAGAACTCCACCAACGAAAATGCCCGCACCGTAAACAATCCAATTTGGATGGAAGAAGGTGGCGATCAGAGCTCCCAGAAAAGCGCCCAGCGCCGTTCCGACAAAGCGCTGCCAGGCCAGAGTCAAAGGATCGATCGTAGAAAGCAAGATGACGATGGTTGAGATTGGTGCCCAGTAGAACTCGGACATGCTCAACCTCCGAGCAACGACCAGCGCCACAACGGTGGCGACGGCTGTCCGAGCCGAAACGATGAGAGACATTGGGGTGAGACCCAGTCGTCTGACCCAATTTTGTAATTGTGTTGATTGCATGGTGCTGCTGATCGAACAAACTTCAGGCGTACGTAGGTACGTACGCGAAGCTGGGAACCTCTTCGCGCGTTAGATGCCGGCGTACCAGGAATAGCCCGCGGATGGCGATCCGGATCCAAGGCCGTCGCCAATTCCCTTCATCGTGTCGGTCACGGTGATATGGTTCACGAACTTGACGCTCTTGTACCCGAGCTGGCGAGGAACGCGCAACCGTATAGGAGCACCATGGTCTAACGGAATCTCCTGACCATTCATGCCGAACGCGAGAAAGGTCTGGGGATGCATGGCATCAGGCACGTCGATGCTGTCCCACCAGTCTTTGTCGATGGAGATGTAGAAAACCCATTTAGCCTGCGGAGCGATGCCGACCGCATTCAGGACATCAGAGAGTCGAACGCCCTTCCATTCCGCGATGAACGACCAACCCTCTTCGCAGGCTTGATGCGTGATCTGGGTGTAGGCCGGCAATCGTTTTAGGTCCGCGAGAGAAAAGGAAGCGGGCCGAGCTACCAAACCATCGATCGTGAGTTTCCAGTCAGCGAAACCGCCAGCGAGCAGGCGCTGGTATTCATCCGTTTGAGGATGCTTGCCGTTGACGGGAACCACCTTCGAAATTTCGGAGCGGCTGAATTCACGGGCCATCGAATGACGCGACATCAGAATGCGCTGGGCTGCATAGGTGAGCGTTTCCCCGGCGCCGAAGATGCCGCGATGATCGGGCGGGATAAAGCCGTACCGGTCCGCAATTGTTGCGGCTGCTGCCACACCTGCCAAACCCGCGGCAGTGGCCAGTCCGGTGGTGATCAGCTTGCGGCGGGTGATGAGTTCGCTCATATTATCGGCTCCTAACGGGGCGTGCGACCCGTGATCATGGTCCACACGCGTCCTAGGAATCCGGCGCGGTAGACCATGAAAAGATGGACCAGGACAAACGCGACCACAGCGATCGTAAGAAAGAAATGAATGGTGCGGGCGGATTGCTGTCCGCCGAAGGTGGTGGCCAGCCACGGAAAGACAGAAGTGACGGCGGGAGACATTCCCAGGCCTGTCCAGATGAGCAGGGGAAACAGAACGAAAATGACGACGAGATAGGAAAGCCGCTGTACCACGTTGTAGCTATGTGCATCTTCAGCTGGCGAGCGGCGGAGGCGCAGGTGATCGGAGATCAGGCGCCAGGAAAGATCCTTCTTCGCTGGCAGCAAGTTCGACCGGAAGTGAGCGCTGAAGAAACCATAGAGCAAGTAGAAGAGTCCGGTCAGCACGCAAATCCACGCGGAGAAGAAATGCAGGTAGCGTCCCGGACCACGAATGGGGGTATTGAGCACGAACGGCAACGGCAGGTCGAAAAGCGAAGGCCCAACTCTGGAGCCACTCGCGCCCCCAGTCTCGCCCCAGTAGAAGCGCGGGTGGGCGAGAAGGATGGCGATTCCGCTTATCAACAGCGCGAAGGCGCTGACCGCGGTGATCCAGTGGGTGACGCGCACGATAGCGGAGTGCCGCGGCGCGTCGGATACTTCCGCAGCAGCGGGACGGACGGCGAGGTCTGGAAGTTGGACGGATTCCGCCATAGCTATGGCGACGGATGTTAGCACGGAGGCGTACGGCTGGCAAAGAATCGGGCAGAGCAATCGAGTCGGGTGGCCCAATTACCAGGGTTCGAAACAATCGTAATTACGCTGACTGGCGATTTTACCGTCTCTGAATTCGAAGAACATGGCGGAGTGAGCCCGCATCCTGGATCCTGCCGAGAGATTGCCGAAAGGTAGAGCGAGGGTACCGGTCCAGAGCACTTCGACGGCAACCGAGTTGTCGCTGGCGAGCGCGTTCTTGATTTCATACGTCTGGTGAGAGAGCAGTTTGCGGCCTCTCTCGAATCCGTCTGCCATCTGGGAAACAGATCCGCGAAGGCCTTGCGGATAGACGCGGTTCGGAAGTTGTTCCATGACCATGTCGGGAGTGAACAGGTCAGCGATGTCGGCGAAGGTGCCATCTTCGATGGTCTTAAGGTAGCGGAGGACAGTGTTGAGATGGTCAGGGGGACTCGGCATGAGGAATTTTCGCATGAGGCGAGATGAACTTGTCATGCGCAATCACCCCTAGTCCTTCTAGAAGCCCGCGACTTTAAGCATCCGAGGCGCCCCCACTTTTCGAAAGGCACCACACCTGCCGGTGATTGTCGCGGAGCCAGCGGACGGGGAGTGGCGTCGGCGGGAATCAGGCCTAGGGCCCACTTGATGGCTTCGGCGTACATCTTCTGGAGTGAAGGATTGTCCCAGTTTTCGGAGACATGGCCGAGGCTGGAATAGAAGACGCGTCCCTTGCCATACGTTTTGGCCCACGTGACGGTGAAATCTCCATCGGTGCGATGGACGTTCTTGTTCTTCATGTCGATCTTTGTGAGATCGAGGCGCATCAGCACGCGGACCTTGTCGCGGGAATAATCTTTGATCTGGTACACCTCGTCGCGCAGGACGAAGGCGCGCGGCCACTGCTGCATGCCGGGGAATGCGGGATCTTCGATCAGGATCGGAGCATCGAAGGTTCCCCAAGGATGCTCGTCGAAGTATCCTCCAATCATCTCTCCGTATTCCGGCCATGAGGTGAAGGTGATCGTCGCACTATGGACGCCGACGAAGCCTTTGCCGTCGTCGTGAATGAAGGAGAGGAAATCGGTTTTCTGCTGGGCGTCCATTTCAAGGTCGCCGCCGGTGAAGAACAAGACGGCGTCGAAGTCGTTGAGATTTTTCGCGTTGAATTCCAGCTTCTTTTTGGTGAGCGCTTCGGTGTCGGTGCGGATGGTGGTGTCCCATAGGCCGGATTCGTGTCCGAGACGCTCGATGGTCGCGAGCGCGTGGGACACGGCTTCATGGCGGTAGCCTTTTTGTTCGCCGATAGCGAGGAGTTGCTTGCGGGCGTGCGGAGATTGGGCGGTGAGCGCGGTAGTGCCAAGAAGGACGACGAGAAGGAAGCGGGGTTTCATTGGGAGAGAATAGCAGGGCGAGTCGGGGGGACTTTGCCTAGACAAGTAGCCCAGCGGCTAAACCAAGTGCGTGAGTGCTTGAATCGCAGCGCTAAAAGCGCTGCGCCACCCAAACGCTCCGCCGTCTGGTACCCTGGCTGAAGTTGGACAGATCGGATTGTCTGCCTGACATCGTTACCAGCCGCGGGTTTGCAGCATGTGGGCTTCGTCCAGCCCTGATACGGCCAAGCCCTTCATCGCGCCCTGCAGGTTTTCGCTGACCTCAAGTAATACTTTAGGATCTTGATAATGCGTGGCGGCCTGCACGATGGCCCGCGCTCTCTTCTCGGCTTCGGCGGGATCGGCGAACGTTGTCGAGTCCTTCATGAAAATTCCGCTGCCTACGAAGACGGCTTCGGCTCCCAGCTGCATCACCAGACTTGCGTCTGCGGGTGTCGCGATTCCTCCGGCGCTGAAATTCGGGACCGGGAGCTTCCCTGCTTTCGCGACCATCTTGATCAACTCATACGGGGCCTGGTGCTCTTTGGCCTTGGCGTAGAGTTCTTCTTCGCCGAGCACCGTCAGGATTCTCATCTCCTGCACAATCTGACGGATATGTTTGACGGCGTGGACGACGTCTCCGGTGCCGGCTTCGCCCTTGGTGCGGATCATGGCAGCGCCTTCGGCGATGCGGCGGAGGGCTTCTCCGAGATTGCGAGCGCCACAGACGAACGGGGTCTTGAAGGCATGCTTGTCGACGTGATGCGCTTCGTCGGCGGGCGTGAGGACTTCGGATTCGTCGATGTAGTCGACGCCGAGTTCCTGCAGAATCTGGGCTTCAGCAAAATGTCCGATGCGGCACTTGGCCATGACCGGGATCGACACGGCAGCCATGATCTCGCGAATCTTTTTGGGGCTCGCCATGCGGGCGACGCCGCCTTCGGCGCGGATCTGCGCGGGCACGCGCTCGAGGGCCATCACGGAGACGGCTCCGGCTTTTTCGGCGATGACGGCCTGCTCGGCGTTGGTGACATCCATGATGACGCCGCCCTTGAGCATCTCGGCGAGGCCGGTCTTGAGGCGGAGAGAAGAGGTGTTGCTACCGTTGTTTTGGGACATGTCAGGGACCCTATGGATACCTTTTCGCAATCGCGAAGGATGGCTGTCAGCTTTCCGCCGTCAGCTCTCAGCTAACCCTTATTTGGATAGTTCTGGGAGGGGTTTCGCCGCTAAACCATTCTAACGCTCGGAGAGGATTTGCGGAACCCCGCGCGGCCTGAGACGCAACCGCGTCTAGTGCTGGCTGGTATCGAACTAGATTTTGGCCAACCCGTCGCCTAATGTCCATGGGGCTACTGCCTGCGACGACGAATCATTACCGGAGTCCACATTGGACAGGATCGCGATCACGAGGCCGACGTCCGGGTAACGTTGGAGGACCGACTGAAATCCTGTGATGCCGCCGCCGTGATATTGAAGTTTGTGGCCAAAACGCTCGGCGAAAACCACCGCGTAGCCGTAGTGCATCCCTTGCAATGCGGTCTCTGGATAAACGGAAAGCATGCGCTGGGTGGAATCAGCGTTCAGGAGTTTCTGATGCGCCAGTGCTTCATTCCAGACAATCAGGTCGTTCACCGTTGTATAGAATCCGCCCGCGGACCAGGCGCTGGTGGTGTCGAGAAAGTCGGCGTTCTGCAACGATCCGTTTACGAGCGTATAGCCCCTGGCTCTTCGAGGAATGATCTGGTGCTGGTCGTCAAACCCTGAGTCTTTCATGCCGACGCGGTCGAAGATGTTTTCCTGAACAAAGCGCTCGTATGAGCGGCCCGAAACTTTCTCGATCAGCACCCCGAGCAGGATGTAGCCGGTATTGTTGTACTTGAATTGGGCGCCGTGTGCGAAGTCGAGCGGCTTGTCGCGGACCGAATCGATCATTTCCTTGGGAGTGGCGCCGAGTCGACTCAAGCGCTCGAGCACGGGGCTGACGGTGTACGGTGGGATTCCGGAAGTGTGCGTCAGAAGTTGGTGAATCGTAGCATCGCGCCAGGACTCCGGTAGATCCGGCAGGAACTTGCCCATCGGATCGGTCAGCTCGAACTTTCCGTGTTCATGCAAAAGCAGGACGGCGGAGGCCGTGAACTGCTTTGCGATGGATCCGGTCCTGAAACGAGTGTCGACGGTGCCCTTGACCTTCCATTCCGCGTCGGCCCAACCGCAGGCATCCGAGAAGACGATCTTGCCATTGACAGCCACCGCAACAGCGCCCATGAATTTCTGTGTGTTGCAAGTCTGACGGAATGAAGCCTGCAGTGCCATTTCGGTATCTGCCGCCAGCGCGATCGGGGTCGCGAGCAGAACATAGGCCACAACCGTGCGGATCACGTCTCACCTCTCCACGAACTTGCCAAACATTTTTTCGGGATCAATGGCGATGAAGACGCCCCGGCTGCGGGCCAGCACTTCCCCGTTCGCGTTCAAGATTTCGGCGGAGTTGATGTGCTGGCGGCCGTGGACGCTGACTTCCCTGCCCTCGACGTGCAGCGGTTTGTGCAGCGGGACGGGCTTCAGGTATTCGACGGTCATTTCTTTGGTGAGGGCGATGACGTGGTGGAGTTTATTCACCTTGCCCCAGGTATTCGACGGTCATTTCTTTGGTGAGGGCGATGACGTGGTGGAGTTTATTCACCTTGCCCATGGCATCGTCCAGGATTGTGGCGATGATGCCGCCGTGGCAGTGGCCGGGAGGTCCGGTATAGCGCTTGGACAAACGAAAACGGCATACAAATGTTCGGCGTTCTTCGTCGAGAACGAATTTCAGGCGCATGCCGTCGGGATTGTCCTGGCCGCAGACGAAGCAATAGTTCTTCTGGAGCTTGTGGTATGCGGTTTCGTGTCCGTGGATCTTGCGGGGCATGGAACGTCATTCTAGCGCGGAAGAGCGTTCACCACAGAGAGCACGGAGAAACACAGAGTACGCCGCTCTCAATGATGGGTGAAAGTTCTCGGCGAATGCTGTATACATATCGGTTTCCACGGTGCGGCTTGGCTAGCGCTGGTGTGCCGCAAGCAAGTTGCACAGGTCCTTCGGCGCAAAATGCGCGCCTCAGGATGACAAAGCAGATTTGAATGGGAGTCCTCGATGAGATCAATCGCCGCATTCGTCATCGCCGCAGTTCTCTGGTCGTTCAACCTCTTTGGCCAATCTTCGCAGGATCAGAAGCCACCAGATAAAGATGCTGATAAGAAGCAGGCCGCCGCCTCCGCATTGGCCGGCAAGAAAGACCAGAGGAAGAGCTCGAAGGACGAGAAGAAGGAGGAGCCCAAGAAAGAAGAAGAGAAGAAGCCCGGCATGAATGCGGACACCTTCGCCGGGCTGAAATTTCGCTCGATTGGGCCGGGCGCGGAATCGGGGCGCGTGATGTCAATTGCGGTGAATCCGAAGAAGACTTCGGAGTTCTACGTGGGAGTGGCTTCGGGCGGAGTGTGGAAGACCGTGAA
>WNGO01003205.1_pt1 | contig 10512 bp, 11 predicted proteins | sample 5400511 | NCBI WGS metagenome assembly WNGO01 (sample SAMN13153380, study PRJNA577476) | soil metagenome | isolation source: 20 cm soil or saprolite under Garry oak tree replicate 2 | place: USA:California | collected 2016-06-15
TCCGTTCGCCGGAGCGCGACGTCGCACGGCTGACGTACTTCGGCCTGTTCGCGCTGCAGCATCGGGGCCAGGAGTCCGCGGGCATCGCGGTGTCCGACAACGGCCGCCTCACGACCCTGAGCGACATGGGGCTCGTGACGCAGGTGTTCGACGAGCAGAAGCTCCGCGGGCTGCACGGCCAGCTCGCGATCGGCCACACGCGCTACTCCACGACCGGATCGTCGCAGTGGTGGAACGCGCAGCCGCTCGTGCAGCACGGCAGCGCGCGCACGATCGCGCTCGGTCACAACGGGAATCTCACGAACGCGGCGGAGCTGCGGGACGAGCTCGCCGCCGACGGCCACCGCCTGGCGACGACCGCGGACACCGAGGTGATCGCGGCGCTGATCGCGAACGACCCGGCGCCGCTCGGCGAGGCGGTCGCGAACACGATGCGGCGCCTCGACGGCGCTTTCTCCGTCGTCGCGCTGAGCGAGGGGAGGCTGATCGCGTTCCGCGACCCGCGCGGAATGCGGCCGCTGTCGCTCGGCCGGCTCGACGGCGACTGGGTCGTCGCCTCCGAGACGTGCGCCCTCGACCTCGTGGGCGCCGAGGTGGAACGCGAGGTCGGCCCAGGCGAGCTGCTCCTCGTCGACGAAGACGTCGAAACGCGTCAGGTCATGCCGGAAGACGACGGCGGCGCCCTCTGCATCTTCGAGTTCTTCTATCTGGCGCGCCCGGACTCCCGCCTGTCGGGCGTCGAGGTGCACGGCGCGCGCGTGCGGATGGGCGAGCGCCTCGCCGAGGAGGCGCCCGTCGAAGCGGACCTGGTCATGCCGATCCCCGACTCGGGGACGCCCGCGGCGATCGGCTTCTCGCGGGCGTCGAACATCCCCTTCAGCGAGGGCCTGATCAAGAACCGCTACGTCGGGCGCACGTTCATCCAGCCCGATCAGGGCCTGCGCGAGCAGGGGATCAGGCTGAAGTTCAACCCGCTCGCCGAGGTGTCGGGGAAGCGAATCGTCGCGGTGGACGACTCGATCGTGCGCGGGAACACGACGCGGCAGATCGTGCAGATGCTGTTCGATGCGGGTGCGGCCGAGGTGCACGTGCGCGTGTCGGCGCCGCCGGTGATCTCGCAGTGCTACTACGGCATCGACTTCGCCGATCCGGACGAGCTGATCGCGGCGAAGAAGACGGTCGAGGAAGTGCGCGAGCACATCGGCGCCACCTCGCTCGCGTACCTGTCGCTGGACGGCCTCCAGGCCTCGACGCGGCGGCCGGCGTCGCAGTTCTGCCGCGCGTGCCTCACACGGGACTACCCGACGGCGATCCCGCGCGAGGCACGCAAGCTCCAGTTCGAAGCCGTGTAGCGAGACATGTCCCGGGAGAGTCCCGGGACATGTCGTCAAAGGGCTGACTAGTTACTGCTCCAGCACGCGCGACGCCTTCGCGATGCCGCGCGAGATGAGGTACGCGAACGTCAGCGCCGTGAACGCGGTCACGAACGCGCCGGAGTCCACCTGGTCCGCGGCGAGCGCGATGATCGCGATGACGATCGTCGCGAGGATGTAGACGACGAGCTCGGCATTCCCGGGCGTGACGGGCAGAGCGCTGAGGTTGAAGTTGACGTTCGGGCGGTCGTAGCCGGCGCCGGGCGGCGTCGAGGGCTGCTCCGGGGGTGTGGTTGACATCCTGCTCCTTTCGCTAGGCCGCAGTGAGGCCTGGGACGTGGACGATCTCGAGCTTAAGGCCGTCGGGATCGAAAAAGAAGACGGCGTAGTAACCGGGGATGTACGTGTACTCCTGCGGCTCGCTTTCGAGCTCCGCGCCCTGCGCGCGCAGCCACCCCGCACGCTCGTCGACGTCGGCGCGCGACGACGCCTCGAAAGCGAGGTGGTGCAGGCCGAGGCCGTAACGGTCGTACGGGCCGTCGCTCTGCGACTGCGCCTCGCGGAGCCCGACCGCCGTCCCGGGGCCGCCGAGGTACCAGATCGTCTCGCCGCGCTCGCCCTCGACCTCCGAGACGGTGTGGTAGCCGAGCGGCCCGAGCAGCTCCGTGTAGAAGGGCAGGCTGCGCTCGGTCGAGGAGACGACGAGGTCGACGTGATGGATGCCTGTCGAGCGCACGTTGACCTTCCGGTTTCAGCGCGAGCGGCTCAGTTCCTCCGCCCTGCCGTAACGGACGGCGCGCCGGACCGTGCGCGGGTCCAGGCCGCGCTCCAGCAGCTGTTGACGCAGCTCACCCTCGCTCGCCATGCGCAGGAAGAGCCACGCCAGCGCAACGAGCGTGACGATAGATCCTTCGATCATCATCACCGCGCCGGCCATTCCCTGATCCGCGAGCGCCGACATGCCGAAGAGCCGGTTCTGGTGCGCGTAGACGACGTAGAAGGCGCTGCCCGACCAGAAGAAGACGTTGCCGAGGATCGTCTCCACGACGCGCACGACGGCGATGTAGCCGAGCTTCGCGCCCGTGCCGAACCACTCGGGCGCAGGCAGAGTCTCGAGCACCGGCATCCACATGATCACTCCGCCGGTGAAGAAGCAGAAGTGCTCCAGCGCGTGCACGGCGTCGTGGCGGACGGCTGCGTCGTACAGGAAGGGCAGGTGCCAGAGGATGAGGTTCACGGCCCAGATCGGGAGGGCGACGAGCGGGTTCGCGAGAAAGCTGAGCCGGTGCAGCCAACGCAGCGCGGGGCGGAGGACCGGGCCGGTCAGCCCGGCGAGCAGCGCCAGCGGCGCGAGGTCGCCGATCAGGATGTGCTGCAGCATGTGGAACGAGAACATGCGCTCGCCGAGCGCGTGAACCGGGGAGACGAACGCCACCAGCAGCGTCAGGATCCCCGTCGCGAAGAGCGCCACGCGCCAACCGGGCACAGGCGTGCCCCGGTCGCGCAGCGTCAGGACGCGGCGCGCGTAGAGCGCGGCCGCGACGAGGGTCGGCACGATCTGGAGGGGATCCAGGGTCCAGCTCGTGTTGGGCGCGAGGTGAGCGATCATGTCGGTCGTGCACCTCTTTCATTACCACCTCGTCACGAGCAAGGTGCGCGAGGTCGAAGCGCGCTACGTCGGGAAGCTCGGTTTCACGCTGGTCGCCCGCCACGGCCGCATCGGCGAGGACACGACGTCCTTCGAGGCGGGCCACGGCTGGGACGACCTCGACGGCATGGGGTTCAAGCTGCGGCTGACGGAGCTCGAGCGCGGCTCGGTCAACGTCGTCGTCCAGCCGGGCCAGTGGGAGCTTCCCCGCGTGGACCATCTCGGCTTCGCGCTGGACGAGGACGACTTCGTCGCGACACTCGCGCGTGCGGAGGTCCGCGAGCTGCGCGTGCAGGAGCACGGAGGCCGACGGACCTTCGTGTCGACGAATGCGGGCTACCGCCTGGAGCTGCATCCGCCGCGGGACTGGCTCGACGACCTGCTGTCCTCGTCGTCGGAGCTGCAACTCGCGGAGCTGCACCTGCGCGCGGACGATCCCGGGCTGAAGGCGGTCACGCTCGGGGAGCTGCTGTCGGCGCCGTACACGGAAGACACGGTGACGATCGGCGACACCGTCGTGCGGTTCGTCCCGGAGGGCCCGCAGGGCCGTCCGCAGCTGCACGCAGAGCTGTTCGTTTGAGCGCTCTCCGCGCGCGACACTGTCCAAAACTGCGAATTGACGGTGCACGAGACGCACTGCATCCTCGTGCGCATGACACGAATCCTGTTCTGCGTGATCGCGTGTGCGTGCGTTGCAGCCTTCGCCGCACTCGCGCAACCCTCGTCGGCGTCGGCGGGCTGGTGCTGGCCGAATTGCTCGAGCTACGCATTGCTCGGACCGTCGACGTCGACGTACACCGGCTGCTGGTACGCGAACGGCGAGGTGTGCAGCTACTACAACACCTGGTTCAACGTCGGGATGGCGAAGACGTGCCACCCCGGTTGCGACTGGAACTACAACACGACGGGCGTCGTGCTGTACGGCTTCGAGAACCACGATCGCATCCGCGGCCGATTCACCTCGAAGGCCGCGAACACGGTGTATCTCCAGCCGGCGGAGCTGAGCATGAGCGGCATGCTGCGCGCGCAGGTCACGTGGTACGGCGGGCCGGCGTCGCAGGTCAATGCGGGGGCGATCGGATGAGCACGAGACTGAAGCTCGCAGTCGCCGTGATGGTCGTCGGCGGTGCCGTGGTCTCAGCCGTGCTCGTCGCGCGCGGCGATGCCTCTCGCGACCACGCGACGCTCTCGAACGCCGGCGGGCCTGCGATCGGCATCCGCGGACTGCGCCTGAAGGCGGCCCCGATCCGGCGAGGCCACGTCCTCGCCGTGCGGCACGGTCGCACCTTCTACAGTCTGAGCACGGTCAGCGGAGACCCGTGCTTCGGCGTCGGCTTCGCGAGCGACGCCGGCAGCCCAGGCTCGGTCGACTGTCCGCGCGGCGGGTTTCCGAGCGGCGGGAGCCCGGTCCTGGACTTCTCCGTGTACGAGGGCACGCGTCACGACGTGAAGGAGGTCTCGCTCTTCCGCATCGAGGGGATCGCCGCCGACGGAGTGGCGGCGGTTCAGTTCTTCCGCCCCAACGGCGCGATTGCGTTGACCGTCCCGGTGTCCGGGAACGTCTACTCCGCGGCGAGCGTGCCGAAGGGCCCGATCTCCGGCTTCGCCGCACTGGACAAGGAGGGCAAGCGCGTCTGGCGCTCGCCATGACCTAGGGGCGCCGCCCCTCCCTCTAGACTCGTGCTCTCTTGCAGGGGAGCGCCAAGACGTACGAACGAGCGGGCGTCTCGCTCGCGACAGCGGAATCCATTGTCGGGCGCCTCCGTGCCGCCGTCGAGTCGACGGGTGCGGAGGCGTTCGGCGCGTTCGCCGGCCTCCATCCGCTCGACGACGGCCGCCTGCTCGCCGCCTCGACCGACGGTGTCGGCTCGAAGCTGATGCTCGCGCGGCGCGCCGGCAAGCTCCGCTGGGCCGGCATGGACCTCGCCGCGCACTGCATCGACGACGTGCTCTGCAGCGGCGCCGAGCCGCTCTTCCTGCTCGACTATGTCGCCGCGAACCGCATCGACGAGGAGCAGGTCGCTCAGCTCGTCGAGGGCGCGGCCGAGGTCTGCCGCGAGGCCGGGTGTGCTCTGATCGGCGGCGAGACTGCGGAGCTGCCGGGGATCTACCAACCGGGCGAGCTCGACTTCGCGGGCACGTGCGTCGGCATTGTCGAGCGCGACCGCGTGATCGACGGCTCGCGCTGCGAGCCGGGCGACGTCGTGATCGGCTTCGCGTCGAGCGGCCTGCACACGAACGGCTTCACGCTCGTGCGCGAGCTGCTTGGCGACGACGAGATCGACGCCGAGCTCCTGCTCACCCCGCACCGTCTCTACCTGCGTGAAGTGCGCGAGCTGCGCGCGGAGGCCGACGTTCGCGCCCTCGTCCACGTCACCGGCGGCGGCATCCTCGGCAACCTGTCACGGGTTTTGCCCGAGGGCGTGCAGGCGCGGATCGACTGGAACAGCTGGCGGCGACCACCAGTGTTCGGCTGGCTCGCCGAACGCGGCGTCGGGGAGGACGAGCTGAGGCGCGTGTTCAACCTCGGCATCGGCATGTGCGCGGTCGTCCCCGAGGCGCCGCGCGGAGCGCTCGTCATCGGGACGCTCGCATGATCGGCGTCCTCGTCTCCGGCGAGGGAACGAACCTGCAGGCGTTGATCGACGCCGCCGCGCCGATCGCGGCCGTGGCTTCGAACCGCGCGGGTGTCCGCGCGCTGCAGCGTGCGCAGGAAGCCGCGATCCCCGCGCACGTCTTCGAGCTCGACCGCTACGCCGACCGCGATGCACGAGACCGGGAGATGGCCGACTGGCTCCAGCTCCGCGGGGTCGAGCTCGTCGTCCTCGCCGGATACATGCACCTCCTCACCCCCTCGTTCCTCGACCGCTTCCCCGATCGCGTCGTGAACGTCCACCCGTCGCTGCTCCCTGCGTTTCCCGGAGCGCGCGCGATCGCGGACGCCCTGGCTTCCGGCGTGGACACGACCGGCGTCACGATCCACTACGTCGACGAGGGCCTCGACACGGGGGCCGTCATTTGCCAGGAGCCCGTCGCGGTCGAGCCGCGGGCCACGCTCGTCGAGCGCATCCACGCCGTCGAGCACCGACTGCTCCCCGAGGTGGTGTACGAGCTGTGCGCGCGCTGATCTCCGTCTACAACAAGGCCGGGCTGGAGAGCTTCGCCCGCGGCCTCGCCGAGCTGGGCTGGAAGCTCGTCGCGAGCGGCGGGACCGCCGACTTCCTCGAGCGCGAGGTCGGCCTGGACGTGGAGCGCGTCGAGGACCTCACCGGCGTCGCCGAGATGCTGGGCGGACGCGTGAAGACGCTGCATCCGCGGATTCACGCAGCGATCCTCGCGCGCCGCGACCACGAGGAGGACGTCGCGACCCTCGCCGAGCAGGAGATCGAGCCGTTCGATCTCGTCTGCGTGAACCTCTATCCCTTCAGCGACGTCGCCGGGCGCTACGGCGTGCGCGAGGAAGAAGCCGTCGAGCTGATCGACGTCGGCGGGCCGTCGATGCTGCGCGGAGCGGCCAAGAACTTCGCGCACTGCGCGCCGGTCTGCAGGCCGGAGCAGTACGACGCGCTCGTGCAGGAGCTCCGCGAGAGCGGCGGGCTCTCGTTCGAGACGCGGCGAGCCCTGGCCGCCGACGCGTTCGCGACGACGGCGGCGTACGAGGTCGCGATCGCGCACTGGTTCGCGGACGTCGAGGCGTTCCCGGAGACGCTCGTCATGTCGTACTCGAAGATCACGGAGCTTCGCTACGGCGAGAACCCGCATCAGCGCGGGGCGTACTACGCCGAGCAGGGCGCGCGCGTTCACCTCCTCTCACGTGTCGAGCAGGTGCACGGCAAGGAGCTCTCGCTCATCAACCTGCTCGACCTCTCGGCCGCGCGCCTGATGCTGCGGGAGTTCGCGCTGCCGGCGTGCGTGATCGTGAAGCACGCAAACCCGTGCGGCGTCGCTGTCGCCGGCACGATCGAGGAGGCGTACGAACGCGCCCTGGCCTCAGATCCGGTGTCGGCATTCGGAATGGTGTGCGCGGTGAACCGGCCGGTGTCAGCCGGGCTCGGCGAGGCGCTCGCGGAACGGTTCATCGACGTGCTCTTCGCGCCCGACTACGACGAGCCCGCGCTCGACGCGCTGCAGCGCAAGCAGGCCATTCGCATCCTCCGCGACAAGGAGCGACGCGGCTTTGCCCGCGGGGAGCGAGACTTCAAGCGCGTCCTCGGCGGCCTGCTGGTGCAGGACCGGGACTGGGACATCGAGGACCGCGAGGGGATGGAGGTCGCCTGCGGCGAGCCGAGCGAGGAGATGTGGGGCGACCTACTGTTTGCGTGGCGCGTCTGCAAGCACGTCGGCTCGAATGCCATCGTGATCGCGAAGGAGCTTGCGACGATCGGGATCGGCGGCGGCCAGACGAGCCGCGTCGACGCGGTCAAGCTGGCGCTCGACAAGGCGCGCGAGCATGGGCACGACGTCAAAGGCGCCGTGCTCGCGTCGGATGCGTTCTTCCCGTTTCCCGACGGCCCGAAGGAGGCGCTCGACGCCGGCGTGACCGCGATCATCCAGCCGGGCGGTTCGAAGCGCGACCTCGAGGTGACCGAAGCCGTGCTGGCGGCCGGCGCGTCCATGGTCCTCACCGGCCGCCGGCACTTCCGCCACTAGAGCTCGTCGGGCTTCGCGAACCTGTAGAGGAACTGGCCGTTCGACTGCGCCATGCCTAAGAACAGCCTGATCGCCGCCTCCTGCGCCGAAGCGTTCTCGAGCGGCCCGGCGTAGAACGCGTCATACCCCGCATCTCGGATCAACTGCTCGACGACATCGCGCGCTTCCTCGTCGCCGCTCCAGATGTTGGACGGCTTCGTGCCCGCATCGCCGAGGCGGTCGTACAGCACCGCGAAGTTCAGGTTGAACGACTTGGCCGTCGGCCCGCTCGTCTTCGACTTGAGGAACTCGGCATTCGAGGAAAAGCCGCCTGGCGGGTCGGCGCCGACGAGATTCGTCGCGTCGATGACGGTCTTCCCGTCCCAGCCGCTCACCGCAGCGAATGCGTCGGCGACGGCGGCGCCCGGCACCGCGACGAGCACAGCCTCAGCGTCGGAGACGTCACCGCCGTCCTTGCCGATACGCGTCACCTCGTGCCCAGCGCTCTCCCAGCGGTCGCCGAGCCCGCCGCCGACGTTGCCTCTTCCCACTACCGCGATCTTCATGACGACTCCCCTCGTCCGGTTTCGGAAACTATTCCTGCATGGACGAGCCCTACGTCGAGGCGATGATGCGGGCGGCCCTCGCCGAGGCGAAGGCGGCGGGGGAGGCCGGCGAGTACCCGATCGGCGCGATCGTCGCGCTCGACGGCGAGGTGATCTCGCGCGGCCGCTCGCGGCAGCGCGAGCTGCGCTCGCAACTCGCACACGCCGAGCTCGAGGCGCTTCAGCGCGGCGGCGATCCACTCTGGGAGCGACACGACGACGCGGTCCTCTTCACCACCGTCGAGCCGTGCCCGCTCTGTCTGGGCGCGGCGGTGATGGCGGACGTCCCGCACATCGTCTTCGCCCACCCCGACCCGGCGGTGCAGTCGGCGCAGATCGTCGAGCGCATCCCGTACGTCGCGGCGCACATCGAGACTTACCGCGGCGGCGTGTTGCAGGACGAGTCGCGGGCATTGTTCGAGCGCTACGAGCCGCGCATGCTCGACTGGCTCGACGATCGCGTCGTCCGGCACCGACAACCCCCGGATTAAGCTTCCCGCCAATGACCCGGGAGTACCCCTCCGTCCTGGAGCTGGTCGGCCACACGCCGATCGTCCGGCTCGACGCGCTCGGCCGCGGTGTCGAGCCGAAGCTGATCGCCAAGCTCGAGTACCTGAACCCCGGCGGGTCGGTGAAGGACCGGATCGGCCTGGCGATGATCGAGAAGGCCGAGCAGGAAGGAAAGCTCCAGCCGGGCGGGACGATCGTCGAGCCGACGTCCGGCAACACCGGCGTCGGCCTCGCCATCGCCGCGGCGCAGAAGGGCTACCGCTGCATCTTCGTGATGCCCGACAAGATGAGCCAGGAGAAGATCTCGATGCTGCGCGCCTACGGCGCCGAGGTCGTCATCTGCCCCACCGCCGTCGAGCACGACTCGCCCGAGTCGTACTACTCCGTCTCCGACCGGCTCGCGGAGGAGGTCCCCGGCGGATTCAAGCCCGACCAGTACTCGAACATGGCCAATCCCGAGGCGCACTACCGCGTCACCGGGCCGGAGATCTGGGAGCAGACGGGCGGCGAGCTCGACGCGATCGTGATCTCGGTCGGAACGGGCGGGACGATCTCGGGCGTCGGCCGGTACTTCAAGGAGCACGAGCCCGGCGTCCTGATCGTCGGGGCCGACCCGGAAGGCTCCGTGTACACAGCGCAGGACGAGCGCGACGTGCACCCCTACCTCGTCGAGGGCATCGGCAAGGACACGTGGCCGAAGACGATGGACCCGAGCGTCGTCGACGAGTGGGTCCGCGTCTCGGACCGCGACTCGTTCCTGATCGCGCGCCGGCTCGCGCGCGAGGAAGGCCTGCTCGTGGGCGGGTCGGGCGGCACGACGGTCTGGGCGGCGCTCGAGCTCGCGAAGCGCTTCGGGCCGGAGGCGACGATCCTGACGATGATCCCCGACTCGGGCCGCTCCTACATGTCGAAGTTCTACGACGACAACTGGATGCTCGAGCACGGGTTCGTCGAGCGGCGCGTCCCGCCGCCGACCGTCTCGGAGCTGCTCCGCTCGAAGCGCGCAGAGGAGACGGAGGTGCCGGCGCTCGTCACGATCGCCGCGCACCAGAAGGTCGGCGAGGCGATCGACGTCATGCAGCGCTACTCGATCTCGCAGCTACCGGTCGTTCGCGACGGCAGCGTCCAGTCACTCGCCGACGTGATCGGCTCGCTGCAGGACCGCGACTTGCTCGACCGTGTCTTCAAGAATCCGGACGCGCTGCACGAGGACGTCGCCTCGGCGATGCAGCCGCCGCTGGCCGCCGTCGATGCGAACCAGACACTCGACGAGGTGTTCGCGACGCTCACCGGCCGCACGAACGCGGTCGTCGTCGCGACCGGCGGCAAGCCCGTCGGCGTGTTGACACGCTCCGACCTGCTCGAATACCTCGCCCATCAGCGCCAGACGAGCTCGTAGCAGCGCGCTGCCTGCTAGACGCGCTCGAGGCCTTCATGCGCGAGCTCGAGCGTCTCGATCGCGGCCTCCGTGCTCTTCGCGTTCAGCGTCGGCCCGATGTACTTGCACGGCCAGCTCTCGACGAAGTTCCAGCGAACCTGCTCCGCCCCGCGATCGTCGAGCAGGATCACCGACCCGTTCCGCCGATGGACATTGCCGTCGAGGACCTGCTTGTGCCAGTTCCACAGCTGGGCGTCCTGCGTGATGCCGCGCTTGAGCACGATGTTCGCGTACTTCCGGAGCCCGGGCAGCTTTCGGGCACGCGTCTCCTCGCCGCCTTCGCGGTAGTCGATGACCTCTACCTCGCTG
>WNGO01012150.1_pt1 | contig 10512 bp, 13 predicted proteins | sample 5400511 | NCBI WGS metagenome assembly WNGO01 (sample SAMN13153380, study PRJNA577476) | soil metagenome | isolation source: 20 cm soil or saprolite under Garry oak tree replicate 2 | place: USA:California | collected 2016-06-15
CTTGCGCGGGCCGACCGGACAGGATCTGTCCGTCCTGTTCTCGCAAGCACGGCGCGCCGGCAAGCAATCGTTCAGCTTCACCGCCGCCGGTATCGCCGACGGGCGCTACGAGATCGTGCTCAGCGCAAGTGACGGCCGTGCGACCGTGAGCTCCGTGGTGCCTGTCCTGGTCGACCGAACCGTCGGGGGCTTCACGACCTGTCCGGGAGCCGCGCTCTACTCCCAGCTCGACGCCATCGCGCAGCAGGCGCAGAGCGACGGTCTGCCCAAGCTCTACGCGCCCTCTGCGCGCGGCGCCCTCGGCGGCCAGGTGCGTTTTCGCGCGCGCCTCAGCGAGCCGCTTCCCTGGAACGTGACCGTCGCCGACGCAACAGGCACCGCCGTTGCCACCGGCATCGGAACGAGCCAGGACGTGGACTGGACCTGGGATGCTGCAACCGCTGTTCCAGGGTCCTACAGCTGGACGATTTCGGCGGGCGACAACGTTCGTCCCGCCAGCGGGACGATCGGAGGAAAGCCGGTCTCGCTCGCGATCACATCGGCGACCGCGCTGCCGCGCACGATCACCCCGAACGGCGATGGGCAGACCGACTCCAGCAAGATCTCCTACACGCTCACCGCACCGGCGACCGTGACCGCCACCTTGCGCGGGCCGACCGGACAGGATCTGTCCGTCCTGTTCTCGCAAGCACGGCGCGCCGGCAAGCAATCGTTCAGCTTCACCGCCGCCGGTATCGCCGACGGGCGCTACGAGATCGTGCTCAGCGCAAGTGACGGCCGTCGGCTTCCAGCTCGCGCAGGCTGCGTCGGTGAAGCTCGAGATCGCGCAGGCGGGGAAGACGCTGGCCTCTGTCTACTCCGCGGACCTAGCTCCGGGCGCTCAGACCGTCCCGTGGAGTCCGACCGGACTGAAGGACGGCAAGTACGCCGGAGTACTCACGGCAACGAACGACGTCGGCACCGTCACGCACACCGTGCTTTTCCGAATCGACACGGTTGCTCCCGAACTTCGTGCCCTCTCGTTTCGCGGCCTCCGCTTCCGGGTGAGCGAGCCGGCGACGATCCGGCTGATGCTCAACGGCAAGCTCGTGATGCGCACGGTTCGCGCCGGCGCGTTCTCGTTTCGCGCATCCTCGGTGCGGAGTGTGCGCGTCGTCGCGCAGGATGCGGCCGGGAACGTCAGTCGGACGCTGAAGTACCCGTAGCGACCCAGGCGTCGTAGGCGCGCTCGAGCTGAAGCAGGATCGCAGCGAGAAGCTGCACGCGGTTCACGGGCTCGCCCAGCTCGAGGCGGAGCGACGTCGGCTCCGTCTGCGCGTCGTCAGGGAGCTGCTCGCGGGTCTGGTTGGCATTGACGCCGATGCCGAGCACCACGCGTCCCTCGCTGGACTCGGCCAGGATCCCCGCGACCTTGCGACCGCCGATGAGCACGTCGTTCGGGAACTTGATCGTGGGCTCGATCCCTGTCACCTCGACGATTGCCTCTGCGACCGCGTTGCCGGCGACGAGGGAGAGCTCCGGGAGCCTCGCCGGCTCCACGTCCGGGACCAGGAGAACGGAGACCAGCACGCTCGTTCCTGCGGGAGCCTGCCAGCTGCGCCCCAGACGACCTCGCCCCGCGGTCTGTTCCTCGGCGACCGCGACCGCGCCCTCCGCGTCGTCGGCCGCCAGCATCCGCTGGGTCGAGGGGGTGACCTCTGCGTAGCGGTAAGCGCGACCGAACCGGCCACGAAGGAGAGGTTTCACGGCGTCCGGGGCGAGTGAATCCGCCACGCTCCTACACTAGAGCGCAGAGATGCAACTGCCACGTGGCCGCCGGCGTCAAATCTCGCAGTCCTCCCGTCCGGAAGGACTCCCTGCCTATGCGCGGCTGAGCGATCCGATCCTGGTGAAAAGAGCGAAAGACGGTGACGCGAGAGCTCTCGAGGCTCTCTGCGAAAGGCACGCACCGCGGGTGGAGAAGCTCGCGGGCCATCTGCTTCGCGATCCGGAGGATGCGCGGGACGCGGCGCAGGAAGCCCTGGCGAAGCTCTGCATCAAGATCCGGCAATTTCGCGGCGAGTCGCAGTTCGCAACCTGGCTGCACCGGTTGACGATCAACGCCTGCCGCGATGTCGGGAATCGTCAGCGGGCCCGGGCGTGCGAGCCGCTGCTCGAGGACCGGCGGGCGGCCACCGACGCGGACCCTGCGGGAGAGGCTGACAGGGCGGAACTGCGGGGCGAGCTCAACCGCTGCCTCGCCGAGATCGCGCCCGAGCAGGCCCGCGTTGTCGTCCTCAAGGATGCGCTCGGGTTTTCGTTCGAAGAGATCTCCGTTGCGGCGGACATGCCCGTCGGGACGGCGAAGTGCTACGCGCATCGTGGCCGCAGCCGTCTGCGCGACAAGCTTTCGGACGTCGCGTGACTATCGCGCCGCCGTTCGGCCGCGAGGCGATCGAGGAGATCCTCCCGCATCGCGAGCCGTTTCTCTTGATCGACGAGGTGATCGAGCTCCGACCCGGAGAGGGAGCGGTCGCGCGGAAGACGGTCCGCGCGGACGAGTGGTATCTCAGCGGACACTTCCCGGGCCGCCCCGTGATGCCCGGCGTGCTGATCGTGGAAGCGCTCGCGCAAACGGGCGCGGTAGCCGTTCTGAGCGAAGAGGAGAACCGGGGGAAGCTCGCCCTCTTCGCCGGTATCGACGATTGTCGCTTCAAGCGCATCGTCGAGCCGGGTGACGTCCTCGAGCTGCGCTGCGATCTTGAGCGTATTCGCGGTCCGATCGGACGCGGCAAGGCGGAGGCTCGGGTGGAGGGCGAGCTTGCTTGCCGTGCGACGCTCACCTTCGCTGTGGAACGATGATCGGCAAGGCGCAGGGACCGCCGGTCTCGATCACCGGCGTCGGTGCGTACGTGCCCGACCGCGTGCTGACGAACGACGAGCTCTCGACGCTCGTCGACACGTCGGACGAATGGATCATGGAGCGCACGGGTATCCGCGAGCGGCGGATCGCCGCGCCCGAACAGGCGCTCACCGACCTCGCGCTCCCGGCGGCCAAGGCCGCGATGGCGCAAGCCGGCGTCGAGGGCAAGGATCTCGACCTCCTGCTCTGCGCCACCGTGACGCCCGACATGATGTTCCCGACGTCGAGCGCACTGCTCGCCGACACGCTGGGCGCGAATGAAGCCGCGGCCTATGACCTCCTCGCGGGTTGCACGGGCTTCATGTACGCGCTCGCGCAGGCCTATGGGATGCTTGTCGCCGGGCTGGGCGAGCGGGCGCTCGTCGTCGGCGGGGACGTCCTGTCCAGAATCCTCGACTGGACCGACCGGTCGACGCTTGTGCTGTTCGGCGACGGCGCCGGCGCCGTCGTGCTCGAGAAGGTCGAGAAGCCGGGCTTCCTGGGCTTCGAGCTGGGCGCGGACGGAGGGGGCGGAATCCACCTCTCCCTCCCCGGCAGCGGCTCGCGCAGCATGGAGGAGGCCACCGGAAACGGGTACGTCCACATGAACGGCCGCGAGGTCTTCAAGTTCGCCACGCGCGTGCTCGTGTCGTCCGCCGAGGCGGTCCTGGAGCGGTGCGGAGCAGCGGTCGAGGACGTCGACGTCTACATTCCCCACCAGGCAAACGTGCGGATCCTGGATCACGCGGTCCAGAAGCTCGGTATCCCGCGCGAGAGGATGATCGTTAACGTTGATCGGTACGGCAATACCTCTTCCGGTTCGATCCCGCTTGCTCTGGCGGAGGCGCAGGCGGACGGTCGGCTCAAAAAAGGAGATCTCGTGTTGATGACCGGCATGGGAGCAGGGCTCACGTGGGGCTCGGCTCTGATGGAGTGGACGCAGTGAAGGCCGGCCGGATTGCCTTCTGTTTCCCTGGACAGGGATCGCTCGAGGTCGGCATGGGCCGGGAGATCGCGGCGGCCTACCCCGAGGCGCTCGACGTCTTCGAGCGGAGCAGCGTCGCGGCCGGGCTCGACCTGAAGCATCTCTGCTTCGAGGGGCCGGAAGAAGAGCTGGTCGAGACGGAGATCCAGCAGCCGGCTCTCGTCGCAACGAGTCTCGCCATCTGCGCGGCCGTGCGGGCGCGCGGGATCAAGCCGGACTTCGTCGTCGGGCACTCCGTCGGTGAGTTCGCAGCACTGGCGGCAGCGGGAGCGCTGAAGGTCGAAGAGGCGATTGCGCTTGTACGCGAACGCGGACTTGCGATGGCGGAGGCGGCTCGCAAGAACCCGGGCTCGATGGCCGCAATCCTCGGCCTCGACGATGAGGTCGTGGAGCGGATCTGCCGGCGCATCTTCAACGTGTGGCCGGCGAACTACAACTGTCCCGGCCAGATCGTCGTCTCGGGAGAGAATCCTGCGGTCGACGAGGCCTGCGCCGCTGCCGAGGAGGCGGGCGCTCGCCGTGCCGTGAAGCTGCGCGTGTCGGGTGCGTTCCACAGCCCACTCGTCGCGCGTGCGGCAGATCGTCTCCGGCCCGCACTCGACAAGGCGAAATTCGTCGAACCGACGTCGCCCTTCATGTCCACGGTGACGGCGCGCATCGAGTCGGCGAGGAGGATGGCCCCGCTGCTCGTGGAGCAGCTCACCGCCCCCGTGCGCTTCACGCATGCGGGCCAGGCCCTGATCAAGGAGGGCGTGCATACCTTCGTCGAGGTCGGCCCGGGCAACGTTCTCTCCGGGCTGATCAAGCGGATCGACCGCAGCGTGAAGACGATCTCCGTCTCCACGCCGGAAGAGGTCGACAAGCTCGAGGAGACACTCCTCTCTGCCTGAACCTTTTCCTTTTGCGTCGCTGGAGGGGAAGACCGCCCTCGTCACGGGCGGGTCACGGGGCATCGGGCGTGCGATTGCGCTCGAGCTCGCGCGTGCCGGCGCGTCCGTCACGCTGAGCTACCGCTCGGGCAAGGACGAGGCGGAAGCGGTGGCACGGGAGGCGGGAGCGCGCGCCGTCGAGGCGGACGTTGCCGACCCCGAACAGGCCAAGGCGCTCGTCGACGCGGCCGGCGACCTGGACATCCTGGTCAACAACGCAGGCGTGACCCGCGATGGTCTGATCGCACGCATGTCGGACGAGGACTGGCGCATCGTCATCGAGACGAATCTCAACGGCGTCTTTCACACCTGTCGCGCTGCAGCGCGCGGGATGATGAAGCGCCGCGCCGGCTCGATCGTCAACATCTCCAGCATCGTCGGGGTGCACGGGAATCCCGGCCAGACGAACTACTCGGCCTCGAAGGCGGGGATCATCGGCTTCACGAAGGCCCTTGCGCGCGAGCTCGGCAACCGCGGGGTCCGCGCGAACGTGATCGCGCCGGGTTATATCGACACCCGGTTGACGCAGGTCATTGCCGAGGAGATGAGAGAGTTGATGCTCGCCAACACGCCTCTCGGTCGCTTCGGCAAGCCGGAGGACGTCGCCGGGGCGGTACGTTTCCTCTGTTCCGAGGAAGCGTCGTTCATAACGGGCGAGGTCATGCTCGTCGACGGCGGATTGGGGATGTAGATGGCAAGCAACGGACAGAGACGAGTTGTCATCACCGGCATCGGGGCGGTGACGCCGCTCGGCAACGATGCGGAGACGAGCTGGCAGCGCTTGGTCGCCGGCGAATCTGGCGCGGGACCGATCACCCAGTTCGACGCAACGGACTACCACGTCCACTTCGCCTGCGAGGTCAAGGACTTCGACCCTTCGAACTGGATCGAGCGAAAGCAGGCCCGGCGCATGGATCGCTTTGCGCAGCTCATCCTCGCCGCGGCGCGACAAGCGGAGGCCGACTCCGGTGTCGATGTCAAGGCCGACGGCGATCGAGTCGGCGCCTCCATTGCGACGGGGATCGGCGGCCTGAAGTCTTTCCAGGACTGCTACGACACGTTGAAGGAGCGCGGCCCCGACCGTGTCAACCCGTTTGCGATTCCCTGCATCATCCCGAACATGGGCGCGGGCTGGGTCTCGATGGAGCTCGGGACGCGCGGCCCCCTCTCATCGGAGTGCACGGCCTGCGCCGCGTCGAACATGGCCATCGGACAAGGCCTCGACGACATCAGGCTCGGCCGTGCCGAAGTGATGTTCTGCGGGGGGACCGAGTCTGCGATCAACAAGGTCGGCATCGCGGGCTTCGGTGCCATGCGTGCCCTCTCCCGGCGGAACGACGACCCGGCCGGTGCGAGCCGGCCGTTCGACGCCGGACGCGACGGGTTCGTCATGGGTGAGGCGGGCGCCGTTCTCGTCCTCGAGGAGCTCGAGCGCGCGCAGGCGCGGCTCGCGCCATGAGGAACGCCCTCGCGGACGCCGGCATCGACCCCGCGGAGATCGACTACATCAACGCGCACGGTACTTCGACGCCGTTGGGCGACGCCGCCGAGACACGCGTGATCAAGCTTGCGCTCGGCGAAGAGAACGCGCGGAAGACACCGGTCTCGTCGACGAAGGGCGCAACCGGCCACTGTCTCGGCGCCGGCGGCGCCATCGAGGCAATCTTCTCGACTCTCGCGATTCGCGACGGGAAGCTGCCTCCGACGATCAACCAGGAGGTCGAGGACCCGGAGTGTGACCTCGACTACATTCCGAACGAGTCGCGCGACGCCGATGTGCGTGTCGCGGTGTCGAACTCGTTCGGTTTCGGCGGCCACAACGCCTCGATCGTCCTGAAGCGGTTCGAAGACTAGGCTCCCGACAGTGGCGCAAGACCGCTGGGCGACGTTCGACTGCTACGGGACCCTGATCGACTGGAACGGCGGGATTCGCCGTGAGCTGGCGCGCGTGTTCGGCGAGGGTCGGGCCGACGAGCAGCTCGACCGCTACCACATCGCCGAGCCTGCGCTTCAGGTTGGTGGTGAACGGAGCTATCGCGAAGTCATGACGGCCACGATGCGCGAGCTCGGCGCGTCCGAGGAGGAGGCCCTCGCGCTGGCGGAGACGCTTCCCTCCTGGGAGCCCTTCCCGGAGGTCCGGCCGTCACTCGAAGCTGCGCGCGCCCGAGGCTGGAAGCTCGCCGTCCTCTCCAACACGGATCGCGACTTCATCACGGCTTCGCTGGAGCGGATCGGCGTTCCCTTCGAGCTCGCGATCGTCGCATCGGAGATCGGGTCCTACAAACCCGAGCACATGCACTGGACCACCTTCTTCGAGGAGACCGGAGCCGGGCGAGAACGGCATGTGCATGTCGCGCAGAGTCACTTTCACGACATCGCGCCGGCGAACGAGCTCGGGCTGCGCTCGATCTGGATCAATCGCTACGGCGAACGCCGCGAGCCGTCGGCGACGCGGGAGCTCGACGATCTCTCCGAACTCCCCGAGGCACTCGATGAGCTCGTCGCCGCCTGAAGGTTTTCGAGTGCGACCGGCAACGGTCGAGAGCGCTGCTGCGTTCAAGAAGGAGCTCGCGTGAGTCGCTTGCGCGCGAAGTGTCCAGACTGCAGGACCTTCACGGCGGTCGCGCTCGGCGCCGAGTACGAGTGCCACTCGTGTGGCCGTGTCTACCTGGCTGGGTTGGTACGAGTTCCACAGGCCTGGGGTGAGGGCGGTGAGGCGATGGCGGAGGCGGCATGGCTCGACCTGCCCTATCCGGAGACCGCGGTCGTCGAGGCCGAAACGCTCGAAGAGCAGACGCTCGCACTCGCAGCGGATCTTCCGGAGCGCCCGCTCGTCCTCGGCGGCTGCTGCTGCGCGCACATCGGTGCCGTTGAAGGTCTGGCCGCCCGCCAGGACCGATTGTCGGTGATCTGGTTCGACGCACACGGCGATCTCAACACCGTCGAGAGCTCGCCGACAGGGAACCTCTGGGCGACACCGCTGAGAAAGCTGATCGACTCCGGCGCGGTCCAGGCTTCGGACGTGGCGCTCGTGGGTGCCCGCAACCTCGACCCGCCCGAGGAGGAGTTCATCCGTTCGCAGGGCGTCCATACGGGAGTGGAGGGCATCGCCAGGGCCCTCGAGGGTGCCGCCTGCACCTACGTCGCCTTCGACGCGGATGCCCTCGATCCGGCCGAGCTTGCCGTCTTCATGCCGGAGCCGGAGGGGCTCACGCTCGACGAGGCCGAGCGAATCCTCGCCGGGGTTGCCAAGAGCACGAGCGTCCTCGGAGCCGGTTTGACGGCCGCCAGCTTCGAGCCCGGGAACGTGGCGCCGCTCTCCAGGCTGGCAGCGGCTCTCGGCCTGTAACTGTCGTCCGGCCGGGTCAGTCTAAACTCGTCAGTCAATGTCTTCCCGGATCGACGTCTCCATCGAGCATCGGAACGTCCCAGAGCCGCCGGGGAAGCAACACCCGAACACGTGCCCGCAGTGCTCATCGCACTACCGGGACGACGAGCTCGAGGCGGCCCTCTGGGTGTGCGCACAATGTGGGCATCACTTCACGATGCGTGCGCGCACGCGCATCGCCTCGCTGGCAGACGCGGGCACCTTCGTGGAGGAGGCGGCCGATCTTCGCTCTGAGGATCCGCTCGACTTCTTCGACCTGCGGCCCTACACCGAGCGTCTCGCCGAAGCGGAGATGAAGACCGGTCTCGGCGAGGCGATGGTGATCGGCCATGCTGCGCTCGACGGGAATGCGTGTGAGCTTGCGGTGATGGACTTTGCCTTCATGGGCGGCTCGATGGGCAGCGTCGTCGGTGAGAAGTTCTCGCGGGCCTGTGACGGCGCCGCGCAGAGAGGCGTGCCGCTCGTCTCGGTCACCGCCTCGGGCGGCGCTCGCATGCAGGAGGGGATCCTGTCGCTCATGCAGCTTCCGAAGACGGTCTGCGCAGTCGAGGACCTTCACGATTCCGGACAGCCGTTGATCAGCGTGATGACGCATCCGACAACGGCCGGCGTGCTCGCCAGCTTCGGGAGCCTCGGCGACGTGATCGTCGCAGAGCCGGGAGCGCTGCTTGCCTTCACCGGCCCCCGTGTCGTGCAGCAGACCACGCGAGAGAAGCTGCCCGACGACTTCGGGCTCGCCGAGCAAAACCTGCGCTTCGGCCACATCGACGCGATCGTTCCGCGGCCCGAGCTGAAGGCGTACGTCGCACGGCTCCTGCGGCTCTTCTCCTCGAATGGCGACTGACGCCGAGTTGAGGCTGCGCGAGCGGCTCACCCGCCTGCGCAATCTGAGCTTGCTCGGGGGCACGAGGGTCTCGGGCGAGCTCGAGAAGCTCCAGCGCCAGCTCGCGCGCATCCAGGCCGCGCCGACAGACGAGGAAATCTGGCGGTCGGTCGAGCTTGCGCGGCACCAAGATCGTCCGTACACGCTGGACTACGTCAGCAGGCTCTTCGACGACTGGGTCGAGCTGCACGGTGACCGCGGGCGGGCCGACGATCATGCACTCGTGATCGGTCTCGGTCGTTTCGACGGTCGCACGGTCGCGCTCGTGGGCAACCAGAAGGGCCGAGACATCAAGGAACGAACCGACCGTAACTTCGGCATGGCCTATCCGGAGGGCTATCGCAAGGCGATGCGGCTGATGGAGCTCGCGGAGCTGCACCGGTTTCCGTTGCTCAGCCTCGTCGACATCCCGGGCGCCTATCCAGGTGTCGCGGCCGAGCAGCATGGCCAGGGCGGAATGATCGCGAGGTCACAGGCGCTGATGGCAAGACTCGGGGTACCGATCGTGACGTGCGTGATCGGCGAAGGGGGCTCGGGCGGGGCGATCGCAACTGCGCTCGCCGATCGCGTGCTCATGCAGGAGAACGCGATCTACACCGTGATCTCCCCCGAGGGTTGCGCTGCCATTCTCTGGCGGGACGCCGGGGAGGCGAAGAAGGCGGCCGCTGCCTTCAAGCCGGACGCCGTCCACTGCCTCGAGCTCGGCGTCATCGACGGGATCGTTCCGGAGCCCGCCGGCGGCGCCCACACGAATCACGATGCCGCTGCCCGCCTCCTGGGGGAAAGTCTGCAAGAAGCGCTCGACGACCTCGAATCCGTCTCCTCCGAGGACCTGAAGCGCAGGCGCCGAGCCAAATTCCGCTCGCTTGGCGTTTACGCCTGAGCCAACAGGTTCTCTCTGCGGAAAGAACCAAGCTTCACTAAGGTTTCGACAGATTCTTGGCGTGGACGGGTGTCGCCTCTCCACAACATCCACAGCCTTTTCCCCCGACCCGAGAACGACTTCGGGCCGGAAAACCGGCCCGAAGAGTCGACCCCCCGCTGGGTGGAGAAGCCTTTCGAAGAACAAGAGTATGCCTTTGAAGGAATACCTTTGCCGGGCCGACGCAGGTTGAAACACCGGCCCATCCGGGTAACCGCGTCACCATGCGACCGATCTGGAGCGGCACGATCTCGTTCGGTCTCGTCAGCGTGCCGGTGCGGATGTTTCCGGCAACCGAGTCGAAGGAGCTCCGCTTCCACTTCCTCGACAAGAAGGACCTGACGCCGATCGCCTACGAGAAAGTGCGGCGTGACGATCGCGAGCGGGTCGATCCCGACGAGATCGTCCGGGGCTTCGAGATCGAGAAGGGCCGCTACGTCCCGCTAGAGGATGAGGATCTCGACCGGCTCGACATCGAGCTCACTCATTCCATCGACATCCTCGATTTCGTCGATCTCGAGGAG
>WNGO01013035.1_pt1 | contig 10508 bp, 10 predicted proteins | sample 5400511 | NCBI WGS metagenome assembly WNGO01 (sample SAMN13153380, study PRJNA577476) | soil metagenome | isolation source: 20 cm soil or saprolite under Garry oak tree replicate 2 | place: USA:California | collected 2016-06-15
GTTCCTCGCCGCACGGTTGGGTGCCCCACCGGTAGGCGCGCCGGCCGGCGGCGATCGCACGCCGGTCCAGTTCCTCTTAGTTGCACCGCGCGCCGCGTCCGTCATGCTCGTCGGCGACTTTAACGACTGGACCGCATCGGCCACGCCGTTGCGCACGGCCGCCGGCGGCGGCTTGTGGACCGTGACGGTGCCGCTCGCGCCCGGCCGCTATCGCTACGCGTTCGTGGTGGACGGCAAGCGCTGGCAGCCCGATCCGTCCGCACCGCCCGCGCCGGACGACGAGTTCGGTTCGCCGTCATCGGTCGTCACTGTGGGAGGCACCCTGTGACCGCGCTCCGCACTGCCGCACTCGCCGCCGGACTCACCGGCCTACTCGCCGCGCAGGCGGCGGGACAGGATCCCCGCCTCGAGCGGCTCGATCCGGACACCCGCATCGCCGTCGCAGGTCTCGTCGATTCCGCCCGGGCGAGCGGCCTGCCGGCCGAGGCGTTGATCGACCGCGCGCTCGAAGGTGCGGCGAAGCAGGCCCCGGCATCCCGCATCATCTCCGCGGTCACCACCCTGCTCTCCAACTTGCGTGACGTGCGCGCCGCCCTTGGCGCGAGCGCCACCGCGCCGGAGCTCGAAGCGGGAGCCAGCGCCATTCATCTGGGCGTGCGGCCCGCCGCGTTGACGCGCCTGCGTGTTCTGCGTGCGCGGCAGCCGCTGACGATCGCCCTGTCCGTCATGGCCGATCTCACGGCGCGCGGCGTTCCCGCAGACTCAGCTGCGGCCGCAGTCCTGGCGCTCGCGGGCTCACTGCGCGACGATCAATTCCTCGCTTTCCGCCGCAGCGTCGAGCGCGACATCGAGCTGGGCGCGCCCCCGGCCGCCGCCGCGTCCTCCTCCGTGCGGCTCGGCGCCGGATCGCTGCCGATGTCGAACGGCGGCACGTCGACCTCCATGCCGCCGCGCCGCCCGTAGTAGTTCCTCACCGGTGATGCAGCGCTGGCGGGCGTGGATCCCTCTCGCCGTAGGGCTCCCCGCGGCGCCGGCGCTGCTAGCAAGCCAGCTCACCGGCGCCGTTGATCTCACCGCGGCCCACGTGCACTACGACGGCTTCCTGCCGTCGTTCGCAGCATCACTGGCACCGGCCGCGCGCTGGCAACACGGCCTGTTCACGCTCGACGGGCGCGCGACGTTGCTGTGGTTCGAATCCGGCAACACCAGCTCACAAGGGGTCATCGCGGCCTCAGCGTTCACGCCGTCGGTGGGCCGGTGGCGCGGCGAGCTCGCCGGGACCGCGGGCGCCAACAGCTACGAGCAATTCGCGAGTTACCACGACGCGCTGGCCGCAGCGCGGGTGCACTTCCTGGCGGCGGGCGGCGGCGCATGGATCGGCGCGACAGTCGGAAGCAGCGCGTTCGGGAGCGCCGCGCGGCCCGTCCGCGCAGCCACGCTCGCCGCCTGGACCATCCACCGCGAGGCCACCTTCACAGGCAGCATCACCGCGACGCGCGTCGGTGATACGACCTACACCGATCTCAGCGCGCTCGGCGAGTGGACGCGGGGCACGGTGAGTTTGGACGGAGCGCTGGGCGTCAGAGTATGGAGCCGCTTCGCGGGCCGCGGTCTCTACGGGGAAGGCATTGCGGTCATCGCCCTGCGACCCACGCTCGCCCTGGTGTTCGCGGGCGGTCGCTACGCTACCGACCCGACGCGCGGGAGTATCGCCGGACGCTACGCCAGCGCCGGCGTCCGGATTGTGGGCTTGCGTCCGCCGCGCCCCGAGCGATTCGATCCCAGTGTGCTGCTCGCATCGTCACGCCGCGATGCCGCGGCGGCCGACCCGCCCGCTGCCCTCGCTTCCATTGAGTTCACGACTGCAGCGGGGAATTGCACGTTCGTCGTGCACGCCGCGGCGACGCGCGTCGAAATCGCCAGCGACGTCAGCGGCTGGCAACCCGCGTTGCTCGCGCCCGCGGGTGCCGACACCTGGACGGTGACGCTGCCAGTGACTCCGGGGCTGCACCGGCTCAACGTGCGGCTGGATGGTGGCGAGTGGCTGGTGCCGGGCGGGCTCACGCCCGTGGCGGATGAGTTCGGCGGCAGTGTCGGGCTGTTCGTGGTGCGGTGAGGATCAGCGACGGCCGCCTGCCAACGCCGCGGCCTCGGGACGACGGCGCAGCACCGTCATCGCCCACACGCCGAGCGCCGGTCCGATCGCCAGCACACTCATGCTCCAGCGCCAGCCGATCCGCGCGGCGACACCCGGCAACAGATAGATGGTCAGGGCCGTGAGCAAGAATCCCAGGCTGGTCTGCAGCGTCAGCGCCGTGCCCACGAGCTCGCGCGGCGCCAGTTCGCTCACCGCCGCCGAGAATTGCGCCGAGTCCGCTACGATCGCGACGCCCCACACCACGAGCAATGTCACCAGCACCGGCAGGGGCCGCGCGAACACCGCGCCCGCCGCGAGCGCGCACGTTCCGGAGATCGCCATCGCGGCGCTGGTCACGCGCGTGCGGCCGTAACGATCCGCCAACGCCCCGCCGGCCCAGCAGCCCAGCGCACCCACGCCGACGGCGACGAACGTGACCAGGGCGGCCACCGCCCCGATGCGGTCCTCTGCCACGCCGCGCGCGCGCTCACTTGCGCCGACGAACGCCGGCAGCCACGTCCACATGGCATAGAGCTCCCACATGTGCCCGAGGTAGCCGCCGTTGGCGAGTGCGACGGCGCGGTCGCCCAACACGCTGGGCGCCGCCGACCAGCGGAACGGTGGCGACGGCGCGGCGTACGGCCCCTCGCCCGGCACCAGCAGCACCAACAGGCCGCCGACGATGGCCGCGCCGGCCGCGACCAGCAGCACGGTGCGCCACGCGTCCGCCGGCACCAGCCATCGCACGAGGTGCGGTCCCGCCGAGCCCAGGGTAAGCGCGCCGACGAGGATCCCGATCGCCAAGCCGCGACCCTCGCGATACCAGCCGGCTACGAGCTTCATGCCCGGCGGGTAAACCCCCGCCAGCGCCGCCCCCGTGAGGAAGCGGAGCGCCAGTGCCAGCCCCGGGGAGGGCGCGAGCGTGACGCCGGCCGTTGCGAGACCCGCGAGTGCCGCCGCGGCCGCAACGAGACGCCGCGCCGACCAGCGATCCGCCAGCGTCAGCACGGCGCTCGTCAACGCGCCGGCCACGAATCCCAACTGCACCGAGACGGTCAGCCACGCCGTGCCCGCCAATCCGAGGTGCCAGGCGCGCGCCAGCGCGGGCGCAACAGCGGATGCGCTGAACCACGGACCCATGGCGAGCAGCTCGGCCGTGGCGAGAATCGCCAGGACGCGCCGCGGCGTCACAGTCCGGTCGGGTGGTCGAGAAACGTCCAGGGAAGGGAGAAGCGTTCGCCAATGTGCTCGGCCAGCGCGCGCACGCCGAACGTCTCCGTGAGGTAATGCCCGCCGTAATAGACGTTGAGGTGCAGCTCCTCGGCATCGAAATACGTCCAATGCGCGCCCTCGCCGGTCACATACGTGTCGAGTCCGGCCGCCGCGGCTTGCGGAATGAGCGACCCACCCGCCCCCGTGACGATGCCGACTCGTCGCACCTGGTCGGGTCCGAACGCCAAGGCCCGCGCCGGTGCCCCAAGCACGCCGGCCAACCGGTCCGTGAACGCGTCGCGCGCGAGCTCGAGCTCTCCCCAGACGCCAATCGTTTGGCCGTCGCTGTCGCCGAACTCCCCGCGCACCGCAACGCCGAGGCTTCGCGCGAGAAGCGCGTTGTTGCCCACGTCGGGGTGGCGATCGAGCGGCAAGTGTGAGGCGTAGACGGCGATGTCGTGCTCGAGGAGGCTTGCGACACGGCGGTACATCGTGCCGGCGAGCGGCCGCAGCCCGCCCCAGAACAAGCCGTGGTGAACCAGCAGGATGTTGGCGCCTTGCTTTGCAGCGAGCTGCACAGTGGCGTGACACAGGTCGACTGCTGCCGCGACGCGTGTGACCTCGCCGCGGTTGCTGACCTGCAGACCGTTCAGGGCATCGGGTGCGTCACGGGTGTCCCGCACCTGGAGGTAGTCGTCGAGATACTGGGCGAGGGTGTCTAGGCGCATTGACAGTATCTTGACATCAACGAGACATTAAAACGACACTTGAGGTCGGGAAACGAAGAATTCCACAAAACCGAATTCTCAAGTGTCTTGGCACCACTGACTTAAGTAATCCACATGCCATTTGGCATGTGGATATCGTCATTCTCAGAATGGGGCGGAAGTGCTTGCCGCGCCGAGAGCTGCGGGCCGGGAGCCGCGTTTGGCGTCGGCGGCCCCTTCGCCCATACGGATCACGCCGTTGATCTCGCCGCCCTCATGGACCAACAACCGGCGGGTGGCGATGTCGCCGTGCACGACACTGGCGGTCTGGATTTCGACGCGCTCTTCGGCGTGAATGCTGCCACGAACTTCCCCGCCGATGATCGCTTCGCGCGCCATTACGTCGCCCTCGACCGTGCCGCCTTTCGCCACCAGCACCTGGCGACCCGCGCGGACGGTGCCAACGACCGTGCCCTCCACCTTCACTACGCCCTCGGCCGTGATGTCACCGACGACACGCATCCCGGTCCCGATGATCGACAGGCCGGCTTCCGCATCGCCTTGGCCGTGGCTTTTTTCCGTGAAGAGCGCCATGTCAGTTGCCCTCCTTCACCAGCGTGAGCGGGTCCAGCGTTTTGCCGTCCCGCCGGATCTCAAAATGAAGATGCGGCGCCGTCGAGCGCCCGGAATTGCCGGACAACGCGATCACTTCTCCGGCCGCCACCACCTCGCCCTCACTCACGAGCAAGCGCGAGGCGTGGCCATACATGCTCTCATACCCTTCGGGATGCCGCAAGAGTACGAACAATCCGTAATCAGGATCGGTCCCGACCGCGGCGACAGTACCGCCGCCGGCCGCGCGCACCGGCGTGCCCAGCTGCGCGGCGATGTCAACGCCCGGATGCGTCTCGGCCGGATCACCCGGGCGGACCTGGCCGCGGGTGATGAAGCCGCCACCCTGCAGCGGCCAGTGCCGCGGCACCGAAGCGCCATCCTCATAATGGACACTGTCGGTCGGCGCGATGGCGTTCACCGGTAATTCACGTCGGCGCGATTGAGCGCCGCGGCCAGCTGCTGCACGCGGCTGTTCTCGCGGCGCAGCCGCGCGATTTCACGTTCCAGGCCGGGCTTCTGGATCGCGGCCCGCGTGATCGGCCCCGCGAACGTGAAGAACAGCACCACCAGCACCGCGACCAACCCGGCCGTCCATTTCGCGGCTTCGAACGCGAGCAGCGGCACCCGGTACTGCCGTGACCGAAGATCGCCGTCTTTGTGCACGACGATCGTGACGCTGCGCGACCTCATCCGTCGAACGGTGCGCCCAGAATCAATTCGAGAACGCGGGCCAGATCGTCGTTGGAGTAGAACGCGACGTGGAGCTGGCCCTTGCCCTTGGCCCGCAACGTGACGCGCACGTCGGTGCCCAGGCGGCGGCGCAACACGTCCTCGATGCGCCGCACTTCGGGCGCCACACCCACGCCGCGCCGCATGCGCGGCCGCCGCTCGGGCGCCCTGCCCCCGCGCACGCGGTCTTCGATCTCGCGCACCGACCAGCCCTGTGCCGCCGCGTCGCGCGCCAGCGTCGCCACGGCCGCGGGATCGTCGATGGCCAGCAACGCGCGCGCATGTCCGACGGTGAGCCGGCCGTCGTGCAGCAGCGCGAGAACGGCTTCGGGCAGGCGCAGCAGGCGCAGTGCGTTCGCGACCGTAGAACGATCGCGACCCACCGCGTCGGCCACATCCTGCTGCGTCAGATGGAATTCGGCGATCAGCCGGTCGTAGCCGCGCGCCTCGTCCACCGGCGAGAGGTCGTCGCGTTGCAGGTTTTCGATCAGCGCCAACGTCAACAGCGTCCGGTCGTCCACGGCGCGTTGCACCGCGGGAATCTTCTCCCACCCCAGGGCTTGGCAGGCGCGCAGCCGGCGTTCGCCGGCGATCAGCTCGTAGCCCGGGGAGCCGTTCGGCGCCGGCCGCACGACGACGGGCTGCAGCAGGCCCACCTGGCGGATCGACGACTTGAGCTCCTCGAGCGCCGCCGGATCGATGTCGCGCCGTGGCTGAAACGGATTCGCACGGATCGCGGTGACCGGCAGCTCGACGAGACTGCCTTCGCGCTCGGCTTCCTCGCGAGTGGGGCCGAGCAGCGCCTCGAGACCACGGCCCAGGCGGCGACGTCCTGCGGCGGCTTCGGTCATGCGGGCACCTCCGGGAGCGGCAGGTCGGACAGGGCAGGGGAGGGCGGCGCGTGCTCGACGCGGTGGATCAGGTCCTGCGCCACCGCGAGGTAGCTCTTCGCGCCCACCGACTGCACGTCGTACAACAGGATCGGCTTGCCGAAGCTCGGCGCTTCGGCCAGCCGCACGTTGCGAGGAATCGTGACGGCGAACATCCGCGACCCGAAGTACTCCTTCGCCTCGTCCGCGACCTGCTTGCACAGGTTCAACCGGGCGTCGTACATCGTGAGGAGCACGCCGTCGATCGCGAGCGTCGCGTTGAAATTCCGCTGCACCAGTTTGATGGTGTTCAACAGCTGCGACAGTCCCTCGAGCGCGTAGTACTCGCACTGGATCGGGATCAGCACGCTGTCGGCGGCCGTCAGCATGTTCAGCGTGATCAGGCCGAGTGACGGCGGGCAGTCGATGACGATGTACTGGTACTTCTCGCGCACGTCGCGCAGCGCCCGCCGCATCACCGTCTCACGGCCCTGGCGATTCACCAGCTCGAGCTCGGCGCCCACCAGGTCCTGCGACGCGGGCGCGACGTCGAGGTAAGGGAAGTGCACGTGGGGAAACACGACGTCCTCGAGCGCACGGCCGTCCATCAGGACGTCGTACAGCGAGCGCTCGATCCGGTCGCGCTCGATTCCCACGCCGCTGGTCGAGTTCGCTTGGGGATCGGCATCCACCAGCAGAGTCTTGCGCTCCGCCGCCGCCAGGGAGGCGGCGAGATTCACGGCGGTCGTCGTTTTCCCGACGCCGCCTTTCTGATTGGCTACTGCAATGACGCGAGACATTACGTAAGCTTGTGTTCCATAATGAGTTGTGTAACAATACTGTTCTTGTGCTCCCCAATATACAGATAGCTCATGGAAACGGAAAGGGCGCCTGTTTCACGTGAAACATGCACCCCTGACGGCTGACCCTGTTGCCCAACCGGCAGTTACGCGACCAACCGGCGCCTCTTGGACACCTCGAAAATCAGATTGTGCAGATCGCTGGGAGACACGCCGGGGATCCGAGCGGCTTGGGCGAGCGACGTCGGCTTGATCTGCGCCAGCTTCTGGCGCGCCTCGGTCGAGAGACTCAACAGCTCAGGGTAGGGGACGTCTGCGGGGAGCGCGAACGCTGCCAGCTCACCCAGCCGCTCCGCGGCCGCTCGCTCGCGGGCGATGTAGCCGTCGTACTTCAGCTCGATTTCAGCGGCGGCCAACGCCCCGTCCGACGGCAGGTCAGCTGTGCCCGCCGCAACTAAGAGAGCGCGGAGGCTCACTCCCGGGCGGCGCACCAGCGCCGCCACACGCTCCGCCTCCTCGAGGGGCGCCCCACTCGACCCCAACACTGGGTTGGCTGCGGCCGGCTTGATTGTCGTGCCCTCCGCCAACGACATGGCCCGCTCCTCCTCGGCGAGCCGCTGCTCCGCTTGGCCCAGCTCGGCGCCGCTCAGCAGGCCCAGCCGGGCAGCCAGGGGTAGCAGCCGCCGCAGCGCATTGTCCTGGCGCAGCAGCAGCCGGAACTCGGAGCGGGAGGTGAACAGGCGATAGGGCTCGTCCACGCCGCGGGTCACCAGGTCGTCGGCGAGCACCCCGATGTACGCGTCGCTACGGCCGAACACTACCGGCTCCTGGTCCCGGATCCGCCGCACGGCGTTGATCCCCGCCACCACGCCCTGACCGGCCGCCTCTTCGTAGCCGGTGGTCCCGTTGATTTGGCCGGCAAAGAACAGGCGCTCGACCGGCTTAGTCTCGAACCAGGGAGTCAGCTGGGTGGGTGGGTAGTAGTCGTACTCGATCGCGTACCCGGGACGCGTCATGCGCGCCTGCTCGAGCCCCGGCACCGCGTGCAGGAACTCGAGCTGCACAGCGACAGGCAAGGACGTCGACAGTCCGTTCACGTACAACTCGGACGTGTCGAGCCCTTCCGGCTCGAGGAAGACCTGATGCCGCTTCGCGTCAGGGAACTTGACGATCTTGTCCTCGACCGACGGACAGTAGCGCGGGCCGCGCCCGCTGATCGCGCCGCCGTACAGCGCCGACTCCTTGAGGTGGCGCTGGATGATCCCCTTCACTTCTTCGCCCGCCCACGTCAGCCAGCAAGGCAGCTGCCGGGGACGCTCGACTCGCTCGTAAAATGAGAAGCGGTAGTCTGCCGCCTCGCCGTCCTGGCGCTCGAGCTGCGCCCACGTGACGGTCCGGCCATCGACGCGGGGCGGGGTGCCGGTCTTGAAGCGCGATACTGTAAACCCAAGTTGCTCAATGACTTGCGCGATTGCAACTGACGGCGGATCGCCTGCCCGCCCGGCTGGGATCTGCGTGTCCGTCCCCATGTGAATGCGACCGCGCAGAAACGTCCCGGCGGTGATCACGACGGCGCGCGCTGTGAAGCGGCGGCCATCCGCCGTCTCGACACCGGCGACTTGGTGTGCGTTCAGAACGAGCCCCGCGACCGAGCCCTGGGTGATATCGAGAGCGGGCAGCTGCTCCAGCAGCGAGCGGACGGCGCGGCGGTACAGCGCGCGGTCGCACTGCGCGCGCGGTGCCCAGACGGCCGGCCCCTTGGATCGATTGAGCATGCGGAACTGGATGGTGGCGCGGTCGGCCGCCCGCCCCATGATGCCGCCCAGCGCGTCGACCTCGCGCACGACCGTCCCCTTGGCGATTCCGCCGATGGCGGGATTGCACGACATCTGGCCGATGGTCTCGAGGTTGGACGTGATCAAGAGCGTGCGGGCGCCGAGGCGCGCGGCCATGGCGCTCGCCTCGGTGCCGGCGTGTCCCGCGCCGACGACGATCACATCGTAGTCGAAACTCATGGCTGGGAATGTAACGCCAATGAAAAGGGCCGCCCGAGGGCGGCCCTGGCGCAGCGTTATTCGTGGCTTGGAATCACGCGGTCCGGACCCAGCGCACCAACTCGGCAATGCTGGGCCGCTTGCCCGTCATCAGGATACCGACGCGGTAGATGCGGGAGGCGACCCAGGTGACCAGGACGATCGCGGTCAGTAGAATCCCGAGTGACACCGCAACTTCGGTCATTGGGAGATTGCCTGCCGCCCAGCGGACGGGCATGGCGATCGGCGCGCTGAAGGGCACCAAGGACAATGTCACGGCGAGGGTGGAGTTGGGATCATTAATCATCGCGAACATCGCAAAGAACGACACCATGAGCAGCACGCTCACCGGCTGTTGGCCTTGCCGGGCCTCTTGCTCCGTCGACGAGATGGCACCAACGGCCGCGAACATCGCTGAGTAGAGGAAGAACCCACCTAGGAAGTAGGCAACGAACACCAAGGCGGTGTCGGCGCTGACGTGAGGGATCTGGAACACTTGGCCGGCCTGCGGCGCGCCACCACTGCCGCCTCGCTTCGCGAGCAAGTACCGGGCGGATACGGCCCAGATTAGAAACTGAAGGATCGACACCGCGCCCACGCCGATCAGCTTGCCGAGCATCAGCTGGAACGGTCGCAGCGACGAGACTAAGACCTCGACCACCTTATTGGTCTTCTCCTCAAGCACGGAGCTCATCACGTTAATCCCGTAGATGAGAATAGACATGTACAGGATAATTGCCATGAAGTACGCGAGAGAGAACCCTTGAGCCGCGCTCTCCTGTGTTGTCTTGCCGCCGGCAATTTTCTGCGTCCCGAGGGCGATGGAGAGCCGGGCCTTGCCGACAACCGCTGGGTTCACCCCCTCGCGCTCCAGCCGCGCCGTGAACACGACCTGCGTCAGGTTGTGTTCGATCGTCTCGACCGCCGTGAACGAAGACACGTTGGAAGCCCGATACTCGGCGCGCCCGAACTCCAGTAGACTGTCGTTCACGACCAGGAATCCCTCCAGACGCTTAGCCTCGACCTCGCGCCGGAGTGAATCGATGACGTTCGGTCCCGCTGCAACGCGAGCGACGCGAAAGACGCGCCGCCCGTCCAGCCCCGCCGCCGTGTCGAGTGCCGCGGTCACCCGCTGGCCGAGACCCTGTGTGGTGCCGTCAACGACCGCGATGTACTTCACGCCGCCACCCCGCATCATCAGTTGCGGCAGTAGGATGATTCCCGCGAAGAACAGCGGTCCGACCAGCGCCATCACCCAGAACCATTTCTGCCGCACCCGTTCGATGAACTCCCGCCGCACCACCGCCCAGACCTTATGCATGGGCCACCTCCGGACGCATGTCCGGATGGGCTGCTTCGGGGCCGACCAAGTCGATGAAGATCTTGTTCAACGAAGGTTCGGCGAG
>WNGO01013207.1_pt1 | contig 10506 bp, 11 predicted proteins | sample 5400511 | NCBI WGS metagenome assembly WNGO01 (sample SAMN13153380, study PRJNA577476) | soil metagenome | isolation source: 20 cm soil or saprolite under Garry oak tree replicate 2 | place: USA:California | collected 2016-06-15
CCAATACCAATCCTCCCGTCTGCAAGATCATGGACTACGGGAAGTTCAAATATTCGGCGCAGAAAAAAGCCGCCGAAGCCCGCAAGAAACAGAAGGTCGTCGAGATCAAGGAAATCAAGCTGCGGCCGATGATCGACGACCACGACTATGACGTGAAGATGCGCGCGATGCAGCGGTTCTTCGAGGAGGGCGACAAGGTCAAGGTCACCTTGCGTTATCGCGGCCGCGAAATGGCGCATCAGGAAATCGGCACCAAGCTCCTCGACAAGGTCAAGAGCGACGTCGCGGACATCGCCAAGGTCGAGCAGGACGCCCGTTTCGAAGGCCGTCAGGTGGTGATGGTTCTGGCGCCGCGTTGATCGATAACGGCCATTTACGTTAGTTCCTTTACTTGCAACGGAAACGGCCCGTCAGATCACCTGGCGGGCCGATTTCTTTGCAATCGGCGCAGACCCAGGATCCACATTAGGATCCTGCCGTTGGATATCTCTGCGAAGCAGTGGAAGGACGCTCCGCCTCGAGACATCAGAACCCGCTGGTTCGCGTGGCTTGCCAGATTCCGCTGCACCGGTCGCCAGAAATGATTCCGCGCCACTGGCCTGCGCCCGAATTGCCGACGAGCCGGCCGCTGCCGCTCGCCGTGGAGGCGCCGACCGATATTGTCACGGCAACGCTGCCGCCGCGGCCGATGCCACCCGCAACCTTGCCGCCGCCGGCCGACGAAACGCGACGTCCCGTTACGGTGAAGGGGACGCTGTTGGTCGAGCTGCAATTACCCACCGTGGTGGCAAAGGCCACGCTCCAGACACCGTCATAGGCACCCGCCCTGACGACCCTGGCCTGCCTGGCGGCGTCGGCGGTACCGTGGGCTGCCACCGAGGCGACAACCGCAGCGGCGAATATCCAGCGTAAGGCCCGCAGAGGCCTGAAATAGGCAAAAAAGGCGAGCGGTCGAGCTGACATTGTCATTTTCTTCCCGCTTCTTGACTGCGCCGCTGAGGGCGCGAGCGGATGTGTCAACCAATCCGGTTCCACGGTTCATCGTTGCCAATCTGGTTGTGCTCTGCCATAAGCGCAAACTTCATCGCCCGGCTGATCAAGGGCTGCCGTGGCGATGTCCCTGCTGGCTGTTTCTCTTAGGAAACAGTCAAGCATTTTCAACGCTCTAACGAGCATTTTAGCCGGCCGGACGCCTTCGCGGGCGCTTTCGTGATGCGGCAACAGGAGAGCCAAATGCCCAAGCTGAAGACCAAGTCAGGCGCCAAAAAGCGCTTCAAGGTGACTGCCACCGGCAAAGTGATGGCCGCCCAGCGCGGCAAGCGCCACGGCATGATCAAGCGGACCAAGAAGCACAAGACCGACGGCGACAACATCAAGAAATATTTCTTGCCGAACGCCTGATCGCAAGACGCGATCCCACTTTGCCGAGCCGCGCTCGCGCGGCAATCCGTCACCCATTCTAGCGATCAAAGGAGACCCGTCATGTCTCGCGTCAAACGCGGTGTGACCTCTCACGCCAAGCACAAGAAAGTCTACAAGGCCGCCAAGGGTTTTTACGGCCGCCGCAAGAACACCATCCGCGCCGCCAAGGCCGCGGTCGAGAAGGCCGGGCAGTACGCCTTTCGCGACCGCAAGCGCAAGAAGCGCACCTTCCGCGCGCTGTGGATCCAGCGCCTCAACGCCGCGGTGCGTCCGTTCGGCATGACCTACAGTGTCTTCATCAATGGCCTGTCCAAGTCGGGCATTACGGTCGACCGCAAGGTTTTGTCCGATCTCGCCATCAACGAGCCGGCGGCATTCCAGGCGATCGCCGAAAAGGCCAAGGCGGCGCTGGCGGCCTGAGACAAAGGCATTAGCGGGCCCGTGAAGGGTGAGCTGCTTTCAGCGCCCGGCGTGAGTAGCGCTGGGCAACCTTGGCCCGGCAGAAGGCCGTGAACGACCGATACATGGTGCCGTCCTGGTTTTGGTACTTGCGGTCGCAGACCCGCATTTCGCGCTGATAAAGCTGTTTTTGGGGCTGCTCGAGCCGGACTAGAAAGTCGCGTTCGCATTTCTTCTCGACCGCGGCGCCAAGGTGGATATCGCCGCTGGTGCCGTATTCGCAGTCCTCGAACAGCTTCATCGCACGCTCACATCCGGGCGTGGCGTTGATCGCGTCGATGGTCTCGTCGAGGGTCATCGATTTGCCGAGACAGATCGAGGCGAGCGCGGGACCGGCGCTGAACGAAAGAATGGCGGCCATGACGGCCGAGATGGATTTGAATCGCATTGCACGCTCCTCGATCCGATTCATCTTGGTCAAGTGCCGGGCGCAAGGGGGTTCAAAAGCATCCGCTGAATTTCCGGCTTTTTGCTTGACGTTTTGGCCCAAGGGCGGTCACAACCGGCGGCCTTTTGCAGAAAGATTTGATCCGTGTCCGACCTTGCAACGCTTGAACAAACCATCCTCAGCCAGATCGCCGCGGCAGGCGACGAAGCCGCACTGGAAGCCGTGCGCGTAGCCGCGCTTGGCAAGAAGGGTACGATCTCCGCGCTGTTGGCGACGCTCGGCAAGATGTCGCCGGACGAACGCAAGACCAGGGGTGCGGCGATCAATCTCGCCAAAGACAAGGTCAGCCAGGCGCTAACCACGCGCCGCGACGTGCTGAAATCCGCAAGCCTCGACGCGCGGCTTGCTTCCGAGACCATCGACGTCACGCTGCCCGTGCGCGAGGCGCCCGCGGAAGCAGGCCGGATTCACCCGCTCAGCCAAGTGATGGACGAACTGACGGCGATCTTCGCCGACATGGGATTTTCCATCGCCGAAGGCCCCGACATCGAGACCGACGACTACAACTTTACAAAACTGAATTTCCCCGAAGGCCATCCGGCGCGGGAAATGCACGACACGTTCTTCTTCAATCCGAAGCCGGATGGTTCGCGCATGCTGTTGCGCACTCATACCTCGCCGGTGCAGGTGCGCACCATGCTGACCCAGAAGCCGCCGATCCGCATCATCTGTCCTGGCCGCACCTACCGCATCGATTCCGACGCCACCCACACGCCGCAGTTTCACCAGGTCGAGGGCCTCGTGATCGACAAGGGCTCGCATCTCGGCCACCTGAAATGGATCCTGCACGAATTCTGCAAGGCGTTCTTCGAGGTCGATCACATCAACATGCGATTCCGGCCGTCGTTCTTTCCGTTCACCGAGCCCTCGCTTGAGGTCGATATCCAGTGCCGGCGCGACAAGGGCGAAATCCGTTTCGGCGAAGGCGAGGACTGGCTGGAGGTTCTCGGCTGCGGCATGGTGCACCCGAACGTGCTGCGCGCCTGCGGCATCGATCCCGATGTCTATCAGGGTTTTGCCTGGGGCATGGGCATCGATCGCATCGCGATGCTGAAATACGGCATGTCCGATTTGCGGCAGCTGTTCGAGAGCGACGTGCGCTGGCTCAGCCATTATGGCTTCAAGCCGCTCGACATCCCGACCCTGGCCGGAGGGTTGAGCTCATGAGTCCGAGTGCTGTCCCCGAAAAATATCGGAGCTTGCGTTCGTTCGCTTTCGGCAACAGCCCCGAACTCGCCGACGAGCTGCTTAAGCTCGTGCTCAAGGGCGTGAAGACGGCGACCTGCAGCACTGAGCATGAGCCGAATACCTCAACGCCCGGTGAACGCTGGATCGTGCGCGACGGCCGCGGCAATGCGCGCTGCGTGATTGAATCAACCGAAGTCACTTACCGTCGCTTCGGCGAGGTCGATGCCGGCTTTGCGCATGAAGAGGGCGAAGGCGATCGCAGCCTAGCCTATTGGCGATCGGCGCATCGCCGATATTTTGAGCGCCAGGGAAAGTTCAGCGAAGACATGATGCTGATGTGCGAGCGTCTTCGTCTGGTTGAGGTTTTCGCCGACCAGCACATCGAGGATTCGCGGCACTCCGTTTCCGTTCCCTCCCCCCTTGTGGGGGAGGGTCAGGGAGGGGGGTAGCCGCAAATGCCGCACGCAGTTATCAGCAACCAACAACGTGGCCGGGCGAAGCAGCTCCGGCAAACGATGACGCGCGCCGAAACCCTGTTGTGGCGTTACTTGAAGGCCAATCGAATCGACGGATTAGGCTTTCGCCGACAAACTCCAATTCAAAACTACATTGCCGACTTCGTGTGCTTCTCGGCCAAGCTAATCGTCGAACTCGACGGAGAATCGCACGACTTTGAGGAAGGTTTTCAGGTTCTACGCTTCACCAACGACCAGGTGATGTCGAATCTCGAAGGCGTTGTGGAAACTATCCGGCAAGCAGCTGCGTCCCGCGCAAGCGGCTTACCCCCCTCCCCGACCCTCCCCCACAAGGGGGGAGGGAGCGGTGAGGAGAGCGCAAATATCACGAAGAACGTCGGCAAAATTCGAGGCTCGCAGCCATGAAGTTCACGCTATCCTGGCTGAAGGAACATCTCGACACCGACGAGCCGGTTGAAAAACTCGCCGACAAGCTCACCATGATCGGGCTTGAGGTCGAAAACATCGAGGACAAGGCGAAGGCGCTGGCGCCGTTCACGATCGCGCGCGTGATCTCGGCCGAGCAGCATCCCAATGCGGATCGCTTGCGGGTCTGCATGGTCGACACGGGGGATGATGGTGCGCCGGTGCAGGTCGTCTGTGGCGCGCCGAACGCGCGCGCGGGGCTGGTCAGCGTGTTCTCGGCTCCCGGCACCTTCATTCCCGGCAAGAACATCACGCTCGGCGTCGGCACCATCCGGGGCGTCGAGAGCCGCGGCATGCTGTGCTCGGAAGCGGAACTGGAACTGTCGGAAAATCACGACGGCATCATGGAGCTGCCGGCCGACGCGCCGATCGGCGCGGCTTATGCCGGGTGGGCCGGGCTCGGCGACCCCGTGCTCGAAATCAACCTGACGCCGAACCGGCCGGACTGCACCGGCGTGCACGGCATCGCCCGCGATCTTTCCGCCGCCGACATGGGCAAGTTCAAGGACCCAGCCATCAAGCCGGTCAAGGGCGAATTTCCCTGCCCGGTGAAGGTGACCGTCGAAGATGCCGGCCTCTGCCCGGGTTTTGCCTTGCGGCTGGTGCGCGGCGTCAGAAACGGGCCGGCGCCGGAATGGCTGCAAAAGCGCCTGACGTCGATTGGCTTGCGGCCGATCAACGCGCTGGTCGATATCACCAACTTCATGACCTACGACCGCGCCCGGCCGCTGCATGTGTTCGACGCGGCGAAAGTGAAGGGCAATCTGACCGTGCGCGCCGACGATCACGGCGTCGAATCGCTCGCCGGCATCATGGGCGGCGAGGCCTCCGGCTGCGACGAGAATACCACCGACGTGCTGATCGAATCGGCGCTGTGGAACGAGATCAACATCGCGCAAACCGGGCGCAAGCTCGGCATCAATTCGGATGCGCGCTACCGCTTCGAGCGCGGCGTCGATCCGGCCTTCATGGTGCCGGGGCTTGAGATGGCCACCCGGCTGGTGATGGAAATGTGCGGCGGCACGCCGTCCGAAAATGTCGTGGTCGGCAAGGCCTTCGGCGACGATCGCGTGATCGATTTTCCGCTTCATGAGGTCAGGCGGCTGGCCGGCATCGACGTGCCGTTTCCGGAGGTGAAACGGATTCTCGGCCATCTCGGCTTCATGGTCGCCGGCAGCGGTCCGGTGGTGAAGGTCGCGGTGCCCTCCTGGCGGACGGACGTGCACGGCAAGGCCGATATCGTCGAGGAGATCGTGCGCATTGTCGGCGTCGACAAGGTGCCGATGACCCCGTTCGAACGCGGCGACGCGCCGCGCAAGCCGGTGCTCACCGCGATCCAGCAACGCACCCGCCGCGCCAAGCGCGCGCTCGCGGCGCGCGGCATGGTCGAGGCGGTGACCTGGTCGTTCATTGCAAAGCCCGCGGCCGAATTGTTCGGCGGCGGCGGAAGCGATCTCGCGCTCGCCAACCCGATCGCGTCGGATCAGTCCGACATGCGGCCGAGCCAGCTGCCGGGCCTCGTCGCTGCCGTTCAGGCAAACGTCGATCGCGGCTTTCCGGACCTGGCGCTGTTCGAAGTAGGCCAGGTGTTCAAAGGCGACCGGCCGGAGGATCAACTGACCGCGGCCGCCGGCGTTCGCCACGGCTTTGCATCGTCGAAGGGTATCGGACGGCACTGGACGGGCACGGCGTCTGCCGACGCGCTCGACGCCAAGGCCGATGCGTTCGCCGTGCTTTCGGCCGCAGGCGCGCCGATGCAGGCGCTGCAGGTTGTCCCCGGCGGCCCGAGCTGGCTGCATCCGGGGCGTTCCGGCACCATCCAGATCGGTCCGCAAAACGTGCTGGGATATTTCGGCGAGCTGCATCCGCGCGCGCTGGATGCACTCCGCGCGGAGGGTTCAGTGACCGCGTTCGAAGTCATTCTTGAACGCATTCCCGACGCCAAGCAGAGGCCGACCCGCGCCAAGCCGGTGCTTGAACTCTCGCCGTTCCAGCCGGTGTCGCGCGATTTTGCCTTTATCGTCGAGCGCAGCGTCAAGGCCGGCGATATCGTCCGCGCTGCGCAGGGTGCCGACAGGAAGCTGATCACGGATGTCACGGTGTTCGACGTCTATGAAGGCAAGGGCATCGATGAGGGCAAGAAGTCGATCGCGATTGCCGTGACGATCCAGCCGCGCGAGAAAACCCTGACCGACCCGGAGATCGAGGCGGTGGCCGCCAGGATCGTGGCCGAGGTGACGAAGAAGACCGGCGGCACGTTGCGCGGATGACATTGCATCGTGCGACGCCGCCATCGCGATCGAGGCGAAGAGCGCGCACCTCAGGATGACGCTTTCTCCACGGCGATCACCAGATCGCAATAACCATAGCCGTCGCGTTCGACGCGCTCGCCGCAGGCTACGGGGATCCGGCGCGAAAAAATCGGCCCCGCCACGATGCAGGTGTGAAACTCACCGTTTTCGCCGCAAGCGTCGACGCCGGCAGGCAAGTCGTCGAGCAATTGCCTGTCGAATTTGCGCCCGGCAAATTCCGTGGATAATTTCTTCCGATCGACGGTGGCGAGATAGGCTTCCAACCCGCTCGCGATCATCGCCTGCGCCAGCGGCAAGGTCGGCCGCATCCATAGTGGAAACAGCGGGGTGATGCCGGTGCCGTTGAGCTTCTGCTCGCGGTAGGCCTTGATATCCTCAAGGAACAGATCGCCGAAGATGATGTGGGTGATGCCCTCGCGGACGGCGCTGGCAACAGCCTCGCCCATTCGCGCCTCATAGATCGCGTTTGGGCAGGGATAGGGGATCGGCACGATACGCGACGGCAAGCCCGCAGCCTCCAGCTGCGCCCGCAAGATCTCCTGCCGCACGCCGTGGATCGACACCCGGCCGAACGTCTCGGTCACCGTCGTCAAGGCGCCGACAACATCGAATTCACCCGCGCGCCTGATCTCGTGCAGCGCGAACGCGCTGTCCTTGCCGCTCGACCACGAGATCAGTGCCTTCGGCCGCGGCTGTTTCAATTGATCGGCGCTCCCACCGTCCGGCGCCGCTGTTTCGGAACCCGCGCGGGCGCCGCAGGTTCGGGTTCCCTGAGCGCGCCGATCCTTCGCAGCGCTCCCTCCGCCGCACGCTCGCCACTTTCCCAGGCGCCATCGACCGTTCCCCACAGGGTCTCGTGGGTGGCTTCGCCCGCGACAAACATGCAGCCGATTGGCTCCGACAAAATTCTTCGCGAAGGCTGCCCTCCCGGTATAGCCGCCGACATCGCGCCGAGCACGAAGGGTTCTGCGTTCCACCGCGTTGCGCTGGATTTCTTGACGGCAGACGCTGCGTCGCTGCCGAACAGTTTTGTCAGCCATTCGACAGCGAAGGCGACCATAGCCTTTTCGCCCTGCGCTGAGAGGTCGCGGCCGAACGAGCCTGCGACGTCGATCGAACACAACGACGACGATCCCATATTGGCGAACAGAAGCGCGGTGCGCGTCGAGTTGCTCTGCTCGATGATCATCTCGTCGCGGGCGAGCCCCAGCGGATTACCCGGCAATTGCAGCGCGATGTGGTCGTAGCTGCCGAGGCTCAGTCTTGCCGCGGCATCGAGATGGCGCCTGGGAAGATCCGGGTTGAATCTGATATTGCCCGCGGCCAGCACGTTGCTCGACACCGTGATAACGGCGGCACGCGCCACGATCTTGCCCGCGGGCGTTTCCACCGTGACATCGCGGTTACTCCAACTGATGCGGCTTGCCGGCGTCGACAGCGAAAGCGGTACCTGCTCGCCGAGCTTCGCAATCAGCGTGCCGAGACCCTGGCGGCAGGCGAATACGGCATTGCGCTCCTGCGCGCGGGCCTTGTCGATCACCGAGATTTCTTTCAAATCCTTGCCGGTGGCGTTGGCGCCAAGCACGAATTCCGCCGTCCCCGCCCAATCGCCGAGGTCCTTCGGCAGCACCGAGGCGCAAGACGGATCGCCTCTGCCGCGCGACGCGTCGTCGATGGCGCGGTTGGCCCGCACCAGGGCCGCCAGAAATTGCTCGGTTTCACCGGGGCGCGCGTTGCGGCGGCCGATGCGGATCTTCTGGCCAGGCAGCGCCGCAGAGATATCGAGCCCGGCATTGCGCGCCAGCCTGATCATCGGGTTGGTATCGGGATTGTGCATCCACCGCGCGCCGCGATCGAACGGCGCGTCGAACGTCGTGGTATCGGTCAGGCAGCGGCCGCCGATCTGGCCCGCGGCCTCCACGACGATTACCTTGCGGTTCGCCGCCATGACGCGCCGCGCGGCGGCGATGCCGGCGGCGCCCGCGCCGATCACGACAATGTCAGCGTCGCGCGGCACTGGTGCGGCCCATGCGCGCGCTCGAAGCGCCGGCGTCGCCGCGAATGCCGCGGATGCCGAAAGAAAGCCGCGCCGCGTCATTGTCATGTCATGGTTTCCGGAACTTTGATAATCGGCAGAACTTTTGGCGAACTTGCCGCATCCGGGCGCGGGCAGCAACCATCATGGTGAATCAATCATGATTGATCGAAGCCGTGCATGAACTAAATTGCAACGGCTTTTGACCATGATAAGGAGAGAGAAAAAGCGGCCGGCAAAGCCGCCCCGGGGGGAAAGACATCATGGGCGTCGTGCTCGATACCGTCGGCCAGCTGATCGCGGGCTACCTTCAGAAGGAGGTGCCGGGCTATGAGCCATTCACGCCGAGCGACCCTGAGCATTTGCGCGGCATTATCGAGCAGGGCGATGTCCTGCTGATCGAAGGCAACAACCGGATTTCCGGCATCATCAAATATCTCACGCAGTCCACCTGGTCGCATGCGGCGCTTTTTGTCGGCCCGATCGACGGCGCGGCGGAGCCCAGCGGCGAGCCGCACGTCCTGATCGAGGCCAATATCGGCGAGGGCGTGACCTCGGCGCCGCTTTCGAAATATTTTCCCTACCACACGAGGCTGTGCCGGCCGGTCGGCCTGTCGTTCGAAGACCGCACCACGGTGTGCCGCTATGCCATCAACCGGATCGGCTTCGGCTACGACACCAAGAACATCCTCGATCTGATGCGCTATCTCTTTCCGATGCCGATCCCGCAGCGCTGGCGGCGGCGGATGATCGCGTTCGGCTCGGGCGATCCCACCAAGATCATCTGCTCGGCGCTGATCGCGCAAGCCTTCGATGCCGTGCGCTACCCGATATTGCCCAAGATCACGCGCGCCGGCTCCAGGCAGGCCCGGCGCGAAATCCTGCACATCCGCGATTCGTCGCTCTACATGCCGCGCGATTTCGATATCTCGCCCTATTTCGAAATCGTCAAACCCACCATCGTGCAAGGCTTCGATTACACCGCCCTGCACTGGGCCGACAAGCAAAAGCCGCTCCAGGAGGTAGCGGGCCAATTCGGCGTGTTTCCACAAGCGGTCAAGTCGCCGCCGCTTGTTCCTGAAGAGATTGACGAAGAGACGCCGCTTCCGGCTGAAGAAATAGCATTGGCGGGCGAAGCAGCGGCGTCGGTCGAGCGCATCACCGTGCGAGAGCATTTTGTGGCCGTCGAATACGTCGCCGTGCACCCGCAAGAGAACCGGGCCGAGCCGCCCCGGCCTGAGCCGGAAATCGCGGCATAAGAAGCCTTCATCTCAAATCCTTCATCCTGGGTCTCCGGCACGCTGCAGCTTCTCAAAATCCGTCACAGGCGTCTCTGGAATACTGGATCGCCCACTTCGCGGGCGATGACGGTAAGACAATGGGCGAGACACCGGGGGATGTTGAGACCGACATTGCGTGCGGTGTCGGATCGAAGACCGTCATTGCGAGCCAACGGGTCGCAATGACGGTTAGCGTCGCTTTCGCTCCCCGCAATGACGTTGCCCCAATTTCCAAAACAAGACTCCGCGTTCTCGCGGCGCGATACGCCCGAGGTTTGCAAGAACCATCCGCCCAAAGAAAACAGAGGGCGCAGGGAATGCCGGGCGCGCAATGCACCCGCAGATGGAGTAACGGGCTCCCCGGGGGCCTTTCAAGCAAGCCGCGCTAGCTACGGCGCTGTTTGTGGCGCGCGTCGCGCGG
>WNGO01004194.1_pt1 | contig 10505 bp, 9 predicted proteins | sample 5400511 | NCBI WGS metagenome assembly WNGO01 (sample SAMN13153380, study PRJNA577476) | soil metagenome | isolation source: 20 cm soil or saprolite under Garry oak tree replicate 2 | place: USA:California | collected 2016-06-15
GATTCGGAGGTTCGCGTGCACGCCTTCGCGGCGCTGGCGCGCGAGGGCATGGAAATCCCGATTCCACGTCACGAAGTGTTCATGAATCCGGCCAGCGAAGTGCGCCGGACCGCGGAAACGCGCGAGCGCGAGGCGCGGGTGCTGCTCCTGAAATCCCTGGAGCTGTTCGCGCCGCTGACAGACGAGGAGCGGCTCGCGCTCGCGTCGGAGCTCAAGCCATCGCCATTCGTCGTCGGCGATATCGCAACCCGTCAGGGCGAGCCCGCCGATTCGCTGTATATCCTGGCCCGCGGCCAGGTCGGTATTTTTCACGATTCGACGGACGGCACCGCGCCGGCGCGGCAGCGTCTCGCAACCTTGCATGGCCCGGCGTATTTCGGGGAGATGGGTTTGCTTACCGGGCAGCCGCGCGGGGCCACCGTTGCCGCGGAATCGGACGTCTTGTGTTACCGCCTCGGCAAGCCGGGTTTCGAGGCGATCCTGCGCTCGCGGCCCGAGCTAGCCCAGGCCCTGTCGCAGACGGTCGTCGCCAGACAGGCCGCCAACGATGCGACGCTGGCATCGCTGTCGGCGGAAGCGCGGTCGCGTGCGACAGGCACCCGCGCCAATGACCTGGTGCGGCGAATCCAGGAATTTTTCGGTTTGTAGATCCGGATCTTCAGTGCCGTCGCGGGCCAAGGTATGAGCCTGCTCAGACAGCCGCGAGGAGATCATCGCGCTTGAGCAAAAACATGCTGTCCTCGCTGTCGGCGGTCGCGAGCCAGGTAAAGGGCAGGCGCGGGAATGCTTCTTCCGCGGCCTGACGATTGTGGCCGACTTCGACCACCAGCACGCCATCGGGACTGAGGAATCGTGCCGAATTGGCAACGATGGTGCGCACGGCGTCGAGACCGTCGTCGCCGCCGGCAAGCGCGATTTGCGGTTCGTGTGAATATTCGGGCGGCAGCTCCTCCATCGCCATGGCGGTTACGTACGGCGGATTGCTGATGATCAGCGGATAGGTCTTTTCGGTCAGGTTCGACAGCAGGTCGGAGCGGATAAGGTTGATCCTGTCCTGCAAGCCGTGCTCGGCGACGTTGCGCTGGGCGACGGCGAGCGCGTCCGATGAAATATCGGAGGCGTCGACGTCGGCGTTGGGGTAGTAATGCGCGAGCAGAATCGCAAGACAACCCGAGCCGGTGCAAAGGTCGAGCGCGCTTTCGACGCTTAGGGGATTGGGAATCCACGGCTCCAATCCGTCGGGCAGAAGCTCGGCGATATACGAGCGCGGAATGACGACGCGCTCCATAGAAACGAAATTCCCCCAGCCACGCTTCGTGTGTGAGGTAGGCGGCGGGAACTCGATCATTCACACGGCGCTCGATGACCTGCAGCAACTCGCCGCGCTCGACGTGGGTAAGATGGGCGTCGAGAAACGGCTCGAGGCGGTCGAGCGGAAGATGCAGCGTATGCAAAATGATATACGCTGCTTCGTCGTACGCGCTTGCCATGCCGTGACCGAAACAGAGACCACCGGCGACGAACCGTGAAACGGCGTAGCGAAACCAGTCGCGCACGGTCTCTAGATCCTGGATCAGGGTGGTCATCGGTGTACGGGGTGATTGGAAGCGACCGCAGCGTCAGGCCAGAAGCCTTTGCAGTATGCCACGATAGAGCGCCGACAGCGGCTCGAGGTCCGACACGGCAACGCGCTCGTTGAGCTTGTGGATGGTGGCGTTCACCGGGCCCAACTCGACCACCTCGCGACAGATGTCGGCGATGAATCGCCCGTCGGACGTGCCACCCGTGCAGGAGAGCTCAGGGGTCACGCCGCACACATCGCGCACCGTATCCGCGACCACTTCGACCAGCCGGCCGCGCGGCGTCAGAAACGGCTTGCCATGCCCCGTCCATTGGAGCTCGTAGTCCAGCGCGTGGCGGTCGAGCACCGCCTTCATCCGCTGCTCGAGGCTTTCGCGCGTGCTCGACGTCGCATAGCGAAAGTTGAATTGCAGCTCCAGCGTTCCTGGAATGACGTTGGTGGCGCCTGTTCCGGCATACACATTCGACGCCTGCCAGCTCGTGGGCGGAAAATACTCGTTGCCGCGGTCCCAGTGCATCGCGGCCAGCTCGGCGATGGCAGGTGCGACAAGATGGATCGGATTCTTCGCCAGGTGAGGATAGGCGATGTGGCCCTGCACGCCACGGACGACGAGCGTTCCGGAAAGCGTGCCGCGGCGGCCGTTCTTGATCATGTCGCCCAGTCGATCGACCGACGAAGGTTCGCCGACAATGCAGTAGTCGAGCGCCTCGCCCGCGGCGCGGAGTTTGTCGACGACACGCACCGTGCCGTCGATCGCCGGACCTTCCTCGTCGGAAGTGATGAGCAGCGCAATCGATCCACGACGGCGGGCGTGCAGGGCGGCGAATCCTTCGATCGAAACGATGAATGCGGCCAGCGAAGACTTCATGTCGGCGGCACCGCGCCCGTAGAGAAACCCGTCGCGCACCGTCGGCACAAACGGATTCGAATGCCACGCCTCGAGCGGACCGGCAGGCACCACGTCGGTGTGTCCTGCGAAGCAGATCAGGGGACGCGCGTCGCCGAGCCGTGCCCAGAGATTGCTGACGCCGTTGGCGGACGTCGTCTCGCAATGAAATCCAAGCGGCTCGAGACGCGCTTCCAGAATATCCTGGCAACCCGCGTCGTCCGGCGTGCCCGAGCGGCGCGCGATCAGCTCGCGCGCGAGGTCAAGCGTCGGCGAGCTGGACAATGAGGGCAATGAGGGACAATGAGGGCGCTCGTCATGCGAGGCAGGCGCGCGCCAGCTTGGTGGCCGTTACGGACGATTGAGGAATTCGGGATCGATTTCCAGCTTGACGAAATCACCGGAAATGCGGCGGTCGGCGTCTGCCTGTCCCACCTCTGGGCTGACCTCCTGAGTAGTCGGCGAATTCTGATTGACCAGCCACGCCAGGTTGGTCGGCGAATCGGCGGCCGACAGCGCCTCGTCGTAGGACACCACGCCATCAAGGTAGAGCCGGCAAAGCGCCTGCTCGAAGGTCTGCGAGCCCGGATACAGGCTCTGCTCCATCGCGTCCTTCATCTGGGTGATTTCGCCGTTCTTGATCAGATCGGCGATGAGCGAAGTATTGAGCAGAATCTCCACCGCCGGCTGCTGCTCGCCTTCCTTGTTGCGCACCAGCCGCTGCGAAATAATCGCCCGCAGCCCGATCGACAGGTCGGACAAGAGACCCGACCGCGCGTCGTACGGAAACATGTTGATGATCCGCGACAGCGCGTGATAGCTGTTGTTTGCGTGCAAGGTAGAAAGACATAAGTGCCCGGTCAAGGTGTGCAGCAGCGCCTGCTGCATGGTTTCGCGGTCGCGTATTTCGCCGATCATGATGAGGTCCGGCGCCTCCCGCAGCGCATTGGGCAGGGCGTTGTTATAGCCCTGCGTGTCGACGCCGATTTCGCGCTGGTTGACGATCGACTGCTTGTGCTCGAAGAGGTATTCGATCGGGTCTTCGAGGGTCAGAATGTGGCCCGACCGGTTGTTGTTGCGATAATCGATCATCGCCGCCAGCGTGGTCGACTTGCCGGAGCCGGTCGCGCCGGCCACCAGCACCAGACCGCGCTTTTCCATGACCAGATTCAGCAGCACCGAAGGCAGCTTCAAGTCCTCGAAGGGCGGCACCCGGCTACGGACGTAACGGATCACCAGCGAGATCGTGCCGCGCTGCCTGAAAATGTTGATCCGGAAGTTGCCGACGTTGCGGTCGAGATAGGAAAGGTTCATTTCCATCTCGTTTTCGAATTCGCGCGCCTGATCCTTGCTCATCAGCTCATAGGCGATCCGGCGGACGGTTTCTACGTCCATAGGCTGGGTGGCGACCGGGGAGACCACGCCGTTGATTTTGATGTTGATCGGCGCGCCGCAGGAGATGAACAGGTCGGAGGCCTGTTTGTCTGCCATCATCTTGAACAATCGGTCGAGGTACATATCGGTGTCCCGTGCAAAAGTGAGGTCCGGCCGCAGGCCGGCTAGGGCGCCCGTGGAGGTCTTGCCAATGTCATGAATTGACAAGAATAACCAAGGTCGCGCAAAGTAACAACTGGGGGGTTCTTTTGGGCCGCCCCTGTTCGCCTTCCACCGGCCGCGCGGCCCGTGGCCGGCGAGCGCTACGATTTGCCTTTCGACCGCCGAATTCCATGCTTGCCATCATTGGTGGGAGCGGGCTTACCCGCCTGTCCACGCTCGCCGTCGCCCGTCGCGAAGTCATCCGCACGCCCTATGGAGAGCCCTCCTCGGCGCTGGTCTTCGGGCAGATCGGCGGCCGCGACGTGGTCTTTCTCGCGCGCCACGGACAGGGGCACACGATTCCGCCCCACCGGGTGAACTACCGGGCCAATCTTTGGGCCTTGAAGAAATGCGGGGTCGCTTCCATCTTGGCGGTAGCTTCGGTCGGCGCCGTTGGCGGCGGATATGCGGTCGGCGACCTCGTGGTCCCGCACCAGTTGATCGATTACACCACCGGCAGGGAGAACACTTTTTTCGATGGCGGCGACCGCGAAGTCGTCCACGTTGACTTCACGCACCCCTACACCGCGCAATTGCGGGAGCGATGTCTTGCGGCAGCACGCTCGGCCGGCATTCCCGTGCACGACGCCGGCGTTTATGCGGCGGTTTCCGGTCCAAGGCTGGAAACCGCGGCCGAGATCGATCGGCTCGGCCGCGATGGCGCAACCATGGTCGGCATGACCGGGATGCCGGAGGCCGCTCTTGCCCGCGAGCTGGGCGTTGCTTATGTGACGATCGCCGTCGTCGTCAATCATGCGGCCGGACGCGGCGACAGCGCGCTGGCAGTATCGGTGGAAGGTATCGTCGCGGTGCTCGAGACAGCCATGGTGAAGGTCCGCTCGTTGATCGATCAGGTGGTGAAGGAGGCGCCGTGATTCGGCCGATTCTTCTCATGGGTGATCCGCGCCTCTTCGAGCGCTCGCGACCGGTCGAGCGTTTGGGGACCGGGGAGCTCCTGGCGTTGCTCGGCGACTTGCATGAAACGATGGTCGACGCCAAGGGCGCCGGCCTTGCCGCGCCGCAGATCGGTGTCGGGTTGCGGGTGGTCATCTTCGGCTTCGAGCACAATCAGCGCTATCCCGACGCCGAGCCCGTTCCCTACACCGAGCTAATCAATCCGGTCATCACGCCGCTGGCCGCGGATAAGGAAGACGACTGGGAAGGCTGCCTGTCGGTGCCGGGCTTGCGCGGCATGGTGCCGCGATTCAACCGTGTGCGCTATACCGGATTCGACCCGCAGGGTCGCCCGATCGATCGCGAAGCGTCAGGATTCCACGCCCGCGTCGTACAGCACGAATGCGATCATCTCGACGGCATCCTTTATCCGATGCGGATGCGCGACATGCGCACAATGGGATTCACCAGTGTGTTGTTTCCCGGCGTGGAAACGCCGGGCGATTGACAGGGCGAAAATAGGCATCCCGCTACAGCAGCGCCCACTAGAGCCGCAATTGATCGTAGAGCGCGTGCTCGAGCTTGAGCAATGCCGCTTCGTCGTGCAGGCGCGCACCGTCAAGTAGGAAAACGTCCTCGGCGCGTTCGCCCAAGGTGTTGATCTTCGCGCTTTCGACGTTAACGTTGGCAGTCGCCAACACGTAGGCGATGCGCGACAGCAGCCCCGGCCGGTCGCCTGCCACGATCTCCAGAATGAAATGCGTTCCCTTGTCATCGGGAAAGACGCGTATCTCCGGCGTCAGAGGGAAGTGCTTCAGGTGGCGGCTGATTCGTCCCGGAGATGAAAGCTGCAATTGCGCGCGTGTCATCAATGCCTGCTTGAGTTCGTACTCGATGAAGCTCATCGCCTCACGGTAGCTGGCGTTGGGATTGGTCGGGTCGTGCACGTCGAAGGTATCGAGCGCGTAGCCGTGGCGCGTGGTGTGAATCCTCGCCTCAAGGATCGACAACCGCGCGCGGCCGAAGAATCCGCAAATGCGGGCGAATAGTTCTTTCTGATCGGGAAGGTAGATCATGACCTGCAACCCGGCGCCCTCGCGCGCAAGGCGGGTCTTGACCACCGGTTCGACGCCGTCGACGCGAAAATAGAGATGGCGCGCGTGCCATGCGATCTCATCGGCGCTGTGGCGCTGAAAATAGACCCCGTCGAGACGCTGCCATAGTTTCTGCTCGGCGCCATCCGGAACCGCGTACAGACGCAGGCGGCGGGCGGCCTCGGTCCGGCGCGCGTCAAGACTGTCCTGCAAGCCCTGTCCGACGGCTCCTGAAAGCCGCGCCTTGGCGGCGTGAAACAGATCCTCGAGCAGCATGGCCTTCCACGCGTTCCAGACCCTCGGGCTGGTCGCGCGAATATCGGCCACCGTCAGCAGATAGAGCGCAGCGAGCCGGCGCTCGGTCCTTACCTTCGCCACGAACGCCGCGACGACGTCGGGATCGCTGATGTCCTGTTTCTGCGCGGTCAACGACATGGTCAGATGCTGGTCGACCAGCCAGGTAACGAGTTGCGTGTCTTCGTCTGAAAGCCCGTGCTGGCGGCAGAAGCGGCGCGCATCGCGGCTGCCGAGCACAGAATGATTGCCGCCGCGACCCTTGGCGATATCGTGGAATAGTCCCGCGACGTAGAGCACCTCGGGCCGGGCGAAGTCGGCGATCAGGCGCGAGCACAACGGATATTCATGAGCATGCTGGGCTTCAGTGAAGCGGCGCAGGTTGCGAATCACCATCAGAATGTGTTCGTCGACCGTGTAGACATGGAAAAGATCGTGCTGCATCTGGCCGACGATACGACCGAACACCGGCAGATACCGCCCGAGGATCCCATATTGATTCATGCGCCGCAGCTCATGGGTCACGCCGCGCGGCTGGCGAAGGATGGCCATGAATCGCGCGCGGTTCTCGGGGTCGCGCCGGAACCCAGCGTCGACACGGTCGCGGTTACGCCACAGCGAGCGCAGCATGTGCGCCGACATGCCCTTGAGCTCCGGATGCATTTGCAGTGTAAGGAAGCTGTCGAGAATCGCTCCCGGGCGCTCGCCGAAAAGCTTGTCGTTGTGGAGGTCCAGCAGCTCGTCGACCGCCTGGAAATCGTCATCGATCGGTTGCACCGCAAGCTGCGCCGGAAACAAGCGTCCATGCAGGTTCTGTAACAGGATGACGCCGATCTGGCGCACCGATTTCGCGGCGCGGTAGTAGCGCTGCATGAGCTGCTCGGACGCGCGCCGGTGCGGCGTGTCTTCCAGGCCGAGCTGTCGCGCCAGCGCGGTCTGAACGTCGAATACCAGCCGGTCCTCGCGCCGGTCGGCAAGATAGTGCAAGCGAATGCGCAAATCGTCGATCAGCCGCTCATGCCGAGCGACCTCACGCGCTTCCGAAACGGTCATCAAGCCGTGGCTGGCAAGCGCGCGCCACGAGTGTCCCAATCCCGCGGCGCGCGCGATCCAGATGATCGTCTGCAAATCGCGCAAGCCGCCCGGACTTTCCTTGACGTTGGGCTCGAGGTTGTACGCCGTGTCCTGGTAGCGCAGATGGCGCTGTTGCTGTTCGAGAGCTTTGGCTTCGAAAAACGCGCGCACGTCGATGCGGGCCGCGATGTGGTTGCGAAAGCGATCGTAGAGCGATCGGGAGCCCGCGAGCAGTCGCTGTTCGAGCAGACTGGTGCGAATCGTGACATCGTGCGCCATCTCGGTCTCGCATTCCTCGATGGTACGTACCGAATGCGCGACTTCCAGACCGGCATCCCAGAGCATGCCGATGAAGCGTTCGATCGCCTGCGTACCGGTGCCCGCTTCGAGAGATTGCGGCAGCAGGATCAGGACGTCGGTGTCGGAGTGGGGGAAGAGCTCGCCCCGACCGTAGCCTCCGACGGCGACCAGCGCCCCGCCCGGTAGCGCGCCCGCCTCGAGCCACAGCCCTCGCACGATACGGTCGACCAGCGCCGCATGTCGCACCAGAAGCCGCTTGGGCTGGGGGTCGGCGGCAAATCCGCTTTCCAGCGCGGCACGTCCGGCGACGAGCTCACGCTTCCAGTCGCGGATTTCCGAATTCGCGGCAGCCGTTGGCGCAGCAGCAAGCGTCGCGATCACCGCAGACTGTCAGGCCTGCGCCGCGGCTGGCGCCGGTGGCGTGCCGTCGGAGACCGTCAACACCTCGTAGCCGTCGTCGGTGACGAGCACCGTATGTTCCCACTGCGCCGAAAGGCTGTGGTCGGCGGTCACGATGGTCCAGCCATCGGCCAGACAGCGAATGCCGGGCCGGCCGGCATTGATCATCGGCTCGATCGTGAAAATCATTCCCGGCTGCAGCTTGAGTCCCGTTCCCGGCCGCCCGTAATGCAGAACTTGCGGCTCCTCGTGGAACTGGCGGCCGATGCCGTGACCGCAGAATTCACGCACCACGGAAAAGCCGTGGCTTTCGGCGTGGCGCTGTATCGTCGCGCCGACGTCGCCCAGGGTCGCGCCGGGCTTGACCGCGCGAATGCCACGCCACATTGCGTCGAAGGTCACTTCACACAGACGCTTGGCCTGGATCGCCGGCGCTCCGACATAGAACATACGGCTGCTGTCGCCGTGAAAGCCGTCCTTGATCACGGTCACGTCGATGTTCACGATGTCGCCGGGTTTGAGCTTTTTGTCGCCGGGGATGCCATGACAGACCACGTGATTGACCGACGCGCAAATCGACGCCGGATACGGCCGGTGACCCGGCGGAGCGTAATTCAAGGTCGCAGGCACCACGTTTTGCACGTTGACCTGGTAGTCATGCGCAATCCGGTCGAGCTCGCCGGTGGTGATGCCGGCGCGAACGTGTGGGGTGAGAAAATCGAGCAGCTCCGACGCGAGACGTCCTGCGACGCGCATTTTCGCAATCTCGTCCGCGTTCTTGATCGCAACCGACATGGTATCCGTACCTCTCATGCGCGCAGCAACTCGTTGATGCTGGTCTTGGCGCGGGTCTTGGCGTCGACCTGCTTGACGATCACCGCGCAATAAAGCTGGCACCGTCCCTGAGCGGAAGGCAGGCTGCCGGCCACGACCACCGACCCGGAAGGCACCCGTCCGAAGCTCACCTGGTCGGTGTCGCGGTTATAGATCTTGGTGCTCTGGCCGATGAACACGCCCATTCCGAGCACCGAGTTTTCCTCGACGATAACGCCCTCGACGACCTCGGAACGCGCTCCAATGAAGCAATTGTCTTCGATAATAGTGGGGGTGGCCTGCACCGGTTCCAAGACCCCGCCGATGCCGACACCCCCGGACAGATGCACGTTGCGGCCGATTTGCACGCATGAGCCGACGGTCGCCCAGGTGTCGACCATCGTGCCCGAGTCCACATAGGCGCCGATGTTCACGTAGCTCGGCATCAGCACCACGTTCGGGGCGATATAGGCACCCCGCCGCGCGACCGCGGGCGGCACGACGCGCACACCTGCCTGAGCGAATGCGGCCTCGTCGTATCTTGCGAACTTCGTCGGGACCTTGTCGAAAAAACGAAATGGCGCTGACGGCCCCGCGAGGCCGATCGGCACCGTGTCCGACAGGCGAAATGAGAGCAGCACCGCCTTTTTGAGCCACTGATGCGTCACCCACTCCGAGCCAAGCTTCTCCGCAACGCGCAAACGCCCGGCGTCGAGCTCGCCGATTACAAAGTCGACGGCTTCACGAATCTGCGCAGGCGCAGTCGCGGCGTCGAGCTCGGCCCGCCGCTCCCAGGCGGCGTCGATCGTTTGTTGCAACGGTTCCATGGCAAAGCGCAGAGGCATTGCGGAACCGCTATTTTACCTGTGCGAGAGCGGCTTGCGCCGGGACGGCCGGCAATAACGCAACGGCGGACGTTACATCGAGCGCTACATGGTCTTGAACAGATGGGCGAACGTGCGGCTGACGGTCAGAGGCTCGGGGCGATCCTTGAGGAACACCAGCGGTTGATCGCGGTAGTCGCGCTCGACGCGGGCGATCGCACGCAGATTGACGATGGTGCCGCGGTGCACCTGCCAGAAGACTTCCGGGTCGAGCACGTCGAATAGCTCGCGTATGGTCTTGCGGATGAGCGCTTCACCGGAGGTGGTGACCACCTTGGTGTACTTGTCCTCGGCGTGAAAGTAACACACCTCGTCGACCGGAATCAGCCGCATCGAGTTGCCAAGCGACGCCCTGATCCAGCGTAACGGTCCACCGGTGTCGCGCGCGGCAAGCTGCCGCAGCACGCCTGCCAAATCGATCGGGGGCGCCATGACACGGGCTTGCAGGCGAACGACGACCTTGGCGATACGCTCGGCGGTCACCGGTTTCAGAAGGTAGTCGACGGCTCCCTGCTCGAATGCGGTCACCGCATACTCATCGTAGGCGGTGACGAATACGATATGACATTCGTCCCCGATTGCCCCGGCCACGGCGATGCCGTCTTTGACCGGCATGCGGATATCGAGAAAAGCGACGTCGGGCTTGAGCTCGGATGCCAGCGCCACGGCTTCCGCGCCGTTTTCGGCTT
>WNGO01023939.1_pt1 | contig 10504 bp, 9 predicted proteins | sample 5400511 | NCBI WGS metagenome assembly WNGO01 (sample SAMN13153380, study PRJNA577476) | soil metagenome | isolation source: 20 cm soil or saprolite under Garry oak tree replicate 2 | place: USA:California | collected 2016-06-15
AGGCGTGAGCGCCGCTCCCGATAAGCTGACTTCACTGAGCGCGACTAGTCCGGCGTCTGCCGGCGGCGCGATGTTTACCACCACGCACTGGAGCGTGGTGCTGGGGGCACAAGGTGAATCGCCCGGTGCACATGAGGCGCTAGAAAACCTTTGCCGCACTTATTGGCGGCCTATCTATAGCTTCGCTAGGCGAGAGGGTACTAGCCTGGAGGAGGCGAAAGATATCACCCAGGGGTTTTTCGCGCTGATTCTAGAGCGGAAAGATTTCCAGTCGGTCCGACAGGAAAAAGGCCGCTTGCGTTCCTTTCTTTTGGCTTCGCTCAAGCATTTCATGGCAAACGAGCGCCGTGATGCTGCGGCGATCAAACGTGGTGGCGGCCGAACGCTGATTCCGCTCGACGATGTCGAGTCCTACGATTCTGGCGAGTTCGATCGCAGCGAGATGCTGAGCGCCGATCTGCTTTATGATCGCCGCTGGGCGTTCACCGTGCTCGACCGGGTGTTCGCGCGTTTGCGTGAAGAATCTCAGGAATCAGCTAACGCGCCGCTACTAGAGCGGTTGAACGAATTGCTTTCTGATGAACCAGATCGACCATCACAAGCGGAAATTGCGCGTGAGTTTGGCATGACCGAGAACGCGGTCAAACAAGCTTTCCACCGACTGCGACAGCGTTACCGGCAGCTGTTGCGTGAGGAAGTCGCGGACACGGTGGCAACGCCGGCCGAGATCGAAGACGAGCTGCGCCACCTCATCGCCGCGTTGCGCTCCTAAAGACACGAATTACACGGATCGAAGACACGAATTACACGAATTCGCACTAATTTCATGGGGAAGAGTTAACTGTCGAACCTTCGTGTAAATTCGTGAAATTCGTGTCTCAGTCTATCTCGCGGCTTCGAAACTGCGCGTCGGTCTGTTGGTCAATTTCGGCAGCGATACTCTGGAATGGAAAAGAGTCATTTTATAGACACGAACTGCACGAGTTGGCGTGAAGACACAAAGATCACGAATTATCACCAATTCTCATCCAGATGAGTTAAGGGTCGGGAACCTTAGTGTAAATTCGTGAAATTAGTGTCTTTACCCATATAACCTATTGGGAATTTCCGTGCATTATTTGAGTGAAAGCAATGGCCACGCGATGAGAATCACAACCGCCAGATTTTGTCGCAAATGCGGAGCAGCCATTCCGCCCGATTCCCCGCAGCAATCGTGCGGCGCGTGTCTGCTGGAGTCGGGTCTCGGCTCTGACGAAGCTGAGCGTGAAGAAGGTGGATCGGCTTCTCCGAAGACGATCAACGCGTTCGGAGAACGCGTTCCACCATCGGCCGTGCTGATGGACTTTGGCGACTACGAGTTGATTGAGCAAATTGGCCGCGGTGGACAAGGCGTAGTGTTTCGAGCTCGCCAAAAAAGCCTCAATCGAACGGTCGCCTTAAAAGTTATTAGCCTTGGTCAGTGGGCGAGCAAAGCGCACTTGAAACGCTTCCGCCTCGAAGCGGAAGCAGCAGCTCACCTGGAGCATCCCGGTATCGTTCCAATCCATGAAGTTGGCGAGCGTGATGGCCAGTGTTACTTCAGCAATTCATCGCGAAGGTCGCACGCATTGTTCATTACGCGCATGAACATGGAATTCTCCATCGTGACATCAAGCCGGGGAACATTTTGCTCGATGCAAAAGGCGAACCGCATCTCACTGATTTTGGTCTTGCCCGACTGGTGGAGTCTGAGAGCACCGTCACGCGCACCATGGAAGTTTTGGGCACGCCCAGTTACATGGCGCCAGAGCAAGCAGTGGGAAACAACGCGGCTATCAGCGGCGTCACAGATGTCTATGGACTTGGCGCAGTACTCTACCAATTGTTGACAGGTCAGCCGCCTTTTGCCGGTGGGACAACATACGAAACGATCCGGTTACTTTGTGAGACGGAGCCGCGAAATCCGCGTGTGTTGAATCCGAAGGTAGATCGCGATCTGAGCACAATTTGCCTTAAATGCCTCGAGAAAGATCCAAAGCGCCGATACTCTTCGGCGCTCGTTTTGGCTGAAGATTTGGATCGATGGCTAAAGCACGAACCAATCCGAGCACGACGCACCGGAGTCTTCACGCGAGGAAAAAAATGGGTGCGGCGAAATCCAAGTATCGCGGTATTGGCAGCGTCTCTGATCGCGCTCGCAGCAGCCGCTGGGTGGATCATTTGGAAAACTGAATTGATCCGGCAACCGGTAACAACTGGAATCGCGGTTCTGCCGTTTGAAAACCTGGGCGACGAGAAAGAACACACGGCCTTCGCCGATGGTGTGCAGGACGACATTCTGACCAAGCTGGCGAAGATCGCCGATCTCAAAGTCATCAGCCGCGCCAGCGTGATGGAATATCGCAGCAAACGAAATATCCGCCAGATCGGCGATGCACTTCGCGTGTCTCACGTGTTGGAGGGAAGCGCACGCAGAAGCGGTGATCGGATTCACTTGAACGCGCAGTTGATCGACACGCGCACTGACAACCACGTCTGGGCTGAGGAATACGATCGCAATTTGAATGATTTGTTCGCAGTCCAGAGTGAAATAGCGCAAAAAGTTGCCCAGCACCTTCACGCCAAGCTGTCAGCTAGTGAGAAGGCGTCTGTTGAAGAAAGACCAACTCAGGACCTGGTCGCTTATGATTTTTACGTCCGCGCACTCTCCATAATTTACAACGCCCAGGTCCCCCAGGGCCCTTCCGTGAATCTTTCAGAGGCTGTGGACCTGCTTAACAAGGCAGTTGCTCGCGATCCAAACTTTTTCCAAGCCTATTGCCAGCTAGCTTTTGCGCATGATTTGATTGGAGACACCGCGCACTTGGACCTGGCAAAGTCGGCCATAGATTCTGCATTTCGGTTGAGGCCGGTTTCGGGAGAAGCGCACCTGGCGCTGGCATGGCACCTTGGTGAATCTTCGGATTATGACCGCGCGCGCGCCGAGCTTGCTCTTGCTCAACAGAGCTTACCCAATAACGCGCAAGTTTACGAGTTAGCTGGATTAATGGACTTCAGTCAGCGGAAACCTCCCTTACCTGATTAGCCTGGGATCGACCTACGCTTGGTTGCACGACTATGACCAGTGGGCCAGAATTATGGATCGCATCGTTGCGTATAATCCAGACCTCAGGCCAGGACGGATTTTTCGCGCTCACGTCGAACTAGAACGGCGAGCCGACACAGGGCCTTTGCGTGCTGCAATTGAAAAGATCCTGACCAATGAACCTGGGTCAGAGAAAGATCCATTTGTGGCGGGCCAGCGCTACACGCTTGCTTTGTACGATCGCGACTGGGACGCCGCTGGCCGCGCTTCGGCGCTGCTTTCCCAGAAGATTTCGCTCCCGTGGTTCCCGCAACTTGGCCGCGACTTTTGGGTGGGTGTAGTCGCTCGTTTGAAAGGAGACGAAACTTCTGCACGCGCTTCCTTTCTGAGGGCACGCGCACGACAGGAGGAAGAGATCCGCGATCACCCAGATAGTATAGTTCTACTTTCTGATCTCGGGTTAATCGATGCAGCCTTGGGAAGAAAAGAAGAGGCACTGAGCGAAGGCCAGCGCGCAATAGAACTGGCATCCAGCGTCAAAGAGGCAGAGAGTGAGCCATACGTAGAGCTTGGCTTCGCTGTCATCTGTGCCTGGACAGGCGAACGCGAATTGGCGTTAGGGCAACTTGAAGCGCTCAGCAAAACTCCGGGCTATCTTACTTATGGCTACTTGCGCTTAAGCCCGATGTGGGATCCTTTGCGCGGCGATCCGCGCTTCGAAAAAATCGTCGCCTCTCTCGCGCCAAAGGAATGATGCCGAAGCGTCGCGTTGAGTAATTTCTTGTTAGTTCTCCATTTTGCTTGCCCTTAGCCGGTTATTTCCCGCAGACTCGCCACGGGTCGAAGAAGAATGAGAGTTCGCCTAATACGACCGGCGATACGTCAAACTGCCTTAGCCGCTGCTGTCGCCCTTAATCTGCTGATCGTTCCAAACGTTTCCGCACAGGCGATTGCGCCTCCGGCGCAGATGACAACGGGCGCAACAGCCGAAGTGGAGCGTGTCACCGTCACTGGCTCGAACATTCCAACCGCCGAAGAGACCGCTCCCAATCCAGTGGATACCTATCGTCCGGCAGACCTCGAAAAACTGGGCATTCGCAATGCCACGGATCTGACAACGTTTCTACCACAGCAGGCGGGCGGAACCACGAACCTGAACGGCAATCGCGGGGACGGCACCGTCCAATTCAATCTGCGCGGTTTATTGGCCAAAGAAACCCTCGTGCTCGTTGACGGAAAACGTGTCGCTCTTGGTTCATTGAACGCCGTCGGGTTCAGCGGAGGCGTGGACATCAACCTGCTTCCGTTTCCGATGATTGATCACATCGACATTCTGAAGGATGGCGCATCGGCTGTGTACGGCTCCGATGCCATCGCCGGCGTGGTTAACTTCTTTTTGGTCCACAAGTTCCGTGGGCTGGAGATCGGGGGCAGTTACGGAAACACAAATTTGGGTGCGTCCAACGACATGGGCGAGTGGGAGGCATGGATCAAAGCCGGTACAGGGGATGATAAGACGGAAGTTGTGGTGATTGCGGATTTCTGGCAGCGTACGGGTGGCCTCTTCAGTCGTGACCGGGACCTGTCGGCTAATGCGTTCTATATGCCGTGGGGAGGAGGCGATAGTCGCACCCCATATAGACCTGGCGTCGTTTTTCCTGGGTTCCCCTTCGCACTATTACCAAGCATGTTTTTCGGCCCAGGCGGACTTCCGCAGCCCGGCGTGAACACGCCCTTGCCTCACTCAGCACCAAACGCGGCGAGTTCGCCATTTTATAAGACCCCCTATCAGCCTTTTTATAGTGTTCCACCCCCGTTAGGACCTGGTATCCCACCGGGGACGCGGGGTACGATTAACCCCAATGCATGGCCAGGCGCACCCGGTATCATCGGTCCTCATGCATTCTTTTTGTTTCCACAGTTCGGCACTGATTATAAAGGCGGCGGTGATTACTGGTTCTATAACTCCGCGGCTGCAACCGCAGCGCTTCCTCCAGCGGATCGCCAAGCCTTCTACGGTTCGTTCACGCGCGATCTGTGTGACAAATACCTGACGCTGTTTGCAGACTTTAAATATGTTCGTTCATTTTTCGACGCATCGGCGGCAGCTGTCCCGTTTACGCCGGATCCATTCAAGATCCCAGGCACGAGCATACCCTTTTTCCCCGGCGGCATCAGTGTGCCAATCCAGAATCCCTTTAATCCATTCACGGTCGCCGATGGGACTATTCCAGGCTTCTTTCCTGACGGGAGCGGTCTTCCCGTGAGTAGAGTTGTATTTAGCGGCATCAACGACACCGGCCCCACGCACAACAAGTTCACTTATCACGACTATCTATTTGATGTTGGCCTGCGCGGCGAAATGGGGGAGTTTGGCGATTACTTCAAGACTTGGAACTGGGAGCTAGGTTTTCGTTATTCGCGGAATGAGGGGCACAATTTGTCCATCGGCAACGTCAGCCAGTCCGGATTGCGGGAAGCACTTTTGGATACGGACCCTGCTACGGCATTTGATCCGTTCCTGAACTTCAATGCCCACAATACTAGGGCGGCCAGAGCCAAGGTTTATGTTAACCTGGATGACTCAGGTGAAGATGAGTTACCCATAGGCTACTCCACTATTAATGGTGACCTGTTCAACCTTCCCGCCGGGCCGATATCATTTGCTCTTGGCGGCGAGTATGACGCACCGAGGTGGACCCGTGATCGCGACGCACTTAACACAACCTTTCAAAGCATCGGCTCCAACAATGGCGGAAGCGCCAGAGTCAACCGGGATGTTTGGTCTATCTACCAGGAAGTGCGGGTACCATTTACTAGTCCGACCTGGAACTTTCCCGCTTTCTATAGCTTCGAGGTTGACTTTGCCGAGCGCGAGGAATGGTACAGCCAGAATACCTCCGCGGTGCTCGCTTCCAGCGCCTTCCCATCTCAACCGGCAGCGCACAGCCGGTATAATTCGCAGAAACCAAAGGTCTCGGTTCGCTGGCAGCCGGTTGATCCAAAATATATCGGCGCCCTTACCTTGCGTGCGAGCTACACCGAAGCGTTTCATGCTCCGGCCTTATCGGAGATTTCCCCCGCTTCCACACAGAGCTTCGGTGGAGTTTTCGACCGAATAACAAACCAGTTCTATACAGTCGAGGTTCGCGTCATAGGAAATCCCAGCCTACAGCCGGAGGTGGCCTATGAATGGTCATACGGGGCCGTTTACAGCCCAAAATGGATTAAGGGGCTAACGCTCAGCGCGGATTGGTGGCACATTGACATGCGATCGATCACGTCCTTCCTCGGCGCAGATTTCATTATCCAGAACGATATTCCCGGTCTGGTTTTCCGCGGTCCTCCTAGAACAGTTAACGGCAGACCGGTGCCTGGGCTAATCACCCTGGTCATTGATCCCAACGAAAATCTTGCAGGCGCGATCTTTGAAGGTCTCGATTACGAAGCGATCTATACTCTCGACTCTTCGATCTTTGGACACGGGGATTTTGGCAGACTGACTGCGACGGTCAATGGCACGTGGTTATCGAGAGCCGAGCTTCAGATCTTGCCTGAGACAAAACGCTTCGGTATTGCGGGCGAAGTCATACCGCCAGGATTCACGCTGACCGGCTCACTGCCATGGAGCCGTGCCAATTTCAGCCTTTTCTACGACGGTCCAGCTGGTACGTGGACACAGGGTTTGGATGTCGGCGCAGTAGTCCACTACACCGGCCAATACGAAGATGACAATTTAGCCTGGCCCGGCCGAGGTACCTGGCTTTGCTAAGGATGGCGGCAAGAACGTCAAGATGAGCGACGGCAAGGAGAACAAGGTGATCCCGGTCTCCACGGCCGAATACGATCCCTGTGGATGGCGGGCCTGGTTGAATAACACCACCATTTCCCTTGGAATGCAGAACGTCTTCGACGAAGACCCACCGTTTGTGGCCGGCGCTGGGGAGAACGGCTACGACGAATCGCTTGCCACGATCAAAGGCCGGTTCTGCTACGTCCAGCTAAAGAAAAGATTCTAGTCGGTCGGAACAACTTGGATCCGATCTGGGACCTTTTGCTCACCGATCCCGCTTTCCAACGACTCTGCGAAGAAAAGCCGAAATAACTTCACCGCGGATGACACGGATAGCACGGATGTCTGGGAAGCAAGTCGAGGTTCGCCGAATTTCGTAGAACGTTTATCTATCAGCCGGACGCACATCCACTACCATTAGGCTTTTTACTGCATCATCCAGCCAGTACGTGATCGCGTAGTCACCGATGATTTTGATCTGCCGGATTTGGAGCGAGGCGTCCTTATCGGTATAGTCGCCTTTAGTCCGCGGCCGGTCACGCAAGCCGTAAATGAATTTCATGATCTCCTGTCTTTGACGGCCACTCTTGGGAACCGCTTCGAGCAGATCAATATTCAGATAAACTTGATAGGGTTCCACCGGCGCTCATTCGGCGTCTAAGCGCTCTTCGAACTCTTCCGGCGTCAACCAATGTGATGGGTCTTTGTCATCCACGCGAGCCTTCAACTTCCCTTGGTATGCAACGTCCCCACGGTGCCGGAGATGAAAAAGGAAAGCCGTTAGCTCGTTCTGTTCCCCCGGCGAAAGCGTCGCTACGGTCTTCTTTAGTTCCTCAACACTCATTACCCAAGCGTATCGTCTCGATACGGCACCCGTCAACTCCACCTTTGTTTGCCCGATATCGGTGAAATCCGCGCTATCCGTGGTTGCTCCGCCGTAGCGACTTAACGCGGCGAAGCCGACTTTTCGCATAACCTCGCGCTGGTTTCCGTTCTGTACTCGGGTGAACGGCCAGAAATAACTCCTCACGAAGAGGAGCCAAACAAGGCCAAAACAACAAAAGGAAATGTTGAATCAACCTAAGGAGAAAGATGAACCTTAAAAAGTTAATGCAGTTCAATAATCCACCTAGAAAAATCAAAAATAATATGACAACTACACACTTAAAAAAATCAATGGGCAGTTCGCCTTCGCGGCTTGCTCTCCTTTTCATCGCGCTCGTGTTCGCCTGCCTCGGCATCCGACAGAGCGCCCGAGCCGGTTACACCGTGACACTGCAGGAAGTCGGGTTCGATGTCGTCGCGACCGGAAGCGGAGCCATTGATCTGACTGGACTGACTTTTGTTTCTCATTCCCCTTTCCTTCTATATCCCGTGATCGTCCCGAGCGCCGCGACCATTAGGGGGCTTATTGGCAGGCCAGACCTTTACTCCGGGGCCAGTGGACCGACGAGTTTCGGGAACGGTCACGGAACGTCGTTTTTCGGCAGTGGCAGCGGCGACATGGTCGGGATAGAAGGGGGACACACTCTCATTGTTCCAGGGGGCTATGTCTCCGGTACTTTTCTATCGGGCAGCGCGACCTACAGCGGCACCATTGCATCCCTCGGCGTAACACCGGGCACCTACGTATGGGCGTGGGGAACCGGAGCGAACCAGAACTTCACGCTTCAGATCCCTGTACCGCCGCCGGGGCCTCCGGTCGCCATCACCAATCCCGCAACCTTGATCGCAAGCTTTTCAGCCAAACTGAACGGCTCGGTTAATCCGCACGGATTGCCCACCAGCGTGTATTTTCAATATGGAACAACGAACAGCTACGGACTCACTACCGCGCCGCAAAGTCGCACCGGGAACACCTTCCTAAATGTCAGTGCGCATATTAGCGGCTTAACTGCCAGCACCACTTACCATTTCCGGATCGTAACCACTAATAGCGCGGGGACCACATACGGCAGCGACGAAACCTTTACCACGCTTCCCCCCACCGGATTCCCAATCGTCACAACCAAACCCGCGACGAATGTGGCTACTTCTGCGGCGACACTCAATGGTTTACTCGATCCACATGGGTTGACCACGCGCGTTTATTTCCAATATGGCACCACGACCAATTACGGGCACCACACGGCTGTGCAGAGTCAGACTGGAAACACCTTCCGGAATATTGCTGCCAACATCGTTGGCCTAGCTAGGAATACTACTTATCATTTTCGAATTGTAGCTACCAACAGTGTTGGCACCAGACACGGCAACGACAGGACTTTCACCACGCAGTAGCGACGAGTACAATCACGAGAGTGGCATCCTGAGGAAGAGTATAGACCGGTTATGATGCGCACCGCAATTAAAACATAGTCATACAACGCTGCCAGTAAGTAACCTGCGCCGCAAGTGGCCAACAATCTCTAAAGCAGCAGCATTTCACAATCAGCCGTCGCACTTCGCCGTGTGGCGGTTTTTTGTTTCACGACGTGTAACGCTTACCACTCATGGAACCTCCGGCTGTCGCGCGCCGCTCAAGTGGAATGGAGGTGCAAGGGAACAGAGACGGTCTTTCACTCGTATGGAACCAAATAGAGTCTTCCCTGCCTTTTATTTCCTCTTGTCAAAAAATCCCCACACTTGGTCGTAACCTCGCGCTGGTTTCCGTTCTGAACTCAGTGAACGCCAGAAATGATTTCGCACTGACGCAAAATCAAGGAAGGCGAAAACCAGAAAGAAAATTAAAATTATGAATAACATCAAAAGAATCAGCCTAATGACAGCAATGTTCCTGACCGTGGCGCTCGCCAGTTCCGCGGTGGAAGCCGGAGTGATACCCCTTAACGGGACTATCGCAGGGAGCGAAATTGTCACGCCTTTTCCCAATCCAGCGGAAGGGATTTATGTCAATGGGAGCGTCATGTCAACCGACACGGCGCTTGGTCCATTCACACTGTTTTATTCGCTCCCAGTGGACTTCGCTTTCGCGAATACGCCACCTGGGAACCCCGGGGGAAGTCGTTTGATAGTGGGAGACGCCGCCAACGGTGACAGCATTTTGGCGTGCTTTTTGGGAATAAACTCTGGTTTATGCGCCAACGGCGATCTTCGCCATGTGGATCCCTGGACCATTATCGGCGGAACGGGCCGGTACGCTGGCGCCAGAGGCAGCTTCACCACGGACCAATGCTCGAACCTTGTGACCCTCGAACAAAGCGGTACCATCAGCGGATGGGTCCTCGTAAGAGGACAGTGAGCGTTGGCACAAAATTCGAGCTGTGATGGATCATGGGATTTGGCGAGTTCTATCCGCGCCAAATCCGTTTACCACAAACAAACCTAGTTGTAGCCGTGGTCGCTGACCGCGGCTGCCGGAGTCATCCGCCTTCGCTAACCAGCCTTCGCGCAAGGCTACGGCGGGTCGAGAAGCTACGGCGGACAAGCCGACTCCGGCTACAGATCGCTGCTTTTCAAAAGAATCGCTCCGGCGCGTTTCATTTCGTCCAGCGCGCTGGCTATATCACCAGGCTCTAGCTCGATACCGCGGCATCCGTCCAAGATGACGTATGTAGTTAACCCGAGTTGGCGAGCGTCGAGCGCACTGTATTTGACGCAGTAGTCCAACGCCAGACCCATAAGGTAGATCTCCTTGATCGATCGCT
>WNGO01003209.1_pt1 | contig 10503 bp, 14 predicted proteins | sample 5400511 | NCBI WGS metagenome assembly WNGO01 (sample SAMN13153380, study PRJNA577476) | soil metagenome | isolation source: 20 cm soil or saprolite under Garry oak tree replicate 2 | place: USA:California | collected 2016-06-15
ATCGTGCGAGCCTCCCAGGCGCTCGAGCCAGGGCGCCGTCTCGTGCTCCATGGCATCCCGCACCAGCTCGAGCGCGCGCTCGAGATCGTCGACTGGGCGCCGCTCCCCAATCTGGCCATCGCGGGAGGCCCGAGCGCATGAGCGCGAGGGCGGGGGTCGCGTGTTTCCGCCATGAGGCGTTGATCTACGCCGGGATGGATGAGTTCCTTGAGGGCACCGTGCCGTTCATCCGGGAGGGGGTGGCGGCATCCGAGGCAATCCTCGTCGTGGTCGGCGCGCGCAAGATCGCGGCGCTGACCGCCCAGCTCGGCGCCGATGCCGGTCGGGTGCAGTTCAAGGACATGGCGGACGTGGGAGCCAACCCGGCCCGCATCATCCCGGCCTGGAATGAGTTCGTCGAGGCGCATCGGGAGGCGGGGCGCCCGTTCCGTGGAATTGGCGAGCCGATCTACCCGGAGCGGTCCGCCGCCGAGCTGATCGAATGCCAGCGGCACGAGGCGCTCCTCAACCTGGCGTTCGATGATGGACCCGGGTGGCGGCTCCTCTGCCCCTACGACACAGCGGCGCTTCCGGCTGACGTCATCGAGGAGGCCCATCGCAGCCATCCCTATGTCGCCCACGATCACAGCGATGCCGCGAGCGGGCTCTACGTCGAGCGGCCGCCGTCCGGCCCCGCGCTTCCCGAACCACCGGCCATCCGGGCGACGCTGACCTTTAACGGCGCGGGGCTCCGGCCGGTGCGCCGGCTGGTCTCGACCCTGGCCGCCCGGGCCGGCTTCACCAGCCGGCCAATCGCCGACCTGGTCCTGGCCGTCAGTGAGGTGGCGGCCAACAGCCTTCAACATGGTGGCGGCGTCGGCACTCTGCGCATCTGGCGTGATGGCGGCGTCCTCGTCTGCGAAGTTCGGGATAGCGGACACGTCAATGATCCGCTGGCCGACCGCCGGCGACCCGCGCCCGACGATGACGGCGGTCGCGGGCTCTGGCTCGCGAATCAACTGTGCGACCTGGTGCAGGTGCGCTGCTTCGAGGCGGGGACGACCGTGCGGCTGCACATGCATCGCGACCGCACGCGTTAGAGGCGTTTCTGAGACCGATAAACTGATCTGGCGCGATGCCAGAAGCCATCATCGTCGCCTACGGTCGATCTCCCATCGGACGGGCCGGCAAAGGTTCGCTGGTCGAGGTGCGTCCCGATGACCTGGCGGCACACGTCACCAGTAAGGTCCTGCAGAAGGTACCGCAGCTGGATCGGGCGACGATCGACGACCTGATGTGCGGCTGCGGCCTCCCGGCCGGCGAGCAGGGCTTCAACCTCGGGCGGGTGGTCAGCATTCTCACCCGCCTCGACGTGCCCGGCACAACTGTCAACCGCTACTGCGCCTCGTCGCTGCAAACCAGCCGCATGGCCTTCCATGCCATCAAGGCCGGCGAGGGCGAGGCCTTCCTCTCCATCGGCGTCGAGTGTGTCTCGCGCTACGTGAACGGCTTCGCCGACCAGCCCGACGCGCAGAACCCCCGCCTCAAGCGCGGGAACACCGAAGAGTATCCGGACATCTACATAGCGATGGGGGAGACGGCCGAGAACGTCGCCGATCTGAAGCAGGTCACGCGCGAGGAGATGGACCGCTACGCCGTCAAGAGCCAGACCCGTGCCGTGCAGTCGCGCGACGGCGGGTTCTTCGACCGCGAGATCATCCCCGTGCCGCTGCCGAACGGTACCACGATGAGCCGCGACGACGGGCCGCGACCCAACACCACAGCAGAGGTACTCGCCACGCTGAAGCCCGCCTTTCGTGAAAACGGGCGGGTGACCGCCGGCAATTCCTGTCCGCTAAACGATGGGGCGGCCGCGGTCGTCATCACCTCGGACCGCCGGGCGAAGGACCTTGGGCTCCGTCCCCTGGCCCGGATCGTCGCTACCGGGGTCTCAGCGCTGGAGCCGGAGATCATGGGCCTCGGTCCGATCGAGGCGTCGCGGCAGGCGCTCAAGCGGGCGGGCATGTCCATCGGCGACGTCGATATCGTCGAAATCAACGAGGCTTTTGCGGCGCAGGTCATTCCCTCAGCTCGAGAGCTCGGCATTGATCCCTTCAGCGACAGGTTGAATCCGCACGGCGGCTCGATCGCGCTCGGGCATCCCTTCGGCATGACGGGTGCCCGCATCCTCTGCACGCTGCTGAACGGCCTCGTTACCGAAAACAAGACGATCGGTTTGGAAACGATGTGCGTGGGCGGCGGACAGGGGATGGCGATGATTGTCGAGCGGCTGAACTAGACACGGCATCGGCCGCCTGAGTCGAGGAGGATGACGGTCAGCACGACGCCGGTCTACATCGAGTCGAGTCGCACGCGCACCTTCGCCTGTGCATACGATTGGCCCGGTTGGTGCCGCTCGGGGAAGGACGAGGCATCGGCGCTCGCCGCACTTGCCGCGTACGCGCCGCGCTACGCCGCGGTCGCCAAGCGGGCCCGAGTCGCCTTCGATGCGAAGCCCAGCTTTCGCGTGGTCGAGCGGCTGGCGGGGTCAGCGAACACGGAATTCGGCGTGCCGGCAGAAGTCGCCAAGCGCGACACGAGGCCGATCGCGGCGACGGAGGGCAAGCGGCTGGCGTCGCTCGTCCAGGCGGCGTGGGGCGTCTATGACAGGATTCTTGCCGGCACGCCGGCCGAGCTTCGCAAGGGTCCGCGCGGCGGCGGCCGCGACCGCGAAAAGATGGCCGATCACGTGCGTGACGCCGAGGGTGCCTACGTGCGAAAGCTCGGGTTGCCCCTCGCGCCACCGGACCGGCACGACCGGCGCGCGCTCGCGCAATTCCGAGCCGCGATCGCGGAGGCCGTCCAGCGGCCCTCGAATGGCGCGGCCCTCGTGGCGAAGGGCTGGCCGCAGCGCTACGCAGCTCGTCGCATCGCGTGGCATGCCCTCGATCACGCCTGGGAGATGCAGGACCGTAGCGATCCGTCGAAGGACTGATCGGAATGGCCTTCGAGTCGCTGGACTTTGTCTATCACCCGAGCCGCGACGTCAAGCGCGATGTCGCCTATTTCACGGACGTGCTCGGCGGCCGGCTTCGCTTTGCGGTCGAGGGCATGGGGGCTCGCGTGGCCGCGATCGAGCTGGCGCCGCCGCCGCCGCTCCTCCTGCTGGCGGACCATGTCAAGGGCAGCACGCCAATCCTCGTCTACCGTGTGGCGAGCCTGAGCAGGGCGCTGGCCAGGCTGACCAAGCAGGGGTGGAAGGAGGAGGCGACCTTCGAGATTCCGCACGGACCGATCTGCTCCTTCCGCGCGCCGGGAGGACAGCGGATCGCCGTCTATGAACTCACTCGGCCGGCGGCGGCGAGGACCTTCGAGGGTCGGAAGGATTTCTAGCTCCGCCATGGGGAGGCGCGGCGCAGCTCCAGGCCTAACGGCGGCCGGTTTTTCCGCCCCGCATCAGCTCGTGCCAGCTCTTGACGTGGGTTTCCACCCCGAACTTCTTCGCGGCCGCCTTGATCCGACGCCAGGCTGCCGCTCGCTCAGCGTCGCTGACACCCTCGACTTGATCGAAGCGGGCGATCGCATTGCGAACGTGACGGGCATCACTGAGCGGCTCCTTGCGTTCCTTTGGAAAGGCAAAGGTCTGCGCCGGCATCCGATTTTGCTGCCGCGTACTGAGCCCCGCTGATTTCTTCGGCACTCGGGCACCCCGAGCTCGGGCGCTCTGCACGGTCCGCGCGCGCTTGATGTTCTTTCGGGCTGCCGTCTTCTGCTTTTGCGTGGCCATCAACTGCCTCCTTTTCCCCGCTCTTTCACGCCGGAGCGGGGCCCTTACGATGTGAGTTCGTCTCTATCACTTTATCGCTAAGCCTTGATCTCAGGCTCGCCATGGCCGGCATTGGCGCGGCCGCGGTTCCAGTAGGCCTTGGCTGAGATCTGGTCGGCGCTCCAGCCCCGACCAAGGAGGCCGGATTTGAGCGCCGAGACGAGCGCCACCTCACCCGCCAGGTATGCATGGCCAGCATCCGGCGATGAAGTAGCCGCGGCCGCGACGAGGCCGCCTTGCTCCTCACCGCTGTTTTCATAGCACCAGGTCACCGTTCTGGTCGGATCGGCGGCGTCGAAGCCTTGCCGCTCCGTGCGATCGGCCACCAGCAGGTAGGCGCTGGCCCGCACGTGGGCAGGCACCGTTTCCATCATGGCGAAGGCACCGGGGAGCGCGGTCGCGTCGCCGGCAAAAAGGTGCCATGTCGCGTGTGGATCCAGGCCGATCTTTCCGCGCGGGCCGATCGCCTCCACGGCAAGGCCGCGATGCGCTGCTCGGGCCCACTGGATGCCCGGACCATCGCCGTGCATCACAACCTCGACGTCGAGCAGCTGCCGGCCTGCGTCAAAGCGGCGGATCGTGTACCGCCGGCGAACGATGCTGCCATCCCGGCGCACCACACCCAGGGCCAGGTCCTGCCCAGGGAAATACTCGAACGCGTCGAGCGACGGCCCGGTGAGCTGGATGCGACGCATGTGCGGCGTGACGTCCTCAACGGAGGCGACAACGAGGGGTAAGGTCCTCGGTTCGGGCATCAGTCCCAGTTGTACCGGAAAATGCAACGGGCAAGTTTGCAGCCACACGGCTGGATGAAACCGAGAGGGCCATGTTGAAAAGAAAGCCGCGCGCGCGACGAGGAAGAGCTCCGGGCTTGCGCCCGTACCTGCGCTGGATGCGGCGCTCGCGCCTGCCGCGGTTGGCGTTTCTGACAGCCCTCGGTCCCGGGCTGATCAGCGGCTTCGCCGACAACGATGCCGGAGGTATCACGACCTATTCCGTCGTTGGTGCCCAGTTCGGTTATGAGCTGATGTGGGTGGTTCTCGCCAGCATGCTCGCGCTCGCCATCACCCAGGAAGTGGGGGCCCGGCTCGGGCTCGCGACCGGGCAGGGGTTCGGCGGGTTGATCCGGCAGCAGTACGGCGTGCCGCGCGCCGCCTTTGCGATCGGCGTCATGTTGCTGGCGAACCTCGGTGATACGGTTGCCGAGTTCGCCGGCATCGGGGCGGCGCTGGCCATCTTCGGCGTGCCCATCGCGCTCAGCTCCGCGCTGGCCGCGCTCGCCATTCTCTTTCTGCTGTCGCGCGCGAACTTCCGCCGCGTCCAGTTCGTCTTCCTCGGGGTCGGCATCGGCACTTCGCTCGCCTACGCGATTTCCGCGATCCTCGCGCATCCCGACTGGGGCCGTGCGGCCACGCACACCGTCGTGCCGCATGGCTCGGTCACCACGCTCTACCTGCTCGCGGTCATGGCCACTGTTGGCACCACCATCACCCCCTGGGGACAGGCCTTCATCCAGTCCTATGCTGCTGACAAGCACCTGGGGCCGAAGGATCTCCCCGCCTCGCGCATCGATGTGGCGGCCGGTGCCTTCCTCACCAACCTGGTGGCCGGTTTCATCGTGGTGGCGTGTGCCGCCACGCTGTGGTCGCACGGGCAGACCGCGATCACCACGGCAGCGGACGCGGCGCGCGCCCTCGGCCCGCTGGCCGGGCGCTTCGCGGAGCTGCTCTTCGCCTTCGGGCTTCTCGCTGCCTCCCTACTGGGACTCGGCACCGTCCCGCTCACCAGCGCCTACGCCGTGACGGAAGCGTTCGGGTGGGAGAAAGGTCTCGACCGGAGCTGGCGCCAGGCGCCCGCCTTCTACGGCTTGCTGGCCTTCTTCATCGGATTCTCCGCGCTCTTCGTCCTCATCCCGGGCCTGCCCCTGATCGCCGTGATGTACCTGAGCCAGGTGTTCGACGGTTTGCTCTTACCCTTCATCCTGGTGTTCGTCATGGTGATGAGCCGGGACCGCCGGCTGCTGGGTCGCCTGCGCAGCAGTCTCCCGCTCTACCTTGCCGGGTGGACGGTGACCGGCTTGATCGCCGTTCTATCGGTTGCGCTGGTGATCAGCCAGGTCGCGGGTGCGCACTGACTGTCAGCGAGAGCCCGGCCGTCGGAGGAGGACGATGGCGGCCGCGACCGCGATGGCCCAGACGGGGGCCATGGTGATGATGAAGGGACGAATGGTGTCGCTGTTCGAGTGTGACACGCGGTCGAACGCCAGGAAGACCATGACGGTGCCATAAAGCAGCAGGATGAAGGCCACGATCACCGCCCACGTGACGCCTGGCCGGTTCGCCACCTACTTGGACAGGAGACGGTCGACGGAGAGGCGACCGGGGCCGGTGAGGAACAGGCTGAGTGCGACGGTGCCGAGCAGCAGCGAAAACTCGTAGCCGCCCTGTCCATAGAAGCCATTTTTCCAGTGCGCCTTGTAGGTGGCGACGCCCATATTGAACGTCACCGCCAGGGCCGCGGGCCGGGTGAAGAGGCCGGCGGCCAGCGCCACCCCGCCCCCGAGCTCGGCCAGACCGGAGGCGGTGGCGGCGGCCCTCGGATTCGGGACCCTCATCTTTTCGAGCGCTGCCACAAACCCGGGCCCGCTACGCTCGACGGCACCCGGGTAATTGGGCCCCATCGTTTTAGCCAGCAGCGGATGCGCTAGCTTTCCGGGGCCGCCGAACAGCTTCGGATAGCCGTGTGCAAACAAGGTCACCCCGGCGACGATCCGCAGCAACAGTAGACCCAGGTCTTGCATCAGTGGCGCCTCGCTGGAAGCGTAGCCGAGACTAAGGGCGTGATGCTGGGACAGAATCGGAAGTCGCTACGGGCTGTGTCAGCATGAAGCGGTGAGCGAATCGGCGGCTGGCCGTCGCCTGATGGTGAGTACCGTCGACTATCACACCGCCGGCGAACCCTTTCGCATCGTCAGCGGCGGCGTGCCGTCGCTGCGCGGCCGGACGATCCTCGAGAAGCGGCGCTACGCGCTCGACCACCTCGATGACATCCGCCAGCTTCTCGTCTTCGAGCCGCGCGGGCACGCGGACATGTACGGCGGATTCGTGACGGAGCCGGAAGATGGGGACGCCCAGCTCGGGGTGGTCTTCTTTCACAACGCCGGCTACAGCACGGCGTGCGGCCACGGCACCATCGCGCTGGTGACCTGGGCGATCGACGCCGCAATCGTTCCCGCCGCCGGCCGGCTGGTAGAGGTCGTGGTCGACGTACCCTCGGGCCGCCTGAAAACGGTGGCCACCATGGAGGATGGGCGCGTCCGCTCGGTTCGCTTCCGAAATGTCCCGAGCTTCGTGCTCCTCGACGGTCTGACGGTGACCGCGGGCGGCCGGCAGACTGAGCTGGCGGTCGCCTTCGGCGGCGCGTTTTACGCCATCGTCCCCGCGGACCGCTTCGAATTGCCGATCGAGCCGGCCTTCGTCCCCCGTTTCATCGAGCTCGGCCGCGAGATCAAGGCCGCCGTCGAGGCCGAGCGGGAAATCCTCCATCCGCTCGAACCGGAGCTCGCCGGGATCTACGGCGTGATCTTCACCGCACAAAGCCGAAACGTGACCGTCTTTGCGGACGGCGAGGTCGATCGCTCACCATGCGGCAGCGGAACCTCGGCGCGGCTGGCCCTCCTCGACCAGCGCGGCGAACTGGCTCGCGGCGCCACGTTGATGCACGAGAGCATCATCGGCGGTCGCTTTGCGTCGAGGGTGGTGGGCGAGGCCCGCGTCGCGCACTATCCGGCGGTCATCACCGAGGTCGAGGGGAGCGCGCATCTGACCGGGTACCACCAGTTCGTGCTCGACGCCGACGACCCGATCGGACTCGGCTTCCTGATCCGCTAGTGGGCGACGATGATCTTCACCGCATCCACGATGAATTGCACCGCGATGGCGGAGAGGAGCAGTCCGAGCACCCGCGTCAGCAGTTGAATCACCGAGGGTCGCAGCAGCCGCGCAATCTGGGCCGCGAGCATCAGGCCGAGCGCAACCGCCACCACCGCGGCGGCGATCCCGAGCAAGACTCCGAAACGGCCAGGCGCGTCTTCGTATCGCTTGGTGAGCACCATGACCGCGGCGATCGCTCCCGGGCCGGCGAGCAGCGGCGTCGCTAGCGGCACCAGCGCCACGTTCGCCGTAGCCGTTGGCGCGATCTCCTCGCCGCGCAGCATCTGCAGGGCGACCAGAAGGAGCAGCAGACCGCCCGCGATCGTGAGGCTCTCCACCGAGACGTGCAGGTAGTCGAGGATGAGCCGGCCGAAGAGCGCAAAGACGACCACCAGTCCGCCGGCCGCCGCCGCCGCCTCGAGCGCCGCGCGCCGGCGCGCGCCGGGGGTGCGACCCGCGGTCAGGCTGATAAAGATCGGAGCACTGCCGAGGGGATCCATGATGACGAGAAGCGTGATGAAGGCCTCGGCGAACGCTCGCCAATTCATGGCGTCAGCCTAGGCTCCGGCGGGCATAGCATGAAGGGGATGGCGAAAAAGTCAGAAGACCTGCTCTGGAAGTTGGCAGAGAGCGACGAGGTCGAGATCGAAACCCGGCGCGACGCGAAGTCGCCGCTCCACCGCACGACTATCTGGATCGTGCCCACGGAGGACGGCATCTACATCCGTTCCTACAAGGGGAAGAAGGGTCGCTGGTACCAGGAGGCCATCGCGAACCCGCATGTCACGATCCGCGTCGGGCGGCGCACGGTGACCGCGCGCGCCAAGCCCGAGCACGGCCCCCTCGTCAACCGGGCCGTCAACGCAGGCTATCGCAGGAAGTATGGTGAGCGCTGGCCCGCGGAGACCAAGGAAATGTTCAAGCGCTCGATTCTCCCGACGACGCTGCGACTGACCCCGGTCTGAACACCGTCGGAGACCCTATTGCGAGTTATAGGGGAGCAGCAAGGCGGGATCCCAGCGTTGCTTGGTGGCTCCCGCGATGAAGGTGGACTCGGCGAAATCGAGGATCGCCTGGCGGGGATCGGCACTGCGGCGCACCGCCTCGTAGGGCAGGATGAACTCGCCAAGCGCCGGGCTCCATGCCGCCGGGCTCGGTCGCAAGGCCGCGGCCTCGATGCCATCGGGCTTCGGATAGGCGTACGCGAAGAAGGCCGGCTCCCGAATTGTCGCGTTGCCCGGCCAGAACCCAACACAGCATTGCTCGGCATCGCCGCCCACGCGCCGGATGATCCCCGCCCCTTCCGGAGGCCGCACCGGCCGTCCCGAGTAACGCGCCAGCGCGAGGTCAAAGGTCCCCCACCAGAAGGAGACCGGGCTGCTCCGTCCGACAAATCGGCCCCGGTGTTCTTTGAGAACCAGGTCGATGCGCGCCAGCAGACGCCAGAAGCGATGGGCCCACTCCGGGTCATACGCCGCGTGAACCGTGTCTTGCGGAAACGGGATGGGGTTCTCGACCTCCGATGGCACGATGGTGATCGCCGGATCGATGCCCAGGGTGTGGAGGCGGCCCATCAATTCGTGATAAAAGTCGGCAACCGGCCGCGCCTCCAGCGCGACGCGCTCGATGCGCCCGTCGTTGAGGGCCACGATGACCTCGTGGTCGATGAGGTCGGCATCGATCGCGAAACCGGCGCGGCCGCTCCAGATGGGCGACGTCGTCAAGCCTCGCGCCGTCAGGTAGAGGGGCACGTTGGCCCATTGCGGCTCCCGGCGTGTCAAGGCGAGGCGCACCTTGCCGATGATCTGCAGCTTCATGTGCAGCGTGTCCATCGTGGGCGCCCAGGTGTCGTAGGGCAGTTCGGGCCATTCGGCGAGCTGGCGGGTCGGGCCGGCGGCGATCACACCTCCATCCTAGCCAGCCGCGAAAAAAAAGTCCCGGCCGATCCGGCCGGGACTCGGGGAAGGGAGAAAAGCAGCTGAATCGTCAAGCCGCGCGGGACCGAACGAAGGCCAGTTCCACGGGCTCCTCGCGGGCGCCGCGCAGTGCGCCGACGATGCCGCCGTAGACGGTGCCCGCGTAGATGCCGCACACCAGGAATACGACAGGCTCGAGGCCCAGCATGATGGCGCCGATCATCGTTGTCATGAAGGAATCATGCGCCCATCAACCTTTCGAAATCGTGACGAGGATTAGGCTTCTTCGAGCCGGAAACCCGCGCCACGCACGGTCAGAATGCGGATCCCGGAGTTGACGAGCTTGGCACGCAGCCGGCTCATCTTGACGTCGATCACGTTGGATCCTAATGGCTCCGTCTCATCGCGCCAAGCGTGCTCGGCGATGGCCTTGCGATCGACCACCGATGGGAAGCGCCGCATCAGCAACTCGAGGATGTGGAATTCGGCGGTCGTGAGGTTGAGCAGCTTGCCGTTCATGGTCACGTGGCGCCGGGCCGGGTCCAGTGAGAGCGCGCCGCGGCTCATCACCGGCGCACCGACGCCACGGGGCCGCCGTTGTAAGGCCCGCACCCGGGCCACCAGCTCGCCGAAGTCGAAGGGCTTGACGAGGTAGTCGTCGGCGCCGGCGTCCAGGCCCTGGATGCGGTCCGGCGGCGTATCGCGAGCCGTCAGCATCAGGATGGCGGTGGGGCGGTCATTGCGCCGCGCCCAGGATGCCACCTCGATACCCTGCGCGCCCGGCATCCGCCAGTCGAGGATGGCGACGTCGTACTCGTAGAACTTCAGCTGCTCGATGGCGTCATCGCCG
>WNGO01017126.1_pt1 | contig 10499 bp, 8 predicted proteins | sample 5400511 | NCBI WGS metagenome assembly WNGO01 (sample SAMN13153380, study PRJNA577476) | soil metagenome | isolation source: 20 cm soil or saprolite under Garry oak tree replicate 2 | place: USA:California | collected 2016-06-15
TCGACGGCCGTTTCGGGCAGCCAGAAACCAGCCGGATCGCGCCCGAACCGCCGTTTGAAGTCCTGAATCCCCCAGCGCACTTCCGTTTCCTTGTCGCGCCGGCTGGCGAGCGGGAGGATGATGTGGTGATACGGCGTCGCTAGCGCGTTGCCGTGTCCCAGCCGCTGTACGCCGGCGTGATCGGCGCGGATCACCGCGTCGTAGACGTTACGCGCTTCACGCTGCAGCCAGTCGAGCAGCGTCGGTCCGAAATCGAAACTCAAATACTCGTAGACCGGCACCAGCGGGAGATACGATTCCTTGGTGATGCGCACATTCCAATCATGCTGAGGCGCGGCCGACGGCTCGGCATCGACCAGTCCCGTCACCGGGTTTTCCCGCGGTGGTTGATAGAAATGGCCGTGGATGACGGCGAGGCCCAGCTTGGATGCGCTCATCCGCTGTCGAAAGCCGCTTCGGTCAGCGGCCGTGGCGCCGCACGTACGGCAGGCGCCCGTGCAGCGTGGGGACGAAATCCATCTACCGGCGTGCGTTCACGCCGCCCTCACTCGCGGGAGTGCGGTGGAGAAACCGGTCTTCAACGACACCCCCTGTGCTACGATGGCGGATCACCGGGTACGGCCTCACCGGCGGCCGCGGGAACGTAGTATCGCGTGACGTAGGTCTGCAGCATTTGTCGGGTGGTGAACCGCTCGATACTCACGGCCAGCGCGGACTTCATGATCTGTACCCAGGCGGCGGATACTTTGCCAGGGATGCGATCATAGAACTTCGGTACTACTTCCTGCTCGAGCAGACGGAACAGATGCTCCATGTCCCACTGCTCGGCGTCGGCCTCGGCACCAGACAAGGGAATCGCCCAGCCATTCTCCCCCGTGAACCCGAACCCCTCGGCCCACCAGCCATCGAGCGTGCTCAACTGTGGAACGCCGTTGAGCGCCGCCTTCATGCCGCTGGTACCGCAGGCTTCGAGCGGCACGCGCGGCAGGTTGACCCACATGTCCACACCCGCGACCATGCGCTGCGCGAGATGCATTTCGTAATCCTCGAGGAACGCAATTCGTCCCTCGAAACTGGGATCCTGCGCGGCCGTGAAAATCCGCTGCAGCACGCGCTTCCCCGGATCGTCCGCGGGATGCGCCTTGCCGGCGAAGATGATTTGGACAGGGCGGCGAGAGTCGGTCAGCAGTCGCCGCAGCCGCTCGGGGTCGCGGAACAGCAGGTCGGCTCGCTTGTAGGTTGCAAAGCGCCGGGCGAATCCGAGGGTCAGCACGTTGGGAGAGAGGAGCGTCCCGGCTGCCGCAAGCTTCGCCGGTTCTTTCCAGTAATCCCGCCAACGGTGACGCGCTTCCTCGCGGATGTAATGCAGCAGCAGGTACCGCAGACTCTCGTGCGCAGTCCACAGCCGGTCATTATCCAGCGTTCGTACGGCCGCGGCGGTCCTGTCGGGCTCCGTGCGCGATTCCCAATCTGCACCGAGGGCTGCGGCGAGCAGCTCGCGGATCGGTCGCGCCATCCAGGTGCCGAGGTGGACGCCGTTCGTGACGTGCCCGATGGGGATTTGTTCCGCGGGCCTGTTATCCCAGACCCAACGCCAGATGCGGCGCGATTCCTCCTGATGCCGGGCCGATACGCCGTTCACGCGGCCCGCGAGACGCAGTGAGAGCACCGTCATCTCGAACCGCTGATCGTTGGGCCCGGAGTTTCCGAGCGACATGAATTGCTCGCGGGAGATACCCATTGCGTTCCAGAACGGCCCTGTCACTTGCTCGACCTGTTCCGTCGTAAAGACGTCGTGTCCCGCCGCAACCGGCGTGTGCGTTGTAAACACACTCGAGGAACGGATCTGATTCCGTGCTGCTGGAAGGGTGAGGCCGTTCGCGAGGAGCTCGCGCAGCCGCTCGACGTGCATGAACGCCGCGTGCCCTTCATTCGCGTGCCAGATCTCTGGATTGATGCCGAGGGCGCGGAGCATGCGCACGCCGCCGACGCCCAGGACCCACTCCTGTCGCAGGCGCCATTCGGCGGCGCTGGTGTACAGCCGCGCGGTCAGCTTGCGGTCGGCGGGATCATTGCGATCGAGGTCGGTGTCGAGCAGGTAGACCGGGACACGTCCCACCATCACGCGCCAGGCGCCGATCTGGACCTCACGGCCGGAAATCGTGACCGATACGAGGGCGGGATCGCCGTCGGGTCCGTTCACCCGAGCCACCGGATTCACGGCGGGATCGATCGGATCGTCGGACTCGCGCTGCCAGCCGTCGAGTCCGATCAATTGATCGAAGTACCCGCCGTGGTAATACAAGCCGATGCCGACCAGCGGCACGCCCAGGTCGGAGGCCTCCTTGCAATGATCGCCGGCGAGCACGCCGAGACCGCCGGAGTAGATCGGCAATGAGCGGTGCAGGGCGAATTCGGCCGAGAAATACGCGATCGACCGCTTGAGCAGCTCCGGAGACCGGCCCGCGAACCACGTGTCGCTGCGCTCCTCGAGCTGCTCGAAGCGGCGCATCACCGCGTCATAGCGTTCGAGGAAGCCGGGATCCTTGGCGCGCTGTTCGAGGCGCTCCGGGTCGACCTGCCGGAGGAATTCCACGGCGTTGTGCCGGGTCGCCTCCCACAGGCGGTGATCGATCCGGTGAAACAGCTCGCGCGCATCGAGCTGCCAGCTCCACCAGAGATTCTGGGACAGATCGACCAGCCGGCTGATGCGCCCGGGCAGGGGTGGTGAGGGGGGCGCGGGTGGCGCAATGGTCGGATGCGCGGCAGGGGCGGAAGGCACGCCTGGGGCGCCGGCGGCGGCAGCGGATTGTGGCATTGGGTGTCAAATATCTAATGAAGAGGGGGCCGATACGCACGGGGTCAGTGCCGTGTGAGGCTCCGGTCAGGCTCGCAACCTTTTGGCGCGCTGGCGCGTCCAAGCTTGTATCCTGGCCAAGTGACCGTCATGCCGAGCACGTCCGTCTCCGTCGTTCTCGCCTCGCTGCTCGCAGCCGCTCTTCCTGCTTCCTTATTATCGCAGAACATCCATCCCGTCCCGCCGCCCGAAGTCCGGGCGATCCCGCTGCAGGGGGAGATTCATCTCGATGGCCGGCTGGACGAACCGATCTGGCAGCTTGCACCCGCGGCGACGGGGTTCCGGCAAGCCCAACCGAAATCGGGCGAGGCCGCGACGCAGCGCACCGAGGTGCGGTTTACCTACGACGACGCGGCGATCTATGTCGGCGCGCGGATGTACGATGACTCGGGAGCGGCGGGTGTGCGCACGCGCCTCGCCCGCCGCGATGCCGATATCAGCACGGACTACGTCCAGGTCATCTTCGATACGTACCACGATCACATCGGCCGGCTGTTTTTCTTGGTGAATCCCTCGGGCGTGAAGCAGGACGCCAACGGCCTGGGCGGCGGCGGCGATCCCTCGTGGGATCCCGTCTGGGAAGTACAGACGCACATCGATTCGCTCGGCTGGACCGCGGAGCTGCGCATTCCGTTTTCGCAGCTGCGGTATCCATCGACGTCCAATGAGCAAACGTGGGGCTTGCAGATCTGGCGTCAGGAAAACCGGCTCAATGAGCTGTCGCAGTGGTCGTGGTGGGGCTTGGACGAGAGCGGTGGGCCGGCGCGGTTTGGCCATCTCACCGGGCTGGTCATCCACAAAGCGCCTGGCCGCGCCGAGGTCATGCCGTATGTGCTGGGACAAACGACCAACGCACCGGGGAATACCGCCGACCCGTTCTACGATCCGCACGCCGTCGACGGCCGGGTCGGCGGCGACGCGACGCTGCGCGTCACGTCGAATCTCACCCTCAACGCGACGATCAACCCCGACTTCGGGCAGGTGGAGGTCGATCCCGCCGTCGTGAATCTCTCGGCCTACGAGACATTCCTCCAGGAGAAGCGGCCGTTCTTCGTGGAGGGGGCCGGGTATTTCGGATTGGGCGGATTCAACTGCTACTTCTGTTCCAATGTGTCGAGTCTCAGCATGCTGAATACGCGCCGCATCGGCCGGGCTCCGCAGATCTCGCCTTGGCGCTCAGACTTAGCGGTGCCGGTCGAGTTTGCGGATCCACCGCAGAACTCCGCGATCATTGGCGCGGGAAAGCTGACCGGTCGCACTCCGTCGGGCTGGTCGCTCGGGGTGCTCGAGGCGGTCACGAAGCACGAACGCGCCCCCGTGCAGTTGGAGGACGGGACGGGCGGCACATTTACGGTCGAGCCGCTCACGAACTACTTCTCGGCGCGCGTCGCCAAGGATTTGCGCGGTGGCGCGACGCAATTCAAGGCGATGGCGACGTCCGTCTACCGCAATCTCGACGACCCCTACGTCGCGAGCAGGCTGTCGGAGCACTCGGAAGCAGGCGGCATGTCGGTGGACAGCTGGTGGCACAAGCGCACCTATCGGCTGATGGCGCAGTTCGCCGCGACCGACGTGCACGGCGACACCGCCGCGATGCGGCGCATCCGGTTCGGGTCCGCGCATTACTTCCAGCGGCCCGATCGTCCCGACACCGCCGACGCGCGGGCCCCGCGGACCGGCATGGCGGGAGTCGGCGGCTACGCGCGCGTCTCCAAGGAATCGGGTCACTGGCTGTGGGAAGCCTCGACCAACTTCCGCTCGCCGGCGTTCAACAACAACGACATCACGTTCTTTTCGCGGGCCGACTACTGGTGGATGGGGGCGAACATCTTCCCGCAGTGGACCAAACCGACCCGCTGGTACCGGGCGCTCTATCTGATCGGCGGCGTGCAGCAGCAATACAACTTCGACGGCGACCTCAACGACCGGCAGGTCCACACGTTCGCCCAGATGCAAACGCTGAGCTACTGGTGGCTGACCGCGTTCTGGATTCACCGGCCCGACCTGTTCGATGACCGGCAGACCCGCGGCGGTCCGGTCGTGAAACGGCCCGGCATCGACTACCTGTTTGCGGGCGTCAATACGGATCAGCGCAAGAAAATCTCCGCCCAGTTCAGTACCGACCGGGGCTGTAATCGCGAAGGCGACTGCGATCACTCGATCAGTCTCGCTCTCCAACTGCAGCCGCGCTCGAATGTGGCCGTCTCGCTCGGCCCATCGCTCGGGCATCAGGAGACGGGGTTCCAGTACGTCGACAGTTATGCCGATCCGACGGATGTGCTGTTCTACGGCCGTCGCTACGTCTTCGCTCATCTCGAGCAGCAAAGCATCTCGATGGACACGCGACTGAACTGGACGTTCTCGCCGGCGCTGACGCTGGAGCTGTACCTGCAACCGCTCATCGCATCGGGCACTTACTCGCACTACAACGTGTACGCGGCGCCACGCGGGTCCCAACGTCTGGAATACGGCCGTGACTTCGGCACGGTGGTCGTCACGCCGGCGGCTGATCCGGCGCACAATCCGGCATCGGTCACGGTTGACGCGGATACGCTCAACGGCGGGGCACCCAGCTACACGTTTACCGATCCTACGTTTACGGTCCGCTCGCTCCGCGGGAACGCGGTGCTGCGCTGGGAGTACCGGCCGGGGTCGACGCTGTACGTGGTGTGGACGCACAGCAGCCAGCTGCCCGACCTGCCGCGCGGCAGCATCGACTTCAATGAGGATGTGGGCGCCGTCAAACTGCGCCGGGCATTCGGCTTCGGCCGCACCAGCGACTTCGACCCGTTCCTCCTCCTGGACGATTTCCGCAACGAACATCCCGAGGATTATCTCCCGGGCTTTCCGTGGCATCCGCATCGCGGCATCGAGACGATCACCTACGTGCTCAGCGGCAGCGTTCAGCACGGTGACAGTCTCGGTAACCGCGGGACGATGGGCGCCGGCGATGTGCAGTGGATGACCGCCGGCAGCGGCATCCTGCATCAAGAAATGCCGAAGGGCGACGAGCGCGGCCGGATGCACGGCTTCCAGCTGTGGGCCAACTTGCCGCGCTCGCTCAAGATGACGGACCCGCGCTACCAGGACATCCACGCCAACGAGATTCCCGAAGTGGTCGACGACGATGGCACCCGGGTGCGTGTCGTCGCCGGGGACTTCTGGGGCAAAAAGGGACCCGTAGAAGGGGTCGCCGCTGATCCCCGATATCTTGACGTCTGGATTCCGGCGCGCGCCCGCAAGACGATTCCCATCGAATCCCCCCGCCACGCGTTCGCTTACATCTTCGAGGGGAGCGGCACGTTCCGCGACGCATCAACGCCGCAGGGCGTTCAAACCGATCGCGTGTCGGCCGGCGGCCGTGACGCGGGGACGGAGGCTGCTGGGGAGACCGGGAACCGCTCGCTCGTCCTGTTCGATTCGGGGGACGAGATCACGGTGCAGGCAGGAGAGCAGGGGATGCGTTTCCTGCTCGTATCAGGACAGCCGCTACAAGAGCCGGTCGCCTGGCAGGGACCAATCGTGATGAATACGCCGGAAGAGCTGCAGCGGGCCTACGACGAGCTGCGGCGCGGGACCTTCATCAAGAAGTAATCCTGGGGTGCTCTTTCAAACGCGCGGTCGCCCCATCGACCTGCGCGATGTAATTGCGCAACGGTTCATCCGCACTTCTCGGTGGCAGGACAAAGTGGCGATCGTCGGGCTGCGAGCTTTGCAGATCGTCCACCATCAGATCGCCGCCGCGCGCCTCGACCGCCCCCTCGAATCTCTCCACGGCTGACAACAGATCGGCGAGATCCTCCGGCCGCTCATCGCCCCTCAACGCGATGCCACGGCGGCGGAGCCGACCCGCCACTTCCTGAGCGACTGCGCTGATCTCCGAGGCCATGTCTCACACTACCTTCAGGGACGTGAACATGTAAGTGGGGGCAACCACTGAGCTCGCCGCTGGCGAGGTTCGTCGGGGTGGTTATCCTTGAGCCGCCCTATGTGGACGTTTCTCCGCCGGATCACGCTGACGCAGTGGATCGTGATCGCGATGCTCGTCGGCATCGGGATCGGCATCGCGTTCCCGCATTTCGGCGTTGCGCTGCTGCCGCTGTCCACGGCGTTCATCCGGCTCATCAAATCGATCATCGTGCCCCTGATTTTCGGTACGCTCGTGGTCGGCATCGCGGGGCACGGCGACGACATGAAGCGCGTCGGCCGGCTGGCGCTCAAATCCATCGTGTACTTCGAAATCGTCACCACACTGGCGCTCTTCATCGGCCTGTTCGCGGTCAACACCCTCAAGCCGGGGGTCGGCGCCACCCTCACGGCTGCGGCGGCGTCGGTGCCGGCGACCGAGCGAATCACCTTCGCCACGGTCCTCGAGCACATCGTGCCGCAGAGCTTTGCCGAGGCCGCGTCGAGCAATCAGATGCTCCAGGTCGTGCTCTGGTCCGTGCTGTTCGCCCTCGGACTGACCCAGGTGCGCGGCCGGCCGAAAGAGACGATGCTGGGATTCTGCGAGGCCGTCGCCGAGGTGATGTTCAAGTTTACCGGCATCGTGATGAAGCTCGCGCCGATTGCTGTCGCGGCCGCGCTGGCGGTGACGGTGGGGCGTCCAGGTGGCCTCAAGAATCTGCAGACGCTCGCGATGGTGGTCGTCACCCTGTACATCGCGCTCGCCGCTTTCATGGTGATCGTGTTGTATCCGGTGGCGCGCCTCGCGCGCGTGCCGATCAGGACGTTCATCGCCGCCGTGCGGGAGCCCGCGCTGATTGCGTTTTCGACCGCCTCGTCAGAAGCGGCGCTGCCCAAAGCGATGGAGCGAATGGAAGCGATTGGTGTCCCGCGCCGCATCGTCGCGTTCGTCATGCCCACGGGATATTCGTTCAATCTGGACGGCAGTACGCTCTACCTCTCGGTGGCACTGATCTTCGTGGCGCAGGCGAGCGGCATATCGCTGACGGTGGGGCAGCAGCTGCTGATGATGTTGACGCTCATGCTCACGAGCAAAGGCGTCGCCGGGGTGCCGCGCGCCGCGCTCGTGATTCTGATGGGAACGGTCGCGTCGTTCAATCTGCCGATCGAAGCGGCCGTGGCGCTGGTGGGCGTCGATGTGCTCATGGACATGGCGCGGACGACCGTCAACCTGATCGGCAACTGTCTGGCGACGGTCGTGATGGCTCGCTGGGAAAACGAGTACGACGAATCCAAAGCCCAGGCCACCGCCATCGCCGCGTAGATCGCCGCGTAGCAAACCAAAAACCCCGCTCTCCGTATATTCTCCGCGTGGATCAGACAGCGCGCGAAATCCCCGTCGAATTGGAGGCCGCCCTCGCCGACCGCTACACAATGCGTCGCGTGTTGGGGCGCGGCGGCATGGCCACGGTGTATCTCGCCGATGACAAGAAGCACACTCGCGCTGTCGCGCTGAAGGTGCTGCTGCCGGGACTCGCGGCGTACCTCGGCGTGGAGCGGTTTCTCAAAGAGATCCAGATCGCCGCGCGGCTGACCCACCCGCACATCCTCGCGTTATACGACTCCGGCGAGGCGGGCGGAGACTGAAGCCCTAAAACTCCGCGTGCCATTCGAGCCGCGCGCCAGACGGCTCGACGAGGAATTTTGGAGGGTGGAGGCCAAACACGCGCCACCGGCCCTCGATCACCTTCGCGCCGGTAATGCCTACTGCGGTTCCCATCAGCACGTCCGAAAACCAGTGCAGATGATCGTTGAGTCGAGACCACCCGGTGCCGGCCGCGCCCGCGTACAGGACAGCGCTCACCCAGGGATTGTGTATCTCGCCCGACAGCGACGCCGCCAGTGCGAAGGCCACGGTCGTATGCCCGGAGGGAAATGCATCGTTTCCTGAAAAAGGCTTGAAGACGTAGGGATCGTCGGTGTCCGATGGCCGCAGGCGACCGACGGGGAACTTGATTGCTACGCTGGTCAGCCCAGCGACGGCAACCGCGGCCAGGACCCGCTCGCCGCTCCGTCGCAGCCCGTCATGCCCGCTGATAACGCCGGCAAGCGCCATCCCGCCGCCCACTCCCACCGCGAGTGCGGGCTCGCCGCCGTTGCGCAATACGGCCGCAACGGCATCGCTGTTGGAGGAGCGGTGATCCTGGATCCAGAGGTCGATGCCGTGGTCGGCGACGCTCGCCAAGCCGACGGTCCCGACAACGGCCGCGACTTCCCACCACCGTATCTCGTGGGGTTGAGTGTCCGGTTTCTGCGCGAGCGACGCGACCACGAGCAACAGTCTCAGAACCATGCTTCAGGGACTCGTCGCGCTCTCTTTAGCCTCGATATCGATCGTGATCCGGACGTCGTCGCCGACGATCTGCGCGCCTTCCATGAAGCGGTTCAACGTGATGCCATAGTCCTGGCGCTTGATCGTCGTCGTGGCGGAGAACGCCGCGCGACGACCCATCGGGGTGGCGATCACGCCACCGATGTCCGCGTCGAGCACGGCGGGGCGGGTGACTCCCCGCAGCGTCAGATCGCCGCTGATGCGGAGCTTATCGGGGGCGACCTTTTCGACGCGCTTGCTGACAAAGCGGATCTCGGGAAAGCTGTCGACGGCGAGGTAGTTCTGGCGCAGATCGGTATCGCGCCGGTCATTGCCGGTCGTGATGGTGGCAGACTGAATTGTCGCCGTGACGCTCGCCTTCTCGGCGTTCGCGGGATCGAAGTTGAGATCCGCGGTCCATTGGCCGAACGAGCCGTTCACCCACGTGATGCCGAGGTGGCGCACGCGAAAGGCGACGGCGCTGTGGGCGGGATCGGCGGACCAACGGTTGGTGGGCGCGGGTCGCGCGGCGGGAGGGGCGGACGGAGCCTGGGCCGCAAGCGACCCGCAGGCGAGTGCTGCGAGAACACAAACCAGTCGGTTCATCCGTTCAAGATAGCGCGGCGAACAGCCCGATGGCGGCGATGACCAGTCCCAGAGCGATCTTCATTGCGGCGGCGGCCGCTCGGCCGACGACCGCTCCCCACCCGGCGCGAGTTGCAACGCCGGCACGGCGGGAGTAACTGTACTCGAAGAGCGCCGCGCCGATGAACGACCCGATGAAGGCCCCGATGACACTGCCGATGATGGCAATTGGAACGCCGATGAACGCGCCGACCAGCCCGCCGAGCAACGCTCCCCAGCCCGAGCGGGTCGATCCCCCGTATCGCTTCGCGAAGCGAAAGCCCAGCCAGTTTTCGATGATTTCGCCGAGCAAGGCGACGCCGAGTACGATGACGATCAGGCGACCATGACCCACAGGCCGGGGAGCCCGAGAGGAATGAGGCACAATCCGACCGCGCAGAGGCCGACCAGCACTGCTACTGCAAACACATCCATGATCCGCTCCGATTCGTGCGTTGGTCAATTCATGTCATGACGATACTGGCGCCCGCCACCCCGAGGTGTATCTCTAGACTTTGCGCTACGGACTCACCTTCTCAAAGGGTCACCAAACATGCATCCGGAGGGCACGGCCCGGCTGCCACAGGCCGGCGAATCATTACTGCTTGCAGATGGGCGCCGATTTGTGGTTGCTGAGATTCAGAACGGTGTTCGCGGTTGGTGGTTTCTCGCCACCGCGCAGGATGGCAACAGCACGCTGCAGGGAAACCTGCGGCTCGAGTGGGACTCGCAGTCGCTGGC
>WNGO01003213.1_pt1 | contig 10497 bp, 8 predicted proteins | sample 5400511 | NCBI WGS metagenome assembly WNGO01 (sample SAMN13153380, study PRJNA577476) | soil metagenome | isolation source: 20 cm soil or saprolite under Garry oak tree replicate 2 | place: USA:California | collected 2016-06-15
CTCCGTCAGGGCCGCCGCACACGCGTCGAGCCCTTCCTGCTCCGAGCCCGCGAATACCATCACGTGGACCGGCTGCCCCATCACCCACGACCAGCGCTCGACGAACACGTCGGCCGCGCGCCACGTTGGCAAGCGGGGGACGAAGATGCTCGCCACCCCGACCCCTAAAGCGCCCAAGAAGTCGCGGCGGCGCATGGTAGGGGCGCAGCATGATGCGCCCCTACGATCACGCAGGACCACGGTGCCCCTCCCTTGCCACCCGCCGGACCTCCCGCAGGATCAGGTACGACTGCGCGTAGAACGTCAGCGCAAGCACCGCGCTCGAAGCCTCGAGCAGCCAGCTGAAGCGCGGATCGACGTACCGCATGAGCCACATCGCGGAAAACGACACCAGCAACGCCACGAACGGCTCGGCGATGAGCCAGCGCTTCCAGCGCTCCGACGGCCGCTCGCACAGCGCCACCCCCAGCCCGGTCAGCAAGAAGATCACCACCATGGAGAGAAGATGCGTGTGCGTGTTCGTCAGCATCTCCGCGAGCGACTTGGGGAACTGCATCGCCGCCTGTGTCGCCTCGGGATCGGTGCCGCGGTAGCGCGCCGCCACCCCCGGCGGGACGAGCCGCGTGGTGTGCCATACGAACACGAGCGAAGTCGTGTAGCCCACGACCTGCACGATGGTCACCCACCACGCCAGCGTGCGCAGCGTCGTGGGCACGTTGCGCCACGTGACGATCATCGGATCGTGCCGCTCTGATGCCAGGCGGTGAGGTCCGAAAGCATGCGCCGCACGCCGCGCGTGACCGCGTGCACGCTGATCGTGGCGCCCGAGATGCTGCGGATCTCTTTGCCCACGCGCAGCGAGTCGCCGGCGCTCTTGCCCCGGAACTGGCGCCGCCAGGGCTCGTACGCCACCTCGCCGCCGTACGGCTCGCGGTACACGAGGATGTCCACGTCCTTGAGACGGTCCGCCGGATCGATCGCCACGAGAAAGGTGATCGGCTGGTCCTTGCCCAGAACGTTGCCGACGGTGGCGAAGCCGAGCAGCGAGTCGGCACGCGACACCCGCAGCACGCTGGCCGTGTCCACCCGCAGCGTGTCCACCCGGGTGCCGGGCCCGAACAGCCGGGCGATCGAGGCGGCGAGCTTCGCCGGCGGCGCGGCCGGATTTTGTGCCGTGAGCAGGAGCACCGCGAGCGCGAGCGTCACGTCAGAACTGGTAGCCGACGCCGAGGCTCAGCACTTCCGATTCGCCCGCGCCGCCGGCGTTACGGAGCAGCCGGTAGTCTCCCTTGAACGCGGTATTCCAGGTGGGCTTGTAGGTGAGGCCCAACGTCGTGATGCGGCGCGCCAGGGACCGGTCCCGCGTCACGCCGGACGGCACGCTCGCTTGGGTGTCGTAGCGCTCGTGGCGGACGAAGGCGTTGAGCTTCTGGGAAGACTCCGGCGCGAACAGCCACAGTAGGTTGTAGGCCCCCTCCACGTAGCCGCCGGCGATGCGGCTGCCGACGGAGCGCCCGTACGCTGCGTTGATCGCCTGGGCGTCGCTCACACTGATGTTCGCCACCACGCCGCGCAACGCGACCGGTCCACGCTCGTACCGCGCGTCCGCCGCGAGGAGCGCCACCGGGGCCCCGAAGGTCCCGGTGCCGACGGCCGCATTCGTATCCGCCGTGCCCCCATACCAGAATGACCCGCCGATCTTCACGCCCGGGCGTGCCCATTCGAGCCGCCCCGTGACGGACGGGTTCGCGAAGCTCGCCTGGCGACCCTCCTGGCGTCCCTCCCGGATCCCCTCGCCGGCCGACAGGCCGTCGGCGCGGAGCCCGTTCACCAGGTACACCCGATACGCGAGCCCGCTTCTGCCCGGAATGGTGCCGACGGCCCCGAGCCCGATCTCGCGCCACGTCGTTGGAATCACGTCGTGGTCGAAGCCGGGGCGGTCCACACCGTTGAAGGTGGGCGGCTCGTGCGTCTCGTTGATGATCCCGACCGGGGGGAGAACGAGCCCCGTGCGTAGCGTGATCCAGTCTGCGAGGCGGTAATCGAGATAGGCCTGCTCCAAGGCGACCTCCCCGCCCGCCTGGCCCCCCTCGACCTTCGCGTCCTCGACTTCGAGCTCGGAGCGAAACGCCAGTCGCTCATCGAAGCTGTGCGCGAGGTAGACGACGAAGCGGGCGAGGTTGACGACGGCGGGGGTCTTGGGGCCGGTGGAGTTGGTGTAGTGCACCTCGCCATAGCCCCCGACGGTGGTGCGCTCCTGGGCGGCGAGGAGCTGGAGGGGACAGGGCGCCATGACAACAAAAAGGCCCCACCCGACGAGCGTCCGCATTACAACTCCGTGGCAAGGCTAGTTGAGAATGGGTATCAAGCAGATATACCCGAAGTTAAAAGTCGGGATTCGGAGGGTCAAGCAGCCATTATTCTTGTGCCAACTATGTCGCTCATTCTCGTCGCCCTGGTCCTGCTGCTCGCGGGCGGGCTCGGCTGGGGAGCGCTCCATCTGAAACGGCGCCTCGAGCGGAGCGAGCGCGACCGGCGGCGGGCGGCAGACGAGCTGAACCGCCGCCTCTCCGAGCTCTTCTCCCTCCAGGAGCTCTCGTACATCCTCGCGGGCTCCTTACAGCTCGACCGCATCGTGGAGCAGGTGGTGCGCTATGCGATGCGGTTCCTCGACGCGCAGGGAGCGCTGGTCGCGCTCGCGGCCGAGGGAGAAGGGGGGAGCGAGCGCCCCCTCCGCGTCACCGCCGCCGAGGGGACGCTGGCGGGACTCGCCGGGCGTGCCGTGGCTCCCTCCGATCCCGGCCTCGTCGCGCGCTCGCTGAGCCGCGAGCGGCTCGAGCTGGTCCGCAGCTCGATTGGCGAACCGACGCGCCTCCTGGAGGACGTGGCGGTGGACTCCGCCGCCGCGGTGTCCCTGCGCGCGCACGGGGTCGTCGTGGGGACGCTGGTCATCGCTGACCCCCGGGACCGCGCGTTCGCCCCCGAGGACATGCGGCTGCTCTCGACCGTGGCCACCCACGCCGCGATCGTGATCGCCAACGCCCGGTTCTTCCAGATGGTGCAGCATGCCAAAGAGCAGTGGGAGACCGCGTTCGACGCGCTCTCGGAAGGGATCGCCGTGGTGGACGACCATGGATGTATCCGCCGCGCCAACCGCGCGCTCGCAGCCATGCTCGGCGCGCCGATCCCGGCGGTGATCGGATGCGACCTGGGCGAGGCGCTGCTCGGCCCCTCCCCCGCCCTGCTCGAGCTGCTCGTCGCAGCGCGCGAGGGCAATCGCGTGCAGCCGGCGGTGCTCCGCTCGGCGACCCTCGGCCGCACCATCCGCGTCAACGCCGCCCGTATCCCTGCCCCCGCCCCCACGCGCGACCAGAGCGTCGTGGTCCTCGTCGAGGACGTGACGGATCAGCAGGCGCTCGAGGCGCAGCTGATCCAAAGCGAGAAGCTCGCCGCCGTGGGGCAGCTCGTCTCGGGCGTCGCGCACGAGCTCAACAACCCGCTCACATCGATCGCGGGACTGTCCGAGCTCCTGCTCGAGCAGCAGGATCTCGGGACAAAGGACCGTGGGCACCTGCGGGTGATTCACGAGCAGGCCGATCGCGCGGGACGAATCGTGCGAAACCTGCTGACGTTCGCGCGCAAGGGACCAGGGGAGCAGGCGGCCGTGGACCTGAACGACGTGATCCAGCGCACGTTGCTCCTTATGAGCTACGACCTCAAGCTCAAGGACGTCACGATCGAGAAGAACCTGGCGCCCCTCCCCCCTGTGCTGGGCGACCGCCACGCGCTACAGCAGGTGGTGATCAACCTGCTCAACAACGCGGCGCAGGCCGTCGCCGAGAACCCGCCGGAGCGGCCGCGCGTGATACTGCTCGCCACCTGGGTGGACGACCGGGTGCGCATGCGGGTCACGGACTCCGGCGCCGGGATCGCGGACGCCGTGCTGCCGCACCTCTTCACGCCGTTCTTCACGACCAAGGAGCCCGGCCAAGGGACGGGCCTCGGGCTCTCGATCACCTACTCCATCGTGGATGCGCATGGCGGGCGGATCACGGTCGAGCGGCCCACGGAGGGCGGCGCCGCGTTCATGGTGGACCTGCCGCCCGCGCCGACCGATGCCGGGCGTGATGCGCGCGAGCCCCAGATCCTCGCGCCGCCCGCTGCGACGCGCGCGATCCTTCTGGTGGACGAGGATCCCGCGGTGCGCCGCATGGTGAAAGCGCTGTTCGGACGCGACGGGCACACGGTGGAGGTGGCGCGCAATCCGCAACACGCGCTCGACCTCGTGCGCACCCGCGCCTATGACCTGATCCTCGTCGACGCCCAGGCGCGGGCGCATGACCATCTGTTCGTGGAGCAGCTGGTACAGTCGCAGCCGGGGCTCAAGGACCGTGTGCTGGTAGCAACGGGAGACCTGCCGCCCGCGGCCGAGGAAGAGCTGGCGCGGCTCAGCCTGCGCTACGTCCGCAAGCCCTTCAACCTGCGCGATCTGCGCGACGAGGCCGCCCGGGTTTGGGCGGGAGACCGCAGCGACGCTAGCGGCGCGCCCGCTTGAGTCGGCGTGCCTTGCGGGACGACGCCGGCCCGCTGCGCGCCGCGGCCACGCTGTCGTAGGCCTCCGCCGGCCATCCGAACGTGGCGAGATTCACGGCTCCGCCGGGGGCGAATTTCACGCCCTCCCGCAACAGGAGCGCGCGCTGCAGCACGCTGTTGTGGTCGGCGCCCGACAGGGAGATGCGGCCCGCCGCGTTGAGCACCCGCCACCAGGGCACGTCGGAGTCATCGGGTAATGCCGAGAGAGCCCAACCGACCGTGCGCGCGGCGCCGGGACGACCGGCGAGGCGCGCCACGAGACCGTAGGTCGCGACCCGACCTTTGGGAATGTGGCGCACGACCTTGTAGATACGGTGATAGAACGGGTTCACATGCTCCCGGCGCGCCTGGAGGTCAGCTCCAACCTACCGCCGCCGCGCCACTCGTCCAGCGCGGTCGCCAGCTAGCATACCCGTAGCACGTCTTCCAGCAAGCCCGCGTCCCCGGACCCGAGGATTGACAAAACGTCTTCCAGTGCTCTGCGCTCGCGAGGCCAGGAGAACTTCGCGGCCGCCTCCCTGGCGTCGAGCCACTCCGCGCGATCGTGCTCCGCCGAATGCCGCACGACCGCACGACCGTCCACCACGCCGGCGAACACGGGAATCAAGACGATTTCGTTCGTCTGGTGTCGGTAGAACGCCTCCACGCGCGACACATTGTAGAATCGGAGGGGCTCGAGGCCCGTCTCTTCGTGCAGCTCGCGCAGCGCCGCCTGCACCGGCGTCTCGCCGGGCTCGATGTGCCCGTGCACCGTCTCCCACGACCCCGGGGAGCGGCCGCCGGTCGCGCGTCGCAGCACCAGCACCTCGACTCCCGACCCGCCGGGTCGAAGCAGGTAGGCGTCGATGAGGTCAACTCGAATGTCGGTCAAGTCGCGCCTCAGCGCCGTCGGCCCAGCACCGCCTCCAACCGTGCCGACAGCGCCCGCGCCCGGAACGGCTTGGTGAGGAAGTCGTCCGCGCCCAGCTCGAACACCCGCACCTCGTTGTCCTCGTCGCTCTTGGCGGTGAGGACGATGACGGGAATATCCGCGGTCGCAGGGCGCGAGCGCAGGTGGGACAGCACGCCGTAGCCATCGAGCCCGGGCATGTTGAGGTCGAGCACGATGATGTCCGGGCCGACCCGGTCGACCTGATCGAGGGCCTGCACGCCGTCACGCGCCTCGGAGACAATGTAGCCGTCCCGCTCGAGCAGATCCTTCACCACCTTGCGCAGGCTGTCCTCGTCATCCACGAGCAGCACCTTGCGCGCCGGCAACCCGTGCGGCCCCGAGACCCGTGGCGGCTCAGGCTCTTCCAGCAGCTCGAAGTGGGCCGTCAGCTCCTCGGGGGCGGCGGTGTGCACGGACTCCAGGAAGCCCACGTTGGCGCCATGCGACGCCGCGGGCCGAGGCTTCCCCCCGCCGGTCGAGCGGCGCGACGACGCGGCGGCGGCGTCGGGCGGATGCTCGTCCTCCTCGGGGATGTCCACGACGCGTGTCAATTCGTCCAGGGTGGATTCGCCGCGCAGCACGTGCTCCAGCCCCGAGTCCCACAGGCCCTTCATCCCGGAGCGGCGCGCGGCCCCCGCGATGTGCTCGGCGGTTTCCCCCGCCGCGATGCGCCGCTCCACCTCCGACGACACTGTCAGGACCTCGATGATCCCGAAACGCCCGCGATAGCCCGTCATCGCGCAGTCGGGACAGCCGGCCGCGCGGTACAGCGGCGTCCCCTTCGGGACCCACCGCCTGAGGCGGTCGGCGGGCGTCTCCATCCACACTTCCTTGCAGGTGGGGCACAGCTTGCGCATCAATCGCTGGGCCACGACGCCGCGCAGCGCCGCGGCGATCTTGTAGGCCTCGACCCCGATGTCCACGAGCCGGGTGACGGCATTCGCCGCATCGTTCGTGTGCAGGGTCGAGAGCACCAGGTGACCGGTGAGCGACGCCTGCACGGCGATCTGCGCCGTTTCGCGATCCCGGATCTCGCCGATCAGCACGACGTTCGGGTCCTGGCGCAGGATGGAGCGCAGCGCCGACGCGAACGTCAGGCCGGCCTTCTCCTGCACCTGCACCTGCACGATCCCCTGCATGCGGTACTCGACCGGGTCCTCGACCGTGACGATGTTCACGCCTTCGCTTTTGATCTGGTTGATGCACGAGTACAGGGTCGTGGTCTTGCCCGAGCCGGTCGGGCCGGTGACGAGCAGGATCCCTTCGTGATTCTCGAGCAGCCGTTTGATGCCCTCCGTCTCGTTGGTGTTCAGGCCGAGTGAGTCGAGCGACTTGACGGTGGCGCGCGAGTCGAGAATCCGGATCACCACCTTCTCGCCCAGCGCCGCGGGGAGCGTCGAGACACGCAGGTCGATCGGCTGTCCGTTGACGGCGACCCGGGCGCGGCCGTCCTGCGGCCGCAGCCGGTCGGCGATGTCGAGCGACGACATGATCTTGATGCGCGAGATCAGCGGCAGGCCGGCCTGGCGCGGGATCTTCATCACCTGCCGCAGCACGCCGTCGATCCGGTAGCGCACCGCCACCCCGCCCTCCTCCGGCTCGATGTGGATGTCGCTCGAGCGCGCCAGGATCCCCTCCGAGATGATCAGGTCCACCAGCCGCACCACCGGGCGCTGGCTCGCCTCGGCCTCGGAGGCCGCGATCGTGATCTCGTCGGGCGCGAGCGTGTCCTGCAGCTGCACCAGCTCGGCCGAGCTCCCCATGCCTTCGAGCAGCTTGTCCACGGCCTTCTCGGGACGGTACATCTCGTCCAGCCGCTCCGCGATTTTGGACGGCGCGAGCAAGAACATCCGGATCTCACGGGCGGTCGCGAACGCGAGCGCCTTCTCCGCGTCGAGGTCGAACGGGTTCGCCGTCGCCACCTCGAGGTAGGAGTCGGTGGCGCGGAGCGGCAGGATGTGGTAGCGGCGTGCCACCTGCTCGGGCACCCGCTCTTTGGCGGCCGGGTCGACCTGCGCCAGGTCCGCGAGCTTCAGGCGGAAGCGGGTAGACAGCGCCGTCAGGATTTGCTCGTCGCTCGCGATCTTCTGCGCGACCAGCGTCTCCCACAACTTCGCCGGTGGCGGCGCTTTCTCGCGCAGCTCGACCAGGAGCTCCGGGGTAACCACCCCCTCGAGGGAGTGCGCCAACCATTCGTCTGGGAAGTGTGTGTCGGCCATTCGGTTAACAACAAGGTAGTGATCCGTCGTGAGGTTGGGGAGGTTACGGGAGGTTCGGGAGGTTAGGGGAGGTTGCTCCGCTCACGATTCAACCTCCCCCAACCTCCACAAACCTCCACAACCTCCCTAACCTCACTTTAGAGGATCCCCCAGAAATCCCGCGTCACGTCGAAGGCCAGCCCCACCCGGTGCGTGGCCGTGCCAAAGCCCGCGTCCCAGCGAAACACCCCCAGCCATTCGAACGCGAGTCCAATGGTGATCCGCGTCCCGGGAGTCGCCATCCACGGCGTGCCTGCTACCGGAGCGGCGGCCCAGCCGAAGGCGACGTACGGCGCGACGGTGAGAGTCCGAGGGGTGCGCGCGTAGGGCCCGACGCCAAGCGACACGAACGGCACCGGCACGCGCCACTCGAGATGAAGCAAGCCCACGCGCCCACCGCCCCAGCGGCGGAATTCGTCGCCGAGCAGCGTCCCACGCCCGCCCAGCACGAACGCGCGGTGCGCGGGGAGGTCCGCGGTGGCGATGCCCCCCTGGGCGCGCGCGAGCAGCCGCGTCGCGCCCAGGGGGAACAACACGTGACCCGCGCCGGAGAGCCGCAGGTAGGTGGCGCCGCCGTCCCGTCGGCCCGCCTCGACGAGCGTCTCGACGTGCAGGTCGCGCCGCACTGCGAAGCCCTCGCTCTTGCGCTCGAGCGCAAGCTGCACGAGGTCGACTCCACCGCCGCCGAGCGGGACGTTGGGACGGAACGTGCCGTTGGCGGGCGCCGCCGCCACCGCGAGCGAGCCGATCGACTCCCGGCCCGCGGTCGCCCGCCATTCGCTCCGCACGCCGATGCCGTGGCGGTAGGTGAGGCGTCCGCCCTGCGCCAGGTAATAGTCTCCGTAGTCGCGGCCGAATTCCTGCGATGAGAACGAGTTGAGGAGCGGCGCGATGACGGCGGCGTCGCCGACGTCGCGCACCTCCCGATACACGCTTATGTCGAGAGCGCTCCGCCCCCGGCGATCCACCGCGCTGAGGGCGCCTTTGGCGCGCTGGTCGGCGAAGCCGTAGCTGACGCGGCCGCGCAGCTCGCGCCGCTCGCCCCCGCCGCGCACCACCACGCCGGCGCCCGCCGCGAGCCCCTCCACCCGATTCGCATGCAGCAGGTCCGACACGCCCCGCACGCCGAGCCGACGCCCCTTGAGACCGGTGAGGACGCGCCGGCCGGCGATCTGCTCCACTTCCGCGCGCACGCGCTCCAGGTCGTTCTGGCGCACCGGCTCGGCGATGTCCTGGAGCGCGGCGCCGAGCGGCTCCTTCCAGGGAAAGGAGTCGCGCTCAGCCTTTGGCAGGAACGTGATCTCGTCGCCTGCGAACCAGCTCTTCGCGAGCCCGAGGTTGAGCACGTAGCCGTCGATCTCCCAGCGGGCGCGGATGATGCCGCGCACCGGGACGTCGAGCCACGTCGCGCGTCGTCGGATCTCGATTTCTTGCCGGTAGGGAAGCCAGTAGCGTCGCTCCCACAACGCGTTGTCGAGCACGACGCTCACGTCCTCGAGCTCGGGGTCGAGGTAGGAGCGCGGAGTGAAGTTGAACGCCATGCGCACCAGATCCGCCGTCTCGGCATCCAGGTACAGTGTCCCGACGATTCGGGGGAGGCCGAAATCCTTGGGACGCACCCGCAGGGTGACCACCCGCACCTCGCGCTCCGGCAGCATGATGGTCGTCGTATCGTCGAGCGCGAAGTCGTAGATATCGGGGCCGGCCGGCGAGAGCGGGTGAGGCACGTCGCGCACCTCATCCCCTTCGCCCAGGCGCATCGCCACGCCGAAATTGTTCTGGATGATGCCGAGATGGTCGCGATGGTAGTTGATGTCGGTGGGAAGCTGGGCCTGGTCGCGCCACCCGATGACGCGCTGCTTGCTGCTCGCCGGGGCCTTCCAGTACACTTCCAGCTCCAGCTGGTCGGCCTTGACGAGGCGCGGGGGATCGGCGAGCCCCTGGCCGAACGCCCCGAGGAAGAAGAGGAAACCGTGAGCCTGGGCCTTGTAGTCGTGGAGGGAGGAGTCGGCCACCGCGCCGCCGCGGCGCAGCACCGCGCGGCGGGCCAGCGCGAGGGCGGCATCCGAGTTCCACGTCTGCGCCGCGGCCGCGGGCCGGACGAGCACGCCGAGGGCGAGGGCGGCGGCGAGCCCCGTACGGCCGTAGGGGGCGAGCGCGACGCGCATCCGGCCAAACTCTGGCAGCCTGCCTGGCCCCGAGCGACGGTCCATGCTCGGTGTACCCCGCCTCGCCCCGAATGAGCGAAACCCGCGCCGATTTCCTGGCGCGCGCCGAGCGGGGCGGGATGGTCCCCGTGCTGCGCGAGGTGGTGCTGGACGGCGACACGCCGCTGGGGGCGTTCGTGAAGGTCGCGCGGCCACCATTCGCGTTCCTCCTGGAATCGGTCGTCGGAGGCGAGCGCTGGGCCCGCTACACGTTCCTCGGAACCGAGCCGCGGGAAGTGTGGCGCTACCGGGGCGCCAACCGCACCGTCGAGCGCTGGACCAAGACGACGGGCTGGCGGGCCGTGGGCGAAACCGAGGACCCGATCGGCCATCTCGCGCAGCGCATGCGGGCCTTGCCCGCCGCGCCGGTGCCGGGCCTGCCGCGGTTCACGGGCGGCGCGGTGGGCTACCTGGGCTACGACCTGGTGCGCACCGTGGAGCGCCTGCCGCGCCCTCCCGCCGACACGCTCGACGTGCCGGACGCCGTCATGATGATCGCCGACACGCT
>WNGO01006881.1_pt1 | contig 10496 bp, 9 predicted proteins | sample 5400511 | NCBI WGS metagenome assembly WNGO01 (sample SAMN13153380, study PRJNA577476) | soil metagenome | isolation source: 20 cm soil or saprolite under Garry oak tree replicate 2 | place: USA:California | collected 2016-06-15
TCGAACGCCGCGGTCAGCGCCTCCCGCTGAACGGCGTGGAGCGTTTCGGATGAGGAGAACACCGCCCGCAGCGGCAACCGCTCTCCCCGGCGCCGCAGGTAGGAGGCGAGGATGTAGAGCGTGGACGGATAGCCCTCGAGAAACGCGAGCCGCCGGCGGCGCATCTCCCGGACGTACGCGCTCAGGTTGGCCTCGCTCAGGTGGAACGACGAGAACCAGAGCTGCCGGTGCAGGTAGTTGGCGCGCCAGAACGGCGGCCGCCGCGTGGCAATCGGCACCACCACGCGCCCGAGCAGCAGCCCGCACCAATCCCCTCGCCCCATTCCCCCCCAGCGTTTCTGTCGCCAGTCAGCGACGTTGTTCGCGATACACATCGCGCGGTCGTACCACAGGCTGAGCGGAGAGCCGGTCGTCCCGCTGGTGTGGCCGTGGACCAATCCGCGCGGCTCGCGGGTCAAAAGCGCCGGCCCGTTTGCGCGCACCTCGGCCTTGGTCAGCACCGGGAGGCGGCGCAAGTCCTCCGGGCCGACGATTTGCTCGGGGCGCACGCCGCACGCGTCGAATCGCTGCCGGTAGAAGGGCAACCGGTCGTACGCGACGCGCACCATGAGCCGCAGCCGCTCGGCCTGCCATTCCCGCAGCCGGCCGGGATCCCACCACTGGCTCCGATCCCATTCCGACTCCAGCGCCTTGAAGACCGAGCCATAGCGCTCGGCATGGATGCGCGCGGCGTAGGCGTTCAGGAAGACGGTCTGAAGCCAGGTCGGGGCGTTCTCGTAGACCCGCTGCGCCAGCCCACTCATAGACAGCCGATCCGCTGGGTGCTGAGCACGACGTTGTCGATGTACCGCTCCTCCGCCATCGCGGCGCCCGCGTTCCAGTAGTTCTCGACGAACAGGGTGTTGATGCCGTAGGCGTTGTAGGATCCGAGCCAATTCAGGCCGGTCCGCTGCGCTTCCAGCACGTCGTCGATCCACAATTCGAACACGCCGTTCACCTGGCCGGGGTCGTTCAAGCGGACATGGGCTTCGACGCAGCGCCACACGCCGGCCTTGGCGGTGGCGAAGATCGCCGTGGCACTACGGGCGGCCCCCAGGAAGCGCAGGTGCGCGACGTCGCCGTATCCCGTCGTCAGCAGATTCCCGAGACTGTCGGTGCCGGACACCGGGTCGAGCAAGAGGTATTCCCGGTTGTTGGGCTGGTCGCCGCTCCACACCGGCGCGATCATCGTCTGGGCCCAGGCCGAGTTCGCCAGGATCTGCACGCGGGACAACTTGTCACCGCCGCCTCCGGTCCAGCCCGCCTGGTTCTTCAGGTAGAGCCGCCAGTACAGCTCGCGGTACTTTGCGGTCCCCGCGTCCACCGGCCGGATCCCGGCCTGCGGCGTGGCGCCAAAGGCCAGGTGAAGCGACCCCGCCGAGACCTGCCCCGTTGCCCAGCGCGCGCGCATCCCCGTGGACCCGTTCAACCCTGTGCCGCGGACGCGAGCGAAGCCTGCGCTGTCGTATTCGAAGTACCGGTCGAGACGGTCCGACTCGAAATCGTCGCACCAGATCCACGCCGCTCGGGGAGATCCGCACTCCCCCACGGGGATCTTCGACCCGGAGGCCTCGTGCCGGCAGGTTCCTAGACTGGCCGCCGCCACCGGCACCCACACCAGCACCGCGCGTCGCACACGCGAGATCCCGAACGCCGTCATGACGCGGCTGCGCCCGGTCCGCCGCAGCGGTACAGGTCGACCCGATACACCCGGTAGTCGAACCGCGGCCGTTCCGTGCGCAAGACCGGACGGCAGTGGACGAACAACCAGCCCTCCAGCCCCGGAGCGTCGGCCACCAGCCCGTTCCGGTGGTAGGGCGCGATCACCCACAAGGTGCCGCTACCCGCGAGCCAGTTACTCAAGGTGTCCACGCTCGCGGGCGACTCGCGGTAGCGCAGATCGGACGCGTAATGCCGCGCCACGATCGCGGGGGAACCGACCAAGATGCCCCCTCCGGCGCGCCGCACGTACGCATAGGCCGGTCGATAATCGAAGCGCGTGCCGTCCGAGAGGTGCGATGCCGTCCCAGGCAGTACGGCCGTCACGAGCACGGCCGTCGCTCCCAGGGCAAATGCGCGCCCTCCGTGAGTGAGCGACTCGCTGAGGCGCTGCACTGCGCCGCCTGTTGTCACGAAGACGAGCGGGAGCATCCCGGTCGCATAATCCGCGTAGACGGCCGTCCGCAGCGATGCGGCAAGGAGCAAGAGCAGCGTGGACGACCCGCCGCCCAAGGCGAGCGCCGCCCAACGCCGGTCGCCGCTCGCCCGCGGGGCGACGAGCAGGAACACAGCCCCCAGCAGGGCCGTGACCACGAGGACCGGATCGAGCCATTGCACGATCGCCGGCACGAGGTTCAGCGTGGTGGTCACGCCACGCGGTTCGACCTTTTCGAGCGCGGCCTGGCCGCCGGTCACCTTCAGCGCGATCCATCCCAGCAGCAGGGCGAGCACGTATGGCCGCCGTCGCTCCGTCGCCGTAGCCTCGAGCAGCAGCAGGGTGGCAAGGCCAGCGAGCAGGTAGATCAGCGTCCAGTAGCGGGCAAACTGGCTCTCGTACAAGAGCCACGGCGCCACCGCGGCCAGCAGGGCGGCCACCCCGCCGGCGAGCGGGCCGAACACCCGGCGTCCCAACTTCCACGTGACCCACAAGCCCAACAGCGCGAAGACGACGGGCGGCAACCGGAGGAAGGCAGGAGTGGGGTCGTGCAGCGGCAGCAGCAGGTGCTGCAGCAGGTAGTAGAGCGGCCGCCCGCGGATGCCCGGTCCGCCGGCAGCAGCCGCCCCGGCGCCCAAGTCCAACGCGTCGCGCAGCGTGTACAGCTCGTCTTCCTCGAGCGGGCGAGCGCCCAATTGGTAGCACCGCAACACGGCGCCGAGTGCGACTATCCCCGCCACCATGACGGTGGTCTCGGTCCGCCCGGTCTTCAACATTTGCGCTCGTGTACGACAAAGGTCGGGGACAAGGCGCCCACGCCGCGCCTGATTGTGAGTTTCAACACCGCGTACGGGAAGTACCCGTACAACGCTGCACCCGGGAACAACGCCCGCATGCGTGAGAGATCGAAGAAATGGAGATGGTCCCGCCGCTGGATGCGGCGCGGCGTCAAGCCGAACAGGGCGATGAATCGGAACAACAGGCAGTAGCTGTTCGGGGTCGTCAGAATGAGCTCGCCACCCGGCCGCAGCACGCGGCGCAGCTCCCGCGCGGCGAAGGCCGGATCGACGAGGTGTTCCAAGACTTCGCTGCACCAGATCAGGTCGAAGGATCCGTCCGCAAAGGGCAACGCCTTGTTCGCATCGACCACTTGACACTTGTCGTAGAGGCGCTCCACGTCGATCGACGTGACGACGTACCCGCGTCGCTCGAGCCAACGACTCTGGTTTCCTTCGCGGCACCCTACGTCGAGCGCCCTCCGCCCCGCCCCGGGCGGAACGAGGTCCAGCGCCACCTGTTTCCCCTTCGTCGTGGCGCGCCGGGCACCCTGTCCCAGATCGAGCGGCAGGTGCTCTTTCACCCACTCCAGCAGAGGCACTTCTTCCCTTAGGCCCCGAGTCCGCGGACTGCGAACAGCAGGCCGCCGATTCCGGCGACGGCCATCACGCAGAGGAAGTACAGCAGCCCGTACGCCACGGCGTGCGCCGCCGGAATCCCCAGCGGCGCCAGGAGCAACAGCCACGCTCCTTCGCGCACGCCCAGGCCCGAGATCGTGACCGGTGCCATCGCGCACAAGCTCACGAACGGCACGGCGAACAGCAGAAAGCCGAGCGACAGCCGCCACGCCAGACCCTGTCCCAGACCCGCCCACACGAGGATGTAGGTCGCCTGGACGGCGAGCCCGAGGCCCATCGCTTTGATCACGGCGGTAGGCGACTTCACGAAAGCCAGCGTGACCTGGCGGGCCTGCGCCACCGCCGATCGGACCGTTGCGGAGCGCTGTAACGCCACGACCACGAGCGCCAGCGCGACGACGGCCGCCGTCGCTCCCAGCGCCAGGACGGGAGTCCCGGGGACCTTCCACTCGACCCGCTTCGCCAGCTGCGAGACCGAGCTCGTATCCACGAGTATCCCGAGCGCGCAATAGAACACCAGGGCGAGCACTCCCACCACGCGGTCCAGCACGACGCTCGCGACCGCCAACCCGGCGTCACCACGCCGCCGTGCCGAGGCCGCGGCCGCCCGGACGGTGTCGCCCCCGACCGATGTCGGCAGGAACAGGCTGAAGAACAACCCGATCAAATACAGTCGGAACAGGTAGCTCCACGCCGGCGCGCTGGAGCCGAGGATCACGCGCCAGCGGAGCGCCGCGAGCCCCTGCGCGACGGCCAGCAGGCCGATCGCCGCAAGCACGCCCAGGGCGAGTCGAGGGCCCATCTGGATGCTCAGCTCATGCAGGTCGGCACGCCGCACCACCCAGGCGAGCAGCGCTGCTCCAATCACGACCCGGAGCCAGACGCCCGCGCGCCTCACGGCTCGGCCGGCGGAACCGGGGCGACCGGCGTGAGCCGGTAGCTCCGCCGGTGCAGGGCATTGAAGTGAACGATGATCTCCCCGACGAGGCCGAGTGCGGTGGCCTGTACTCCCAACACCACGAGCAGCACGGCAAGCAGCAGGAGCGGCCGGTCGGCGATCCCCTTGCCCTGCAAGCGTTGTATCAGGAGCAGCAGCAACAGCGCGGCCCCGGTCAGCGATACCGCGCTACCCACCAGTCCAAAGAAGCGCAGCGGCTTCTCCGTAAAGCGCACCAGAAAGTAGAGACCCAGGACGTCGATGAGACGACGCAGATACGTGCCCGGTCCATAGACCCGCGTTCCTCTATCCGAGGGGTGTTGCTGGGCAGGCGTTTCCTCGACGCGGTATCCCTGACGCGTGGCCAGGACGGGCAGGAACCGCAGGAAGTCGCCGTGCAGGGGAAGCTGCTCCAGCACTTCGCGCCGCACCGCGTGCACTCCACAGCCCAGGTCGTGGAACCGCGCTCCGGTCGCCAGGCGGAGCAGTCCATGAAACGCCCTGGCCTGAAGCCGATTGAACCACGGATCGCGTCGCGGGGATCGCGTGGCGACGACGAGATCCGCTCCGGCGGCGATCCGGTCGATCAGCGCCGGCAAACATGCCGCCTCGACCCGCCGGTACGCCGGCAGCGTCACCACGATCCCGCCGCGGCAGTGAGCGATGGCCGCGCGCAACAGCGACGCCTCTCCTAACGCCTGACCCGCGACGAGGGCCCGCACCGGAGCGCCTTGGGCGGCGAGCTCCGTCAAGGCCGTGGCGTGCGACTGGTACCAGGGCTCCAGCGCGAACACCAGTTCGAAGGCGTGACCCGCCGCGGCCAGCGGCCCGGAGAACTCGCGATACAAACCGACCAGATCATGCGCTCGTTCGCTCACCGGCACGATGATCGAGACCGCCACGGCATTGTCCTGAGCCCGTGTGTCCCGAGCCCCCGACCGCGGGGTGACCACCGCTCGCGCCGCCGCCGTCATCGGCGCTCCTCACGCATCAGGGGAGGCTGCTCGGGCTCGAGGGCCCCCTGTGCGGCGACAACGCTTTCGGAAATCAGGCCCAGAATCAGCAGATAGCATCCCAGGCCGAACCACAGCAGAGCGGCTCCCGGGAATACCAGGGCGTGCGCCTTTACGGGCCGGAACCACAACATCGCGACCACGGTGGCGAGCGTGAACGCCACTCCCAGCGCCGTCGCCCCGGCCGCGGCGAGGCCGAACATCCAGAGCGGGCGATCGCGAAACGATCGGATCATCTTCACCGTGAGCAAGTCGGCCGCCACCTTCAGAATGCGCGACAAGCCGTACTTGCTGGACCCATGGAGCCGCGCATGGTGCTGCACCGGCAGCTCGGTGATGCGCGCCGCCGCGACGGCCGCAGCCATGGCGGGAATGAACCGGTGCATATCCGAATACAGCCGCATGCGCTCCAGCAGCTCCCGCCGATATGCCTTGAGCGAGCATCCGTTGTCGCGAATCGCCACGCCGGTCACCCAGCGGATCAGCCGGTTCGCTACCCAGGAGGGGACCTTGCGCGTGACCAGCTTGTCGCGCCGCCGCACGCGATACCCGGCGACCAAGTCGTAACCCTCGGCCAGCTTGGCGACCAACCGCGGGATGTCGCGCGGATCGTTCTGCAGGTCGCCGTCCATGCTCACCACGATCTCCCCGCCCGCGTGGTCGAAGCCCGCCTGCATTGCGGTCGACTGCCCGTAATTGCGGGCGAGCGGGATCAGGCGAACCCGGGCATCGACAGCCGCCAGCGCGCCGATCACCTCTCTCGTCCGATCCGAGCTGCCATCGTCGACCAGGATCAACTCCCACGTTCCCGCTGCCGCGAGAGCATCGCGCACGGCCTGCACGAGGACGGGAGCATTCGCTTCCTCGTTGAAGACCGGCACGACAACGGAGATGAACGGCGTGGATTCCATGCGAGCCGCGAGGGGCAACGAGCATGCCACGTGCCAGCGCCTCGCTCGCCCCTCTCGGGAAGGGTGGGGACAAAGCCGGATGTGGCGTATCCGCCACACCCGGCGACGGCCTTACGTTTTTTTGCAGCCAGCCTACCAGCCCGGTGTTCGCTCCCAGATGCGAATCCGGCCCCACCACACTGACATCGGCTCTTCCGGCCCCTGGTTCAGGTTGCGCCCCAACGCCACGCCGTAGATGTCTGTGTCATTGATCACCACGGTGGCAAACGATTTGATGAGTCGGCCGTCCAAATAAAACCGCGCCGCCCCGTCCGGCACGCCGCGGTCCGAAGACACCTTGAAATACACGCGGTACTGGTGCCACAGACCGTCCCAGACCGCGGCCGCGCCCGGCACGACCTTCGGGGGCGTCCCCCCGTCGCCCTGCTCGTCAAAGGGAATGCCGAAGGTCCAGGCACTGCCACCGGTGCCGATGTTCAGGTTGAAGCGCGACCCGCCGTGGGTCCGCGCGAAGATGAACTTGTATTCCGCACCGGACCTGCAGCCCCAGGCGCTCGGGGCCAGCGTATGGAAGTTCGCCGAGAACCGCGCGTACACTTCGACCCACACCTCCCGCACGGCGCGCGGCAAATCGATGTTGCGGCCGATCGTGTAGTCGTGACATCGGTTGACGAGATCGTTGCTGCGATCCGGGAATGCGAACCGCATGCTGCGGCGCGACGGCCCGAACCCGCTCGTGGTGTCGAGCGCGATGCCAGCCGTCCTCTCGTCCTCCGCAACGGAGTAGAACCCGCGTCGTTTCGTCAGCAAGTCCGACGTGCTGGCGTACGACGAGAAATCTTCCTCCACCCACGGGGCCGGTGGCGCCAAGCCGGGAGGCGCCGGCGGGACAGTGGCGGCCAAAAGGAGTGTGGCCGTGGCGGTAGCCTTCGCGGCGACGTTCATGGTCGGCGATCCCGCGGATATACCCCGCAACCTGTCGCAGCGTCTGCGGCGCGACCGCAACGGGAACGGGCCGCCAGCGTCGGTCTCAAATCGATGCGCTGACGGCCCTGGTCATCGCGAGCAGTGCCCGCCGATTACCACCCTGGATTCTGATTCCAGGCTTGAATCCGGCCCCACCACACCGAGGTCGGCTGCGCCGGCCCCTGGTTCATGTTCCGCCCCAACGCGAGCCCGTAAATCCCGCTGTCGGGGATGTTCACGTTCGCAAACGACTTCACCAGCGCCCCATCCAGGTAAAACCGCGCCGCCCCGTCACTCGCCCCGGACGACGACGACACCTTGAAGTACAGCCGGTACTGGTGCCATTGCCCATCCCACACCCCATCCGCCCCCGCCACCACGTCCCGCGGCGTCCCCCCGGCCCCCTGCTCGTCAAACGGAATCCCGAACGTCCAGGCGTTCCCGTACGTGCCCGAGTTCAAGTTGAAGCGCGACCCGCCCCACACCCGCGCGAAGATGAACTTGTACTCCGCGTTCGAGGTGCACCCCCAACTGCTCGGCGCCAACGTCCGGAAGTTGGCCGCAAACTTCACGTACACCTCGACCCACACTTCCTGCACCGTGCTCGGCAGATTGATGTTGCGCCCCACCGCGTAGTCGCCGCAGCGCGCGCCGTCCCCGCTGCGGTCCGGCAGGTCGTAGCGCATGCTCTGGTGCGACGTCCCGTAGCCGGTCGTCAGGTCGAGTGCCATCTGGCCCGTTTCCACGTCCTCGCCCACCGTATACAGGCCCAGCGGATCGGCCAACAGCTGCGCCGTGCTCCCGTACCGCGAAAAATCCTCCACCAGCCATCCCTGCCCCGCGCTCCCCGGGCTGCCCGGACTTACCCCGCCCCCACTGCCCCCGCCGCCACCACCATTTGACCTCGTGGTGCCGGTCGCGACGTTCGACAGGTCTCCGAACACCGCATCAGCGCGCAGGGTGCCTCGGAAGGTCACGAGCTGGAAGCCGTAAGTCGTCCCAGGCGACAGGCCAAGGACCGTGCACGTCCGCGTGGCACCGACTGCCGTCCCGGCCATCGGCGACGTGCAACTCCCTTGCTGCACACCGAGCGCCGATCCCCACGCGATCGACCCGACTGCGTAGCGCGCGTCATAGCTCGCCGGCGCTCCTGCACCACCAGCGACTTCGGTAAACGACAGTGTCGCAGAGGTGTCCGTCGTTTCGAACACGGCGAGATCGCTCACGACTACCGGCTGGGTGACAGCGAAAATCGTCGCGCCGTTCGCGACGTTCGAGAGGTCCCCGAACACCGCGTCCACGCGCAAGGTGCCCCGGAAGGCCACGAGCTGAAAGCCGTAGGTCGTCCCAGGCGACAGGCCAAGGACCGTGCACGTCCGCGTGGCACCGACTGCCGTCCCGACCGTCGGCGACGCGCAACTCCCGCGCTGCACACCGAGCGCCGATCCCCACTCGATCGACCCGACCGCATAGCGCACGTCATAGCTCGCCGGCGCTCCTGCACCACCAGCGACTTCAGTGAACGACAGTGTCGCAGAGCTGTCCCCGGTGCGAACGACGCCAAGATCACCCACGACACCCGGCGGCGTGACGGGTGGGGGCGGAGGTGGCGGTGGCGGCGGGGGCGGCGGGGGCGCCCCGCCGACGCACCCGATCGGCTGGGTGCTCACCACCAGGTTGTCCATGTCGCGCGCCTCGGGCTGCGCCGCCCCGGCGTTCCAGTAATTCTCAAAGAACACCGTGTTGAGCCCGTAGTCGCTGTACGCCCCCACCCAGTTCAGCCCGCTGCGCTGCGCCTCCAGCGTGCCGTCGATCCACAACTCGAACACCCCGTTCGTTTGCCCGGCGTCGTTCAGGCGCACGTGCGCTTCGATGCAGCGCCACCCGCCCGTGTTCCCCGTCGCAAACAGCGCCGTGCGACTCTGTGCCGCGCCCAAAAACCGCAGATGGGCTACGTCCCCATACGACGCCGCCAGCAGATTCCCGGCGTCGTCGGTCCCTGTCACCGGATCCAGCAACAGATAATCCCCGTTCGTCAGCTGATCCCCACTCCACACCGGCGCGATCATCGCCTGCGCCCAGTTCCCGCTCGCGAGGATCTGCACCCGCGACAGCTTGTCGCCCCCACCACCGGTCCAGCCGGCTTGGTTGCGCTCGTACATCCGCCAGTACAGCTCGTGATAGGTCGCCGTCCCCCCATCCACCGGGCGGATCGACGCGCTCGGCGTCTTGCCCAGCGCCAGGTGCAGCGCGCCGCCATTCACTTGCCCCGTCGCCCATTGCACCCGCATCCCCGTCGAGCTCCCATACCCCACCCCCGCCGTGCGCATCATCGCACCACACCCACCCCGCCCCCGGCGCCGCACACTCGGCCGCCGCAGGTTGACCGCCCGTCCCGCCCGTCTGGCCGCTTGCCACGTTCGACAACGACCCGAACACGGCGTCGACTCTCAGTGTCCCGACGAAGGGGACGACCTGAAAGTCATAGGCCGTGCCGGGCTCGAGCTCCAACACGGTGCACGTCCGCTTCGCCCCGATGACGCTCCCCACAATCGGCCCAGCGCAGCTCCCTCGCGTGACGCCTGCCGCACTGCCCCAGGAGATCGGCGCGACTGCGGCGCGCATGTCATAGCTCGCGGATCCGCCCATGCCATCATCCACCTCGGTGAACGACAGCGTGACCGACGTGTCGGAAACGGCGGTCACGGCGAGGTCGCTCACGTCGGCGGGAAGGCCGGTGCTGGTGGAGTAACTTGGGTTGGGGGGAGTGTTCAGCGAGGGGTCGCGCGGATCACAGGCGTAGAGCGCTGCGGCCGCGAAGGAGGCTAGGGTGCACAATCGGATTTTCGCTAGGCGCTTGGACAGTTTGGATAGAAATGGCATAGTGCTGCGCTCCTGCCACAGTTAGGGTTAAAAAAAGGGGCCGGCGCCCAGGTGCGGCGCCGGCCCACGCGGTGCTACCACCCCGGATTCTGATTCCAGGCTTGAATCCGGCCCCACCACACCGAGGTCGGCTGCGCCGGCCCCTGGTTCATGTTCCGCCCCAACGCGAGCCCGTAG
>WNGO01009148.1_pt1 | contig 10495 bp, 9 predicted proteins | sample 5400511 | NCBI WGS metagenome assembly WNGO01 (sample SAMN13153380, study PRJNA577476) | soil metagenome | isolation source: 20 cm soil or saprolite under Garry oak tree replicate 2 | place: USA:California | collected 2016-06-15
CCAAATCGACACAATACACGCAATACAAACGTTCTTTAGCCTGTCCCTGCCAAATCGGTATATCGGCCATATCGTTGCAAATCCAGGTGTGAAGCCATGGGCGCCAGAGTGAACCTCTTCGCGGATAAGTAGAGGGGTCGTATGAGGTTCTCACGTGCTGGCGGTCGGAGCCGCGAGACGCTACTCGTTTAAAGACAACGGTAGCACGCCGGGCGAAGCTATGAAACAAGGAGCAGATAATGAAAACGTTGCCATCCCTGCTGAAGTTGACGACATCTCAACAATGCCGCTAGGGGCTGCCACCACGCCTAACCCTGAAGGCCTGACCCCGAGAAGTCGGATCATTGCCCTTTGATTCTAGCCAGCGGTGCTAGACGCTGCATTACCATCAGATGTATCGTGGACCTATGTTCCTTGGTTGACCAAGCATAGAACTGTCACCGTAGCACTGCATGCATATCGACTCTGGGATACCGATATAATGCACTCCGTCATACCACCCTCAGATCGGATTTACACAGTCAACATAGGTGAGGGGATGATATTGCGTATATACCGTCCATCTTATAAACCCGATAAGCTTGCGATCCATGGAGGCAAGTCACAAATAAATCAAGCGTACTAGATCCAATTCCCGTCTTGAAAATCTGCCAGGAATCAACGATTAAACGACGGAAGTGCACAAGCAAAAATTGGATTCATCGTCTGTTGAGCTAGGATCGGGCAGGATCGATAGGATGTTGTGCCCTGGATTGATCCCGTTCTACAAATTGACGTGCATGGAAAAGCTAAATCTTCGGAACGATGCAAATATATACAGCGGCTCGTGTTCAGCCAGCAGGGCATGGGAGGCGGCGTCCACCGTGTCGAACTTGCTATCCGTACAGTCCGCTTCGTTGATATCCTGAGCCATGTGATCTTGAACTACCGCAAAAGCGAGCCAGGAGATGCATGGTTTCATAAGAGGAAATGCCAACGAGAGCGTTCTTTTGAGTTTGATGCAGTTCGGCAAGCCCTAATTTCTGTTTTACACCGAGTTTAGAGCGGTGAGGTTACATATTTCGTTAAATGGCATGTGCTAATTATGAACACCTAAAAGCTGGATGCTGAATTCGTGTATATTATGTTGATGCAATGATGGGCTTCGTCAGGCTGAGAAGAAAAGAGAAGGATGGCACTTCGCTATCGTAGGCCCAAGGCAGAACTGCTCGTATTCATGAGATTGCATTGAATGTTAAGTATTGTCTACAAAGTGCATACTATACAAAATAGTCAAAGTTCGGACAACGTGGTTTCTCTAGGCATCGCGGACCAAGTTACCCTGGCGGTAATCTGAGCCCCAAATCGTAGCAGAAATCTCTCGAGCCAATCTCTCGCTATTCTGCCAATCGTAATCAAAGAAAAGCAGATAGAAAGAACTCAATGAGATTCTAAAAATGTAGTACAGGATGTCATTAGCATTCGTAAGGCTTGTTCCGGGTTGATGAAGTAAGATGGACATTGGATAACCGTAAAATGGGCCGTTGTGGTAAAAATGGTGACAGATCCACATAGGGAAATAGCGCTTAGGATGGCTCAGCGAAACCAGGATATTCTTGCCGCAGATCTGGGCGTGAGGCGCTGCTTTGGTACGTGGACCCCATTTTCGGGTAAGTGGCGGGGTTATCAGGGTCCTATAGCAAACGAGTCAGCATCCCAAGTTGGACCCCAGCAGTCAAAAAAGCTCACGTAAAGTACCATTGGCTGATCCGGCGAATACAATGTCGTAGACGTCGGTGGAGGGGGAGATGTCGTGTGTGAAGTCAACGGAGGAGGCGACGTCCCGTATAGTGGTCCTTCGCTCGTCTCTGACATCCTTTCATTCCTGCGTTTGGCGACCTTGCGCCTCCTATCGAGCCAGTACAGAATCCCCCCGGCGATGATCAACGCTCCGGCGATGCTCCCGACGACAGCGCCTGCTATAGCTCCGGGGCTAGTTTTAGAATGAGAAGAGGATTTTGATGTGGATGTGGATCCTGTGGTCCCGGCCCCAGCAGTGGCAGACCCAGGAGAGACCGATTCGGGTCCACCTGTATATGTTGAAATTTTGTTAATCATATAAATGTCTAGACTCCGACAAGCCATACGCACCAGCACTAGATGCTGCGTCAAGGTTAAAGGAATTGTTGGAGGCCTACATTCATCATTTGAATGATTTTGGAAGGAGACAAGATTGTCATTGACACATACCGACACATTTAGGTAAGCCCAGTGTGGCACACTGGTGAAGGACGGTATATTGGCTTGGTACCTATATAATTTATTACATAGATGTCATACAACGATGATAGAACTCACACTGTCAAGTAAACTTGGCTTGTGCAGTTTTGAATGTATTGTGACCAACTGAAAAACACGATAATCGATTACCGCAGGTAATAAGTCGAAAGAAATCGAACACACGGTATCCAGGTCCCATCCTGGCAGGCAGCACATGCTGAGATTAATGAGTAAAAGACCGAAGTGCAATGACAATCATTGTTTTGGTCTTCAGTGGGACCACCGTAAGACCCGCCGGGATTGAGAGGATAAAGCGTGAAGCCTAAGCGGGTCACCGTTTGTTCTTGAACCCGCAAACCAATATGGCTATCACGCACCATTTCGATCACACACGGTCGCTAAATCCTCGACAACAAGACAAGGACTCTGGGACTTCGAGTTATATACCTTAAGTTTATCGATAGTAAGTTAGGTACGATTGACACAACAAGTGCGCTCACCCAATTGTAAGTAGGTAAATCCGTACAATTTGCATTGGCGCTTTGAGCAACGGCGGCTGGAACTGCCGCTAGAGCAAGAAAGAAGACGTAAAATATCATGGCCGTATGGAGCGGAGATAGAGAAGGGGAAGGGTGGACCCGACCGCCGGGGGGCACTGTGGTCGTGGAGGGAGGTCTACACGAGCCGAAGATTCGCCCGCATTTTGATGGAACACCTTTTGTTGTTATTGGCGCCCATAATTGTAAGACCGTATTATAGCCACGCTTAGGCACATGTGTCATGACAGCCTAGGGTATCCTAGTAGTCTATGTTTGTGAGCATTCTGATCATCGATGGTGATGATCCCAATGCGATGCTTTGATAGACAATGCAACTGACAGAACTCAGAAGTGTACCGTGTAACATGTAACAATTAACGTCAAATGAACGTTTGAACAACATGAAATCCCGAAAGCAGTAACTTGCATTCAAGACGTTGAGCAAACAAGAACAATACATGCATTTGCTGCATTGATCCGACCCTGGCTGTAGGAAGCCGGTCTTGGAATGGCAGAACTTGGTCAGGCTAGCTGAGTGATACATGGCATTGGCAGTGAATAATCAGCTTTGAAAAGACATCGACTAGAATACAGCAGCCATAGTATGTTGAGGATAGAACTATCCCGTGCCGAGTTACCGCTTTGTGTAAAGATAGTAGGGAAAAAATATACAAATATAGCTAGACCAATAGTGCAAGTATAGCCCTGTATAGCCTTGTTTCTCCGCTCCTTCCCTGAAACTTGCACCCTCGGATCAATAATATATCAATACCAGCGCGCCGTACAGCGCTGTGCTAAGTAAGTAAATTCGAATTCACCAATGCCGAATTTTAGCCGTGTGGCAAATATCGCTACGTGCGACTCCTAGCATATTACGATATATCACATGCAGGAACTGAAATGCTCTGGACAATAAGCAGACTTCTCTCGAGGTGCTTTTAGCATCAATGTTCAACATTCGTATCAAACCTCGTCGACGAGCTAGGTACATATACTTGGATAGTAATAGACATGAATTCAAAGTAATCTTAAGCTATCGTAGTCCGTTGTAACATAAATGTTATCGATTCAGGTAATGAAATTAATGAATCGAGCTTATGCTGGCTCAGCATAACCAGCATAGCCTTGAGGCTGGTCCGGGGGTGAACCTATCTGTCCAAAGATGGCGTCCGGATGAGTCGTGGGGTCGTCAGGATTCTATAGCGATCTGTGTCAGCATCCCACGTAGAACGATGCTGGTCAAGGTGCTCACATAATATTTTAGAGGTTGATGTTCTGATAAGGGTGGAGGAGACGTCCCGGGCGAACTCAACGGAGGGGATGACACTGTGGGTACAGTCATTGGGGATGCCCTTGTTAGTTGGCTCATCTGTTCCGTGTTTCCAGCATCGGCATTGACATTGACACCAGTGCCGCGCTTTTTGCGCCACCTGTAGAGCGCGTACACAAGTGCCGCAATAAGCAGTGCTCCAAGGACGGATCCGACGACTGCGCCTGCGATGCCTCCGGTGCTGAGTTTGGACGAGTGTGAAGAATTAGATCCTGCGGTTGTACTCGCGGCGGCTGTCGATTTAGGTCCAGGTAGAAAAGTGGGAATGTTGTTAATCTTATTGTTTGTACTTTGATTCTAGCCATACGTACCAGCACGGGATGCCGCGGTGGGATCGAAAGTATTATTGGTAGCCTACGTTCATCGCTTGAACGATCGTTGGAAGCGAGCCAGATACATCCACACTCACAGTTACATCAAGAAAAGCCCAGCTTGGCACAGCGGTGTCTGACGGTATTGTATCCGGATACCTAAAGAATTCGCTAAACGGGGCGATTATGCGGGGATAATAGAGCTCACACTGTCAAATAAATCTTGCTTGAGCAATTTTGGTGGTAATCGGGCCACCTGAAAACACGATAAGCAATTCGTTCAGTTAAGTTAGAGAAATCGAGTATACGTTATCCAGGTCCCAAACTGACAGGCAGCACATGCTGAGATTAACGAGTAAAAGATCGAAGTACAATAGCACTCTTTATTGCTTTGGTCCACCGTTGGGCCACTGTATAAGCCGTTGGGACTACTAATAGGTGGAAGCGTGAAGCCTGGACGTTTCACCATCTGGTTAACTTGTCGACCGATATAGCTATCAGAAAGGTGCCACACCGTTTGTGTCGCATTTATTAGCCAGGTCTTCAACGATGGCACAAGGACTCTGCCCCTTCGCGTTGTACACCTACGAGGGATTGTCGGTGAGCTACGTGCGATTGACACACACAACAAGACTGCTCACCCAACCGTACGTGGGTAAATCCGTACAATTTGCATTTTCGCTTTGAGCAAGGACAGCTGGCAGTGTCGCGAGAACAAGCCAGGAGACGTAACGCATCTTGGCTTTACGGAGGAGGAGCGCAGCCTAAGCGCTTGACCTGCGGAGGATGGAGTTAAGCAAGGTCTCTAGTGACTAGTGATGAGCCGACGCTTCATTCATCGTTTTGACACGGTAATACCCTTTTCGGCTTAGTCTTGTGCGCCCATGACAGTGCTATATTATTATTAGCCACGGCTGCTGTTGCGGCAGCCGTTGGAAGAGCACACCGAAGTGGCGTGTCCTATTTGTGAGCTGATCATCGATCATCGATCGTGATCAACATCCCACGGTACCGTACGCCGAATGCCGACTGCTCCAGGAGTCAGTTTCAAGGAAGTACAACAGTGGGCGCTTCAGCGCTGAACTTGAAACCGAACAACGGAAAAACGGGTCGCGCTAGAAAATGAGTATTGAGCCTGACAAGAGTATCGCCTCGGCCATAGCTGCCGACTATGTCCTGAGATAGTGGCGACGATCCGGCTCCGGACGTTTTGAAAGCAAATGCGAAGGCCATATTTGGACTCGGAAAGCTTGATCGGCGGCCGATGGCTGAGCGCTAGACGATAGCACTTCGTTCCGCCGCTGGAATATTTGGAAATCGAGCGTCGCGTCCATGCCTTTCTTGGTTGGTAAACCTGATATTTTTTGTCTTTTTCATTTTGCTTAATATACAGTAATAGGACAGTGTTCTCCCTCTTGTCCCTTTGCCCTAAGCCCACCCGGGCCTGACGATCTTAGTCCCGTCGATGCTTGCTTCACCGTGTTAGCGCTCGGCGCCTGAGTTTTATCGTGTATCCCAAATTCGTCCACGCCGATTGGAACTTTGGCGCGCAGTCTTCCTTAACCACATACTCGCAGATGAATCACTCTAAAATGACTCACGGAAATCCTCAGAAGCTGGCGCGCCGTATAAGTTCACCGTGGGTGACCGAACCCAAATTTTCTCCACCCTGTGGATCCACGCGTGAACTCGTTTGCAAAATCGAGAGTTCCTCCGGTGGTAAAGCAGTGGGGTCGTCAGGATTCTGCAGCGATCTATTTAAGTATCCAAAGTTCAATTGGAGCCTGTAAAGAAAACGCTCACGTAAAGTGTTAGAAGAGACTCGGGATCACTCGAGTACACTGTCACAGGAGACGTCGACGGCAGGGGTGGAAGCGGCGACATCGTGGGTCGTACTCTCCGTCCACCTGTCTCTTGTTGATCATTAGCACCGACCTGGGATTGTTGAAGCCTGATCAAAATCCAACGCAGCAATGTAATGGACAATGCTAGTACGCCAGCGACACTGCCGACACTGCCTATGATAGCTCCAGCGATAACGAGTGTTTCAGGAACGTGCGTCGGCGTAGGTGCAAGTACAAGAGGGGTCATTTTTCATCATACTGTCTTCGCCTTGATTCTGGTCATACGTACTAGCAATAAACGCTGCGTTGACGTTAAATGTGTCGTTGGTTGCCTGCGTCCATCGCTTGAATGCTCGTTGGAAACGGGATGACCAATGACACTTACCGTCACATTAAGGTAAGCCCAGTGTGGCACAGAAGCGTCTGACAGTATTTCGCCCGGATACCTATAAAATTAGATTAGATGGGGCTGTCGTATACCATCGATTGGACCTACACTGACTCATGGACAAAAGATGTGCAGTTTTTCGCGTATTCTGTCAACCTGACAAACAGAGCAAGCTCACGATTTTCAGAGGCAAACCACAAGAAACAATCAAACGTACGTTATCCAGGACCTATCCTGACAGGCAGCACAGCCAGACATTAACGAGTAAAGGACTGTATTGCAATGACAAGGGTTGTTTTCGTCCATCGTTGGACCAGGATAGATCGCTCCGGAATCAAGAGGGAGAACCACGAATCCTGGATGAATTCCCGTTCAACCCATAAAATAATCTGGCTTATAAGACCAGCACCCTACCCTGCGGATCGCATTGATCAGCTAAAATCTCGGCGACGCGACAAGGACTCTGGCCATTCGAGTTGAAGGCCTACAAGCGGTTTCGAGCCGTGCTATGAACGATAAACACAAAAAGGCCTCACCCACTTGAAAAGGCTGTCTGTGCAGTTTGCATAGGTGGAAGTCTGGGCAACGACATCTGGAAATGCTGCAAGAACAAGCCAGGAAACGTAAAGTATCATGACTTTACGGAGCGGTGGGAGAGAGGGGACGGTGCAAACCCAGGCTGCAGCCAGATGTTATGGCCGCAGACCCAAGACGTGAGTCAAAAGTTCGTCCACCTTCGAAGGAACAGCAAACGTCTTTTTGAGGCTCTGGCATTGACGCACGTTCGTAGGACCGCAGATGACGACAATGTTAACCACACTGTATATATGTCAATCCTGCACAGCAGTTTCTAAGTCTATGTACTTGGGCATTGAATATTGATCATCAGTGCGGCGGTGGTGCCTGGTGACTGGTTTGCGCCAAGACTATAAAAGTGTTAGAAACGTGATAATGAACCTTGTTAGAATTCGGCGCTGTAGCGTGAGCTGGTACGTTGGTGTTGACCCTACTAGGGATATGTCTCGCCCAATGATTGCTTTCGAACAGAATGTTGCATTGTAGGAAGTACGTTCACGGTCACGCCGCGACAGGCAGGATTGATCCGGCCTCTAACGCCACGGTTCCTAATAAGTACTGTAACCTGTTACATTGCAAGCACTTTTTCCATCTATTTAATAACCCCACGCATTCACCGACACGTTCTTCGTGTACTCGTGGATGCAAGACCATTGTATGCAATCGGCTTTACATCGGCAGTTCGCCGACGGGGGGATAAATGTGTTGTCTTGTTCTGCCTTGTTCGGTGAAAGCAATGCAAGGAGCAAAGGCTCAATCGGATTTGCAAGACGAGTGATCCGAGGGGGCTCAGGATCGGCATTCTTGGATGCTTGCTGGGCGTCAGCCGCGGGCACTTGGGTGCCACCAACCGGATCGTCGTCCTGCCAGAGTAAATCATCAGAACGGTCTCAGTTGCATCGGGAAGAAAAGGACCAAGTCTTCAAGTAAAGGAATGCCAGGCGAATGAGCTTTCTTGTCTGTAGGATTGAGCATATGAGCGCAGATGAGAGCGATAATCAGTACCTTTCATGATAAAGCCGGTAGCAGGAAAGTGACATCATCGAAGGCTCAAGCTCAAGGACCGCATCATCCATTACGCAACTAGCATCGGATATATTACGTAGACTATTCTTCTCCTTCCTCCTCCTCCTCGTCATCGGACACCTCCTCTCCTACTTGCCGTAATCTCGCCTTGTAAGATTTCCGTTTTCCTGACATTTCATCCAGAAGCACCAACAGGTCTTCCTGCTCCTTTTCCACCTCCTTGCGTCTCTCCTCTGCTGCCCCTAACCGTGATGACAGCGTCACAACCTGGTTTTGCAGGGTAACGAGCTATGGCTCGTGAGCTCAAGAAATATACATCAAATGTTGCTATTACCTCGTCTCCGTTTGATGCTCTAGGCTGTTTTAGCTGTTGTTGTAGGCTAGCAATTTCTTGCGCTTGCTTTTGGATGACTTCGCGTAATGACGCAATCAGTATGGTTGATTCATTGTTTTGGCCTGTTCGGGTAACGGTCAGCTTTCAACTTTCAACATTGTTGAACTCGGTAGGATAAATACCACTCGTCGGGTCTAGCTGTTCGGGTTCTGTAGAAAACCCTCTTTGGATCGTATCTATGCATTCAAGCTGAGTTGAGGAATCGATCACGGCATCGACGCGACGCACAATAATTCGACTTCCAGAAGTCCACAAAGCTCCAATCAAACCATATTTCTGCTATTTCAGCAACTTCGGTCCGGTCTGCGGACTGCGTGGCGCTACTATGTCCAAACGCCGGGGAATCCGGGCCAACGGACTTGAATACGTCATCCTCCCGTATGCGGATCATTCTGCCAACGAGCGTATCCACACCTAACCGGTTCAGAATGGGAGCGATTGTTGTTCTGTGGAAACGGGTTAAAACGCAGGCAATACGTCAAAGTGCAACAGACCTTGTTATTTCACCAGGCTGCCGATTAAATTCATAGCATATACCAAGAAGAAACACGCATAGAGCGGGCACAACTATGTCCTCCTCAGACACATGATTGATTTGTTCAACTAGCTGGCGTAAACTCAGAATTTGGAAGAAATTCGAGCAGTTGTGCTTACCACGCTCATCCCGCCAGCGTCCAGGAAATCGCGAACAGAACCCGGGTCTTCCCATAGCCATTGAGACAGAAGGCACATGTAGGCAATAATTAATTTATCCCAATCCCTAGATTCCCTTTCTGAGAGGTTCTCCCTTGACCGTGACAGTAGAGCGAGAGAAAGATTTTCGCTTAGGATCTGTAATAATGTTTGTGGAGGTTCGTCATCATCGACGGGTTCAGGGGCTGCCGGGGCTGCGGGAGCACCGTCAGCGGGTACAAAGAAATCGTTGGCTGCTTGAACGGGTAGGGATGATAATGGTCCTGGTTTGATTGTACGAGCTAGTAGCTTGGCTTGTGGTGAAGATCGGATAAGGTGGCTAAACAAAATTGATGCCATGTGTGTTGTAAGGACGACTGCCGGTTCCAGTGCAGATGTCGTTGAAGGGGTGATAGCAAGGGCATGAACTAGAGGAGTGGTAGGTGGTGGCTCGGAGCTTCCTGCCAAACAGACTAAGGCCCAGTATTAAAATATAGTGCATGGAGCACGCACCTTCTTTTGGGAGCATGCCTTGAAAAATGGCAAGCTTAATCTCCTCTTTGCGCACAAAACTCTATAAAAAAATTATTCAATTGCTGTTGGGTGCTTTGTCAAGCATCTCACCTCAAACACAGTCACGGCCGCTGTTCGGAGCTCTAGGGTGTCTTTTGTTTGCTTGGCGCCATCCAAGCCGTTGTATTCCCCGTGAAGTGCCAACTCCACAATGACATCCAAGCCAGACGCAGGTTCTAAGCGGTCCCACTCTTCACCATTGGTTTCGGGGACCGGTAAATATGGAGTAACGGTGATTTCTGATAAGGGAAAGTTGGCATTTGGAGGAAGTAGTCGAAGAGCCTGACACAGTCAATGATCATTACACAACTAGCAGCCAGAAAACATACCTTAGATTTAAGTCTAGTGGGTGCATTCGAGGCAAGAGCCATTTCGGTAAGGCATCTTGTGTACGTGTAACTCTCCTGTGCCTATGAAAAGTCAGATAGGGCGCACATGTAAAGGATTCATTTACGTTGCCGCCCTTGGACCCAACTAGGATGCCCATGATGCCTATGACCAGGGCAGTGTTTGTTGCCTTCTTGTCATCCCAAAATTGCAGAGCAAATTCTTGAGGGGAAGGATCCTTGTCTGATATTTTCCA
>WNGO01003217.1_pt1 | contig 10492 bp, 10 predicted proteins | sample 5400511 | NCBI WGS metagenome assembly WNGO01 (sample SAMN13153380, study PRJNA577476) | soil metagenome | isolation source: 20 cm soil or saprolite under Garry oak tree replicate 2 | place: USA:California | collected 2016-06-15
AGAACGTCGTGCGCGACCGATGGATCTCGGCCCGGCCCGCGAGCCGATTGAGTCGAATCTCAACACGCTGCCCGAGGTGACGTGGATCGAGCCCATTCCGCAGGACTCGCTCTTCGTTCCGGCGGAAGGAGACCCGGCGGAGGTCGCCGTCTCGCGCGAGACGATTCGCCTCGCGTTCGTCGCGGCGCTCCAGCACTTGCCGCCGCGGCAGCGCGCCGTCTTGATCCTTTGCGAAGTGCTGCGCTGGAAGGCGAGCGAGGTCGCGGAGCTGCTCGATACCAGCGTCGCCTCCGTCAACAGCGCGCTCCAACGCGCTCGCGCCACGCTCGAGGAGAGCAACCTCAGCGTCGCGGACACTTCGTCCTCGGTCGACGAGGCGGACGCGGAGCTGCTCGCCCGTTACGTGCGCGCTTTCGAGCAGTACGACATGGACGCGCTGACCTCGCTGATCCAGGAAGATGCGACACAGTCGATGCCACCGTTCGATCTCTGGCTGAGCGGCCGCGACGACATTCTGAGCTGGTGGGTCGGCCCCGGCGCCGGCTGTCGCGGCTCGCGCGTGATCCCGACCGTGGCTGCGAACGGCTCACCAGCCTTCGGGCAGTACAAGCCGAGCGATTCCGGAGAGGGCTACGACCCATGGGCTCTTCAGGTGCTCGAGATCTCCGACGGTCGCATCGTCGAGTTCACGTTCTTCCTCGACACGGAAAGAGTGTTTCCACTATTCGGACTGCCGCTGCGCCTCGAGCACTAGCGTCACTCACGCAGAACGTCCCGCAGGCCGATGAAGCCGAGCAGCTCGAGGAGCTCGGTCGATGCGCCGAGCAACCGCGCCTGGCAGCCGCGCCGTCGAGCGACGAGCTGGAGGCGCGCAAGGGTGTCGACGGACACGGCGTCGGGGTCGATCGCGCTCACGTCGCAGAGGGCGACCTCGGCTCCGGTTCTCTCGAGGAGCGCGCCGATCTGCTCAGAGAGCCGCGGCAGGTCGGTCCGGCCGATCGGACCGTCGATTCTGAACACGACTGTTCGGCGCGCTGAGGCAGCCATCCTGGGGTGGACCTGAAGAACGGGGAAAACTCATCGGTCCGGCAACGATGAGTTCTGCGTCGCGAGGCCGTCTAACCACCATGAGAGACCACGACACGCCGAAAGGAACGCCCACATGACCTTGGACAGCCGCACGCGCTGGCTCGCGCTCTACGTCCTCTGCCTCGGGGATCTGATGATCGTCCTCGACACGACGATCGTGAACGTCGCGCTTCCGTCGATCAGACAGGATCTTGGCTTCTCGCAGACCTCGCTCGCGTGGGTCGTCAATGCCTACCTGCTGACGTTCGGCGGCTTCCTCCTGTTGGGTGGCCGGCTCGGCGACCTCTTCGGCCACCGCCGGCTGTTCCTGATCGGAATCTCGCTCTTCACCGTGGCCTCGGTCGCATGCGGCGTCTCCACCACGCAAGGGCTTCTCGTTGCAGCCCGCGCGGTTCAGGGGCTCGGAGGTGCGGTCGTCTCGGCGGTAGCGCTGTCTCTGATGATGAACCTGTTCACGGAGCAGGCGGAGAGGGCGAAGGCGATGGGCATCTTCGGCTTCGTGATGGCGGGCGGGGGCAGCCTCGGCGTCCTTCTGGGCGGGGTCCTCACGGACACGATCAACTGGCACTGGATCTTCCTCGTCAACGTCCCGATCGGCATCGCAGTCGTCATCCTCACCCTGAGGCTCCTGCCGGGCGCGCCCGGCCCGGCCGCCGGCGGCGGGCTCGACGTGGCCGGCGCCGTCACGGTGACGGCGTCCCTGATGCTGGCCGTCTACGCGATCGTGAACGGCAACAGCACCGGCTGGGCGACCGGCCAGACGCTCGGGCTCCTCGCGGCAGCGATCGTGCTGTTGGCGCTCTTCATCGGCATCGAAGCCCGCGTTCCCTCGCCGCTCATGCCGCTCGGCCTCTTCCGCCTGCGCAACATCGTCATCTCGAACGTGGTCGGGATCCTGTGGGCGGCTGCCATGTTCGCGTGGTTCTTCGTCTCCGCGCTCTACCTGCAGCTGGTGCTCGGCTACAGCCCGCTCAAGGTCGGACTTGCTTTCCTGCCGGCCAACCTGATCATGGGCGCCTTCTCGATTGGGCTGTCCGCGAAGCTCGTCATGCGGTTCGGTTTCAGGATCCCTCTGGCCGCGGGCCTGTCGGTTGCCGCCGCCGGTCTCGTGCTGTTCGCCCGCGCCCCGGTCGACGGGACGTTCGTCGTCGATGTGCTCCCGAGCATGATCCTGCTCGGAATAGGAGCGGGAATGGCGTTCAACCCGGTGTTGCTCGCCGCGATGAGCGACGTCGACCCGAGCGAGTCCGGTCTCGCCTCGGGCGTCGTCAACACCGCGTTCATGATGGGCGGTGCGCTCGGCCTCGCGATTCTCGTCAGCCTCGCAGCGTCGCGCACCGACAGCCTTCGCGCGTCAGGTGACGGACCGCTCGCGGCGCTCAACGGTGGCTACCACGCCGCGTTTCTGGTCGGCGCACTCTTCGCAGCAGCGGCGGCGGCGGTGGGTGCGGTGTTGCTTCGGACCCGGCAGCAGGCAGGTGTCGGAGTTCCTGCCGACGTGACCGCCTCGTAGGAGGGGCGAACGGCCTAAGGTTCGCGCTATGCACACGGGTGAGGAGATCGTCCTCGCGGTCGTAGCCGTCGTGACCATCCTCCTGGTCCTCGGCTTGTTCGTGTGGGCCGCCGTCAAGGACGGGCAGGAGGACAAAGCGCTGCAGAAACGTCTGCGGATTCGCCGGCGCACGCGGCTCGGGCGCTAGACGGTTGACACCGTCGCTCCCACGACCTACAAGGAGCGGGGAGCTCGCAATCGATCGAGGGGGTCGAGGTGTACGAGCCGGGGGAAGGAACCAAGCCCGCTGTGCGGGCCGATAACGAGCGGGACTATGTGGAGTTCTGGCCGGCCGGAGTAGCCACCACCGGGTGGTTTCTCTGCGCCGCTTGCGGCAATACGGTGATCGTCCGTCATGTGCTGCCGCGGTGCATGCTGTGCGGCGAACGGCTCTGGGAGCGGGCGCGGGCTGCTGGAGTGCCGGCTTCGAGAGCCGTCTGAGAACGGGCGCACGAACGACTACGTCACGATCTGGGCGAGGGCATTCGGGTCCCAGAGGCGGAAGCCGCCGGTGAACGCGTTCTCGTTGGCGCCGAGTCGAGCATTCGGCGGCAGGGCATCCAACTTCTTCGAGTTGCCGCCCCCGAGCACGACATAGTCAGGCTCCAATGCCGCGCTCAGCTTGGCGACCGCGTCCGTGACGTCGAGGCGCCAACGCTTCTTACCTCGCTTCTCGAGACCGGCGGTGCCGACGTAATCCTCGAATGTGCCCTTCTTGTAGGGGAGGTGTCCGAGCTCCATCGGCTGGACGAACCCGTTCGCGATGAGCGCGGACCCGAAGCCGGTTCCCAGGCCGAGGAAGAGCATCCGGCCGCCTTCGTAGCTGCCGAGCGCCTGCATGGCGGCATCGTTCACAACCTTGGTGGGCTTGCCGAAGCCGCCCTCGTAGTCGAAGCCGACCCAGCCTGTGCCGAGGTTGACGGGCTCCACGAGGACCCGTCCGCCGTGGACCGGACTGGGCACGCCGACCGAAACGACGTCCCACGCCCAGTCGGCCGCGAGGCTCAGCGCCCCCTCGACCATCTGAGCGGCCGTGAAATCCGGCCCTGAATCGGCCCGCCGGGATTCGTGTTCGCCCGTGGCGAGGACCTTGATGTGAGAGCCGCCGACGTCGACGACGAGCACCGAGCTCACGATAGAAACGGAGCTAACTCGAGCCGAAACCCTTCTTCGCCGCGGCGCGCTTGTCCTGTCGCTTCTCCTTCAGGGACTTCTGGGCTACTTTTTTGCCCAGCTTCTTGGGCTTCGAGGCGCCTTTCATCGTGACCTCCAGGTCGATCTCCGATTTCCGCGCCTAAGCTTACGCGTTCTATCCGCTGTAGTTCGTCGGCGCGAGCGGTTGGGCGTAGACCGTCGGGTTGCTCGGCATCCCGGCCGGCACGGTGCTGATCGTCGGAAACGAGGTGTTCACCGACTGCCCGAGTTTGACGTTGCTGCCGACGATCGGGCCGTCGATCGTCGAGGTTGTCTGGATCTCGACGTCGTTCGTTGCGAAGACGGCCCCCTGGAAGTACGCGCTCGTGAGCTGGACACTGTCCCCGGAACTGACCTGGGCGTCGGGGGCCAGCGAGCCGTTGCCGTTGCTCACGATGCAGAGCAGTCGCGAATTCGGGTTCCAGTTGACAGTGTCACAGGCGGTCTTCGCGACATTGAGCTGCGCGCAGAGCGTCGAGTTCTTCAGGAGCACGCTGCCGGACGCGTAGAGGGTCGCCTGACCGTTGTAGGTGTTGATCGCGCCGTTGTTCACGTAGACGCTGCCGTCGATGAAGATCGTGCCGCTCACGGTGAGCGTCTTCGTGGCCGCATTCCAGGACAGCTCGCCGCCGGCTGTCTGGCACGTGTAGGAGCTCGCCGGGGTGAGGTTGAACGTGCCGGCACTGTCGTTGCGATATGCGAGCTTGGCCGCATCCGCAGCGGTGGGGAGCGCGACGACGTTGTCGAACGTCGGCGGAGTGCCGCTCGTGGTCGCGCAGGGGTAGTACGGGCCGGGGCTCGCGTTCAGGTACCAGCTGTCCCAGTAGACGACAGGCGGAGTGATCGGGGAAGGCGTCGAGTCGAGCACGTTCGCCCACACGTTGTCCGCCAGCCCGCCTTGGCAGGGAAGGTGGAAGGCGTTGTTCGCGTACTTGCAGCCGCCGGCGATGTGCGCGTCGCTGATCTTGGTCAACGCCGTGCCGACGGTGTTCTGAGCCTGCGAGAGCGTGAGGCTGCCGCGAACGTCAAGAGGCCCGCTCATGATCGTCGCCGTGTTCTGCAGGCACAGGTTTCCGTTGACGATGAGCGGCGACGCGACCACGACGCTCTGCTGGATCGTCATGTCGCAGACACCCGGCGTCACGGGATGAGTCGAGTAGACGTAGTTCCACGCAGGGTTGTTGAGTGGTTGTGTCAAGGTCGCGATGATGGGGATCTGGGCCGTCATCGTCTTCGTGAGATTCCCGGCGTTCAAGCCGTTCTTGTTCGGCAGTGTCGCGGTCGAGGTGATCGTCCACGTCGTGCCCGTGAGATATCCGGAGAACGTGACGGTGCCTCCGCCGAGCGAGACCGTCTGCGAGCAGGGCGGCGTCTGGAGGGTGAGGCAGAAGATGCTCGGATTCAGAGCGTTCTTGCTCGGGAGGCTGAGCAGCGCGGCAGCATCGTTGATCCCGGCGAGTGCGAGTTCCTCGACGGCGTTGCGCGCCACGTGGGTGCTGGCCTCGCGCGTGTTCGAGGTCGCCGAGGAGATGACCGTGACGGCCGACACCGCCAGGACCACCGTGATCCCGAGCGACAGCACGAGCGCCACGCCGCGTTCGTCCGCGAGGCGTCGAAATCGTCCTTCCTTGGGTGCTGCGCTTACTGGATGCTTCGTGTGGGGCGTGGCTGCCTCTGAGCCGCAGGTGCTCGATGCGCCGAAGTTGCCAATCCCAGGAATCGGTCGGAACTGCTGTCTTCTGTAACCCTCGAACGGGGGAGCGGAGCGCCAGCGGTAAGCGCCTCAGTTGCCGTCGAACGTGCTCAGCCCGCCGGCACGGTGCTCGCCTCCTTTCGGCGCGCGACCTCCTTGCGAACGGCGGGGGCGACCTCGGTCCCGAGGAGCTCGATGGCGCGCATGACCTTTTCGTGCGGCATCGTGCCGACGCTGATCTGCCCGAGGAAGCGGTCGTGACCGAAGACTTCGTGCTGGAAGAGAATCTTCTCGATCACCTCCTGCGGGCTGCCGACAACGAGCGCGCCGCGCCGCGTGCGCAGCGCATCGAAGTCCGGCCGCCGGATCCCCGACCAGCCGCGTTCACGGCCGATCGCGTTCATCATCTCGGCGTACGACGGGAAGAACTCTTCCGCCGCTTGCTGCGACGTGTCCGCGACGTAGGTGTGCGAGTTGATGCTGAGCGGCAGGCGGCCGTGTCCCGCTTTCTCCCCCGCCTCGCGGTGAAGCCGGGCGAACGGCGCGAACCGTTCCGGCTGCCCGCCGATGATCGCGAGCGCCATCGGCAGCCCGAGCACACCCGCACGGACAGCTGATTCTGGATTTCCGCCGACGGCAACCCAGATCGGGAGCGGTTCCTGGACCGGCCGTGGGTAGACGCCGACATCGTCGAGTGCTGCGCGGTGCTTTCCCGACCATGTGACCCGGACCGACTCGCGTAGTGCGAGCAGCAACTCGAGCTTCTCGGCGAAAAGCTCGTCGTAATCGGCCAGGTCGTAGCCGAAGAGCGGGAACGACTCGATGAACGAGCCGCGGCCGGCCATGATCTCGGCGCGGCCGCCCGAGAGCAGGTCGACCGTGGCGAACTCCTGGAAGACCCGCACCGGGTCGTCCGAGCTGAGCACTGTGACCGCGCTGGTGAGCCTGATCCGCTCGGTGCGTACTGCCGCGGCGCCGAGCACGACCGCCGGCGCCGACACGACGAAGTCGGGACGGTGGTGCTCACCGACACCGAAGACGTCGAGGCCGACCTGCTCGGCGAGCTCGATTTCCTCCAGGAGGTTGCGCACCCGTTGCTCGGGGCTGATCGTCTCGCCGGTCTGGGGATCGGCGCGCAGCTCCGCGAACGTGTAGACGCCGAGCTCCATCCCGATCAGTGTGCCAGCGCCGGGCGATCGTCGGTCAGTCGCCGCGGAAGCGAAGCGCGCCGAGCTCGAGAAGCTCGCTTATGACGTCGAGCGATTCCTCGCGAAGCGTTCCCACCTCGTCGTCCAGCAGGCCGAGCCGGTCGGCGGTCGAATCGATCACTTCGTTCAGGCGCATGCGGCTGTCGAGGGAAGCGACCACCTCTTGCACATCCGCCGAGGCATCGACTGCATGCTTCGTCCCTTCTGTGAGCTCGACCTTTCCGTCGACGTCGACGGCTCGCCCGCCGGACGGTTCGAGCTCCCGGTCCAGTCGCAGGCTCGAGGCCACGCCGACGCGCGCTTCCAGCAACTCGTTGTCACTGCCGAGCTCGGCGAGCCTGGCTCGCGATTCGAAGGCGCGCAGGATCTGATCTCCCGCGTCGTCCAGCTCGTCCTCATCGAGCTCGTCCACCCGGGCGGCGTGGCTACCATCGGGACGCTTGTGCAGGACGACCGCGCCCTCGCTGACGAGCTGTACGCCGAGGGAGTCGAAGTACTGCGACCACTCGTCGAGAGCTTCGCCGAGCGCTTCCCCGACGAGGTGTGAGTTCCATTCCGCCGCGTGCGTGAGCGGATCGGAGTTCATCGTGGAGAGGATCCAGCTCTCGCAACCGCTCGCCTCTGCCCACGCGAGGACACGCTCGTCGGGATTGTTCTCGTCGAACGCGAGCCAGCTCACGAGCATCGCCGCGTATCCGCCTTCGGTCAGATGTTCGGCCGCGGCGAGGATCACACGCTCCGAAACTTCGTCCTCGGAGAACTCACTGTCGCGGTAGACCCAGCGACGCTCCGGCGAGACCACGTAGGGCGCATTGCACGTGATCAGGTCGAATTTCTCGCCCGCCACGGGATCGAAGAGGCTGCCCTGCCTGCACTCGATGTTCCGAAGCCCGTTCAGCGCCGCGTTGAGCTCCGTGTACGCGATCGCGCGAGGATTGACGTCGGTCGCGATCACGTGCCGGGCATGTTGGGCCGCGAGTAGCGCATGGATGCCACTTCCCGTCCCGACGTCCACCGCTCGGTCGACCCGAGGACGGGGCGTCAGGGAATCGAGGACACGAGCCGTAGGGGTGTAGGTCGCGACGTAGTCGGCAGGGTCGTCGCCGTCACGGGAGAAGCCGTCCGAGGCGAGTAGGACCTTGCCGATCGGCAGGATTCGGGCGCGAAGGGCGATCCGGTCGTCGACCCGTGCCAGCCCTGTCACCTCCAATGCGTCCACGCCGTCTCGCCCGAGCGCGGCTTCGGCCTCCTCCGCCGAAACCGGTAGCTGCAAGAAGAGGAGGCGCACGAGCGTCGCGAGCGGGGTGTCGGGCAGGCGGCGCTCCTCGGCGGGCGTATCGCCGCGCTCGCTCGAGTAAGCGTCCTCTCCGAGCAGGCCCTGGATTGCATCCTCTGAATAGCCGGCGCGGCGCAGAGTCGTTCCGAGTCGCTCGGCCGCGACGGTGTCGGCCACGAGATCTTTGTCCATTACCAAAGCCGAATCATCATGCCCGAATCGAACGAACCGCACGCGCGTTTCGAGCTTGATTGACTAGCGCGATGACGAGCGGAACCCGGCAGACATCTTTGGGGACGTCGCTCGACGATCTCCTTTCCCGCGAGCTCGGCCGATTCGAGCGTCAGCACCCGCGGTCGCGCGAGCTCTCCGCGCGGGCCGAGCGGTCATTGCTCGCCGGAGTGCCGATGCCATGGATGATTCGCTGGGCGGGGGGCTTTCCGGTGTTCGCTGCGGAGGCGCACGGCGCTCGCTTTCGCGACGTGGACGGGCACGAGTACGTGGACTTCTGCCTGGGTGACACGGCGGCGATGACCGGGCACTCGCCGGCACAGACCGTGCGAGCTGTGGCGGAGCAAGCGGCGCGCGGCATCACGCTCATGCTTCCGAGTGAAGACGCGCTCTGGGTCGGCGAAGAGCTCACCCGCCGATTCGGGCTGCCGAGCTGGCAGTTCGCGCTCACGGCGACCGACGCGAATCGGTTCGCGATCAGGCTCGCACGCGAGCTCACGGGGAGGCCAAAGGTCCTCGTCTTCAACTGGTGCTACCACGGGACCGTCGACGAGACGTTCGCCGCGCTCGACGGCACGTCGGTGGTTTCGCGCGAAGGCAACGTCGGCCCCCCGGTTGCACTCGGGGAGACGACGAGGGTGGTCGAGTGGAACGACGTCGAGGCGCTCGAGCGCGAGCTCGGCTTCGGCGACGTCGCCTGCGTCCTGGCGGAGCCTGCGCTGACGAACATCGGGATCGTCCACCCTGACCCCGGGTTCCACGACGCTCTCCGCGAGGCGACGCGCAAGACGAAGACGCTGTTGATCATCGACGAAACGCACACGCTCTGCGCCGGGCCGGGCGGCTATACGGCTGCATGGGGGCTCGATCCGGATCTGCTGACCGTCGGGAAGGCGATCGCCGCCGGCATCCCGGCCGCCGCCTACGGATTCTCGCGCGAGGTCGCCGATCGGCTGGAGGCGCTGCTACCGCGGGATGAGCGTGCCGATGTCGGCGGCATCGGCGGCACGGTCGCCGCAAACGTCCTCTCGCTGGCTGCGATGCGAGCCACGCTCGGCGAGGTTCTCACCGACGACGCTTTCGCTCGAATGATCGCGCTCGGCAAACGGTTCGAGGCTGGTGTCGCAGGTGCGATCGAACGGCACGGCCTGCCCTGGCACGTCACCCGTCTCGGCTGCCGTGTCGAGTATCTCTTTCGTCCCGACCGTCCGCGCAGCGGAAGTGAGGCGGCCGCGGGGGGCGACGCGGAGCTCGACCGGCTGATCCATCTCTACGCGTTGAACCGCGGCATCCTCTTGACGCCCTTCCACAACATGGCGCTCATGTCGCCGGCGACGACCGAAGCTGATGTGGATCTCCATTCGTCTGTCTTCGACGAGGCGGCTGGGGAGCTTGCCGCTCGCTGACCGAGCGCGGAATGCGAAGTCGGACGTCGGCCCCTCGGACTGAGGCCGCGACGTCTGCTTCCCCGCCGTGAGCGGATGCAATTGCGGCGACGATCGCGAGGCCGAGACCTGTTCCTCCTTCGCCTCGGCTCTGCTCGGCGCGGCTGAACCGCTCGAACGCGTGCGGCGCGAAACCGGCCGGGAAGCCCGGTCCGTCGTCGGCCACATGTAGCTCGAGCATCCCGTCGTCAGCCGTGGCACTGAGCCGGATCGTTCCCGCTCCGTGCCGCAGGGAGTTCTCGACGAGGTTCCCCAGCGCCTGTTCCAGCCGCAGGCGGTCGACTCGAACGTGGATGTGCGGCACATTCACCTCGAACCGGCGGCGATCGTCTCTTGCGCGCCGATCGAAGCGGGCCGCGACGCCTCCCAACAGTTCGTCGAGGGCGACGTCGTCCAAGCGCAACGGCAGCTTCCCTTTGTCGGAGCGTGCGAGGAGCAGGAGATCAGCAGCGAGCTGCGACAGCCGGTCGGTCTCGATTCCCACCTCGCGTAACGCGGTCTCGAGCTGTCCGCGGGTGCGGGGCGTCTCGAGCGCGAGCTCGACTTCGGCCTGGAGATGGGCGAGCGGCGTCCGGAGCTCGTGACTGGCATCGGCGACGAAGCTCCGTTCGCGTTCCATTGCCGTCTCGAGACGGGTGAGCATCTCGTTGAGCGTGTGGCCGAGTCGCGAGACCTCGTCGTGCGAGCGCGCGACCGGAAGCCGCTCGGAGAGGCGGCTGGCAGAGATCGCCGCAGCACGTGCGCGCATGCGGTCGACGGGACGGAGTGCAGCCGCCGCGAGCAGGTAGCCGATCACGGACGCGA
>WNGO01015862.1_pt1 | contig 10490 bp, 10 predicted proteins | sample 5400511 | NCBI WGS metagenome assembly WNGO01 (sample SAMN13153380, study PRJNA577476) | soil metagenome | isolation source: 20 cm soil or saprolite under Garry oak tree replicate 2 | place: USA:California | collected 2016-06-15
ATAAAAAACACCTTCGTGGAGTAGCCTGCGGCCTTGGCTTCGTCCAGCAATTGCGTGTCCACACGAATGTCCTCGACGGCAAAAGAACGCCGCTCATTGAGAAACGGTTGTTGCTGGTGTCTGATGGGGGGAACCAAACGGGGGAACGCCTCTTTCAAGTAGGCTTCATAGAAAGTTGTCTTACCGGCGCCCAACGGTCCCGCGATAATAAACAGCGTTGGCTTCTGCTGGCTCAGGGTGTCATTCCTTCGTGTTCAGTCTTGTGCGAGCCTTACTGTGGGCCATGCTGAAAGTTTGCACCCAATTTCGTCACTGGGTGTCGCTCGCCGTCAGGCGTGACCTTTACAGTGGTTTTCAGATTCCGATCGTATTCGTAGTGCGTCCCATCTGGCTCTTCTGCAGCGACAGAGACTGATCGCGATGTTGAGAGCTCCGAAAGCATCCGCTGAATTTCCCGACGCTCCAACTCCGACATTTTGTCGTAAGAATGCGTGGATGCGTCGCGCCTCTTGGTTGATTTTGTAAGTTTGATTTTTCCTGTTTTTGAGTAATAAGCCAAAAGAGCGCTGTTCACGAGCTGATTCATCGAGCATTTCCGCTTATGCGCGCCTTGATGAAGGCGCTTGCGAAGTCGCCGCAAGATAACGATTTGCGTTTCTCTCCCAGTTTATTTCTGTCTGGACTGAAGTTTGACAAGCTCTACGGCGTTCAGATCAACGGCCAGAAGGGCATCGTTGATCGAAGTCGAGAGTTCTCCTAAACACCGAGGTTTATCCCGCAGGAGCGTGTCGAGGGCACTTAAGAGCCGGACATTGTAAACTCCAAAATGAACACTTCGCCGTTTGGGCACGATTCCTACCGTTTTTGGCCTGAAATTCCTGCAAATCAAGGTCCGTTACGATCCATGCATGAGATATATACATGACCCTCAGGAATTGTTCAAGGGGCCCCCAACTCACCGAAGGATGCCGTCCAACCGCGCTTGATATAAGACTCACTCCAACTCCGCCCTTGCCTTGCAGAGGGACGTGAATCGAGGCTCCACTGCTTCCGTTATCGATTGTTCTTGTCCGTGGAGACATTCGATCCGTGCACCATGGTTTTCAAATCCTGTTTACTTCGCCAATGAAAACCGGGCCTGTTTCCTTCTTCCAATCGCTTTAGGTTTGCTAGCGGGTCGCGCTCTTCGACCGCTTCCGTTTCCCGCAAAGCTTTTACTTCAGAAGGTTTGGGCTGGTTTCCCCGGCTGCTTGGCGCGGTTCGCTTTCTTCTGGCCCGCCATACGACCATGTAGAACGTGTGGTAGCTCACCTGCAGACCTTCGCTTTGGAGCGCCTCCCAAATGCTTTTGAGATTCTGCCCCGAGCGCAGCGCCTCTTCTATTCCGGGAAGCAGTGATCGAATGAGGGCAACAGTCCTCTTCGGGGGAGTGGCGGCCAGTTGTTCCAGGCAGCGGGGGTAGTCTTTTTGCGTTGACATGGATCTTGGCCATGCTGTACATATAGCACCATGAACGATAGATGTAAAGCCCCCAAATCACCAAAGTTCACAGGAATCAACAGATGTCGACGATAGTCAACGTTTGTTCACTGAAATTCACGGTTCCTCACACAAATCAACAATTGTCGTCACTTTTCAACACTCTTTCACAGCAATAGGAGCAACGTGCATGCAATGCAGGCGGATCATCAGCGAAAAACACAGGTATAGGAACATAAAGGGTTGTGGCGACGCTGCGCGGTTTTTTGCCGATAACTGTTTGCTCTTCAGAGAGAACCCATGTGGCGACTTTTGTTGGAAATGTGGCACAAATGTGCCACCTGGCAATGCCAACAAGGAACGGGGGTGCTTTCATGCCAAAACGCAGAACTGAGCGGAGTTTACTGTTTCCCAGTCTGGAATTCCGAGAAAAGGTACGGCAGGTGTCGAAGGACAGGGGTTTTCGATCCGAGCAAGCTTTTATTCTTGCCGCTTGCGAAAGCGAGCTTCGCAGGGGGGAGAATTCCGAAGCAACAACACAGTTTGAAGCGCGCGTGGCGGCCACGCTCACGAACCTGGCGAAGCAGGTGCAGGGACTTCAGACGCTCGCGCAAGCGCAGGTGGCCTTAACCGACGTATTCCTGAAGTACGTTATTACCTGTGTGGTCGAGCCACCGGTGGATGCGCTGCCGGCAGCGCGAGTCCGCGCCAGGTTGCGCTATGAAAAGCTGGTGCGTAGTGCTGCGGAAGGGATCTCGAACAAGAACAGAGACACTCTCAAGGGAATGGTAGTCGACGAATGACAGAGCCCAAGTCGATTGAGGAAGCATTCCCTTTCCCCATATAAAGTTACAATCAATTGAGTAACACTCCGAGAGGCGGATGTTTGTTGCACGTTGGATATCAAGATTTGGCGGGAAAGTGATCCGAGTGTTTAGCTGGATCTACACCCGGAACCCGTCGCTTCGGAAGCGGTGGAACGGGTGTACGGCCGTAGCGTTCATTCCATTTGACCCAGGAGCTTCGGTTGAAAATCCCAGGTGCAGGGTCATCCAGTGTCGCTTTGAAATCAGCGTCGCTGAAGTACTTGCTGAGGATTTCAATGTCCTCATCCGAAGCGTACGTCATCGCATAGGTGAGAAAGCGGGATGGGAATTCAAGCGCGTCTTCTGGAGTTCCAAACCAGAAGATGCGTTTCGCAACAACCAGAAGTTCGTCAGAGTGAATCACCGCTCCTTACCCTCCGGAGCCAAGTCAAGCTTCCCAACAAGCACGGGCAACTCATCTAATTTTACCTCTGTGGCGGCGGTTCGCAATGCATTTTGCAGAGAAGCGGCGAGTTTGGGCAGGATTCCTGGGAAGCAAAAACTTCTGAGGGGAATCACGGCTTACGACCAAACGTATTGCATTGTCGAGCATTCAACCGCGCAGGTCGCGTGCATAATGTCCCTGGTTCGCTCACCTGAGCAGCCTTCCGCTTCGCCTGGCTACTTCGGAGCGGCTGCCAGCCCCAGGACCTTAGGATCCACCCTGTTTTCACAATCTTCAGTTCTCAAGTGAGGAGCCTTCGCAGACCGTCTTTAGCTCCTGGAAGATGTCCGCATGGTGCCGACCAAGGTAACGTGCGACCCGTGAGTTCGCGAATAACTTAGCAAGGCAGGGTACGCAGCCTGGACTCCTCCTGAATTCAGCTCGTCTCACCTAAATCCGGAATTCTCTTCGGGCAGTTCGGTGCCATATCATTGTATAATTACGCATTTCCCTAACTCACCTTTGCAATCGGGAATGGACGCTTTGCCGATCGAGGCGGAAACATGCAGATCCTCGTTGTAGAAGATGAAGAGAAGCTTGCAGGCGCTCTGCAGAAAGGCCTGGAAGCCGAAAAACATTCTGTGCGGGTAGTTCATAGTGGAGAAGAAGCATTCTTCCTTGCCTCCACTGAGCGTTTTGATCTCGTGCTTCTCGACATCATGCTACCGGGCCGCGACGGTCTTGATATTCTAAGAGCACTACGGCAAAAAAACTCCAACCTACCCGTACTGATACTGACATCAAAAGATGCGGTAGAAGATCGCGTGCGAGGTCTGAAAGCTGGCGCCGATGACTATTTGGTGAAGCCGTTTGCTTTTCCAGAACTGCTTGCACGGGTTGAAGCAATTGCCCGCCGCTCAAATAGAACCGAAGTGACATCTGCAATGAAACTTGCGGACCTTGAAATGGACACGCTCCGGCATTCTGCTTCGAGAGAAGGGCACGAGCTGACGCTTACGTCGCGCGAATTTGAATTACTCGAGTACCTTCTTCGGCACCAAGACCGCGTTGTTTCTCGAGAAATGCTCGCCCGGGATGTTTGGAACGAGACTGGCCGGTACACGCCTCTGGACAATGTGATCGATGTACACATAGCCCACTTGCGGCAAAAATTGGATGAACCCTTTGGAAAGAGACTCTTGCACACTGTGCGTGGGGTCGGATTCGTCCTGCGGGAAGAAATGTAATGACGTGGCCCCGCCCCAAACTTGTGCGGACGCGCTTGACGCTATGGTATGTGTTTGTTCTCGGAGCATTACTTGTCGTATTCGCTGCGAGTGCGTCATTCGTTCTGGTCTGGCACATGCGTGCCCAGTTGGAGCGCCAGGCGGTCCAAGATCTAGAGACGGTGGAAGGGCTATTGTATTTCAGCGGTGACGGGCAATTGCGCTTGAATGAGGAATACCACAACCATCCGGAATCGAAATTAGTTCAGGATAGATTGCTTGAAGTTCTCTCCGTAGACGGAATGATTCTTTACCGCAACGACCGGCTCGGTATGCGAACGATAGGCGGTGCGCCATTTACCGGAGAAGGAGTTGGAGGATATTCGGAGCGCTCCATCCATGCGTCTGACGGAACGCTCGTGATACTCGCGAGTCGCCAACATTTGTTGCAGGGTTATCCAATTTTGATCCGCCTGGCTTACAGCCAGAAGCCGATCTGGAACCGTCTGACACATTTTTTGCTGATCCTCCTTCTGGCATTACCTTTGACTCTTGCCGCTGCGGGCTTCGCTGGCTATGCCGCTGCGGGCTTCGCTGGCTACATGATGGCGAACCGAGCACTCGATCCAATCGGACAGATGGCACAGCGAGCTGAACAAATCACGACAGAGCGCCTGCACGATCGTTTGCCGATTGAGAGCAATGATGAACTTGGGCATTTGGCCCGCGTTTTCAATCAAATGCTATCGAGAATTGAGCAGTCGTTCGAGCAGCTACGGCGTTTCACTGCGGATGCCTCACACGAACTTCGAACACCTCTTGCATCAATCCGGAGCGTCGGGGAAGTCGGACTTCAAAAAGATGCAAGCCCTGAAGAATATCGTGACACCATCGGCAGCATGCTCGAAGAGATTAACCGGCTGACGAGCCTAATCGATAGTTTGCTGACGCTGTCAAGGGCGGACGCGGGCCAGATTCCTATGAAGTTAGAAGTATTTCCAATCGCGGAGATTATGGAGGAAGCTGCCAGTCTGCTGGACGTACTGATTGAAGAAAAGCGGCTGACATTCAACTTTGAAGGCGAAAAAAATGCTTTGGTGCGTGGAGACCGACTGATTCTCCGTCAGGCAGCGGTCAATATTCTCCACAATGCTGTGAAATTTACGCCGGCAGGAGGCAGCATATCCGCCCGCGTCATTTGTGAAGGCTCCTGTACCCTACTAAGCATCACTGACAATGGCCCAGGCATTGCGACCGAGCACTTGACGAAAGTGTTTGATCGATTCTATCGGGTGGACCCAGCTCGGGCCGACGAAAATAAGGGAGCCGGCTTGGGACTGTCGATTGCGCAGTGGGCAGCGAGAGCACATGACGGCGAGATAGGACTTTCGACTGTACCCGAAGGTGGGTGTAAGTTCTGGATTCGTCTTCCCCTGGCTTCCTCGAACCCTGCTGTTTGAAGGACCATCGTTCACTAAAACAAGCTCTCATTTATTCCAAGTTTCCATTGGCACTGGACGCCGATATTGCACATCGGTGACCTCGTTAATGAAATCTTCAGAAAATCTTAAGTTTTCGAAGTCCCGGTAAGTGATAGTTTCCGCCCATCAAGTCGGGGGCGAATTTTTCCTTTCTTTTTGGCGGCAGAGTCCGAATACATCTGCCCAGTCGCTCTTGGGTGAGCGGTAGACTTTCGATTCTACAGTGCGCAAAACGAGGTGTGTTCATGAAGAAGATGGGCCTCACTCTCATGTTAGTGATCGTTTTGGCCATCTGGGTTTTTTGGACAGGTCAAGCGTATGCGCAGGTTTCAGGGGCATCGCTTGCCGGCACAGTGACGGATTCTTCCGGCGCGGTCATTCCAAATGCTGAGGTCTCCATCACAAACTCGGCAACCGGCGTTACCCGTACCGTTACGTCTGGCAGTGCGGGACTGTACACAGCCCCCAACCTTTTGCCAGGGATCTATGATATCCGCATTACGGCGCCGGGTTTTAGCACGCAGGTGCAGAGGGGCATCACGCTGACGGTAGGAGCTCAGCAGGCTCTCGATATCAAGATGCAGGTTGGGCAGGTGAGTCAAACCGTGGAAGTCACCACGGAAGCGCCCACAGTTGAGCTGACCTCGTCAACGATCAGCGCTGTGGTCAATGCAACGACAGTCCGCGAGTTGCCTCTCAATGGCCGCTCTTGGACCGATCTGGCCACTCTCCAGCCAGGTGTCAGTTCCATCCAGACGCAACCATCCTTCGCGGTCGGTGGAGACCGCGGGAACCGAGGCTTTGGGTCCCAGCTGACGATCTCAGGAGCGCGCCCGCAAGAAAACAATTATCGGCTGGATGGGATCAGCCTTAATGACTATGGTAACGGGGCGCCGGGCAGTGTGCTAGGCGGGAACTTGGGTGTGGATGCCATTCAGGAATTTTCTGTTCTGACCAGCAACTACTCAGCTGAGTACGGGAAAACCTCGGGCGGAGTGGTGAACGCCATCTCCCGCTCGGGGACGAACCAATTCCACGGAAGCGTTTACGAGTTTCTCCGCAACGACGCCTTAGACGCCGCAACTTTCTTTGAGAATAAGGGTGGTCTCAAGAAACCTCCATTCAGGCGCAATCAGTTCGGTGCTTCTGCCGGAGCGCCAATCCAAAAAGACCGGACTTTCATCTTCGGTGATTTCGAAGGACTGCGGAATTCCAAGGGCATCACGTTTAGCGACCTTGTGCCGAGCGCGAATGCGCGGAAGGGGATCCTCGCGGCGGGTGGCACCCCGGGCCCGTGCCCAGCCAACTCTTCACTACTCGATCCAACTGCGAACGTTTGCGTAGATGCTTCGGCCACGAAGTATTTGGACGCGTTCTACCCTCTGCCCGCTCCGGGTCCAGGAGACCTAGGGACCTTCACCTTTTCAGGGCAGCAGGTCGTGAGCGAGAACTTCGTGACCACCAGGGTCGATCATAGGTTTTCGGATAAGGACAGCCTATTCGGAACGTATCTGTACGACGACACACCCTATACATCGCCCGAAGCGTTTGATGTCCAGGTGCTCACATCTCACACAAAACGGCAGTTTGTGACCATTGAAGAGAATCATACGTTCACCCCGGCCCTGGTCAACACGGTTCGGTTGGGCTTCAACCGCGTTAATGCAGCCAATAACGACAGCTTGTCTGCGATTAATCCCCGTGGGAGGGACGTTTCCCTGGGTGCTGTTCCCGGACAAACTGCGGCTGACGTAAGGATTCAAGGAGGAGGAATTCCGGAATTCCTGGGGGGACTAGGCGGGGGCTCGACCTACCACTACTACTGGGACTCGTTCCAGGTGTATGACGACGCTTTTCTCACGCACGGAACACATTCCTTGAAATTCGGCGTGGGTGTGGAGCGAATGCAGCTGAATTACCACGGGGTTTCCACTCCCACTGGCCAATTTACTTTCGGTTCTTTAGCCAACTTCCTCACCAACAAACCGAAACAGTTCACTTCAGCCTTGGGCACCGGTTACACACCTCGGGGGTTGCGTCAAACGCTCGTCGGCGCTTACCTTCAGGATGACTGGCGTTTGCGTCCGAATTTGACGCTCAACCTGGGATTGCGCTACGAGATGGTGACCGTCCCAACGGAAGTTCAAGGCAAGCTGGTTAACTTGCTCAACATCACCGACCAATTCCATCATTGTGCAATTACCCCCCCTCCGCCTTTCGTCCCCACCCAGTGCCCGCCCTTGGGCGGACCGCTGTTCAGAAACCCTACCCTTCATAACTTCGAGCCACGAGTCGGTTTTTCTTGGGATCCGTTCCGCAATGGCAAGACAGCGGTGCGTGCAGGCTTCGGAATGTTCGACATGTTGCCCATGACCTACCAATTCAACTTGATGCAGGTTCTGGCGGCTCCATTCTTTCAGCTGGGTAGCTTGAACGACAACACGGCTCTTGCCGGCACATTTTTCGCTGGAGCATTCCCAAAGCTAACAGGCGCCTCCGCCTCCACGCTGAGAGGTACTTACATCGAATACACTCCGCATCGCAATTACGTGATGCAGTGGAACATGAACATCCAGCAGGAACTCACGCCGAGCCTCACGGCCATGGTCGGCTACGTCGGCTCGCGCGGCGTCCACATGCCGTACCGCACTGAAGATGCAGACATGGTTCTCCCCACCCTAACCCCGGCTGGCTATCTTTGGCCCTGCGGACCGGATGGGAAAGGCAATCCGTGCGCCACGGGGTTCCTACCAACTGGCACGCAGGCCGCTCCCATAAAGACCGTTACGCTCAATCCTAATTTCGGTAGAATGGCGGGAATGTTCTATGAGGGGAACTCCTTTTATGATGCCCTTGAACTGCAAGTGGTTAAGAGAATGAGCCACGGCTTGCAGGTGCAGGGCGCCTACACGTGGGGCAAGAGCATTGACAACGAATCGGGAACCGTGGCGGGGGACCAGTTCGGGAATTCAATTTCCGCCTTGGAATGGTTCGATCCAAAACTGACCCGTGGTGTTTCCGACTTCAATATCGGCCGGACCCTGGTGATCAATGGCATCTGGCAGGTTCCGGGGCTCAAGTCGGCCTCCGGGCCTGTGGCCTGGGTTTTGAGCGGATGGCAGTTGGGCGGAATTTACAAGGCTGGCGACGGCGTGCCCTTCACTGCCACTATCGGCGGCGACGTATTGGGCAAGAGAAGCAGCAAAACGTTTGATTATCCGAATCGCGTTGCCGGATGCGATCCGATTAACAGGAATTTCAAAACGCCAGGCCCCCAAAACCTCGTCTACGTCAACCCCAGCTGCTTCACCTTCCCGACGGTGCCAGGTCTGCGCGGCAATTCCGGTCGCAACATCCTGGTTGGGCCGGGCACGTCGGAGTTGGACTTCTCAGTGTTCAAGAACAATTACGTCAAGCGAATTTCGGAGAGCTTCAACGTTCAGTTCCGGGCGGAGTTCTTTAATGTCTTTAATCACGCGAACTTTGCGGTGCCGGCCGACAATACCGACGTCTTTGATGGAAGCGGGGTTCTCAATGGGAAGGTGGGTAGTCTGTCGTCCATAAGCACAACGGAGCGGGAGATTCAATTTGCAATGAAGTTGATGTGGTAGGTCGGGCTTAGTCGGACAGTTCAGATGAATTTGACGAAACTGTGTGCTTCCAGGCCCGGAAATTCAGGACCCAGGCGGCGAGGATTGGGAATCTCGAAGGGGAGCCGATGAGATATGTTTTGGCGTTCTTAGTGCTCGTGTTTGGCATTGAGTGTCATGCGCAACAAGAACCGCTTCGACTTATCCAAACTATGGCTTTGCCTGGAGTGGTGGAAGGGAAATTCGATCATCTTGCCGTGGACATCAAGGGCAACAGGTTATTCCTTGCTGCCCGGGTCAATCAAACTATCGAGGTTTTTGACCTGGCCACCGGGAAGAGAATTCACAGCATCAGCGGATATGGTACGCCCCACGCTGAGTACTATGTTCCCGGAAGCAATGAGCTTCTTGTCGCCGTTGGCGACGACGGTACTTGTAAATTCCTTCGGGGCGACACGTTTGAGCTCATCAAGAGCGTAAAGATCTCAGTCGGTGCTGACTCGATCGTTTACGATCCTGGCTCGAAGTACCTGTATATCGTTAACGGTGGTAAGGACATTGACAACAACGAATTTTCGCTCGTCTCCGTCATCGATGCAACGAAGCGGGAAAACGTTGGAGACATCCGAGTGGAGGGCGCGGAGTTGGAGGCGATGGCCGTCGAGCGCTCAGGCACAAGATTGTTTGTGAACATGAAGACTCTAAAACAAATCGGGATTATTGATCGGAATAAACGGAAGGTGGTGGCGACGTGGCCAATTCCGGAGGCCGGAGTTAACACCCCGATGACTATCGATGAAGCTCATCACCGCCTGTTTGTCGGGGCCCGCGTACCTTCAGAAGTAGTAGTCTTCGACACTGACACTGGAAAAGTCGTGGCTAGAGTTCCATGCGTAGGCGATGCCGATGATATGTCTTACGATTCGGCGCGTAAGCGCATATACGTTACCGGCGAAGAAGGATTTATTAGCGTCATCGCGCAAACCGACGCAGACCATTACGAGCCGATCGCGAAGATCAGGACGAGGCCGAATGCAAGGAATTCACTTTTCGTATCGGAGTTGAATCGCTTTTTTGTCGGGGTTCCTAGAGATGGGAAACTAGAGGCGGAAGTGTTAGTTTTCCAGGTGCAACCCTAAAGATTCAGCTTTGCGGCCAGACTTGTTTAAGATTGTCCGTACGGCGCCCTGAGCATTCTGCACTTTGAGTTTAGAGCGATCTCCATTTAGCCTTGGCCACACGTGAACGGATGTTAAGATTAAATCGAAAATGAATGACGGAGGGTTGGGATGAAAACTTGGGGAACAATTCTCGCGTTGTTCGTCGGATTATGCTTGCCCGTCATCTTTCAGATACGCAGTGTTAACGCTCAGAACCCGCCCTTCGTCACGGTACGCCGAGTATTGCTTCTCAGTATCGATGGCCTTCACGGCCTTGACTTGGCGACTTTTGTGCGGTCGCAT
>WNGO01015843.1_pt1 | contig 10485 bp, 9 predicted proteins | sample 5400511 | NCBI WGS metagenome assembly WNGO01 (sample SAMN13153380, study PRJNA577476) | soil metagenome | isolation source: 20 cm soil or saprolite under Garry oak tree replicate 2 | place: USA:California | collected 2016-06-15
TGGGATAGTAGGCCAAAATGTACTGATTGCGAATGTCATGAGCCACGTGTTCGCAGATGTTGTGCACGTCATCGACGTTTTCCGGGAAGAAGGCTAGCCCGCCGGAGGCCGCGGCGATTTGCTCGAGCGCTTTGCGGGCGCGCTTGGCTTCCTTCTTGTTTTCCTGGCCGAGGAGACCGATTGTGTAAATCACCGTATCGGTCTTCTGGACTTCTCGAATCATTTTCTCTAAGGAATTACGGCTGGCGTTGTCTTCGCCGTCGGTGACCACGAGGAGGACTTTCTTGTCCTTGCTAGCCTTCTTAAGATGATCGAGAGAGCCCAGGATAGCGTCGCGTAGGGCCGTGCTGCCGCGTGAATCAATGCGCTCGAGGGCTTCCTTGAGCTCGGGAATGCTGCTGGTGAAATCCTTGTCGAGATCGAGATAGAAGTCGTCGTTGAAATTGACGACGAACGCCTCATCCTGGGGGTTGCTGGCCTGAACCAGAGTGATGGCGGCTTCATTGACGCGCGGGCGCTTGTCGCGCATGCTGCCGCTATTGTCGATGACCAGTCCCATGCTCACGGGCACATCTTCGCGCTTGAATACGGAAAGTTTTTGTTCAACTTTGTCCTCAAAAACGCGGAAATTTTCCGGCTTTAGGCCGTCGGCGAAGCGCTGGCGGTCATCGATGACGGTCGTGTGCAGCACGACTAAGTTAACGTCCACCTTGATGCTGGGACCTTGTTTACCGGCGTCCGGGACCTGACTGGGTGGAGGCGGCACCGCATTGGGGATGGGAATCTGGGCGAAGGCGGCGGAAGCCAAGATAGCGGCGGCGCAAATCAAGACCGAGAGATAGCGCAAGGAAGGAAGGAACCCCCCCGAGAACTCAGTGGCTGGGGGCGTAATAACCTGTCTTGGAAAAGACGCTGAGGGGCGGAAGTCCCTTGGGCGCCCGCAACTTGATCTTGAGCTTGCGCCAGCGTGCGTCGTGGACCTTGTTGCTTGGTCGATAGCCGAGGACATATTGGTTTCGCAGCTCCATGCCGATTTTTGAAGCGATATCCGGCAGTTCATCCAGCTTCTCCACGGCGAACACGCGCCCACCGGTCATTTCCGTTACTTCGCTGAGAAGCGACGGGCCGCTCAGTTCCTCTGGAGACCGGTTGCGATAACCAAGCGGGTCAAAGATGCCGATGGCGTAGAGTTGCGTGTCCGCTTCCTTTACCAACCGCTTGATGTCGCTTTCGTTGTACCTACTATGATTATCACCTCCATCGGATAGGATGAGCAAGGCACGTTTGGCGTTGTGTGCACCCCTCATCTGGCTGAGACCGAGATAGATGGCATCGAGGAGCGCGGTGCGGCCCTTGGGCGCAGTGAGCAGCATGCGGCTCTGCAGGTCTTCCACACTGTTGGTAAAGGAACTGGTCAGTTCCGCGCGCTCGTTGAAGCTGACAAGGAAGAATTCATCCTGAGGATTAGCGGTTTTGAAAAATTGGATGGCGGCTTCGCGGGCCTTGGCTACTTTGTTGGCCATGCTGCCACTGAAATCAAAGATCACGCCGATGGAGATGGGGACGTCTTCGGCGGAGAAGGTGACGACTTCTTGCTCGATGCTGTCCTCAAAGACACGAAAATTGTCAGGTTCGAGGCCGGTAACCAAGCGATTGTAGGGATCGGTGACGGTAACGTTGATGAGCGCGAGGTCGACATCAAAATGAATCGTTCCCCCCGGCTTGAAAGGGGTGCCCGGCGTATCTTTCCGGACGTCGTCTTGCTTGACTTCCTTAACTTCCTCGCGTTTGGCTTCTTCCTTGGGCTTGCTTTCGTCGGAACTGGATTGAGCGGCGGCCGGCACTACCGCGGGTAACACCAGTAGACAAACCATCAGCAGAACATGGAATGAGAAAAATAGAACGCGAAAACCTGGTAGATCGCGTTTCACGGCACCCTCGTCATCCCGGCCTGCCGGGATGGCCGCGCGGTTTAGACTAACAGAAATTCTACCACTCGGTTTCGCGAAAACAAGCGTAAATGCTGATGCTCAGTATTGAACAGATTGATGGCCGGCCGGACCGAGTGGCGTGTGGTAGCATCGCGGAACTCTCCCTGCTCAGCGTAGACCATGCCTGAGGAGCTATTATTCCGGGCGAGTCGAGAACGAAAAGGAGATGAGCTTGGCCAAAGTCGTGGTGGTCATTCCTGCGAGATATGGTTCGACGCGGTTGCCCGGCAAACCGCTGGTACCGCTCGCCGGGAAGCCCCTGATTCAGCGGGTCTACGAGCGGGCCAAGCTGGCAGAGCGGGCGGACCGCGTGATAGTGGCCACCGACGACGAACGCATTGTGAAAGCCGTGGAGGGATTTGGCGGCGAGGCGAGGATGACGCGGACCGCGCATCGCACCGGTACGGAACGCGTCGCAGAAGTGGCGGCGCGCGAAGGGGGCGACGTATTCGTAAACGTGCAGGGAGACGAGCCAATGCTGGATCCGCAGTCGATTGATGCGGCGGTGAATGCCCTGCTGGAGGAACCCCAGGCTTCCATCAGCACGGTGGCCACGCCGATTAAAACGCCTGGCGACATCATGGACCCGAATGTAGTGAAGGCAGTGCTGGATTTCGACGGGAACGCGATCTATTTCTCGCGCGCGCCGATTCCCTGGGTGCGGGATAGGGCCAGCAAGATTCAGGTGCGGCACCTGAAACATCTCGGGCTATACGTTTTTCAACGTGAGGCACTGCTGGAATACCCGACATTGCCGCAGGGTGAGCTCGAAAGAATCGAACAACTTGAGCAACTGCGCTGGATCGATTCAGCGATCAGGGCTGCCGCGTGTTCATGCCGGCAATGACGCGACTGGTATCCACGCCGACCAGGAAAGTGGTGTTGGGGTCGACGGCGTACGCACTGAATTTATAAGTGGTCTGTGGAGAAGGAGTCGTCGTCACCATCAGCGTGTTGCGACCAGTGGGATCAGTACCGAGAGTCAGTGATCCATTTAACGGATAGTTGAAGAATTGCTTACCAAGTCCGAAGAGGTTGAAGTCCATGGCGCCAGTAATATTTGATGTCGAAGTGGTGGTTATGGCCATTTGGCCGACGAAATCATCTTCGCCGGTGCTCACGCCGTTCCAATTGAATGCGTAGTTGCCGGCCAGCGATGATGCCGTAAGCGGAGCGGATGTCTGTGCCAGGAAAGAGCCGTCGCTGGTGATGTTGTTGTCGGTTTCCTGGAAGACGGCCTTCGTGGGCGACGCCAGATAAAAGATAAACGAAAATGTGCCGGACTTGGAATCCGTCCAAGTGGCCGTGCCGCCGCCAAAATGGTTGGCGTCGACGGTATAAGAGCCCGTGACAGTGCCACCGGACGAAGGCAACGGAGTCAATCCACCGTTGTTGTTTTCATCAATCACGATCGAAGTGAGGTTGCCGGCTCCATCCGTCGTGAAGCGCCCCGCGGTAGAGGTCGGTCCCGCCGTGCTCCCGCCCCCGATGAGGAAAGCAAAAGGGCCGTTGAGAGAAGTGATGTCGAATGAGATGCTTAGCTGGGCGATGGCGTCTCCCACAAGAGCTTCTGGGAAGTCTAGGTTAGAACTTAGAAATTTCAAGCGCGTGCTATCAACGATGTAGAAGGTCAGGTTCTTCCCGGCAATATTTGCGGTCCCGCGACCGGATTGGGGGAAGGCCGCATCAAGCTGGTAAAAAGCGCCATTGGGGAACGCCAATTGTCCGGACAGAACAATGTACAAGGTCAGGTTCTTCCCGGCAATATTTGCGGTCCCGCGACCGGATTGGGGGAAGGCCGCATCAAGCTGGTAAAAAGCGCCATTGGGGAACGCCAATTGTCCGGACAGAACACCCGCAGTATTGGAATCAAAGAGGCCGTTGAGGATTCCACCGCCGCCATCCGCGTCGAGCCGGCCGATGATGGATTGCTGGACGAGATTGTTGCTGGAGTCAAAACCCACACCGGAAAAATCGAAAACATACCCGCTGGCGATCATGGTAATAGAGAAAGCTGCGGTGTCCTGCTTCTGGAACGAACCGCCCGCGGTCACCGTGGAGTCGGTCTGGACAATTGAGCCTTGGCTGATGGTCGAGAGTGTGATGCTGTAATTCGTAGTGCCCGTGATGTTCGTCAGACTGAGCGTGCCGCGGCCGTCGGCCTGAATTGAATAACTGCTATTTGTGAGGACCAGAGTGCTGGTACCGGTGCAGACATTTACGTCTTCGACGCCGCCGGTGATCTTGCCGTTGCCGTCGGCAGTAAATGTGCCGATGCGGCCGAAGAAACTGCCGGTACGACCGCAGGCCTCAGTTCCGCTCATGGAGAAAGCGTATTGTCCCATCAGGCTGGCGTTTGAAAAATTTCCTACGGGAGGAGGAGGGGGAGGAGGCTGCGTGGAGCCACTGCCTCCGCAGGCAGCTTCAAAGGCCGCTGCAAGGAGCGCCAAACAAAAAATCAAGCGCTTCACAGAGCACCTGCCTGCTGAGATTTCTGGACTCCTCCGCGTTGCGCACGTGCTCCGGCAAGCCAAAGCGGCGCGCCGTTGACAGAACGCAAGGCTAGCGCCTGTGCACCCTGCTGAATAATGCGCGCGAAAAACGTGGTGCCCTGTCCGTAAGAGACGTTCTGACCGGTAATCTTCACGCTGCCGCCTTCGGTGAGCGTGAACTTATTGAACTTGAGAAATCGCGCATCCCCCAAATGAACGTCAACGGGTCCGGACGAGGTCTCCACGGTAATGTGTGCGCCAAGAGGAGGCACCGAAGAGTTCTCCGTATATTTCAAGACGGTTCCTTCGAGAACCATGTCACGATTCGGGTCGTATGCGGATGCGCGCGGTTTAGCGGTCTGCTGCGCCTTTTGCCGCACCTGCTGGGCGTCGGCAACAACCGCGAGAAGAAGCGCGCCAGCAAGAAAGACACTGCTCGTTCTCATGAGAGCGTTTGGTTTCATATCCCCTTCCCACCTGCAAGAGTCCCACGCGAAACCTTGGTGCGCTGCGGGGCCAAACGGAAGAACCGTTTCGAGGCCCAGGGCAAAAGGTTCATCTCATTAGACGGCGAATCTCCCGGCGGCGGTTTCGGAATGCTTCCCGAAGCTTTCCTGACCTGCACCGCTTACCGAGACTGCCGAGCTCCATGGACTATTCCTACAAACCCTGTTCCGCGGTAAAGGTTTCGCGCCCGCGGTAAGAAAAAATAGCGATTTTCAGGCGCACGGAGTTCGATTTGACAGATTTGCGGGTTCCGACGATAATTATGCCTACGTCACTCCTGTGGAGGGCAAGCAAGCTCGGCGTAGGAACGCGGGCTATAAGGATGGCGCCAAAATATATTTTTGTAACCGGCGGAGTTGTATCCTCTCTTGGAAAAGGCGTAGCTGCCTCCTCTATCGGCTGTCTCCTCGAAAGTCGCAGTTTCAAAGTCACGCTGCAAAAATGCGATCCGTATCTGAACGTCGATCCGGGCACGATGAGCCCCTTTCAACATGGCGAAGTGTTTGTGACCGAGGACGGAGCGGAGACGGACCTCGATCTGGGGCACTACGAGAGGTTCACGCACGCCAAGCTTTCCCGCGACAATAACTGGACGACCGGGCGCATCTACGAAACGATCCTAACCAAGGAGCGGCGAGGAGACTATCTCGGCAAGACCGTGCAAGTGATCCCTCATGTCACCGACGAGATCAAAACAACGATCAAAAAAGTCTCCGAGGGCGTTGATGTCGTGATCGTGGAAATTGGAGGGACGGTGGGCGATATCGAATCGCTTCCCTTCCTCGAAGCGATTCGCCAGATGCGCCTTGAACTGGGGGCGGAGAACACGCTCTTTGTGCACGTCACGCTGGTGCCGTTCATCGCCGCGGCGGGCGAACTGAAAACGAAGCCGACGCAGCACAGCGTGAAAGAGATGCTGAGCATAGGGATTCAGCCGGACATTTTGCTATGCCGCAGCGATCACCACATCCCGGCGGAATTGAAGAAAAAGATTGCGTTGTTCTGCAACGTGGCAGAAGCCTGCGTCATTTCGATGGAAGACGTGGACACCATTTACGCCGTGCCCGCGGAATTGAACAAGGAAGGGCTGGACGCGCAGATCCTGCGGCTGCTGAAGTTGAAAGACCATGCTTCGAACATGAAACCATGGCTCGACCTGGTGCACCGGATGCATCATCCGGCAGGCGAAGCTCGAATCGCGGTCGTCGGCAAATACGTGCAGCTCGAAGATGCCTACAAGAGTCTGCGGGAGGCTTTGCTCCACGGGGGGCTGGCACACAACCACAAGACGGTCCTCCAATGGATCGAGGCGGAAGAGATAGACTCGGCCGCGGCGGCAGCGGCGCGCTTGCATGGATACGACGGAATCCTGGTCCCTGGCGGGTTCGGGAAGCGCGGTATCCAGGGAATGGTGCACACCATCCAGTACGCGCGCGAACACAAGGTGCCCTTCTTTGGGATTTGTTTGGGAATGCAATGCGCGACGATCGAGTACGCCAGGGACGTTGCGAGCCTGAAGCAGGCCGACAGCACGGAATTTGACCCGCAGACGCCGCATCGCGTGATCTACAAATTGCGCGAATTGCTAGGGGTGGACGAGATGGGCGGAACGATGCGATTGGGCGCGTGGCCGTGCAAGCTGGAGCCGGGATCGTCTGCACATAAAGCATACGGGAAGCTGGAGATCAACGAGCGGCACCGCCACCGCTACGAATTCAACCGAGACTACGAAAAGATCCTGGTAGCCGCTGGCTTGCGCATCACCGGACGGACGCCGGATGAAAACTATGTGGAAATCGTCGAGGCGCCGGACCATCCGTGGTTCCTCGGTTGCCAGTTCCACCCGGAATTCAAGTCCAAACCGCTGGAGCCGCATCCACTCTTTGCGGCGTTCATCGGCGCGGCGCTGGAAAATAAGAAGAACAAAATTCGGCCCATCGTGGAGCCAAAACGCCAGGCCGTGGACATGGCGCCGCGTGTGAGTGCCTAATCTGGATTTCCAGAGCGGACGATCGAGGCGGTGTCAGCTCGCCAACATAAGCGTTCAGTGGCCGGGGTAGTTTGATTTTTCCTGCAACCGTATATTGATTTCGCAGTGGAAGACTCCGTCTTTATCTCGGGAAAGTGGACGAATCGTGGCGAATTTTCCGAGCGACTGGGACTGGTTTTTCATCGCTTCCGTCAAGTACGAATCGCCCATGAAGCGCAACTCCTCGGTCCATTGAACCGGATATCCGGCTCCCCATAAGTTGAAATGAACGTGCGCCGGGATATGCATTCCCGGGTAACGTCCCGGCCGGATGGTATGCAACTCGAAGCGCCCATCGGGGCTGGTTTTCATATAGCCCTTGATACGCGGATGGCCGATCTTGCCGTCGGGCGAATAGTAGCCGTCCTTATCGGTGTTGTACGCGTAAACGACTACTCCCGCGACGGTGTGCTCACCATCAGGTGCAAAGACGCGGCCCGCTACGACCAGCGGATCGCCGGGCTCTCCGGACGGCAAAATGGTAGCCGTCCAGGTTGTGTCCGGCGGTTCGGGAGGCGGAGGAGGCGGGCTCTGCCCTTTCACGAGCGAGGCCGTCAGATAAGAACCCGTAGCGCACGCTAGTCCCCATCCGGCCACCCGTTGAAGAAAATCGCGGCGGCTTTTGTCTTCAAGCTTCATCGGTCTGCTCCTTTGCTCCGAAAGACGGATCGTCAGCAGCAAGTGTTAACAAGCCGATTCGGGGCGCCTGGGTCCCAAGGTCGCTCGCTTAACACTTCGCCGGTTCTGCCGTCTTGCCTAGCAGTATGATTTCTGCGTCGCGGCACGAGCGAGCCCCGGCGCCAAACGGCCGATTGACTCGTGGAGGGAGGGGCTCATGAGGACGATCCGAATTGTCGCCGCAATGGTAATACTCGCGGCACTTCCGCTGACAGCTGGTGCCAGGCGCAGGACAACACCGTTAGCATCGAAATCCGAAGCAAAGACTTACTCCGTGAGCAAGGCCTATACGACGCTGTCCTTTACAGCGACGAAATGGATGGTCTTCAAAGAAGAAGGATTGTTTCAGGATTTCAGCGGGACGCTGACCTACAGTTCTCAAGATCCAGCCAAATGCAAGATCGACCTGACCGTGCAGGCCGCCAGTCTCGACACGCGCAATTCGACTCGCGACAAAGTGTTGCGTTCCGATGACTTCTTTGACGTCGAGAAATACCCTACGCTGGCTTTTCGCAGCACGAGGGTAACCCCCACGGGAAAAGAAACCTACGCTATCGAGGGTGACTTGACCATCCACGGCGTTAGCAAGCGAATCACTGTGCCCGCAAAGGTGATTGGCGCTCGCGTGATGCCGGGAATCGGCGACTTTGCGGGATTCGAAACGACCTTCAACATTGACCGGCTTGAGTTCGGCGTTCTTGGTTCGCGCTGGAGCGGCAATACGTTGGCCGTGGATCCGATAGTAGTCCTTCACCTCATCATCGGCGGCGTCCACGAGTAACGGCTCACGAGCCTCGCCCTTCCTCTCCCCGCGGTGCTGGTAGGTCGCGGCCGCACGTGCCGCTTTGGCAGCGCCTCCAGCCTCTGTGCTATCTTCAAAGCTCCTCATGACGGCAGGTAAAGAAATCAGTCTGGGTTCCTTGCGCCTCGGTGGCGGAAATCCGTTGTTCCTGATTGCGGGGCCGTGCGTCATTGAAAGCGAAATACATGCTTTGGTCGTCATTGAAAGCGAAATACATGCTTTGGTGATGGCGGAGAAGGTTGCCAAGATCGCGGACGATGCGGGCATGCCGTATATCTTTAAGGCTTCCTACGACAAGGCCAACCGTTCCTCGATGAAAGGATTCCGGGGCCCAGGGATGAAGGAAGGCTTGCGGATTCTCGCCAAGATCAAGTCGGAACTGAAACTGCCGATACTCACGGACATACACGATGCTTCCCAGGCAGGACCTGCGGCGGAAGTTTGCGACGTGCTCCAGATCCCCGCATTCCTGGCGCGGCAAACCGATCTGCTGCTGGCGGCTGGCAAGACCGGCCGGATCATCAACGTGAAGAAAGCACAGTTTCTATCACCCTGGGATATGGGCAACGTTACGGAGAAAGTCGCCAGCACCGGAAACACAAAGATTATTCTCACCGAGCGTGGGTCTTCATTTGGATACCAGAATCTTGTCGTGGACATGCGCTCCTTCCCGATCATGCAACGAACCGGTTACCCGGTGGTATTTGATGTAACGCATGCCGTGCAGCTTCCGGCCGGACAAGGACACTCCAGCGGGGACACTCCAGCGGAGGCCAGCCGCAGTTTATTGAACCGCTGGCGCGAGCGGGCGTGGCAGCCGGCGTGGACGGCATTTTCTTGGAAACTCACGACAATCCTGCCAAAGCGCTTTCCGACGGACCCAATGCGCTGCCGCTTTCGGAACTCCTTAGCCTGCTGATGAAATTAAAGGGACTCAGCGCCGTGGTACGCCGCTGGAGTGCGAAATGAGCCTGGACACAGCAAGGCGCGTTCTGAGGATTGAAGCGCAAGCGATTCAGGATGCGCTGACGCGGCTCGACGCCACGTTTGAAAAGGCTGTCGACCTGCTCTTTGGGTGCCAAGGGCGCGTCGTAGTCACCGGCATGGGCAAATCCGGATTGATTGGCCGGAAAATCTCCGCCACGTTATCGAGCACCGGCACGCCATCCTTCTTCCTCCACCCCGCCGAAGCTCTGCACGGCGACCTGGGGATGCTCGCGCGCGGCGACGCCATGCTGGCGGTTTCCTATGGCGGCGAGACGGAAGAGATCATACGGCTGCTGGAAGCGCTGAAGCGACTGGAGATGCCGCTAGTGATGCTGACAGGAAAAATTCACTCGACGCTCGCCGAAGCGTGCGACGTGGCTCTGGACGTGAGCGTGAAGGAAGAGGCCTGCTCTTTGAATCTGGCGCCCACGGCAAGCACGACGGTGGCCATGGCGATGGGCGATGCGCTGGCGGTTTCCCTCCTCGAGCGGCGCAATTTTCGGCACGATGATTTTGCGGCGCTGCATCCCGCTGGGCGCCTGGGCAAGAAGCTGCTTCGCGTGGAGCACTTGATGCATGCGGGAGAAGCGCTGCCGCGCGTTTCGAAAGACACGCCCATGCCAGACGTGTTTCACGAAATGTCCGCGAAGAAGCTGGGCATGACCACCGTGCTCGAACCGGACGGCCGCCTGGCCGGAATTTTGACGGACGGAGACTTGCGCCGCTTGATGGAGAAGCACCGCGGAGCAGTCCTCGAGATGCGCGCGGCGGACGGCATGACCAAGAATCCGCACACGATAGGGCCGCACGTACTGGCCAGTGAGGCCCTGAACTTGATGGAAAAAAGAAAGATTACGTCAGTTGTGGTGGTGGATGAGGCCAAGGGCGTGCTGGGGGTGGTGCATCTGCACGATTTGTGGACGCTGGAGCTGATGTAATGTTTTGTACTGCAAATTATCTCGTAATACTTTGCTGCGTGGGGAGTTTTCGCTCCGACAT
>WNGO01003227.1_pt1 | contig 10476 bp, 9 predicted proteins | sample 5400511 | NCBI WGS metagenome assembly WNGO01 (sample SAMN13153380, study PRJNA577476) | soil metagenome | isolation source: 20 cm soil or saprolite under Garry oak tree replicate 2 | place: USA:California | collected 2016-06-15
GCCGTATTCGAGGTCCGTCGACAGCACCTCGTCGCCCGGTTGCAGGCCGAGCGGCCACGCTGCGATGTTGACCGCAGCTCCGGCGTTCTGCACGAAGACCAGATCGTCTGGATCCGCACCTACGTAAGTGCCTAGCGCGGCACGGGCTTCTGCGAGTAGCGCGTCCAGCCGACGGGCGATAAACAGCACCGGCTGACGCTCGAGCTCGAGCTGCCACTGCTGGTAGCGCTCGAAGACGGCACGCGGCGTCGCTCCGAATGAACCATGGTTCAGAAACGTCACACTCGGGTCGAGGAGGAATTCCTCCCGCAGGCGGGTGCCGTCCGACACCATTCGTACGGTAGTCGTGCATGTCTGAGGGCATCTGGACGATCCGTCCGTGCCCGCACCGGCAGGCGAGCGGCCTCGCGAAGGAGCTCGGCCTCAGCGAGATCACGGCAAGCGTGCTCGTCCGGCGCGGCTACGGCGACCCCGAGGTGGCGCGGGCCTTCCTGGCCGGCGAACAGCCCCTGCACGATCCCTTCCTGCTCGGTGACATGGCCGGCGCCGTCGAGCGGATTCGCGCGGCGATCGCGGCCGGCAGACGGATCTGCGTCCACGGCGACTACGACGTGGACGGGATCTGCGCCACGGTGCTCGCCGTGCTCGTGCTGCGCGAGCTCGGCGCGGAGGTCGAGTGGCACCTACCGAGCCGCTTCGACGAGGGCTACGGCGTCAGCGGCCAGACGCTCGAGCGCCTCGCTGCGGAGGGTTGCGGACTGGTCCTGACCGTCGACTGCGGCATCACCGCCGTCGACGAGGTTCGGCGCGCACGCGAGCTCGGGCTCGAGGTGATCGTCACCGACCACCATCGCCCCGGCGACGTGCTGCCGAACTGCCCGATCGTCGCAACGCGTCCGTCCGACTATCCGTTCCAAGACCTGTGTGGGACCGGCGTCGTCTACAAGCTCGGCCAGGCGCTGCTGGGCGCCGATTCCGAGGTGCTGCGCCGGCATCTCGATCTCGTGGCGCTCGCGACGGTCGCCGACGTTGTCCCGCTGGTCGGCGAGAACCGATCGCTTGCGATCGCGGGGCTGCGCACGCTCGCACGAACTCAGAAGGTCGGGCTACGTGCCCTGATGAAGACCGCGGGCGTCGATCCGGCCGCGGTCGACGCCGGCAAGGTCGGCTTTCGGCTCGCGCCGCGGATCAATGCTGCGGGGCGGCTCGGCGATCCGAGCGCGGCGCTCGAGTTGCTGCTGACCGAGGATGCCGACGAGGCACGTCGCCTCGCCGACCGGCTCGAGGAGCTGAACCGCGACCGCCAGGCCGTGGAGGAGAAGATCCTGCGCGCGGCGATCGCAAAGGTCGAGGAATGGCCGGAGGCGAAGCGGCGCCGTTCCGCCTACGTGGTCTGGGGCGAAGACTGGCACGAAGGCGTGATCGGCATCGTCGCCTCACGCCTCGTCGAGCGCTATCACCGGCCGGTCGTCCTCATCGCCGGGACCGACGGCCTCTGGAAGGGCTCGGGCCGCTCGATTCCGTCTTTCGACCTCCACGGCGCGCTCGGTGCGTGCTCGACGTTCCTCGAACGGTTCGGAGGCCATCGTGCGGCTGCTGGCCTCTCGATCTCGCCGGAGCGGGTCGAGCCGTTCGCGGACGCTTTCGCGGCCCAGGCGGAAGGGCTGCTCGGGCCGGAAGACCTCGTCCCGGCGACCGTCGTCGACGCCGTCCTGCCGCGCGGCGCAAAGCTCACGCTCGAGCTCTGCGAGGAGCTACGCGCTCTTGCGCCGTTCGGGCTGGCCAATCCCGATGTGACGCTGCTTGCACCGGGCTGCGAGCTCGGTGAGCTGGCAACGGTCGGCGACGGTAAGCATCTCCGCTTCCGCGTGCACCGAGACGGTCGCGACGCGGGCGGCGCCATCGCCTTCGGGCAGGGAACCAAGCTCGACCGCTACCGGCGCGCGGGACGTTACGACGTCGCATTCCGCCTGCAGGAGAACCACTGGAACGGGACCGTGTCGCCACAGCTCGTCGTTCGACGTGTCTTCGACGCCGACGACCGTTTCGACGAGGTCTATACGTGGCTGCGCACACAGTGGCTGGCGCAGCCCCGCGACGTGCAGGCGCAGGCGATCTTCGACGAGCTCGAACTGGAGGATGGCGGACCGAAACGCCATCCGCTCGAGTCGGAGACGTTTCGCGCTCTGCTGGAACAGCCGGCTCTGCTCCGCGCGGCTTGATCATCCGGCCGGAGACCGCCGCCGACCACGACGCAATTCGCAACGTCAACGACGAAGCGTTCGGCGAGCCGATCGAGGCGAAGATCGTCGACGCCATCCGTGCGTCGGATCGGTTCGTGCCGGAGCTGTCCCTCGTAGCCGTGTCCGAGGGTCAGACCCTTGGACATGTCATCTCGAGCTACGTCGACGTGGAGCCGGGCGCGCGCCACGTCCTGCAGGTCGGGCCGCTCGCGGTCCTCCCCGCGCACCAACGACGCGGCATCGGGAGCGCGCTGATGGAAGAGACGATCCGGATCGCCGACGCTCGCGGTGAGCCGCTGCTCGTGATCGAAGGCAGTCCGAAGTACTACGGGCGCTTCGGCTTTACCCGCGCGGACGCCGTCTGCATCGAGCCGCCCCCTGAGGCGCACGGGCCGGAGTTCTTCATGGTCAGGCCGCTGGCGAGGTATGACCCGGCGTTCCGCGGCCGCGCGACCTATCCAGCCGAGACGTTCGGGATCGCGTACTAGCGGGCTGTGCCGACCGAGGCCCGGTGGGGCCGCAGCGGGCGGGGCCCGGCGAGGGCGTCGAGCGCGAGGAGGAGCCGTGCTGCGCGCACGGCGGCACGGCGTTCTTTTCGGCGTCTGAACCAGTGCATGGACGACTCCCCTTCTGCATCGGAACGCCGCTTCCTGCCCTTGAGATTCGCCCCTTGAACGGGGGAAGGGAGCCTGATACCCCCGGAGTACACTGACGATATGGCGGTCCTTGAGGCTCACGAAAAGCATCAGGAGCTCATCGACGAGCTGATCGCGGCCGTGGCCGCCTACAACCCGGAGGTCGACCGCGACCTGATCCGGCGGGCCTTCCTCTTCGCCGCGAACGCCCACGAGGGCCAGCAGCGCCGTTCGGGGGAGGACTTCGTGCTCCATCCCTGGGGTGCGGCCAAGATCTGCGCCCAGCTCCGCCTCGACGACGAGACCATCGCCGCGGCGCTCCTCCACGACGTCGTCGAGGACACCGACGCCGAGCTCGAGGGCGTCCGTGCCGAGTTCGGCGACGAGGTCGCCAAGCTCGTAGAGGGCGTGACGAAGCTGACGCGCGTCCAGTTCCAGAGCCGCGAGCAGGCCGAGGCCGAGAACTACCGCAAGCTGATCGTCGCGATGGCCGCAGACGTGCGCGTGATCCTGATCAAGCTGGCCGACCGACTGCACAACCTCCGCGAGATCGAATACCTCGGGAAGCAGAAGCAGATCCAGAAGGCGAAGGAGACGCTGGAGGTCTACGCGCCGCTCGCGCACCGGCTCGGCATCCACGCGATGAAATGGGAGCTCGAGGACCTCGCGTTCGAGACTCTGCATCCGCGGAAGTACGAGGAGATCAAGGCAATGGTCAGCGAGCGCCGTGCCGATCGGGAGAGCCACGTCTCGGAGGCGGCGCGTGTCTTGCAACTCGAGCTGACGAAGGTCGACATCCCCGTGGAGATCTCGGGTCGCGCGAAGCACTTCTACTCGATCTACGACAAGATGGCCAAGAAGGGCCGCGAGTTCAACGAGATCTACGACCTCACGGCGATGCGTGTGACCGTGGAGCGCTCGGGCGACGAAGGTACCCGCGATTGCTATGGCGCGCTCGGCCTGATCCATTCCTTGTGGAGGCCGATGCCCGGTCGCTTCAAGGACTACATCGCCATGCCGAAGTTCAACCGCTACCGGTCGCTGCACACGACCGTCATCGGTCCGGAGGGTCGCCCGCTCGAGATTCAGGTCCGCACGCGCGAGATGCACGAGACGGCGGAGTTCGGGATCGCTGCGCACTGGCGCTACAAGGGCGGGCGCCACCCGAGGACCGACGAGGCCTGGGAGAGTTGGGTGCGCCAGTTGATGGAGGCGCAGCCCGAGACGATCGACGAGCCGGGCGAGTACAAGCGCGCGTTCCTGACGGACCTCGTCGACGACGAGGTCTACGTCTTCACGCCGAAGGGCGAGGTGAAGACCCTGCCCTCGGGCGCGACTCCGATCGACTTCGCTTATGCCGTGCACACGGACGTCGGGCATCGCACAGTCGGCGCCAAGATCAACGGCCGCATCGTCCCGCTGCACTACAGGCTGAAGAACGGCGACTTCGTCGAGATCCTGACCTCGAAGGTCGGTCGCGGCCCGTCGCGAGACTGGATCTCGCTGGCGGCCTCCTCGCGCGCGCGTAACAAGATCCGGCAATGGTTTTCCCGCGAGACGCGCGAGGATCAGGAGCAGAAGGGCCGCGACTCGCTGGAGCAATCGCTGAAGGCGGCAAAGCTTCCTTACCGCAAGCTCGTCGGGTCGGCTGTGCTCGCAGAGGTCATCCGCGACATGAACTTCAAGAAGGCCGAGGACTTCTACCTCGCGCTCGGCTCGGGCAAGATCGGCCCGCAGCAGGTGGTCAACAAGGTCCTGCAGCGGCTGAAGACGGAGCAGGTCGCCGAGGAGGAAGCGGTCCCGCTCAAGGCGCCGCGCGCGAAACATGCCGTCGACAGCGACAACTACGGCATCAACGTCCACGGCGTCGACGAGGTGCTCGTGCGGCTCGCAAAGTGCTGCACGCCGGTGCCGGGAGACGAGATCGTCGGTTACATCTCGCTCGGCAAAGGCATCACGATCCACAGGGGCGACTGCCCGAACGTCAAGGCACTTGCCCGCCAGCCCGAGCGCTTCACACCCGTGAGCTGGGACGGCGGCGCAACGCAGAGCTTCCGCGTCCAGATCGCCGTCGAATCGTGGGATCGCCCGCGCCTCCTGGAGGATGTGGCGCGGACGTTCGCCGAGCACGGAGCCAACATCGTCTCGTACGGCGGCAGCGTCGAAGACCAGATGGCCCGCAACTGGTACGTCGCGGAGGTCGGCGACGTCAAGGAGCTCCGCGGCTTGCTGACGGCGCTCAGGAACATCGAAGCCGTCTTTGACGCATATCGCGTGACGCCGAGCTGACGTCCCTCCTTCGGGGGACTGTCACTCCAACGAGGCGTGCCGAGTCTGCGGTGTCCGCGTTGTGACACGACGCGTCAACGACCACTTCCTCGTTCAAGGGATCGTCCCTCGAACGAGCGAGGTACCTCGTTTCAGGGATGGCGCGCGGCGCGAATCTGACTACAAAGAGTGCTAGGGGGAGAGGGCACCAAAAGCTGCGGCGCCCGACCGTTTCGAGGACAACGGGCGGGCGCGCGGCCTCCTTAGATTCGCTTCGCTCAGGTGAGGCGTCTGCGCCGGCCGCCGGACGGCCGGCGCAGTCTTCGATCCGAGCGAAAACTTCCCCTTTGCTCGGGTTTTCAGCTACGCCGGTTCGCGGGGAACGTGCGCGGGCACGGCTCTTCGGGCGCTCACTGGTGCCAGGCACGTGACGCGCCTCAGGGGGACCAAGCTTCGCCCCCCGTGTCCCAACCGACCAGGCAATAAGGCGAGATGAGCAGCGCGATGCGTTGGAGAAACGCGTGGTCCTCGGGGCTGAGCTCGCCTGCAACGACGCCGAGCTCGGCGACGACGTTGTTCTCGTAGGAGATCGGGATCGCCGTCGACTCGGCTCTCCGCTCCCCCTGCGCCGGTCCGAGCACCAGTTCGCCGGCTTCGACGAAAGAGATTCCGACCCATGAATAGTGACGGTGGAGGACGGCGACGACCTCACGCAGCACTTCATCAGCCTCGCCGCCGCGGCTGACGATCTCGTCGATCGCCTTGAGCGCGCCGTCGTGGGCGCTCACGTCTCGAGTGCCTCGCCCTCGAAGGCACGAATGGCCTCCTTATAGGTCTCCGGGATCGGCACCGCCTTGCGCTCGTCGAGGTCGACGAGCACGAGGGTCTGGGTCGCCGTCACCATCAGCTCGTCGTCGCTCGCCCGATACGCCGCCAGCTCGTACGTGACACTCGTGCGGCCGATCCTCGCCATGCGCACATAGACCTCGATCAGGTCGTCGAAGACGGCCGGCGCCAGGTACTCGATCGCGAGAGCGCGCATGACGAACTCCTGGCCTTCGTCGCCGATGTCCATCCCGAGCAGGCCCAGGTTGCGGTGGTACTCGACGCGGGCGATGTCGAAGTAGGGGAGATAGCGGCCGTAGTAGACGATTCCCTGCGCGTCCGTGTCCGAGAAGCCGACACGCGTCTGCGCGCTGAACTTGAACGGGGGTTTCTCCTTCAGCTCCTGATCACCTCGAGCACCTCGTCGCGCTTGCGTTCCATCAGATCGGGCGAGAGCGCTTCGAGGTTCAGGCGCAGCAACGGCTCGGTGTTGGACGGCCGGACGTTCATGTGCCAGTCCTCTGCGTCCACCGAGAGGCCGTCGAGGTGGGAGACCTTGCCTTCGGGCCCGAAGCGCTCCTTCAGCTCCTGCAGCTTCAGCGCGACGTCGTCGACGGGAGTGTTGAGCTCGCCCGTGATGAAGTAGCGCTTGCGGTACGAAGCGAGCAGCTCCGAGAGCTTCTGGCCTCGCTTGGAAATGAGCTCGAGCATGAGCAGGAACGGAATGACGCCCGAGTCGGCCCGGGAGAAGTTCTGGAAGTAGTAATGGCCGGAGACCTCCCCCCCGAAGACGGCGCCTTCCTCGCGCATGCGGTGCTTGAAGAACGCATGGCCGACGCGATTGACGAGCGGAACGCCGCCTGCGCGTTCGATCGTTTGCGGCACAGCCCAGCTTGCACGCACGTCGTAGAGGATCTTTGCGCCCGGCTCCTTCTCGAGGATCGATTCAGCCAAAAGTGCTGTCACGAAGTCACCGGGAACGAACTCGCCGGTGTCGTCCACGAAGAAACAGCGGTCGGCATCTCCGTCGAAGGCGACGCCGAGATCGGCCCGGTCCGCGTGCACCTTCTCGATGATGAACTGACGATTTTCGGGAAGCAGTGGGTTCGGTTCGTGGTTCGGGAATGTCGCGTCCGGTTCGAAGAAGTACCGCACGGCATCGATCGGCAGGCGCTCGAGAATTGGCGCCAGCATGACTCCACCCATGCCGTTCGCAGCGTCGATGACGACGCGCAGCGGCTTCACGGCGCCGACGTGGATAAAAGACAGGACAGCGTCGACCCAACGAGGCCAGATGTTCTCCTCGCGGACATGTCCTGCGGTCTGACCCTTGGGCACGTCCTCGAGAGCCATCGCCCGCGTGCGGATGTCCAGCAGGCCCGAGTCGCCGCCGACGGGAAGCGCCCCGCGACGAACGATCTTCATGCCGGTGTACTCCTTCGGGTTGTGCGAGGCGGTGACCATGACTCCGCCCTCGAGATCGAGGTCACCGACAGCGAAATAGAGCATCTCGGTCCCGACCATCCCGATGTCGACGACGTCGGCGCCGGCATCCACCGCCCCCCGCGTGGCCGCCTGGGCCATCGAGGGCGAGGAGAGGCGCATGTCGCGCCCGACGGCGAGCGACCGGGGCTCGAACTCCTCGACGTACGCGCGGCCGATTGCGTAGGCACCGGCTTCGTCGAGTTGGTCGGGATAGATCCCGCGTATGTCGTAGGCCTTGAAGACCGTCGGATCGAGCACGTGCGGGATGCTACTGGCGGTGTGAGAACGGTCGGGCGTGTCCGGCTGTTCGAGGCTCACATCGAGAGGGGACGGGTATCCCCGCCCCTCTCGATGTGACAGCTCTTCAACGAGGCTCGGCTAAAGCGCGGCGCTCCCGCTGCCCTGCGTACCGTTCGCGATGTCGATTCCGACCCATCGCGCGACGTTCGTGTTCGCCGGAATGGTGAGGAAACACCCACCGGCATTGATGAAAGCCAAAGTCGCAACGTAGGAGCCGTTGCAGCCGCCGGCACCGCCCGGTCCAATCAAGAACAGGGGTGTAGTCGCATCGATGCTTACAGGCCCATTGCCAGATGGGCCAATGCCGTAGACATCTCCGCCCAGGCTCGCGAACTGGTTCTGGTCCCAGACGAAGTACTCGCCGTCCTGGTTCGAGTCGAACCACAGGTTCATTGCGAAATGTGCGGACCCGCTGAGCAGCAAGGTCCTAGGGCTAACCGAAAGGCCGTTCATGCTCCCTGGCCCCGCGTTCACGGTTCCCACGTCGTACGAGCTGAACCCGGAGCTCGTCTCGTACGCGTCATTGTTGGCATAGGCGGAGAACTCCACCTGCGAGTTTTTCGCTTTTGCGGTGACAGTGGCCGTCGCGCTTTGAAACTGAATCGTTCCGCTCGACCTGTAGAAGCCAATCCCACTGTCATTGGGCGGCCCAAAGTTCGCATTCAGATACGTCACGGGGGCAGGGGCCGCAGAAGCAGGAATCGCCCACATCCCCAGGATCAAACTCGGGAGCGCAAACGCAAGCAGGAATTGCAGCTTCCTCATCGCAGCTTCTCCTTTACGATCAGGTGCTTCCGACGATTAATAAGGCGGGTGCCGCCGGACGGCGGCCTCGGCGGGAACAAGTAGTCCCCCAAACGGTCTCCCTTCGACTGGACGCCGAGCGTCGATTGACAAAGGGAGAACGTGCGGACCGCATCCGTCGGATACGTGCGCATACTTCCGGTCACCCACGAAAAGCCGCTCTTTGCGAAGAGCGCGTTGATCCTCTGCATCGAGGTATAGGTGTGATACACCGACCCACCCAGAGGTCGAACAGGGAGGGGAGAAGCGTGAGGAGAGTGGCTTTCGCGCTCGTCGTTTCGGCGGCACTTGCCGTCGCTTCGAGCGCCGCAGCGGGAGGCTGGACGACCAGCGTCCCACGAACAAACGCCGTGGCGAGCACGCCTGCGCCCGGTTGGGGCTATCCGGCGGCCGACGGTATTCCCGTTCCGGGTCAGTGCGGAGCCGGGATGTTCAACTCGAATCGCTCAGAGTCGTGGATCGCCGTCAAGCCTGGAACCGAGGACGCGGTGGGCGTGTCGAAGTTCTTCTTCGACAAGTACTCGACCTTCTACAACTTCTATCTCGGCGCCTACACGATCAGGAACGGCAGCGTTGCGGGCAACGTGGGCATTCCGGGGTACGACTGTGTGACGACCGGCAGTCAGGAGATGCCGCCGAGCTGGACCAACAACACCGACCCGAACGTCGACTTCGACACGCAGGGCCGTGCCTACCAGATCTCGCTCCCGTTCAACGCTTACTGGACGAACCTGCATCCGAACGGGGCGATCTCGGGTGACTACAGCGACGATCTCGGCCAGACCTGGCACCGATCGCAAGGAGCCGACAAGTACGGCTACATCGAGTTCCTCAACAACCAGACGAGCCTTGCAACCGGTGGGTTCGAGGACAAGCAGTGGGTCGCCGTCAACCAATCGTCGGTCTCAGACAATCGCGACCACGTCTACGCGATGTGGGCGATCTTCAACGGGCAAGGGATCAAGCTGCGCGAATCGGTGTCGCGCGACCGCGGCCTGACCTACTCCATGCCAGTGACAATCACGTCACCTTCTGACACCGGTCCGTCGAACTTCGGCGTGTATCCGTCGGTGGATGCAGCAGGCAACCTCTTCGTCTCGTTCGCTTCGTATCGGGTGAAGACAGGAGGGTTCGATGCCACGATCTACGTCACGAAGTCAACAGACGACGGCAAGACCTTCTCGCCCTGGACGAAGGTCGCGTTCGCGCACGGCTATCCCGGCGACTACGTCAACGGCAACTTCCGGGACGGCATCTTGCAGAACTTCACCGCCAGCAAGACGTACCCGGACCACGCGTACGTCACGTATGAGGATTACAACGCGGCGACCGGCACGGTGGACGTCAAGTTCGCCTACACGACCGACGGAGGCTTTAGCTTCTCGACTCCGGTCACGGTCAACGACCCCTCGACGGTCAACGACGGAACGGATCAGTTCCAGCCCTCCGTAGCGACAGGGCCCGGCGGTGCCGTTGCCGTCGCGTTCTACGATCGGCGCCGAACGTGCCCGAACGACGGGAGCGTCGCACCGGAGAACATGGGCAAAGCGAACACGTGCATAAACGTTTCCGTCCAGGCCTACAAGGACGACGGCTCGCGCGTGACGCCGGTCGGGACGAACGCGCGGATGACCGACTATGGGTGGGATCCAAGCCAGCCACGGCAACACGTGGACGGCATCGGCCAGATCGCCTGCTACGCCCACCGTGATCCCTGCCCCGGCGTGTTCATCGGCGACTACTTCGGCCTCGCCGTGTCGGGCGGCAACATCTACGGCCTCTTCATCTCGACGCACTACCCGTCGACCGTGGACGCCGACGAGGGCGGCAAGGTCTATTACCAGCAGGCCATTCTCGCCACGGTGCCGCGCTCAGCTTTCGGAGCCGGCTACTAAAACTGACCGCAGAGGGCCGCT
>WNGO01003228.1_pt1 | contig 10476 bp, 9 predicted proteins | sample 5400511 | NCBI WGS metagenome assembly WNGO01 (sample SAMN13153380, study PRJNA577476) | soil metagenome | isolation source: 20 cm soil or saprolite under Garry oak tree replicate 2 | place: USA:California | collected 2016-06-15
CTCGGGCTCGTCTTGAAGGGCGGCGCGTGGTACCTCGTCGCACATCGCTCGGCGGGTATGCGCGTGTACCGCGTTTCACGCTTCGTCTCCGTGCGGATCCGCGACGACGGTTTTGAGCGCCCGGACGACTTCGAACTCGGCGCGTACTGGGACGAGTGGTCGCGGACGTTCGAGGCGTCGCGTCCGAGAGTAGAGGTGAAGTTGCGCGCGAGCGAGCTCGCGTTACGGCATCTCCCGCGCGACCTGCAGCGCGGCGACGGTGTTTTCACGGTGGGCTTCGAGAATTTCGAGGAGGCGTTCCGCGAGCTGCTGAAGTTCGGCCCGGATGCGGAGGTGATCGAACCGGCGGAGCTCCGCGCGCGCATCGCCGCGACGGCGTCCGAAGTCGCACAGTTGTATTCCGTCCAGGCGGTCCGCTAGGGTCTCGCGCAGGTCGTTCGCCGGTGGAGGCGGGCGCCGAGGCAATGGAGCCTCAGGACTCTCGGAGTCCTGGGCTCTTTTTTTGTGGTCCCGATTCGGAAGGAGCGGCATGGCAGCGGAAGAGACGAAGCACTACCTGGCGAACGGGGCGGCGACCGCGCCCGACGCGCGCGAAGCACTCGAGTGGGCACGAGAGACGACGGCCAGGATGGTCGACCTCAAGTTCTGCGACCTGCTCGGGACGTGGCAGCACATGACGCTGCCGATCTCCGCGTTCGACGAGTCCGCCTTTGACGACGGGCTCGGCTTCGACGGTTCGTCGATCCGCGGCTGGCAGGGCATCTCGGAGTCGGACATGCTCTTGATGCCGGACGCCTCCTCGGCGATCCTCGACCCGTTCACCGAGGCCCCGACGCTGTCGCTGATCTGCGAGATCGCCGATCCGCTCACGCGCGAGGGCTACTCGAGGGATCCACGTCTCGTCGCAAAGCGCGCCGAGGCGTACCTCCGTTCGACGGCGATCGCCGACACCGCGTACGTCGGACCGGAGTGCGAGTTCTTCGTCTTCGACGAAGTCTCGTACGAGCTCGGCCCGAACACCGCGCGCTACCTCGTCGATTCCGGCGAGGGTCACTGGAACTCGGGCAAGCCCGGCCTCGGTTACACGGTGCGCGAGAAGGAGGGCTACTTCCCGCCGGCACCGCACGACACGCTCAGCGACCTGCGCACGCAGATGGTGCTCACCCTCGAACGGCTCGGGATCCCGTGCGAGTTCCACCATCACGAGGTCGCCTCGGGCGGCCAGTGCGAGATCGACCTGCGCTACCAGACGCTCACGCGCATGGCCGATCAGATCATGACCTACAAGTACGTCGTCAAGAACGTCGCGCGCGCCGCCGGCAAGAGCGTCACCTTCATGCCGAAGCCGATCTTCGGCGACAACGGCTCGGGCATGCACACCCATCAGTCCCTCTGGAAGGAGGGCACGCCGTTGATGGCGGACAAGTCGGGCTACGCCGGCCTGTCGCAGCTCGCCCGCGCCTACATCGGCGGGCTGCTCATGCATGCGCCGGCGCTGCTCGCCCTCTGCGCACCGACGACGAACTCGTACCGCCGGCTCGTGCCGGGCTACGAGGCGCCGGTCAACCTCGTGTACTCGCAGCGAAACCGCAGCGCGTGCATCCGGATCCCGATGTACTCCGACTCGCCGAAGGCGAAGCGGATCGAGTTCCGCTGCCCGGATGCGGCCGCCAACCCGTATCTCGCGTTCGCGGCGATGCTGATGGCGGGCATCGACGGTATCCAGAAGGGTCTCGACGCCGGCGAACCGGCCGACTGGGATCTCTTCGAGGAGGACCGCGGCGTCGCTCAGGTGCCGGGCTCGCTCGACGAGGCGCTCGATGCGCTCGAGGCCGATCACGAGTTCCTCACTGCGGGCGGCGTCTTCAGCGAAGAGCTGATCCGCACGTGGATCGCGTACAAGCGCGAGAACGAGGCCGACGTCGTCCGGCTCCGCCCGCATCCCGCCGAGTTCTCCCTCTACTACGACTGTTAGGCACTGATGCTGCTCGCCGCGCCGCCGTCCGTCGAACTTCGTTCCCTCACGGAGGACGACTGGACGGCGGTCTCGGACATCTACTGGGAAGGCATGCGTGACGGCCTCGCCACCTTCGAGATCGAGGTGCCGACGTGGACGGTCTGGGACGCAGCGCACCTTCCGGGCCATCGGCTCGTCGCCGAGTTTCTGGGCGAGGTCGTTGGCTGGGCGGCGCTGTCCCCGGCGTCGAAGCGGCGGTGTTACGCCGGAGTGGTGGAGAACAGTGTCTACGTCGGACGAGGCGTACGCGGACACGGGATCGGGCGCACGCTGCTCGAAGCCCTGATTGCGGATGCCGAAGCCGCGGGGATCTGGATGATCCAGACCTCGATCTTTCCCGAGAACCGTGCATCCCTCGCCTTGCACGAGCGGTGCGGGTTCCGGGTCGTGGGCACGCGCGAGCGGATTGCGAAACGCGACGGCGTCTGGCGGGACACCGTGTTCCTCGAACGACGGAGCGAGGTGATCGTGTGATCAAGGTCGAGGCAGTGGTGATTCGCGAGCGCGTCGAGACGGTGATCGACGCCGTCGAGCACGAGACGGGTCACGTCGGCGTCACCGTCGTGGAGGCGATCGGCCACGGTCGCCAGCGCGGCGTCACGCACGAGTACCGCGGCCGTGTGTTCGAATCGCGCTTCCTGCCGAAGGCGCTGCTGACGTTCGTCGTCGAGGACGAGATCGCGGCTGCCGTCGTGTCGGCGATCGTCGACGCGGCGCGCAGCGGCAACGAGGCCGGCGACGGGCTCGTCTGGACGAGCCGGATCGAGAACGTCACCCACAACCGCACCGGAATCAAACTCGAGGAGCTGGAGGTCCGATGAAGACGAGCGACCTGTTGATCGCCGCCAACACCGTCTGGGTCGTTGTCGCGGCCGTTCTTGTCATGTTCATGCAGGCTGGCTTCGCGTTTCTGGAGGCGGGGCTGACGCGGATGAAGAACGCCGCGCACATCGCCGGCAAGAACGTGCTGATCTTCGGGATCGCGTCGCTCGTCTACTGGGCGGTCGGGTTCGGGATCGCGTTCGGTGACGGGAACGCGGTGATCGGCACGCACGGGTTCTTCCCGTCGGTCGACTCGCTGCTGTCGGTCGGTGCGGCGCCGTTCACGTTCTTCACCACGATCCCGGGCGCCGGCGCGTACCTGTTCGAGGTCGTGTTCGCGGGCGTCTCGCTCGCGATCGTCTGGGGTGCGATGGCGGAGCGCGCGAAGCTCTGGGTCTACTTCGCCTTCGGTGTCTGCTTCACGCTCATCTACTCCGTCACCTCGCACTGGATCTGGCACGCGGGCGGTTGGCTGTTCGGGCTCGGCATGCAGGACTTCGCCGGGTCGACGGTCGTTCACTACCAGGGTGCGCTCGCCGCGCTCGCCGGCGCCCTTCTGCTCGGCCCGCGCATCGGCAAGTTCGGCAAGGACGGCCGCGCCAATCCGATTCCCGGTCACAACCTGCCGTATGCGGTGCTCGGGACGCTCATCCTCTGGTTCGGCTGGTTCGGCTTCAACCCCGGATCGACGCTCGCCGTCGTCACCGGCGACAAGGTCGGCTACTTCGGCTACGTCGCGCTGACGACCAACCTTGCCGCTGCCGCGGGCGCAATAGGCGGGATCGCCAGCGCGTGGCTGATCCTGCGCAAGCCGGACATCTCGATGATGCTCAACGGCGTGCTCGCAGCGCTCGTCGCGATCACCGCGGCGTCGGGATTCGTGGCGCCGTGGGCCGCGATCGTGATCGGACTGGTCTCGGGCCTGATCGCCGTTGCCGGAGTCCTGTGGGTCGAGCGCATCGGCATCGACGACCCGATCGGGGCGGTCGCCGTGCACGGCATGTCGGGCGTGTGGGGCACGCTCGCGACCGGCTTGTTCGCGGTACCCGCCCTCGCGTCGAACCTCGCCACCGGCTCCGGCGGGCTCGTGTACACGGGCTCGTTCCACCAGCTCGGTGTGCAGGCGCTCGGCCTGGTGGCGGTGGGTGCGTTCACCTTCTCCGCGTCGTTCGGCTGCCTCTGGACGATGAAGCGACTCTGGGGCATCCGCGTCGAGGAGCACGTCGAAACGGCGGGACTGGACGTGTCCGAGCACGGCATGTGGGGCTACCCGGAGTTCTATATTCCGGTGCCGGGCGGCTACGGAACCGAGTCGCACGGGCACCTCGGCCTCGCGCACGCCCAGACGCGCACGGCGCCGGCACCCGTTGTGCCGGTGGCCGCACCCGAGCCTGCGTCCGGCTAACCGGCCGTCACTTCGAGGGCGTCGCGTTCAGCGGCGCCCTCCAGGCTCCGCGGCGCGATGCACCAGAATGCAGACGCGGCGGCCGGCCAGTCGGCCAGCAGCTCGGCCGCGCGTGGCGAGCTCGTGTGCCGGAGATGGCGTTCGAGGAGGTCGCGAAGTTCCGCCGAGGCTCCGCGCTCGGCAGCCACGAGCTCCCCGTTCAGGTGGAGCGGCAGAGTTCCGGTGGGATCCAGGACGTAGGCAACGCCGCCGCTCATCCCGGCGGCGAAGTTCATGCCGACGGGACCGAGGACGGCGACCAGGCCCGCGGTCATGTACTCGCACCCGTGGTCCCCGACGCCCTCGACGACCGCGACCGCTCCGGAGTTGCGGACGCCGAACCGCTCTCCGGCCCGCCCGGCACAGAAGAGCTCGCCCCCGGTGGCGCCGTACAGAACCGTGTTGCCGAGCAGCACCGGATCTCCGGCGTCGTCCGGCGGCGGGACGACGACGATGCGACCCCCGCCCATGCCCTTGCCGACGTAGTCGTTGGCGTCGCCGGCGAGCTCGAAGTCGACGCCGGCGCTGAGGAATGCTCCGAAGCTCTGGCCCGCACTCCCTTCGAAGCGCGCGCGCAGCCGTCCGGGCGGGGGAGCCGATCCGAAGCGGCGTCCGATCTCGACCCCGAGCCGCGCTCCGACCGCGCGGTCGCGGTTCGAGACGGCGAAGTGAAGGTCGATGATGCGCTCGTCTTCGAGGATCGGCTCAGCCTCTTCGGCGAGCCGTGTCCCGAGCTCTCCGCCTTCGGTTGCCAGTGCCTTCTCGCCGGTGAAGGCGCCGTGCGGCCCGGTCACGAGCGGCGACAGGTCGAGCGAGGCCGGCCGTCTGCTCGAGGTCTCCTTTCGCTCGAGGAGGTCGCTGCGGCCGACGGCTTCGGCGAAGGTGCGCAGGCCGAGCGAGGCCAGCAGCTCCCGGATCTCACCCGCGACGTGACGTAGGTACGTCTCGACCTGCTCCGGGGTCGCGGCGAACTTGCTCCGTAGCTCCGGCCGCTGCGTGGCGATGCCGACCGGACACGTGTCCAGGTGACAGGAGCGCACCATCAGGCAGCCCTCGGCGAGCAGCAGCGCCGTGCCGAACGACACCTCGTCTGCACCGAGGAGTGCCGCGACGACGACGTCGCGGCCGGTCTTCATCCCGCCGTCTGCACGCAGACGCACCCGTCCACGCAGGCCGCTCTCGACGAGCACGCGCTGCGTCTCGGCGAGTCCGAGCTCCCACGGCATGCCGGCGTGCTTGATCGAGGACAGCGGGCTCGCGCCCGTGCCGCCGTCGGCGCCCGCGATGTGGACGACGTCGGCCAGCGCCTTCGCCACGCCGGCGGCAACGAGGCCGATGCCCGCCTCGGACACGAGCTTCACGGACACCGACGCCTGCGGCGCAGCCTGCTTGAGGTCGAACACCAGTTGCGCCAGATCCTCGCTCGAGTAGATGTCGTGATGCGGCGGCGGCGAGATCAGTTCGATTCCAGGCTCCGTATGGCGAAGACGCGCGATCTCGGCAGTGACCTTGTGGCCCGGCAGCTGGCCGCCCTCGCCCGGCTTCGATCCCTGCGCGATCTTGATCTGCAGCTCGTCCGCGAAAGCGAGGTATTCGGGCGTGACGCCGAAGCGCGCCGAGGCGACCTGCTTGATGCGCGAGTTGCGCTCCGTGCGAAAGCGAGCCGGATCCTCGCCGCCCTCACCGGAGTTCGAACGCGCGCCGAGGTTGTTGAACGCGATCGCGACGGTCTCGTGAGCCTCGGCGGAGAGCGAGCCGTGCGACATCGCTCCGCTCGAGAAGCGGCGGACGATCGTCTCCACCTGCTCGACCTCGTCCAGCGGGACCGGAGCGACGGCGGCCAGCGAGAGCAGGTCGCGGAGCTCCAGCGGCGGCCGGGCGTTGACCAGGGCTGCGAAGCGGTCGTACTTGCCGCGCCGCAAGGCGTGCGCTGCCTGCTGCAACGCGTCGACGACGGGAGGCTCCGTCGCGTGCGCCTCACCGCCCTTGCGGAACTTGACGTAGCCGGGATTCTCGAGCTCCCCCGGCGCGTTCCAGCGCGCAAGGATCTCCCGTTCCAACTCGGCGAACCCGACGCCGCCGATCGGGGACGGAGTTCCCGGCAGGCAGATCTCCACCACGTCCTGCGCGAGACCGACCGCCTCGAAGAGCTGCGCGCCGCGATACGAGGCAACATCGGCGATGCCCATCTTCGACATGATCTTGAGGACGCCGTCCTCGATCGACTCGCGAAAGCGGAGCTGCGCCTCCGCCGGTGAGGGGTGATCTCCGCAAGCTTGTCCGCCGCGGCCAGGGCGGCGACTGTCTCGAGTGCCAGCCGCGGGCAGATGACGTCGGCTCCGTAGCCCAGCAGGCAGGCGAAGTCGTGTGCTTCCCGAGGTTCGTCGGTGGCCACGACGATCGACGTCCTCGTCCTCGAGCCCTGGGCAACGAGGCGGTGATGGACGGCACCGACCGCCAGCACTGCGGGTACGGACGGTCGCGCCGCACCGTCGTCGATCACGAGCACGTCGGCTTCGGCAGCGACGGCGGCGTCCCCGAGCCGCCTGCACGCCCGGCGCAGGCCCTCGCCTTCCCGGAAGGTCGCGTCGAGCACGACGCCGCGTCCAGCGAGCTCCTCGAGTGTCGACGGAAAGGCGAAGAAGCTCTCGAGCTCGAGCAGACGCGCAGTGCGAGGATGCTCCCCGAGCAGGGGCGCCCGCGCACCGACCAGCGTCCGCAGCGACATGACGTGACGCTCGCGGAGGTGATCGATCGGTGGGTTGGTGACCTGCGCAAAACGCTGGCGGAGGTACGACGTGACCGGACGGGCGCGACCCGCAAGCGGCGGCAAGGCCGTGTCGTCGCCCATCGAGGAGGTGGGCTCGTGACCGGTCCCTGCCGACGGTCGGAGGAGGAGGGTGAGGTCCTCGCGCGTGAAGCCGGCCGCGGCCTGGCGCGCGGTGAGGCTTTCCGTCGGCGGCGGGACCGGCACGCCTGGCTCGATCGTTCTGGTCGTCGCCCGGAGCCAGCGCGCGTACGGACGCTTGCGAGCCAACCGGTTCTTGACGATGGAGCTCTCCTCGATGCCGTGACCGGACGGATCGACGACCAGCATGTCGCCCGGCCCGAGCCGGCCGCGCCGGATGCGGGCACCCTCGGGGAGAGTGAGGGCGCCCGCCTCCGTGGCGCAGGCGACGAGCCGGTCGTCGGCGACGGCGTAGCGCAGGGGGCGCAGGCCGTTGCGGTCGAGGGCAGCGCCGACGACCCGCCCGTCCGTGAAGACGACCCCGGCGGGGCCGTCCCACGGCTCGAGGAGGGTTGAGTGGTAGCGGTAGAAAGAGCGAACGTCCTCGTCGAGCTGCGGGTTGCCCTGCCAGGCCTCCGGCAGCAGCATCGCCATCGCGTGGCGCACGTCGCGGCCTCCGCGCACGAGCAGCTCGAGTGCGTTGTCGAGCATCGACGAGTCTGAGCCGGCGGCGTCGATCTCCGCGCCGAGCCCGCGGGCGCGCATCCAGTTGAGGTTGCCGTCGATCGCGTTGATCTCACCGTTGTGGCAGAGCAGGCGGAACGGCTGGGCGCGCTCCCAGGAAGGTGCCGTGTTGGTCGAGAAGCGCTGGTGGAAGACGCCGAAGGGGACAGCCAGCGTGGACTCGACGAGGTCCGGATAGAAGGCGGCGAGCTGGTCCGCGGCGCAGAGCGCCTTGTAGGTCACGGTGCGGAACGAGAGCGAGGCGATGTACGCCCCGGCGGCGAGCCGTTCGGCGCGTCTCCGTGCACGGTGGGCGCGGGCCTCGGCTTCGTCGAGCGTCGTGCCGAGCGGTTGCAGCAGGACGAGCTGCTCGATGCGCGGCATGCTCGCTCTGGCCTCCGGGCCGAGCGCGTCCGGTACGACCGGGACCGCGCGCCACCCGCCCAGTCCGATCCCCTCCGCGGCGCAGGCCTCCTCGATCGCGTCGCGGGCGGACTCCTCGCGCAGGAAGACCATCGCCAGCCCGCACCAGGCCGCGGGAACGAGCGCCCGCGGAATCGGCAGCAAGACTCCGGCGCCGTCACCCGTCCGCCGGTCGGCCGCGACGGCGCCGCGATGACGAAGGCGCGCCAGTCCTTCGAGCACGCCGTCGAGGATTGCGCGCGAGGCCCGGCCTGTCGCATCGGCGAGAAAGCCGATGCCGCAGGCGTCGCGTTCACGACGCAGGTTGTCGATCGACGGATGCACGGAGTGGCGCCCCTTCGTCTGAGTGTGATCTGTCCGCCTGCTGTTGCGACCTAGCCGGCGTCGGCGGAGGAACGAAACGCCGGCTAGCGCGTAAGGCTCACGAGAATGAGCGGGGTAAACAAGACCGGCTCAGCGTGTGCGCGCGCCATGAAGGTGCGGAGACTAGTCGAGCCACCGGACGGAAACAAGCCCGTTGACGGGCACCGGTGAACCGCCGTACGATCGCTGCGTGATTCGAGGCACGCTCACGGCGCTCACGCTGGCGCTCGTCCTGGCCGCGCCGTCATCGGCGGCGGAGAAGCAGGCCTATCCCGTGGCGTTCAAGTCCTTCGCCCTCAATTCCGGTGCTACCGCCGGCACACAAGTCGACCGGAGTGGCGGCTTGACCCTCGCAAAGAGCGGGCTGACGACGGTGACCTACGCCGATCCCTTCGGCTATCCGCCCCGCGATTACCAGTCCGGCACGTGGACGTCACCGTGGCAGCCGACGAGCTTCGGCTTCATGGAGCTCGTCTCGTCCTGGAACGCCGACACTCCCGCGGGCACGTGGATCCAGATCGAGATGCGTGCCACCGCCGCGGGCGACGGCCACATGACGAAGTGGTTCGTCATGGGTCGTTGGGCGTACGGCGACGCCGACATCCACCGGACCTCGGTAGGTGGCCAGGGCGACAAGGACGGTTACGTCGCGATCGACACGTTTGTTCCGAAGAACCCGATGTCGTCGTACCAGCTCCGCCTCACGCTCTATCGCGCGGCTGGGACGACGGTGAGCCCGCGTGTCACGCGCATCGGGGCGGTGGTGTCGGACCCGGTGACGATCAAGCCGTACGCGCCCAGCACCACGACGATGTCGAGCACCGTCGAGCTTGCGGTCCCCGCGTACTCCCAGGAGACCCATCGCGGTGAATACCCGCAGTTCGACAACGGCGGCGAAGCCTGGTGCAGCCCCACCTCGACGTCGATGGTGGTCGCGTACTGGGGCAAGGGCCCGACGGCGCCCGACTATGCGTTCGTCACCAAGGACTACCCGGCGCAGACCGACCCATGGGTCGACTACACCGCGCGCTACGTCTTCGACTACCACTACAACGGCGCAGGGAACTGGCCGTTCAACACCGCGTACGCGGCTCACTTCGGGCTCGAGAGCGAGGTCACGCAGCTGCACTCGCTGGCCGAGGCGGAACAGTTCATCAAGGCCGGTATCCCGCTCGTCGCCTCGATCGCGTTCAACTCGGGCAAGCTCGACGGCTTCTTCTTCAAGAGCACCAACGGCCATCTGATGGTGATCGTCGGCTTCACAGCCCAGGGAAACCCGATCGTCAACGACCCGGCTTCGCCCGACGATGCGAGCGTTCGGCACGTCTACGACCGCACCCAGTTCGAGGAAGCGTGGATGTCAGCGACCGGTGGGATCGTCTACGTGATCCATCCCGCGTCCGTGCCGCTTCCCGCGTCGGCCGGCGGCAACTGGTAGGTCTGCGCTACCAGTTCGTCGACTGTCGCTGGGAGCTCGGGAGCCCCGGCCGCGGCCGCGGGCTCTACCTCGAGCGGCACATTCCGGGCGCGAGCTTCCTCGATGTCGACACGGACCTCTCCGGCGACCCCGGCCCGCGCGGCCGGCACCCGCTGCCCGACCCCGCGGAGTTCGCGCGGGCCGCAGCGCGCGCAGGCATCGGCGCTGGGATCTTCGTCGTCGCCTACGGGAGCATGGGCGGGGCCGAGCGGCTTTGGTGGCTGTTGCGGCACTTCGGCCACGACGACTGCGCGGTGATGGACTTCGACGCGTGGCACGGGCCGCTCTCGAGCGGCAAGGAGGAGGTGCCGCAAGCGGAGTTCGTCCCGCGGCCCCGCGGCGACGACACGATCGAAGCCGACGAGCTGGCGCGCGGCCGCGCTGGGCTCGTGGTCGTCGACGCGCGCCTACCGCCGCGCTGGCGCGGCGAGCCGAACCCGATCGACAAGAAGCCGGGACGGATCCCGGGTGCGCTCAAC
>WNGO01003231.1_pt1 | contig 10475 bp, 11 predicted proteins | sample 5400511 | NCBI WGS metagenome assembly WNGO01 (sample SAMN13153380, study PRJNA577476) | soil metagenome | isolation source: 20 cm soil or saprolite under Garry oak tree replicate 2 | place: USA:California | collected 2016-06-15
CGGAGGGCGCGTAGCCGACCATCGCGCCGAGGATGCCGCCTCGCTCGCCGCGGGAGCCGACACGCGGCACGAGCGACGCCTTCCCGCTGGAGAGCTCCGCGTGCGCGGCCGCCAGCGCATCGAGAAGCGCGTCGAGGTCGAGCAGCTCCTCCACCTCGCTGCGGTTCAGGACAAGCATCGCAGTCCTGACGGTACTCCTACCCGACGAGCGTGAGCGTCCAGTCCGGACGATGCTGCGCGTCGAGCGAGAAGAGGAGGATCCGCTGCCACTGGCCGAGGCAGAGAACTCCGTCGGCGAACGGCACCTGCTCCGAGCGCGGGCCGAGCAGGAACGCGAGCAGGCGCTCGCGCGAGCGCAGCTTCCCGGGCACGACGCGCTCGAGCAGCTGCTCGAGGTCCTCGAAGAAACCCGTCTCGCGCTCCTGCACGCGGACGAGCGAGAGCGTGCTCGCGCTATGGAGGTAGGCGATGCCCGAGCTGACGCCCGACTCGGCGACCTCGCGCGAGACGTCGTTCGTGATGTCCATCACCGACAGCGACGGGAGAGCCGCGGCGATCGAGTAGGGGACTTCGACGGTCGTCATGCCTGTGCGACCTCCTTGGGCAGCCTGAAGTGGACGTCCTCCTTCGCGACCTCGATCTCCTCCGGCAGCGCGTAGCCTGCCTCGGCGAGCCGTGCCGCGGTCGCGCGCACGAGCTCCTCGGGCGTCGACGCGCCGGCGGTGAGACCGATCGTCTCGTGTCCGTTCAACAGCCCCTCGTCGAGTGGGCTCTCGCCATCGACGAGTGTCGCCTGCGCCCCGGCCGCCTGTGCGACCTCGACGAGCCGCTGCGCGTTCGAGCTCGTCTCCGAGCCGATCACGAGCACGAGTGTCGCGCCCTGCGAGACCATCGCCTTCACCGCGTCCTGGCGGTTCTGCGTCGCATAACAGATGTCGTCGGCGTGCGGCCGCCGCAGAGTGCCGAGGTGATCCTCGAGCGCGTCCACGATCGGAGCGACGTCGTCGAGCGACAGCGTCGTCTGCGTGATCACGGCGACGGGCTTCTCGGTGTCGAGCTCCTTCGCCTGCTCGGGCGACTCGATCACGACCGTGGAGTCCGGCCGCTCGCCGAGCGTCCCGATCACCTCCACGTGATTCTTGTGGCCGACGAGCGCCACCAGATGGCCGCTGTCGGCGTAGCGCCGCGCCTCGGCGTGCACCTTGTTCACGAGCGGGCAGGTCGCGTCGACGACCCGCAGGCCGCGCCGCTCAGCGTTCTCCTTCACGGCGGGCGCGACGCCGTGCGCCGAGAGGACGCAGATCTCGCCCTCCGGGATCTCGCCCTCGTCCTCGACGAAGACGGCGCCGAGCTTCTCGAGCCGGCGGACGACGTGCTCGTTGTGGACGATCTGGTGGCGGACGTAGACCGGCGGGCCGTACTGCTCGAGCAGCCGCTCGACGATCTCGATCGCCCGGTCCACACCGGCGCAGAACGAGCGCGGCGCGGCGAGGAGGACGCGGCCTCTCATGTCGCGACCGCCTCTTCGAGCGCGTGCAGCGCCCGCAGTGCGTCGCGCATCGAGCGAATCGCGCCGCCGCGGCGAGCGAAGACCCAGCGAAGGAGGCCGGCGACGTTCGTGCGGCCGTCGGCGTGCACCGTCGTGTCCACTCCCGCGACCGTGCTGCCCGCGTCGTCGGAGATCGCGCGGACGACGCCGGCGAGGCGGCCGCTGCGCGCGAGGACGCCGCTCTCCATGTCCACGGCGTCGGCGCCGCTCGCGTGGCGCAGGCGCTCGCGCTCGGTCGCATCGTGGACGAGGACGTCGCCACCGAGGACGACGCCGCCACGCGCCCCGCGGACGCCGAGGCCCGGCCCCTCCCACAGCGTCGCGCCGGTCTCGTCGACCACGCGCGTCGCGTCGAGGACGTCGCCGATTCGCAGCTCGCCGAGCGACCCGGCCAGCCCGAACGAGACGAGGCTCCCCGCCGGGACGCCGTTCGCGACGCAGACGCCCACGCGCACGGTGTTCAGGCCGAGGCGCTTCGCCACGCGCTCCTCCGCAGTCGTCGCCACTGCAAATGTCAGCCCGTCAGCGTCCACGCGAGACTCCGCACGGTCTCTTTCAGGCTGCTCGAGGCCTCGTACGCCGCCGAGGGCTCGAACCCGCAGTGGATGCCGCAGTGCTCGCAGCGCGGGTCGTTGCCGGGGCCGTACGCCTCCCACTCCATTCCCTCGAGCAGCGCCTCGTACGTCGGGAAGATGCCGTCGGTCAGCAGGTAGCACGGGCCCTTCCAGCCGTACGGGTTGCGCGTGATCGAGCCCCACGGCGCGCAGGTGAGCTCACGCTGCCCGGTGAGGAAGTCCTGGTAGATCGGCGACGCGATCCAGCGGTAGCCGTGCTCCTTCGTGGCGGCGCGAATCACGCGGAACTTCTCCTCATGCTCGTCGCGCGTCATCGTCAGCGCCGGGTCGATCTGGGAGTACTGGTAGCCGGGCGCGATCATCATCCCGTCGATGCCGACGTCGTTTGTGAGGTAGCGCATCATCTCGACCACGTCGCCGACCTCTGTCTCCTTGAAGATCGTCGTGTTGGTGGTGACCCGGAAGCCGGCGCCGCGAGCTGTCTTGATCGCGTCGATGGCGATGTCCCACAGCCCTGGGTAGTCGCAGACGTAGTCGTGGATCTCGCGCATGCCGTCGAGGTGAATGACGAAGGTCAGCCGATTCGACGGCTCGAACCAGTCGAGGCACTGCTCGAGCCGCAACGCATTCGTGCAGAGCTCGATCGTCTTGCCGAACTCGAGCACCTGCGGCACGACCTCGTCGATCCCCTTGTAGACGAGGGGCTCGCCGCCGCAGATCGAGACGACGGGAGCCGGGCACTGGACGGCCGCGTCGACGCACTCCTCGACCGACAGCCGCGCGCGATTCGACTCGTACTCGCGGATCTTCCCACAGCCGATGCAGGCGATGTTGCACGCGAGGGTCGGCTCGAGCATGAGCACGAGCGGATAGCGCTCGCCCTTCCGCTGCTGCGCCGCGACGTACTTGCCGATCGAGACCGTCGATGCGAGGGGGAACTTCATCCAGCCAACCTTTCTCTCAATCGTCCGAGTGCGAGTAGGGGAAACGTGATGCGGTAGAGGTGATACCGAATCATGAAATCGAGGGGGAATCCCGTACCGGTGAAATGCTCCTCGTGCCAGTCACCATCCGTGCGCTGCGCAGCGCAGAGATAGTCTGCCGCCCGCCGACAGCTCGAATCTTCAGCGTTTCCTGCGGCCACGTAGGCAAGGAGCGCCCAGGCCGTCTGCGACGCCGTCGTGAACTCGGCCCGGCCACGCCACGCAGGATCGGCGTAGGAGCGGATGTCCTCGCCGAAGCCGCCGCTCTCCTGCTGGACGGAGTCGAGCCAGGCGACGGCGCGGCGCATGGAGGGGTGGTCGTGCGCGATGCCGCAGGCCTCGAGCCCGGGTAACGCGGCACCGGTGCCGTAGATGTGGTTCACGCCCCAACGGCCGAACCAGGAGCCGTCCTCCTCCTGCTCGGAGAGCAGCCACTCGAGCCCGCTCTCGGCCGCCTCGCGGTGGGACCCGAGCGTGCCCAGGGTCTCGAGCGAGTGCGCGGTGACGTCGGCGCTCGGCTCGTCGGTCACCTTGCCGAAGTCGCAGAACGGAACCTTGTAGAGCCACAGCGCCTGGTTGTCGACGTCGAAGGCGCCCCAGCCGCCGTCGCGCGACTGCATGCCGACGAGCCAGTCGAGGCCGCGCGCGATCGCGTCCTCACCGCGACCGAGCTCGTGCAGCGCGAGGGCCACGACCGCGGTGTCGTCGACGTCGGGATAGAGGTCGTTCTCGAACTCGAAGGCCCAGCCCCCGGGGGCGAGGTCGGGGTTGCGGATCGACCAGTCGCCCCTGACCGTCACCTCCTCGCGGAGCAGGTAGTCGCCGGCCTTGCGCAGCGCCTCGTGGTCGGCGGGAACACCGCAGGCGCGCAGCGCGAGCGCAGCGAGCGCGGTGTCCCAGACCGGCGACTGGCACGCCTCGGGCCGCAGCCGCTCGCCGTCTTCGACCATGAAGCCTTGCCAGCCCTCGACGGCCTTGCCGAGCGTCGGGTCGTCGAGCCCGTGCCCGAGCGCGGCGAGCGCGATGATCCCCCACACCCACGGAGGCTGGATCCCGCCCCAGGAGCCGTCCGCCTCCTGCCGCTCCCGAATCCAGCGCTCGGCGACCCGAACCGCGCGCCGGCGGAGACGGTTCGGCGGCCCCGGCGGCCGCGTCTCTCCCGAGATCGCGCCGATCGCGGCCAGATCGAGGTCGGCGGGCCGCACCGGACGCAGCGACTGCGCGACCGAGAGCGCCACAAACGTCTGCCGCGCCCAGCAGGAGAAGTCGTAGATCGAGAACGGCGAGCCGGGCGGCAGAAGGACGAGCTCGGGCGGGATGGGCACCATCTTCTGCCAGGGCCACTGTCCGAGCAGGGCCATGAAGCACTTCGTGAACAGCCGGCTCTTCGGGATTCCCCCCTCGCGCTGGATGAAGGCGAGCGTGCGTGGCCCCGGGTCGACCCCGGCGAGCCGGCAAGCGACGTACGCCTCGATCGAGGTGGAGAGGTCCGGCGGTCCCTCGAACCAGATCGCCCACGTCCCGTCGTCGCGCCTCCTCGCGAGGAGCTCGTTCGCGATCCGCCGGTCGAGCTCCGGCGTGCGGAGGTCGAGGTAGTGGTGCCAGAAGAGGTGCTGCGCCGTCATCGTCACGTTCGACTCGAGCTCGCCGACCCAGATCCCGTCCGGCCGCTGTAGCTCGAGCAGGCGGCGCGTACCACGGTCGATCGCCTGGTCCAGGCGCGTCAGCTCGGCGGTGGCAGCCATCGTCAAGCAGTAACTCTGGCGGAAGTGCTGCTCAAGATGTGCTGAGCCGCCCGGCGGCCGCTTCGGATCGCGCTCTCCATCGTCGCCGGCCAGCCGGTGTCGGTCCACGTGCCTGCGCGGGCGACGTTGGGGCGGGAGGTCTCGACTCCCGGTCGCCGAACGCCCGGACGCAGGGCGACCGTCGCGTGGGGCTCGCGGCTCACGCGCGACCAGAGCAGCTCGGCCTGGCCGAGCCGCTCCGTGAGCTGCCCGGCCATCCGCTCCACCAGCTCGCGACCGCGTACGTCGAGCAGCTCGGGCACGCCGCTCGAGACGACCGTGAGGTACTGCCCCCGCTCGGGCCGGCTGCCGGTGAGCGCGCCGCGGTCGAAGACCCAGTGCGCATCCGAGCCGAGCAGCGCGGCGAGCGGCTGCTCGAGCAGCCGCCGAGCGAACCAGAGGTGGACGCTCACGATCGGCGAGTCCTCGAGCTCCGGTTCCGGCTCCCCGAGCAGGCGCGCGCTCTCGCGCGGCGGTACTGCGACGACGACCGCTTCGGCATCGAGCTCGTCGAGCGACGCGACCCGCGCCTCGCTATGCACCGTCGCGCCGGCGACCTCGAGCGCAGCTCCAGCTGCGTCGCCGTGCATCCGCCCGAGCGGCCTCGTCGGGAGGATCAGGTCGCTGTTCGTGCGCGGGCCGAGCAGCGCGGTGCGGACCGTGAAGAGGCCCGCCTCGGCGTCGACCTCGTCGCAGCGGAGGTTGAGCGCCGGCCGCACGAACACGTCCCAGAACCAGTTGATTGATCTGTCGGTTTCACCCAGTCGCCTGAGCAACTGTCCGAAGGTCTCTTTCGGATGCGACTGCGCAGAGCGCAGTCGCAGTGTGGTGACCGGGAGTCGGAGCCGATCCCGCAGCGACAGGTGGCGGTACCTGAGAATTGCGGGAAGGCTCGGCTCGATCGACGCGACCACACCGCCCTCGTCGAGCACGGGCAGCGCGAGCCGGGTCCGCAGGAACGAGCCGCCTTCGCCGACCCGCTCGAGGAAGCGCACGTACTCGGTGAAGCAGCCGAGCGCGATGTGCTGCCCGTTGTCGGGTGGCGGCTCCGGATCGCCCTCGCGCTCCGGCAACGTCTGGACTGCGCCGCCGAGCGTCGGCCGCGCCTCGTACACCGTTACGGCATGACCCGCGTCCACGAGGTCGAGCGCCGCGGCGAGCCCCGCGAGGCCGCCGCCGACCACCGCGACCTTCACGGCAGCAGCCCTCGCGCCACGACGGCGAGCTTGCGCGGAGCCGAGAGCCGCGTCTTCTCGCCGAAGACGTCGAAGCCGCCCGCCTCGATCCGGTCGAGCGTCTCGCGATACAGGCCGGCGAAGGTGCCGACGCAGAGCGCGCTGCGTCGGTCGAGCGAGTCGAGGAGGCGCAGCCCCTCGGCGAGATACGCGCGCGCCCGTTCGGCCTCGAACGCCATCAGCTCCCGAAACTGCGGCGACGGCGCCAACTCCTCCACACCGAACGCGGTGAGCTCGTCCTGTGGGAGATAGACACGGCCGAGCCGCCGGTCCTCGTCGACGTCGCGGATGATGTTGATCAGCTGGAGCGCGATTCCCAATTGACTGGCATAGGTCAGGGCGTGCTCCGTGTCGCTTGAGCCGTACACGGGGACGCACGCGAGCCCGACCGCGCCCGCGACCTTCTCGCAGTAGCCACGCAGCTCGGCGAAATCGCGGTAGGTGGACTGCTCGAGGTCCTGCAAGCCGCCGTCGATCAACGCCTCGAGTGGCTCGCGCGGGATGCCGAAGCGCTCCCGCGCGTCGCGCAGCGCCACGAACACGGGATCCGCCGGATCCTCGCCGAGCGCCGCGCGAAGCTCCTCGAGCCGGGTGCGCTTCTCCTCCGGCGGCAGCCCGCCGTCGGCGACGTCGTCCACCGTGCGCGCGAAGGCGTAGATCGCGGCGATCGCCTGCCGCTTCGCGCGCGGCAGCACCATGATCCCGTAGGCGAAGTTCTTCGCCTCACGCCGCGTGATGCGGCCGACCTCTGCGTACGCCTCCTCGACGCTCATCGCACGAGGACGAGTGCGGCCTCGCGCGCGAGGCGGGCGCGCGACGGCCGCGGCCGGCCGCCGAAGATGTCCCAGCCGGCCGATTCGAGCGCATCGAGCGCGGCCAGCCCACCGCGGGAGAAGAGCGCGACCGCTCGGCCGAGCCGCCCGCCGATCCGCTCGCGCAGGACCTCGCCTGCGGCGAGGAGGTCCGCGGCGCGCTGCGCCTCGAACCGGAGCAGCCCGCGCAACTCCTCCGTCGGCCGATCGAGCGGCGGATCGCCGAAGGTGCGCCGGTCGTCGGCCGGCAGGTAGATGCGCCCGAGCTCGAGGTCGCGTGGCACGTCCTGCAGGAAGTTCACGAGCTGGAGGCCGGTGCAGACCGAGTCGCTCGCCCCGACGAGCTCGGGCTCGTCCAGCTTGCGGAGGACGCCGAGCACGAGGCGCCCGCATGGATCGGCCGAGTGGACGCAATAGTGCTTCAGGTCCGCCCAGGTCGCGTACTCGCTTACCCGCTGGTCCATGCGATTCGCCTCGATCAGCCGCAGGAACGGCTCGCGCGGCAGCTCGAACTCGCGAATCGTCGGCTGCACGTTCCTCAAGACCGGCCAAGTCGCCTCGCCCGCGAACGCAGCGTCGACCTCCCGCTCGAGCTCGTCGAGCGCCGCGAGTCGGTCGCCCTCGTAGGCGTCGCCGAGCTCGTCGACGAGCCGCGCGTAGCAGTAGAGGCCCCGGATGTGCGGGCGCAGTGAGCGCGGGAAGAGAACCGAGCCGACGGGGAAGTTCTCGCCGGCGGCGCGGGCTGCGATCTCGGCGAGCTCCACTCGACCATTCTTGCTTGAATGGCGGCGCGGGCGGGCCGCCGCCGCGGACAAGTTGGGGGAGGAGGAGAAGATCTTGACCGACGCCGGAGCGTCCGGAGGACGCGAATCGGCAGTGAGCGGAGTCGACCGCCGCGACGACGCGGTCGTTCTCTCGCTCGCCGGCGAGATCGACCTCTACAACGCCGAGGATGTGCGCGGCGCGCTGCTCGACGCATGCGCCGGCGAGCCGAAGGTGCTCATCGTCGACCTCGGGGAGGTCACCTTCATCGACTCGACGGCGCTCGGCGTGCTGATCGAGGCGCGCTCCCGGATGGCCGACCACAGCGGCTTCCGCCTCGCCGCGCCCGGTCTCGAGACGCGCCGCGCCCTCGAGGTCTCGGGCCTCGACCGCCACTTCCTCGTCCACGACACGGTCGCGGAGGCGCTCGAAGCGGCTCGCTGACCCGAGTTACACGCCTCGACCGCCCGGACACGCCTTTCCCATGGTGCGCGAACCGCTGCTGCCGCCCGAGTCGCTCGAGCGCTACGCCGACGCGATCGTGCGTGCGTCCCTCGGCATCGAGAGAGGCGACACGCTCGTCGTCCAGGGCCAGCCGGAGCATCGAGAGCTGCTCATCGCCGTGGCCGAGTGCGCGTACCGCGCGGGCGCGCGTTTCGTCGACGTGGTCACCTTCGACCCGCTCGTGATGCGCGCGCGGCTGCTGCACGGGAGCGACGACGCGCTCGGCGCGCTGTCGCCGTGGTCACGTCGGCAGCTGCGGGAGGCGTCACGCCCGCACGGCGCCCTCGCCCACATAGCCGGGGAGGGGGAGGTCGGTTACCTCGACGGCGTGCCACCCGCGCGGATCGCCACCGACTACTCTCGGCGGGCCAAGCAGCTGGGCTTCCTGCGCCGCGCGCAGCTGGACATGCAGTCGCGCTGGATCATCGCGGGCTGGCCGACCAACCACTGGGCCGGCCAGGTCTACCCTGACCTCGAGCCGCTCGAGGCGAAGCGGCGCCTCGCCGCCGACCTGCTGCGCTTCTGCCGCCTTGCAGACGGCGACGGGAAGGGAACCACCGGCTGGCGCGAGCACCTGCGCACGCTCAGCCGCCGCTCGGCGCGGCTGACGAAGCTCGGCCTCGCGCGCCTCGAGCTGCGCGGGCCGGGCACGGAGCTCGATCTCGGCTTCGTCGAAGGCACGCGCTGGCTCGGTGGCTTCGAGACGCTCACCGACGGTCGGAAGCTGGCCTCGAACATGCCGACCGAGGAGGTCTTCACGAGCCCGGACCCGCGCCAGACGAGCGGGACGTTCCAGTGCACCTTCCCGCTCTCCTTCCGCGGCCGTCTGATCCACGGGCTCCGCGGGGAGTTCTCGAAAGGACGGCTCGTCCGGCTCGAGGCCGACTCCGACGACGACCGTGATTTCGTCGCCGGCTTCATCGACACCGATCGGATGGGGCGGCGGCTCGGCGAGGTTGCGCTCGTCGACGCCTCCTCGCGCATCGGCGAGACCGGCCGCATCTACTACAACACCCTGCTCGACGAGAACGCTGCGGCGCACATCGCGTTCGGCAGCGGTTTCGGCGGCACGCGTTCGGAAACGCCGGCACGCGGGTTGAACCGCTCCACCATCCACCTCGACGTCATGATCGGCGGCCCGGAGCTCGAGGCGACCGGCTTCGACACCGGCGGTCGGCGGATCCCGCTGATCCACGAGGGAGCCTGGCAGATCTGATCGGGAAGGCAGTAGCGATGGCGGTGCTCGCCGCCGTCCTCGCGACCGCGGCGGGCTGCGGCGGCGGGTCACAGGCACGGACGACGACGCACGCGGCAACCGCAGCGCCGAAGTGCACGCTCTCCGCAAAACAACGCCGCGTGATCCGGCGGGCGAAGCGGATGATCGTCCGCATGCACCGCCTCGAGCTGCCGCTGAAGACCGTGCACGAGGTGGGTCCGCGAAAGCTCGAGCAGGAGCTGAACCGCTTCATGCTGACGATCGGCACCCTGCCGCCGGACGAGCGCGGGCTGCTCATCCGCCAGGCGAAGAGCGCGGTCGCGCTCTGCCAGGACTGCTTCGACGCGCTCGAATCGATGGAGCCCGCCCTCGCCACTCGATTCGGCGGGCGGCCCTGCAAGTCCGGCTAGCGCTAGCCGTCGACGAACAAGCCGTTCAAGGGTCCCCAGAGCGCCTCGCTGCGACGCGAGACGTGGGGCAGCAGCGTCAGTTTCCCGTCGGTCCAGCCGTCGCGCTTCCGCCGCTCGAGCCGCTCCTCGGCGAGGGGCTTCCACAGCTCGTCGAACACGCGCGCAGGGTCGCCGTCGATCTCCCCGCGCGGCCGCTCGAGATGCTCCTCCCAGAGCCTCAGCCGGACCTCTCGCACGAGTGCCGGGTCGCGAACGACGACATTGCACTCCGTGTCGTTGAAGAGCGAGTGCTCGTTGAGGTTCGCCGAGCCGACCGTGAGCCAGGCATCGTCGACGATCGCCGCCTTCGAATGGACGTAGACCGGGTTGCCGCCGGGACCGGGTTGGTGCAGCGTGCAGGCGAGGAAGCGGGCGGTGTCGTCGCATCCCTTGTCGGCGTTGATCAGGACCCCGACCTGCCCGCGACTGTCGTCGGCGCCGTTGTTCGGCTCCGCCGGGAGCAGCGCGATCACCCGGAAGTCGTCGCACGGTGGCCGGCGCAGCTTCTCGGCGAGCACGAAGGTGACCTCCGGCGACCAGAGGAACTGGCTCTCGAGGTACACGAACCGCTCCGCCGCCCGCAGCGCGCGCAGGTAGCTCTCGAGG
>WNGO01003233.1_pt1 | contig 10473 bp, 8 predicted proteins | sample 5400511 | NCBI WGS metagenome assembly WNGO01 (sample SAMN13153380, study PRJNA577476) | soil metagenome | isolation source: 20 cm soil or saprolite under Garry oak tree replicate 2 | place: USA:California | collected 2016-06-15
GAGCGAGATCGAGATTTGATCCAGCGCCAGCCGCCTCGCAAGCGCATCATCGGGCGCGGGAAAACTCTTGCTGACTTCACGCAGCCGGAGGGAGGATGCTACCACCTGATCATTCCTTTCTGCCAGACGAGCACGCGATCGCGCAGCTTGAAGAGCAAGGTCATGATGGTGGAAAAGAACGCGGCCATGATGACCAGCGCAGCATAGACTTTCCCATACTCGGCCCAACCTTGCGCCCAACTGACATACCACCCGAGCCCTGATTTCACGCCCACACTTTCGGCGACGACGAGAGTCAGAAAGGATGCGCCAAGTCCCATGAACAAACCGACGAATATGCTGGGGAGCGCGGCTGGAATCGCCACACGAAAAATCAGATAGCGCGGTCCGGCGCCTAGCGTCCGGGCGACATCGAGGTAGGAGGCGCGAGTGTTGGAAATCCCCGATGCCGTCAACATTGTCACCGGAAACCACACTGCCAGTGCAATCAATGCGGCCGCCGAAAACATGGCAGAGGGAGAAACCACCATCGCCAGCGGAATCCATGCTGTCGCTGGAATAGGGCCGACCACCTTAAGCAATGGCATTCCCCAGTAGCGCGCCGGCTCCGACCAGCCGATGCAAACTCCGGTGATGAAACCAGCCGCGACGCCGAGGAAATATCCACTCAGCAGCAGAACGAGTGAATGCCATGTGCTGTCGAACAACAGTGCGCGATCATTGATCATGCTTTGCATGACACCAGCCGGGCTTGGAAAATACGGTAATGGCAGTAAACGGAACCCGGATGTGATTACCTCCCAGGCGCAAAGCAGCAGAACCGCAACCGTGAAAAGCGGACGCATGCCGCGAATCCTCGCTCTTAAAGCCGCCCAGCGCCGCTGCGCGAGTGCGGCCGCGATCGCGCCCGCGAAAAAGAGGCTTAGGAAAATTGTGTAGGAGCGGCTTTCGCTCGGCAGTTCGTTTTTCCAAACGAGCAAATGAACGCCGAGGGTAACTGCTGCAGCTAATGGGACAGCTAATAAGGCGCGCCCGGACAGTGGCGCCTTGTCTCGCGCTATGGCGTCGTGTGCGGCCGCGTCCGAAGTCTGCCCCGATGCGCGTTCTGGCGGCTCGGTGCCGCGGGCAGTCACTCTTTCGCCGCGAAAGTCTTCTTCTGTGCTTTGCAGCATGATTCTTCGGTATCCGACAAAATCAGCTCTGCAAATAACCGGATATCTTGATCTGGAGGCACCTGCCCACCGGCGACTCTCTCGACTTGTAAATTCTGGAGCCATTCATCGGAAACGCCGTCCAGGTGCGCAAATGCACGTTTAGCCAGATTCGGGACATCGGTACTCGGGGAGAGCATGCCGGCAATTTTCATTTCCGCCGCAGCGGAATTCACGGCAGCCTCCGCGCCGGAAACGCTCGGGACATAACGCAAATGAGAGATTGCGACGGTGTTCAGTTCCGGATTGGAGGCCAGATATTTCTTTTCCACCGATAATCGCGCTGCGGCAGCTGGATTGGCTTCGACCCACTTGGCCGCTTTGAGTAGAGCGCGCGTCGCCGCTGCGGCCGTCTTTGGATTGGCCGCGAGGAATTTTCCATTCACGATCACGGCACAGCAGTATTCGTCCTTGTAAGGCGGATCTTTTGCCTGGTCCGCTACATTTCTGACCTTCCCCTCGGCGATCAGAAGACTGCCAATCGGTTCGGAATCTGCCACCGCATCTACTTCGCCCTTCTCCAAAGCCAAGCCGAGTTCACCAGCCGGAAAAACGCGCCAGGTGATTTCTTTTCCAGGATCGATCCCGTTCGCACCCAAGACACGGTTGGCGAAAATGAACGGCGGTGTCCCCATTCCTGGCACGCCGATCCGCTTTCCGCGGAGATCCTTAATCATGTGAATATCTCCTTTAGTCCAAGCCTGCACCCGCAGGCATCCTCGATGGATCCCGCCGGTGAACTTCACGTCAAGTCCCTGTTCGATCGGTTTAAGAAAATACATGACAAGATGGTGTGTGATGTCGAACCCGCCCAACGCGAGCACATCCTTGTAGTTGGCCCATTCGCATTTCACCAAACTGACATCGAGTCCTTCCTCCTTAAAAAAGCCCTTTTCGACCGCGCTAAAGATCGGGGCTTCGCAGGTTAGCCCGATATAACCGACGCGAACCTTGTTTGAGCCGGCGGCTGCTCCAGAGTCTTTATTGCAACCAGTAAAAAGCAGCGCGCTTAGTGCGGCTGCACTGGTGAGTTGTATCAGCGTCATAAATCCCGAGGTTTAGAGGCTATGAAAATAGCGCGATAAGCTATGACTATGGAAGCAAAATGTCTATTTATTGCCAGCCCTCACCCTCTTTATTGCATTGGTCCGATCAGCAACCCAATATTTTCCGGGGATGCAGGAACCCATAGAGATCCGTCATCTGCGCTATTTTCTTGCTGTCGCTGAAGCCGGTAGCTTCAGCCGCGCAGCAGATCGGTTGGGAATTTCACAACCGAGCGTCTCCCAGCAAATGCGCGACTTGGAGACAGCCCTCCGAGTTGTTCTGTTTCAGCGGCGCGGGAAGCGCATTCTCCTCACTCCACGCGGGCTGATTTTTCAGGAACACGCTCGAGCCATTCTTCGGCAACTCGAAAATTTCCTGCAAGAGCTCAACAGTGAACCCGGGCAATTACGCGGAACGCTCCATCTGGGAGTCGTTCCGATTCTCAACGTGCCTTTGGTGCCGCAATTGGTGGGGATGTTCACCGCTGATCATCCGGGCATCAGCCTGATTGTGGAAGAAATCTCGTCCACTGAGATCGAGACGGCCTTGGAGGAAGGCCGCATGGATGTTGGATTGGGATTCCTGACGCGGCACTCCCCCAATCTGCGCTACGAATGCCTCTGCACCGACGAGTTTGCCCTCGTCGTCTCGGAAGCGCATCCGTGGTCGAACCGCCGAGTGATTCCTCTCGCGGAATTACATCAGCAGCGGCTTTTGCAATTGCCCGACAGCTTCGTCATGCGTCGGATGACGGACGAAATCTGCCGCAATCATCGCGTGCGCCCGCGAACGGTGGCAGAGATCAATGCCATTGAAACGCTGCTCCGTTCGCTCGCACCTTTGAATGCCGCCGCTTTGATGCCGAAGATTGCTTTGCGAGGAAGAGAGGGTTTGAAGTTGAAGGCGATCCCGCTTCGGGGAAAAAAACTTGGATTGGAGATCGGTTTGCTTCGTCTCAGTGATTCAGCCGCCAATACGGCGGTCGGAGCATTTACGAGTCTGGCCAAGGTCGCCGTCCCGAAATTGATCAGTCAATAAGGTCGACGCACAATTCTGGTATAAGCGCGTCAGAGCAACTGGTAAGGGTCGACATCGACGGCAGCGGTGACATCCTCCGGCAGCGGTAATTTATCCAGCACTTCCCGAATTAAGCGACTGAGCCGCAAAATAGCGCTGCCGCGCAGCAGAATGTGGAAACGGAATTGTCCGTGCAATTTCTCGAGCGGCGCGGGCGTAGCGTCGCTGACCGTGAATTCTTCGGGCAAGGCCTCGCGCAATCGGCGGGTTAACGTTTCGGCAGAAAACTTGCCGCGAGCTTCATGCGCGGAGCGGACGGTGATTAGGACAGCATGCTTAAACGGCGGAAAATCGCACCGTTCACGAAATTCCAACTCCTGCTCCACGTAACCGGCGAAGTCGTGATGCCTGGCAAATTGAATCGAGGGACTGAACGGCGTGTAACTCTGAACCAAAACCTCACCCGGCGTCTCACCCCGGCCAGCGCGTCCGGCCACCTGGGTGAGCAACTGAAATGTGCGTTCGCCCGCGCGAAAATCGGGCAGATGTAACGCGAGATCGGCATTGATAATTCCGACCAAGGTAACGTTCGGAAAATGCAGGCCTTTCGCGATCATTTGGGTACCGACCAAAATGTCGATCTTGCCGGCCCGAAATGCGCGGAGCGTTTCGCGATAAGCCTCCTTGCGTGTCATTGAATCGGCGTCCATCCGTTTCACCGCCGCCTTCGGAAAGACATGCCCGACCGTAGCCTCAACTTTCTCGGTGCCGAATCCGGAGTAAATCAGCGCATCCTCTCCGCACTCCGGACATTTTTTTGGAACAGCCGCGGAATGTCCGCAAAGATGACAGCTGAGGCGCAGGATCGAGCGATGAAAGGTGAGAGCGACGCTGCAATTGGGACAATCACGCGCCCGCCCGCAATTGCTGCAGACCAGCGACGTGGAAAAACCGCGCCGATTGAGAAAAAGAATAGTCTGTTCATGTTTTTCGAGACGCTCCGCGGTTGCAGTCCGCAATTTTTCCGAGAGAATTGTGCCGGCCCGGTCACTTCGCTTCTCCTGCCGTAAATCGATGATGCGGATTCTCGGCATCTGGCAGTTGTCCACCCGCTGAGTCAGCGTCGCGAGCTCATATTTGGCGGTGAGCGTGTTGTGGTAACTCTCGAGCGAAGGTGTCGCGCTCCCGAGCAATACCACGCATTTTTCAAGTTTCGCTCGCACGACCGCCACGTCGCGGGCGTGATACCGCGGCGCTTCCTCCTGCTTGTAGGAAGTCTCGTGTTCTTCATCGACCACAATTAGCCCCAGATTTTTAAGCGGCGCGAAGACCGCGCTCCTTGCACCGATAACGATGCGGGCGCGACCGGAATGGACCTTGTGCCACTCATCATGGCGCTCGCCCTCTGATAAATGACTGTGCAATACGGCGACCGAATCCTGCGACTCGGCAAAACGACTTTTGAAGCGCTCGACCGTTTGCGGCGTGAGTGAGATTTCCGGAACGAGCACAATCGCGGTGCGTCCGCGAGCCAGCGTCTCCCGGATTGACTGCAAATAAATCTCCGTCTTGCCGCTACCAGTGACGCCTTGCAACAGGATCGGCTTGGCTTTTTCCGGGGACGTAATCGCGGAAACGATTTTCGCGAGAGCGGCGTACTGCTCCTCATTGAGGGTCAATTCGGGGCTGGTCACGAATTGTTCATCGCCGTGCGGATCGCGCGGCACAGCCGCTTCATGCAATTTGGCGAATCCACGTCTTACCAGTGCTCGCAGAGTTGATGAATTGAGAGAAAGCCTCGCCAAGATCTCTGCCACCGGAGCTGGGGTCGCGAGTTTCGACAACTCATCCAAGAGCTCGGCCTGACGCGGTGCGCGCCGCCGAATCGTGGCGAGGGTATCGGCTGAAACACTGGATGAGACCTGCACAAATTGCTGTTTTTTCCAACCCACTTGCGCGCGCCGGATTACTTGCGGCAGCAAGCTGCGCATCACGGTTTCGATCGGGCAGCAGTAGTATGTCGATATCCAGCGGGCCAGCTCCAGCAGCGTTGGACTCAGCGTTGGACCTTCGCCAATTACGGCCTCGATTTCGCGAATACCGCTCGCGCTGGTCTCGTCGACCAATGCCACGACCGTGGCCAGCGCGCTCCGGTCACGAAAGGGCACACGCACACGGGAACCGATGCTCACGCGATCGGCCAAGACCTCCGGAATTGCGTAATCCAGCTCTCGTTGAATGGCACGATCGACGATCACGCGGGCGAACTTGCTCAATTTCATTTGCTCGCGCAGCGGAGGCGTGGATTCATCCCATCCATGATAGATCCCGGCATATGCAATAATTTGGCATGATTAAGTCGCTGCCACATCGACGATGCGCTTCTTGCTCAAGTTAATCATTTGCCTCGGCTTCGCGATTGCGGCCGGATTTGGCCTGCTTGCTTTGCGCTCAGGCGACGCTGTGTACACCGCCTACGAGTGGCTCAGCCCGGCGCGTTTCCATCAATTCGACAATCTCATTCGTACCGTCGCCGGCGAGCATCAGCTCGATCCGATGCTGATAAAGGCCGTTGTTTGGCGTGAGAGCCGGTTCGATCCAGGGAAAATTGGAACCGCCGGCGAGCGTGGTCTCATGCAAGTGAGCGAACGTGCCGCACGGGAATGGGCCAGAGAAACGCATGTCACAAGTTTCCAGCCGAACGATTTGTTCGATCCCAAGACAAACCTTGAGGCAGGGACATGGTATCTCCATCGCGCCTTGCAACATTGGGACCACCAGACCGACCCGACCGCGTTTGCCCTCGCCGAATACAACGCCGGCGCCAGCCGCGCCCAGCGCTGGGCCAACAATGACATCGCAGCTCCCCTGTCGCAGAAGACTTTTCGTCGCAACATCGATTTTCCGACTACACGGAACTACGTCGATAGTGTCATTCAGCGTTACGAGTTCTATCGGCGCCGCGGGCGGATGTGAGGAGCAACGATGACGAAGGAAGAGATTGCCGGTGCCCTCGAAGAAATCGCGACCTTGCTCGAATTGAAGGGCGAGAATCCATTTAAGGTTCGCGCTTACACAAACGCCGCCCGCTCGATCGACGCGTGGGGCGCGAGCTTTTCTGACCTGCAAAACGAGGAGACGCTGGAAAAGATTCCCGGCATCGGCAAGGCGATCGCGGCAAAAGTGAAGGAGTTGGCGACAACCGGCTCACTTAAATTTCTCGAGGAGCTGCGTGGACAGTTTCCGGGCGCGATTCTTGATTTGTTTTCTATTCCCGGGCTCGGCGCAAAAAAAATCAAGGCGCTGCACGAGCAACTGCACGTCAATTCCATTGCCGATTTGCAGGCAGCGTGCGAATCCGGACGCGTGGCCGAGCTCCCGGGGTTTGGCGCGACCACTCAAGAGAAATTATGCAAGGCGATTGCCAATCGAACCAAACATGCCGGTTCTTTTCAGCTTGGCGAAATCACGGCCGATGCGGAGCAATTGCGAAGCGATTTGGCCAAATGCGCCGAGGCCCTCCAGGTAACCGTGGCCGGAAGCTTCCGGCGCCGAAAAGAAATAGTTCGCGATCTCGATTTGATCATCGCGAGCGGCTCTCCGGACACGATCGCAGAAGCCTTTTGCGCTCACCCGCTGGTCGAGAACGTGATCGCCCGGGGCCCGACCAAGACGAGCGTGCGGTTGAAATCTGGCATTCAGTGCGATCTACGGGTCGTCACCAGCCAGGAATATCCCTTTGCACTCAATTATTTCACCGGCAGCAAGGAGCATAACATCGTGATGCGAAACCGCGCTCTCGACCGGGGCTGGACGCTGAATGAATATCGGCTCGCCCCCGCGCCGCAAACAACGGCCGGGAAACGCCAAACGGTAGCGGTTGAGGTCCCACCAGTCACCGACGAAGCAGAGCTTTATCGCGCCCTCGGACTCGATTTCATTCCGCCGGAATTGCGGGAGAACTGCGGCGAATTCGAAGCAGCCGAATCGGGAAATTTGCCCCGATTAATCGAGCGGGAAGACCTGTGTGGCACGTTCCACTGTCATACGACTGCGAGTGACGGGCACAATTCGCTCGTGGAAATGGTGGAAGCGGCGCGCGGTCTCGGGCTCGAATACATCGGCATTGCTGATCACAGCCGCAGCTCGGTCCAGGCGCACGGCTTGGATGAATCGCGGCTGAAAGTACAACGCGCTCAAATTCGAACCCTAAACGAAACGGTTACTGGCATTCGCGTTTTCAGTGGCATCGAGTGCGATATCTTGCGCGACGGTTCCCTTGATTTTCCGGACGAAACTCTTGCCCAACTCGACTTCGTCGTCGCATCCATTCATTCGACACTCAACTTGAGCGAAGCCGAAATGACGAAACGGGTGATCCGAGCGATGGAGAATCCCTACGTCACAATGCTGGCGCATCCGACTGGCCGGTTGCTCCTGAAACGCGAAGGGTATGCGATTGATATTCCCGCGATCTTGGATGCCGCGGCGCGAACCGGCACTTGGATTGAGCTAAACGCTGCTCCGAAGCGACTCGATCTCGATTGGCGCTGGTGGCCCCTAGCGAAGAGAAAAGGAGTTCGATGTGTGATCAATCCCGATGCGCATCGAGTAGCGCGGCTACAAGATTTGTCCTTCGGCATTGGCGCGGCGCGGAAGGGATGGCTAACCAAAGACGATGTCGTCAATTGCTTGCCGTTGAAAAAAATCGAGGCCGAACTAAAGAAAAAGCACGAACAAGAGTAAGGATCGTCCGGCGCGGCAGCTTCGTCATCCCGAGCGAACGCGAGGGACCTCGCGATTATCGGTTACGAGGTAGTTTCAGTTATTTCCTGAGCAAATCTGTTAACGGCACAATGAGAGATCCCTGCCGTCTCCCGGGTCGGCGTAACACTTGTGCAAATCGAACTAGGACCGTCACTAGCCCTAGAGCTTCTCCCGTTGCGGCAAAAACATTGTCAGACATTTGCAGGCACCGCCTGCTTTGAGGAACTCCGACATCGGTAACTGATGACAACGGTAATCGCGACTTTCCAGCGTGCGCACTAGATTAGGCGCGCCCTCCGGAAGCACGATATCGCGGCCGAGCACGACCGCGTTGCAGCAAAAGGTCTTCGCCTCCTCTTCTTCAACGTCGATTAAATCAGAAACATGGCCGCGGATAGCGCGCTGGCCGTATTCATCGAAAGCTGCGGGGAACCACACTGCGCTACCGTCGGGCAGCGGACAAAAGCAGGTATCGAGGTGATAAAAGCGCGGATCGACCAGCTCGATGGAAATGACAAGGCATCCAAGCATGTCGGCGACGGCACGGTGGGATTGGATATCGCTGCGAAATTTGTAACCGCAAAAGAGAGTATCGCCACCGAAGAGAGCGTCTCCTTCTCCCTCGAAATACAATTCCTTCGGCAACCAGAGAACTTCATATCCGCGCGACTCCATCCAGCGCGCGAAATGCGGCGCTTCGCCGGCCCGTTCCTGGTGCCGAAAATTGCTCGGGATAAATTGCCGGCCAACGGTGAGCCCGGCGTTGGCCGTAAAAACCATGTCGGGCAATTTGGGCTGTGGCGGGACTAGGTCGATTTTGGCACCGAGCGCGACGAGCGTTTTATGTAAGCCTTGCCATTGCGACTTGACGAGCTCGGTCTCGGCGCCGCGCGCACGACTCATCCACGGATTGATCTCATATTCGATGCCGTAATAATCCGGCGCGCAGAGCAGCAATTCGCGCATCCGATCTTACTTTGGCTCGGTGCGCAGCTGTTCCAGGCAGTGCACCAGCTCGCGCAAGAATGGTTCGATATCAGTGACGAGGCCCAGTGCCTGGAAGGTCTGTTGATCGGTTAACTTCGCGACTGCCGACGGATTTATGTCGACGACCACGGTTTTGACGCTCGCCGGCAACAGATTGGCCACGGCGAATGAATGCAGCATAGTGCCGAGGAGCAACGCCAGTGTGACGCCTTCGATCTTTTCGCGCATGATCCGCTGCGCCTCGACCGAATCGGTGATTACTTCGGGAAGCGGGCCATCATCTCGGATCGATCCGGTCAACACAAATTCAACGCCGCGCGTGACGCAGGCGTGCATGATGCCTCGGGTCAGCGTGCCGCGTTTGACCAGCCCAGCGATGCCCCCAGCAGAACGCACGACATTGATGGCGCGCATGTGATTTTCGTGCCCGCTGTCGGTCAGAGCAGCATGTTCCAGGTTCACCCCGAGGGCTGTCCCAAACAGCGTGCTCTCAATGTCGTAAACGGCCATGGCGTTTCCCGCGAATAATAATTTGATGTAGCCCCAATTGATCAGTTGCTCGAGGTACTCCGCCGCGCCGGTGTGGATGACTGATGCGCCGGCGACGACCAGTACCGTCTGCTTCGTCTTTCGCGCCACTTCAAACTCGCGCGCAATCTCCCGGATCACTGCCCCCTTTGGTCTTTCAGCTGAGAGCATCGCATTCAGAAACTGAAATACGTCTGTGCGCTCCGTTACCCGTTGCACGGGAACGATTCGCACTCCTTGATGGCCGACTACGATTTCCATTCCCTTGCGAAGATCTGCGAATCTGACCGTTCGAGCCCGCTTTTTCGCTCGATCAAAAGCGATACCGCTGTCCATCATCGCCGGCCGAACCTCGTATTCCTCGCCGTCAATGCGGACGAAGGTTTGCTGATTCGTCGTGACAAAAAAATCAGCCGGAAAAATGCCATCAGCCGGCGCGACGGCCAGTTGCGCGTCACCTTTTTCCTCCACCTCGGCGCCATGCTGCCGCAGACGTAATATCAGGTCGCTGAGTGCGTCACTGGTTGGGGCTGAGACTTCTATCCGGGCGAAGCTTTGATCGGCGCGTCGCTCGCCAATTTTCACTTCCAGCATTTTGAAATTGGCGCCGCGACTTAGAATTTCATCGAGCACCTTTGGCAAAATCAGCGAGTCGATAATGTGACCGCGCAACTCGATTGTTTCCGAAAACATCGGGCGAACTTAACCAAAGCTCCGGTTATCGCCAATTAACCGAGAGGCACGATTCGCCGGCTTTGCTGCCCTGCGTTACATTCGTCAATGGAAAAGCCGAACGTGCGCGGGCCTTCGCCTTCTCGCAAAGCGCATCTTGCCTTGGGCGAAAAACTAAATCGAAAATCCAAGCCCGCGCCTCCATTACCCACACATTCGGATAAGACGCGCCGGGGCTCGCCGC
>WNGO01003234.1_pt1 | contig 10472 bp, 11 predicted proteins | sample 5400511 | NCBI WGS metagenome assembly WNGO01 (sample SAMN13153380, study PRJNA577476) | soil metagenome | isolation source: 20 cm soil or saprolite under Garry oak tree replicate 2 | place: USA:California | collected 2016-06-15
ATCCGTGCGGGTTGGCGCCGCCGTGCGGCCGGCGCAGCCGCACCGTGAAGCGCCAGCGCTCCCCGGCCCGAATCGGAAGCACGCCCTGGGAATCGTCCGGGGCGAATCCGCCGTAGGAAGAGAGTACGATGCGCCGCGGCACACCGGTCTCGGGAGATTCCACGTCGAATTCGAAGCGCACGCCGCGCTCTTCATCGTCCTCGCGCTCGATCCCTGGGCGGTCCTGTCGCCGGGCTTCTGGCTGTCGTTCGCCGCGGTCGCGGTGATCTTCTTCGTGGCTACCGGCCGCACCGCCAAGGCCCACTGGCTCGCGCAGTGGGGAAGGGTGCAATGGGCGGTCACCGCGGCCCTCGCTCCCCTGCTACTCGTGCTGTTCCAGCAGGTGTCGCTCGTCTCTCCGGTCGCCAACGCGCTCGCGATCCCGCTGGTGAGCTTCGTCATCACCCCGCTCGCGCTCGCCGGCGCGGTGCTGCCGTTCGATTGGGTTCTCGAGCTGGGGCACGCGATCCTCGATATCCTGATGGCAACCCTCGAGTGGCTGGCCACGCTCCCGAGCGCGGTCTGGCATCAGCACGCGCCTCTCGCGTGGACCGTGCCGCTCGCGCTCGCCGGGATCGCCTGGATGCTGCTCCCGCGCGGGTTCCCCGCGCGTTGGCTCGGAGCGCCCTTGGTGCTGCCGCTTTTCGCGGTCTCGCCGCCGTCACCCGGTGCGGGCGAGCTCTGGATCACCGTGCTCGATGTGGGGCAGGGGCTCGCCGTGCTCGCGCGCACGGAAAGACACGCGCTGCTCTACGATGCCGGCCCGGCGTTCAACGCGTCTTCCGACAGCGGAAGCCGCGTGATCCTCCCCTATCTCCGCGGCGAAGGCATCGATGGTCTCGACGCGCTCGTTCTTTCCCATGACGACCGCGACCATTCGGGCGGCGCGGGTTCGGTGCTCGAGACGATGCCTGTCGGCCTGCTCTGGTCGTCGTTTTCCCCGGATCACGCCCTGCTTGCGGCCCCGGCGTGGCGCGCGCCCTGCGTCGCCGGGCGCAAATGGCTCTGGGATGGAGTCTCCTTCGAATTCCTCCACCCGTCCGCGGAGGCGGCTGAAGGCCGTGCAGCGCGAGCAAACAACCGCAGCTGCGTATTGCGGATCGAGGCCCCCGCGGGCCGCGTTCTGCTCACCGGAGACATCGAGCGCACTGCAGAGCGCGAGCTTCTGCTGCGCGCGCCCGCGCTGCTGCCCGCGGACGCACTGCTCGTCCCCCATCACGGCAGCGGCACCTCCTCGACGCCGGAGTTCGTGAGGCGGGTGGCGCCGCGCCACGCGGTGTTCGCCGTCGGCCATCGCAACCGCTTCGGCCATCCGCGCGAGGACGTGCTCGAGCGCTACCGCGAGGCCGGCAGCGAGCTGCTCCGCACCGACACCGGCGGAGCGATCCAGCTGCGCTTTGCGCCCGGGGGCCTGCGCGTCTACGCCGAGCGCGATCGCGCGAGGCGCTACTGGCACGGGTTGTGAGCGGCTAGACTCGCGAGCGCGCCAGTGCTTGACCTGGCTCGCCTTGCGAGTGCATGATCCGCACGGCGCGTTGTCGGCGCGTAGATTGAATTTTCTCATCAGTCGAATCCAGAAGCAAAACCAATATGAGGTTCCGATTGCGCGCCTCTGCTCTCGCGACCCTTGCTGTCCTCCTCGTCGCCGGACCCGCCGCCGCACAGGAAGGACCACCCGCGGGCGAGCCCGGCCAGCACACCCTCGTCTTCCGCAGCCACGAGGACCCAAATGTCTCCAGCCACCCCAATGCGTGCCCGTTCCCGGGAGCGAAAATCTCTTCCTGGGCGCCACCCTCTCGTCGATGCAGACGGACGCCGGGGACAGCCGCGTCGTCAACGAGGCCGTGCATCAGATCGGCACCGCGGCGGCGTGTGGCCTGATCACGACTGCGCCGCTCGTGCCTTTCTATATCGAGTTCACGCTCAACCACGGGCACGACAAGAGCAATACCTACGTCGCGGTCGGCGCCTGCCAGATGGTCTCCAACGATGTCCCGAGGCCCGGTATTGCGCTCGCGGGATGCGCGCTGCGCGTGACGCAAGGCCCAGCGGGCTTCCTGGGCGGCATCGCGACGAGCATGAGCATCTTCAACCCGCTTCGGCTGCAAGGCGGCACCGGGTCGTTCTGGACGCTCCGCGTCTACACGACGGAGAACTGACCCGGGTCGTCCTGCTCGGCTTGAACCTGACTGCGACGATCACGATAAAGGGCTATCCCGGGTTGCTCCGGGAATACCGCGTTCACGTCAACCGCCTCCTCGATGAAGAAGGCGGCGATTCCTACCGCGAGCTGCACACCGGGGAGCAGCTCGAGTACCAATTCAAGCTGCGCGGAGGTATTCCCTTTCCGCCTTTCGTCGCGGCGTCGCAGGCGTTTCCGGAGCTGACCGTCGAGGTCGGCTGGGACGCTGCGGACGAGGGCCGAAGCGGCCACGCGGTCATCCAGAACGGCATCCTGCGCGAGCAAGCTGCGCAGACGCACCCGCCCGCCGGCGCGACCCTGCAGGACGTCGCAGCCGACGCGGACGGCGGGCTTCGGCTCGCCCTCGCGTGCGCGCGCTGGCGCGGCTTCTGGCACGGCTACGTCGTCGCTTCCGACCAGCACGCTTTTTTCCGCATCGCTGGATCGCCCGGGTCCTGCCGGGTTTCCGCTTCCGACGGGATAGAGGCGGAATGGGCGGAGCGCTGGACGGTCTCCGCAGGCGATGCGGACTACTCGGAGCTTGCGCCCCGCGAACCGATCGCGGAAGACGAGCTGCGCGAGCTCGACCGGCTCGCGCAGGAGTTCTCGCGCGAATGGATATGGTTCGAGGAGAGCCCGCTGGAGGAGACCGCGGTCGAGCGGGCGCGCTTCGCCGATTGCGGCTATCCGGTGCGTGAGGCGAACCTGCGCTCGGAGAAGCTGCGCAAGGTGCTCCGTCCGGAAAGCGGCGGCCTCGCTTTCGGCTCCTTCGGGGAAGACACGCGCTGGATTCCGGAACTGTTGCGGCGCTGCTGGCTGCGACCCGCGAAATGAGCGAACCTTTCCGGCGCCGCAAGGTGCAGTGCGCGAGCGCCGGCGGCCTGCACGGCGTCGCCTACCTCGAGTGGGGCGAGCGCGAAAGCAGCAAAACCCTGGTCTGCGTTCACGGGCTCACCCGCTGCGCGCGCGATTTCGACCGCCTGGCCGCTGAAATGGTCCGCCACGGTTACCGCGTCGTCTGTCCCGACGTCGCCGGGCGCGGCGATTCCGACTGGCTCGAGAATCCGATGGAGTACACGGTGCCGACCTACGTGTACGACATGGTGACTCTGATCGCGCGCCTGGACGTGGAATCGGTGCACTGGGTCGGCACCTCCCTCGGCGGGCTGGTCGGGATGAGCATCGCGGCGATGCGCGGTTCGCCCATCACGAGGCTGGTGCTGAACGACGTGGGGCCTGTGCTGACGGCGGTGTCGCTCGAGCGCCTAAGCTCCTACGTCGGCAAGTGGCCGCCTCTTCCGAACATCGAAGCGGCCGAGCTGTTCGTGCGCTCGACCAGCGAGTCCTTCGGCCCGCACACCGACTCGGAGTGGCGTTTCCTCACCGAGCATGTCGTCAGAAAGAATGCCGACGGGTCACTGCGCATGCACTACGACCCGGCGATTGCCGTGCCGTTCAACGCCGAGCTGTCGCCGAAGGACGTGGAGCTGTGGAGCTTCTACGACGCGATCAGCTGCCCGACCCTTGTCCTGCGCGGCGAGCAATCGGACCTGCTCAGGCGCGACACCGTGGAGCAGATGGCGGTACGCGGCCCGCGGGCGAAAGTCGTGGAAATCGCCGGCGTCGGCCACGCACCGACCCTGCTTCACGACGATCAGATCGCGATCGTGAGGGAGTTTCTGCTGGAACAGTAGAAGTCGACGTTTGACTTGAGTTCACGAGCCTGGTGCGGCGCCTCCTGCCCGAGTGGCCACCAGCACCATCACCTCGACAGCGCACACGACCTCGGATCGTTGATTCAGGATCTCGTTGAAGAGTGTGACCAGGCCTCGGTCGGGTTTGATCCAAAGCCGTTTCTCCTTCACGGTTACTCTCACCCGGAGGGTGTCAGCCGCGCGAACCGGAGCGCGGAACTTGACCTTCCAGTCAAGACCGCCCAGGAATGCCCAGGTTGCCCTCGGAGTGTTGTAGATCTCGATGAGGGAGCGGTACCACAAGGTGATGATGTAGCCTCCGCTCGCCACGATGCTGCCGAATGGCGAACGTGCGGCTGCGGCTTCGTCGACGTGGAAGGGCCAAGGGTCATTGCGCCGGCTGAACTCAAGCATCTCATCCTTATCGCAGACACACTCCCGACCGAGATGCACGGACCCAATTTCCAGGTCTTCGAAGTAGACGGTCGCCATACTCTGGCTCCGGGTTGGGCAGCCCCTTCCAATTGAGTACTGTGATCTTAGCCGAACGGCCATGGCCGCACCAGAACGCCGCTCGAGGCGCCGCTATGCGCCCGTTCGTCCCGCCGGATCCTGCCGGTAGAAAAGCGCGAACTGTCGGTATAGCTCCGGCCAGTCGCGCGCGAGCACCGCCGATTCGGTGAAGAAGGCTTCGCTCATCACGGCGAAGAACTCGGCCGGGTGCTCGGCGGCGTACTCGTCGATGAAGGTCGGTCGACCCGAGTCGACCTCGCCGCAAAAACGCTCGTAGGCCGCTTCGAGGACCCTGCGCCATTCCGCCGCGTCCATTCCGGCGCGTGCCGCCGGAAAATCCGCGTCGCCCGCTCCATCCATGTGGATCTTGTGCGCGAATTCGTGGATCACGACGTTGTAGCCGCGCTCGGCCGATCCCACGTCTTCCCAGGAGAGGATCACCGGCCCGCCCGGCCAGGCCTCCCCGGCGAGTTCCTCGTCGAAGGTGTGCACGATTCCGTGCTCGTCCATTTCCTCCTTGCGCACGCGGAATTCGCCGGGATAGACGACGACGCCGACCCAGCCGTTGTAGACGTCCAGGCCGAGATTGAGAATCGGCAGGCAGGCCTGCGTGGCGATCGACAGGCGCACTTCGTCGGTGAGTCGAAACCCCTGCGCGCCGTGCATTTCCTTCTCGGCGAGAAAGAGGACGACGAGCTCCTTCAGCCGGGCCGCTTCCTCCTTCGACAGGCCGCGCAGGTAGGAGAGTCTCGAGGCGACTCGTTCCCACAGCGCTTCGTCGAGGCGGGCCCTTCTCAGCACGCGCTTACGGCGCCAATCTCGGAAGAAGCCCATCAGGGTTCCTGGAAAAAGACAGATTATCCGGGACGGGGCGCTGCGGTGCTACGGCGTGGGATAAACTCCGAGCATGGTTTCCACCACGCGCCCGGATCTCTCCGAAATCGTCGAGTCCGACGTCCTCAACGCCGGAATCTCCGACGAGGACCGGCGTTCGCTCGCCCGCGCGCTCGCCTTCGCTGCTGATCTCTACGGAGGAAAGCTGCTGGGCACCGGCGAGCCGGCCTATGAGCACGCGGTGGGGACTGCACGCAACGTGGCCGAGCTCAGGCTCGACGCCGACGCGCGTGCCGCGGGGCTCCTCTTCGCCGTACCCGCCTATCTTCCCGCCGCCGAGGAAACGCTGGCGGAATCGTTCGGCGCGGCGGTCGCCTCCCTGGTCATGGGGATCAGCCGGCTCAACGCGCTGCGTGTGATCACGCGCACGGCGGCGCAGGGCAAGGACTCGCAGTCGCAGGCGGATGTGCTGCGCAAGATGCTGCTCGCCATGGTGGAGGACGTCCGCGTGGTGCTGCTGCGGCTTGCGAGCCGCACGCAGACGCTGCGCTGGCTCGCGCGCACCCCGAATGCCGAGCGAGCGCAGCTCGCGCGCGAGACGCTCGACATCTACGCCCCGCTTGCCAATCGCCTCGGCGTGTGGCAGCTCAAGTGGGAGCTGGAGGACCTTGCGTTCCGCTACCTCGAGCCCGAGCTCTACAAGCGCATCGCCGGCCTTCTCGAAGATCGCCGCAGCGAGCGCGAGCACTTCGTCGAGCAGGCGATCGGCGCGCTCGCCGACGAGCTCGCCCAAGCCGGAATCCGGGCGGAGATCAGCGGCAGGCCGAAGCACCTCTACAGCATCTACAGCAAGATGCGCGCGAAATCGCTCGATTTCTCGCAAATCCACGACGTGAGCGGATTGCGGGTGCTGGTGGACGAGGCGAAAGACTGCTACACGGTGCTCGGCGTGGTGCACAACCTGTGGGCGCCAATCCCGAGGGAATTCGACGACTACATCTCGCGGCCGAAAACGAACCTCTACCGCTCGCTGCACACGGCGGTGATCGGTCCGCAGGGCAAGGCGCTGGAAGTGCAGATCCGCACCCGCGAGATGCACCGCGACGCGGAGCTGGGTGTCGCCGCGCACTGGCGCTACAAGGAAAGGGCAAGACGCGCAACCGGCAAAGGCGATCCTTTCGACGAGAAAATCGCCTGGCTGCGGCAGATGCTCGCGTGGCGCGACGAGATCGTCGATGCGTCGGACTGGATCGAGCAGTCCAAGCACGCCGTGCTCGATGACACCGTCTACGTGCTCACGCCGCAGGGCAAGGTCATCGACTTGCCCCAAGGAGCGACGCCGGTGGACTTCGCATACGCACTGCACACGGACATCGGGCACCGCTGCCGCGGCGCCAAGGTGAACGGGGCGATCGTCCCCCTGGACTACCGGCTGAAGAATGCGGAAGCTGTCGAGATCATTACCGCGAAAATCGGGGGCCCGAGCCGCGACTGGCTCAATCCCGCGCTCGGCTATATAAAGAGCTCGCGCGCGCGCAACAAAGTGCGCCAGTGGTTCAACAGCCGCGAAGTCGCGAGCGTGGTCGCCGCAGGCCGTGCTGCCGTTGAGCGCGAATTGCAGCGCGAAGGCAAACGCGCTGCGAGCCTCGAGGCTCTGGCGAAGACTCTCGGTTTCGACGAGCCCGAGGAGCTTTTCGCGGCGGCCGGGCGCGAGGAAGTCGGATCGCGGCAGCTGCAGACCGCGCTGCGCGGAGGTACCGAGCGCCCGCATTCGCAGGAAATTCCGCCGCGCCGTGCTCCGGCCGGACAATCGAGCAGCGGGGTTCTCGTCGTGGGCGTCGAGCGTCTCCTCACGCAGCTCGCGCGCTGCTGCAGGCCCGCGCCGCCCGACCGCATTTCGGGATTCGTCACCAAGGGACGCGGCGTCTCGGTGCATCGCCGCGACTGCACGAGCCTCGCGCGCCTCTCCGAACGCTTTCCCGAACGCATCATCGGCGCCGATTGGGGCAAGCGCGGAGCCCAGGCCTACCCCGTGGACATCGTCGTCCGCGGAAACGACCGGCAAGGGCTGTTGCGCGACGTGACCGAAGCGCTGGTGCGGGAGAAGACCAACGTGATCGCGGCGAAAACGCAGACGCGCAACGACATCGCTTCCATGTACTTCACCGTCGAAGTCGAAGACATCGACCAGTTGCAGCGCGCGCTGTCTGCGATCGAGGACGTGCGCGGAGTTCTCGCTGCGGCGCGGCGCTGACCCGCCCGCTCAAACCCGGCCCAGAAATTGCTGCCTTCCCCTGGGGGCACCCGGACGGGGGAGGGAACATGAAGAGCTTGCCCAAAGAGGAATTCAGGGATCTGGCCTCGAGGAACGGCTGGTCCGAGGCTTTTGCCGAGGGCTATCTCGATGGCACCGCGGCGCGAAGATACGGCACACAGGCTCCGAACTATCCCTTGGGTGATCTGGACGAGTATCGGCAGGGATTCCTGGCCGGCTACTCCTTAACGAGAATGAAAAGGTCCTGAGGCACAACCCACGCGGGGCTTGCCTCCGGGCGCGTCCCTTCGAATCAGCGTCATTGGCACGCCGCTTGCTGAACAAGAGCGGAGCGTCATCTTGGGGAAGCGTTCATGGGAACGGTCACAGAGTTCAAGGCTCTCGGCAAGGAAGGTCCTTCGGCCGCTTATGTCAGCGGAGTCACAGACGGGCAGTCGGCCCGCTCCGGAGGCAGCGCGCTCACTCTGTATCTCCAGGTCGGAATCGACGATTACGCCAAAGGCTTCCGCGCGGGGTTCTTTGGTCAGCTGAACCGCGCCGGGACCGCGGACAAGTAGCTTCCTCGAGACTCAACGCAGGGTGTGCGAGATCCGACACCTGTTGACGCCCAGCCAACACAACCGAAAAGTCCAGGCGCGGAGCTTGGGCTTTTTTTTTGGGTCGGGATGCCCGGCTCAACGCGTGGGCAGCAGCCGGTGCGCAGCCCCCTCGAGAATGCGCGCCGTCCTGCGCATCGCGCGCGCCGAGGCTTGACAGATCTTCGCAAGGCCCTGCTTGGCAGAACCCCACGCTTCGCTGCCCAGGTCGAGCAGCGCGTCGAAATGCTCAGCGGCCTCGAAACTCGCCGCGTAGCGAACCTGCACGCTGGGCGGCAAGGAAGCAAGGGCGTCTTTCCAGAACGATGTAGTCATGGTCTTCCTCTTGGTTGGAAATCGCGATCCCTCGTGCGGCGCAGGGTCCGTGCGAGGGACCTTCATGATCATCTCCTTCAGCTGGCGCCCGGCTACGGCGAACAGGCGGCCAATGGCCTTCGCCCGTGCGCGTCTCGCAGCTCGTTCGATCGCCAGCACTTCCCCCGGCGACGGAAAGCGAAGATATTCCCCCGGGGTTCTCTCCAGTGTCATCGGTTCTGTTTCGGCAGGCAATCTATGTATGCCGACGTCATAGCGATTTCCGTGCCACGCTTGATTATTCCCTGTGAATTCAGTGCCGACGCCGTCAATAGCAGGCAAAAGCGTCGCCAAATTGCGACGCGGCCCGCCGAGGATTCTGCAATCGATTGATTTCTGGATTGTTCCGGTGTCGTCGACCGGCAACAACCGGGAGGATGAATCGGCCCGGCTGGTAGAATGCGTCGCGTGTGCCCGCGCTTCCAGGCAATCGGACTCTGATCTTTCGATACGCAAGGGTTGGAGTAAAAGTGCGCATTCTGCTCAGCAATGACGACGGGTACTTCGCGCCCGGCATCGCAGTCCTAGCAGAGGCGCTCTCCGATCTTGCGAGCGTCACCGTAGTCGCGCCCGAGCGTGACCGCAGCGGCGCCTCCAACTCGCTCACCCTGGACCGGCCGCTTTCGGTGCGCACGTCCGCGAACGGCTTCCGATTCGTAAACGGCACGCCGACGGACTGCGTTCACCTCGCGGTCACCGGGTTACTCGAGGAGATGCCCGACATGATCATCTCGGGCATCAATCTGGGTGCGAACATGGGCGATGACACCATCTACTCGGGCACCGTCGCAGCGGCAACCGAGGGCTATCTGCTCGGCATCCCGTCGCTGGCGATCTCGCTCGCCAGCAAGGCGGGAAAGCACTACGCCACGGCGGCCCGCGTCACGCTCGAGCTGGTCGATCGCTTTCAGAAGCGGCCGCCACGCGAGCCCGTATTGCTCAACGTGAACGTTCCCGATGTTGCCTACGACGCGCTGAAGGGTTTCGAAGTAACGCGGCTCGGCCGACGCCACAAGGCCGAGCCCATGATCAAGACCAAGACTCCCCGCAACGAGACGGTGTACTGGGTGGGGGCCGCGGGGAGCGCGCAGGACGCCGGGCCGGGGACCGATTTTCACGCTGTCGCGTCCGACTGCGTGTCGCTCACACCGCTGCAGATGGACCTTACGCATCAGCAGCAGATTCCCGCGATCAAAACGTGGCTGGCGGCGAAATAGTGCTTCCGAAAACCCGCGGAATCGGGATGACCTCGCAGCGCACGCGCGACCGGATGGTGGCGCGCCTGCGGGAGAAGGGAATACGCGACGAGGCCGTGCTCGCCGCGATGGCCGCCACTCCGCGCCATATTTTCATCGAGGAAGCGCTCGCGAGCCGCGCCTATGAGGATACCGCCCTGCCGATCGGCTTCGAGCAGACCATCTCGCAACCTTTCGTGGTGGCGCGCATGATCGAAGCCTTGCGCGGAGAAGCGCCCCTGGGAAACGTGCTCGAAATCGGTACCGGCTGCGGATACCAGGCGGCACTGCTCGCGCGGCTCGCAACAGAGGTCTATTCGGTCGAGCGCATTGCCGGATTGCTGGAGAAGGCGCGCGGCAACCTCCGCCCTTTGCGTCTGTCAAACCTGAGGTTGGTCCACGCCGACGGGACGCACGGATTGCCCGAGGCAGCGCCTTTCGACGGCATCATCGTCGCCGCGGCGGCTCCCAGAGTTCCCGGTGCGCTTTTGCAGCAGCTGGCGCCGGGTGGCAGAATGATCGTGCCCGTGGGAAGCGGCGATCAGGCGCTGTGCCTCATCGAGAGGGCTCCGAGCGGATTCACGGAAAAATGGCTCGACGCCGTGCGTTTCGTACCTTTGAGAGGAGGCAAGCAGTGAAGCTGGCCTGGATTTTTCTCGCCGTCCCCGCGTGCGCGTACGTAGCCGGATGCGCGAGCTCGTATCGGGCGCCGGTCGTCGAACGGACCGTTGCGCGCCCCTCCGCCGCGAG
>WNGO01003236.1_pt1 | contig 10468 bp, 10 predicted proteins | sample 5400511 | NCBI WGS metagenome assembly WNGO01 (sample SAMN13153380, study PRJNA577476) | soil metagenome | isolation source: 20 cm soil or saprolite under Garry oak tree replicate 2 | place: USA:California | collected 2016-06-15
CGCTGAGATTGAAACGGTGATTCTGTCCTCCACCCAGTCGAACAGCTTCTTTTTCTAGACTTCGTAGCCCTGGTGTTGTCTTGCGCGTATCGAGTATACGCGCCTCAGTACCTTCAAGCGCCCGAACACACTGAGCCGTAAGTGTAGCGATTCCGGAGAGGTGACCCAGGAAATTCAATGCGACACGCTCAGCGCTTAACACGGAACGAGCAGAACCGCTAATATGAGCCAACACCTGACCTGGTTCGACAACTGCACCATCTTCCAACAGCGTTTCAACCAATACCCGCTGATCCAGTTCGCGAAATGTCGCTACAGCAACTGTCAAACCAGCAATTACTCCCGCCTGACGAGCGATTATGTTAGCCTGCGTTTGCTGTTCCATTGGAACGGTACATAATGTAGTGACATCGCCCTCTGCCCCATCTTCTGCAAGGGCTTGCCGGATCAGATCGAGATGGAGATTAGACATTAGTAGTCACCTCCTCCACCTCCCCAGGGCGAGCAGAAGTACCCCCGGCAGGGGCGACGCAAGCGTCCTCCCCACTCATCCACTCCACCCCTACGCGAACCTGGTCAGATGTATTCATTGGTCGAAAAGCGTAATGGCGACCTGTTAGTATTTCGTTTGGCACAGGATAGTCGAGCCGCCAGTGACTGCCGCGACTTTCGCGACGTTGAAGGGCTGCAGCTATCACAAGTTCAGCAACCTTGAGCATGTTGACTGTTTCCAGCCATTCTACTATGTTGTTTTGATGTGCTGATCCATTTGTCGGCAGAGTAGTGGGCAAGTTGTGAAGTTGCTGCTTGGCTTCAAGTAATCCTTGCCGGTCACGCTGGAGTGAGACGTACTTCCACATGACCTGGCGTATTTCACGCCGCATTTCAAATATGCTTTCACGGTCAGGCCCAACGGATAGGAGTGCTTCTTCTCTTGATAAATCGTCATAGATCGGTTTAATTAAGACGTTTCTCGAAGAAGCATTAGTTTGCTCGTCGTTTATTCCCGCAAGTCCATCTGCGAGGCGCAGACCGAAGACCAATCCTTCCAATAGCGAATTGCTGGCTAACCTGTTGGCTCCATGTACGCCGGTGCAAGCAACCTCTCCAACTGCATAGAGTCCTGCAAGTGTCGTGCGACCATACGTATCAGTCATTACGCCACCCATGCAATAGTGGGCTGCTGGCGCTACCGGAAGCAAATCTTTTGCCAGGTCAAGACCATAACTGTGACAAATGGCTGAAATGGTGGGAAAACGCTCATGCATACGTGCCGCGGGAAGATGGCGCAAGTCGAGATATTCGCAATCTGTTTCTTCAGACAACATCTCACTGAGAATTGAGCGCGCAACCACATCACGCGGGGCAAGTTCGGCCAATTCGTGATACCGCGACATGAAACGTTCACCCGCGTGGTTGCGTAGATAGGCGCCTTCTCCTCGTACGGCCTCGGAAATCAAGTGAGAGCCGCCTACTGCTAACACAGTTGGGTGAAACTGCATAAATTCGAGATCGGTAAGGGCCGCTCCAGCACGCCAGGCCAGTGCAAGGCCATCAGCAGTCGCGCCTACGGGATTAGAGGTATGTAACCACAGACCACCTGCACCACCATTCGCTAAGATTGTTGACTGTGACGTAACAGTGAACGACTGACCATCTTTATCTTGCGCATCGAGGCCCACGCAAACACCATTTTCGACATGTAGATTACTCACGTAGGTTTCTTCATACAATGTTATGGAAGAACGCTTGCGCACGGCAGTCATGAGCGCTCGTTCTATTTCAGCACCCGTTGCGTCACCGCCCGCATGCAGGACACGCCAGCGGCTATGTGCTGCCTCGCGGCCAAGTAATAAGCCATCTTCTGTGGCATGTTCGTCGCTGTCAGGTAGTGCCCTGTCAAACTGCACGCCCATCGAAATGAGCCAACTCACAGCAGCCCGTGCCTCTTGTGTCAGAATATGAACGGCTGTTTCATCGCAAAGGCCTGCACCAGCAGCGATGGTATCCTGAAAATGCAGTTCGGGACTATCATCAGCGCCTAACGCCACAGTAAGGCCACCCTGTGCATAACGTGTATTGCTTTCTCCAAGCTGCCCCTTGGTGAAAAGGGCAACACTCAGGTTTTCGGGCAGGCGTAATGCGACTGAAAGGCCAGCAATACCTCCTCCCACTATGCTAACATCGTATGATTTGCTGCTTACCATCAATTGTTCTCCCAATTAGTGTACATTATACACTTACTAAAGTGTGAAAAAAACATTTGTCCGAAGACAAAATAAGAAATGGTAGTGTTATTTGTACACTAACTCTGACTGAAAGTTTACCATAGAATGAGAGCAAAAACAAGGGAAAGAGGAGAATAATCAGCGCAAAAAATTGTCTCCGAAGCTCTCACCTGCTTTGTAGACCCTGTGTTGCCCTTTTCGATAAAGGGTGATTGCTCCCTGCCCATAAACTCGCCAGCCCATTTTTCTGCCCTCTTGACCATCATCAATCATACCTGTTCGTTCATCTATACCAAGCAGCACAACCCCGGGCAATAATGATGCAAGTTGTTGTGCCCAATTCTTACCGAAAGTATCATGATGGGGCAGCACACAGGTATTTGGCAACAATCCCAATCCCTCAACTACCTGTCTTTTGCCAGGATCGAAATAATGCTGGCACATGACCATCGCTCCCGCACTACTACCGGCTATTACCGCTCCATTTGAGTAGGCCTGAAGCATAGCTTGCCAACAGGCGCTATGCTTTAAGGTATCACCTAGAAAACCCGTGAAGCCACCTAACATGTAGATCAAACGTGAGTGACTGATTGCGTTTACAATTGCCGGATCATTGGCAGAAGCTTTGTCGATAAGAGGCAACGATTCAACTTGCGTAGCGCCCAGACTCTTAAACCAGTTGACTCCATTGCGCCCAGCACGCTGGTGGTTATTGTCAGGTGCTGCCGCAGTTGGGATGATGCTGATAGGCGTCTCAGGGCCTCCGGCAAGTTCGATTGCCCTGCGGTCAGGTTCGGACATTTGTCCGCCGAACTCTGCGCCGCCTTCCAATAAGAGATATCCTTGCATGTTTGTTCCTTCTCTCATACTGCAACTAGCTACATGAAATATGCAATGTTCTACGCCGCGGCCCTGATAGCTCGACGAGTACAATCCGCTGCCACGTTCCAAGAAGCAGTTGGCGATTTCTATATGGAACTGTTACGGATGGGCCGATGATTGACGAAAGTATATGGTCCGGCGTATGGAAGGGATCATGTGGATGACGATAGGAAATTTCTGGCAGCAAACCTCGCAGAGCATCTAAGAAATCAAGGTCGGTCCCTGGATCCAGGTCTGCTGTCGTAAGGGCACAGGTGGTATGGGAGACGAAGATCGAGCAGAGTCCATCTTCGCCTGGTGCTTCGCGAAGATGTGTTTCGATGACTTCAGTGATGTCTACTATTTCATCATTGTGTCTTGTTGTGATAGTGATTGTTTTCATGGGTGGCTCCTGTTTTTCAAAAGGTAAGGATCAATAAAGAACCCAGGACACTTCTATTATAGCAGCCACTCGATGTATACATAAATGCCAGCAGTGTGAAAGTTAAGCCTGGGAAGCTCGATGACTACTATGTCCGTTGAGAGCAGCAGGCTATTTGAGCAAGGTAATCAGAATTAATGATGCCCGAAAAAAAAGGATATAAGCGTCTAAGTATCATGAGAGGTTTGCAATTCAAAAATGTATGGTTTATTCGACAAAAATATACTTTTAAATTCTATATATAGAAGCTCAACTGAACTATATATGATAGGAGAAAATTCACATGTTTACAAACAATGGCCAGGATTACCTGGCAAAAATGCATCAATTGGAACTTCAGCATGAGGCGGAACAGCAACGACTGGCGGCTAGTTTAGCGCCACATCGAAAAGTGACACTGACTGCTGTCAGTAAACTCGGTTTGCTGCTGGTGAGACTGGGCACCTGGATGAACCGCATGGAGAAGGTAGAGCAAAGCCCTAAACCAATCACGGGTAATCTCTAGGCACGCGTTATAAACTCTTATCAGTTTCGGTAGTTAAATACTACGTTGATAGCCAAGATGACGATAAACAAAAAGATCAGGAGCAGTGGAGCAAACCACCCGGCAAATGTTGAAGTGCCCAGGATGATAGCCGTGAGAGGTACGAGCATCACTATTGAGACGATAGCGAGTGCTAGACGCTGACCTGACAAGACCACTGATGATTGGCGAGGGCCGCTTCTGTATTCGTTGCGCAGTCGCTGAGCGATTGCGTCAGCAAGTTGATCGTTATACTGAGGATTTACTCTATATCCACCATCATATTCGGAACTCTCGTTACGATTGGTATAAGACGAAGATTGCCATTCACGCTCATCGCGCGGCTGTGGTATCGGTTCCTGATACATGGTTATTCGTTCCTTCCATTCGGTAACTGTGTGTTCATGAACTACACGAATCACAAAAGATAACCATAACACTTATTACTATTGTACGCTAATCAGTGTTGAAAGTTACTCGATGCCCAGAATGGCACGTAATGCGATAATTAGAAAGGTTTCTGCCTATCGAGGCCACGCTTGAGTAACCCAAGCAGGGCAATAGTCCCGAACCAGATCGCAACCAAAACCCAGGATCGTTTTTCGTTCATGGCTTTCTTCCTTCGACTTCAGACACAATATCCTTATTCATAATAGCATATTCAAAGTCAGCAGAGTATTGAGCAAATTCACATTGTTTCTTGATGATTTCTTGAACATTGTCTCCTGCGCTCGATGAATTGAAAGCCAGATATCACCACAATTATAACCCCAATGCCCGCTAAGATCGTAGCATATTCCAACCCAATCTTTGTTGCCATTCCAGTTACGATGAAAGCTCCAAGTGGAGTGAAACCAGCGGCGATCAAGGTATAGAGACTCATGACTCTTCCTTTCATTGCAGATGGAGCAGAAGTTTGCAATAGAGTATTTGCCACCATCATGGTCATCGTAGCTCCTGCGCCACAACCAAGCAGCACAAGTGAGGCTAGTAAGAAATAAGGTACCAGCGCAAAGATCGCCAGGGAGATTCCAAAGCACACACCGGTGATGAACAGTAAGTGCTCAAGCCGCTTCGACGATCTGAGTGAGGCAAGCAGGAATGCACCTATCAAAGACCCCAACCCAGAAGCTGCGACCATTAGACCAAGTCCCTGTAGCCCTACATGTTGGACTTCTCGTGCAAAAGCCGGCATGAGCAGCAAATAAGGACGTCCCAGCAGACTCGTTGCCGCTGCAATTCCAAGCACCGCCAGAATTGCAGGTTTATGTCGCAAAGAGCCAAATTCGCGCAATGATGTGGTGAATGACTTATTACCTCTTGCAGGTGTCAGACTTACCTTTCCCTGGTTAGCTTTTTCAATAGAGATTACAGCGAGCGCAATAAGTACTGCCAGAAAACTAAACGCATTTAACAAAAAACATCCCGCGGCGCCAACTCGCAAGAGCACTAACCCTGCCAATGAAGGACCAATCACAGCCGCGCCATTATACACACTGGCGTTAAGGGCGACAGCGCTCAAGAGCAAATCCTTACCAACAAGATCACTGAGAAAGGCCTGTCGTGCGGGGTTATCGATAGCTGTGATTGCTGCGGACAGCGCAGCAATGAGCAACAAGCTCCAAAGTGGTGGCTTGCCCATCAAAGTCAGGATAGTGAGGATGAAAGCGAGTGCCATTGCAGCGCTTTGTGTCACCATTAGAAGATGCAGGCGAAGGAAGCGGTCTGCGAGTATTCCGCCAGCAAGCGAAAGTAAGAGAACAGGTAGAAATTGGGCCAGGCCAAGCATTCCCAAGGCAATAGGTGAGCCAGTCAACTGTAAAATAAACCACCCAAGCGCAACAACTTGCATCCAGTTACCAATATTAGAGATTGCCTGCCCTAACCAGTAGAGGCGAAAGTTGCGCTCGCGCAATGCAATCATTGATAGTCCTTAACCCTATAACGTGATTATCGAAAATCGACTTTTTTGAAAGCTTCAGCAGCAGTCAGACCAAAAGGTTCTCCAACCTCGGCTGCGCGTCGATGCCAGTTGCGATCCAACTCTCCAGCATCGGTGTGCTGGCTGGTATGCGCTAGTCGTGCTTCAATTTTACGGGGAAGCGTCGTAGCGATATCGATCCAGATATCCGGTGTCTCAGTAGCAAAGAGCCAGACTTCGGGCACGGTGTGAGCCTGCAAGCCCTCCTTGTTGATCTGCTCAGCAAAAGTGAGAGGATCGCGAGCACTGGGGAAAATGGCATCAAGTGTGGCACGTCCCACAGCACGATGATCGGGATGCAGACGATAGGGCGGAACTGGATCGTGGGTGATTACAAGGTCAGGGCGATGAAAACGGATCTGACGCACAAGCTCACGACGTAGCGCTAATGTAGCTTCAACTTCGCTATCAGGCCAGCGAAGAAATGTCACACAATCTACCCCAAGTATGCGTGCTGCCTCTATCTGCTCAGTCTCTCGGATCTCTGCTACCTGTTGTAGTGTTAGTGTTGGGTCGCTTGTACCTTTATCGCCAGAGGTACAGAGTACGTAACATACATGCTTTCCGACATCGACAAAACGGCAAATGGTGCCAGCACACCACGATTCGATATCGTCGGGATGTGCAACTACAACGAGTATCCTGGAGACAGTTAAGGATTCTATGTCGATCTTTGCTTTGTCCATGGGCTCTTTAATGCCTGATACCAGTTTCAAGTTCGCGCGATAAAGTCAACAATATGCTGTGCTATCTCCTCGCCTTTGTCCTCTTGCAGGAAGTGTCCAGCATCTTGAATCACTATCTCAGGTTGATCTTTTGCGCTGGGAATGAGAGAACGGAAGAAAATATCTCCTCCTCGAGTAATCGGATCTTTATCGGAGAACATAACCAATGCAGGCTTCTGCCAGTGCGAGAACACCTCTCTTGCTCTGCGCATTTCAGCGGCACCGGGATCATTTGGGGAAATGGGCACAAGTAGAGGGAAAATCATAGCGCCAGCCTTATACGTCACATCTGGAAAAGGACTTTCGTAAGCAGCAAGTATCTCTGGCTGTAGCTCACGTTGAGCCGTTCCATTTTGAATGACAAGCCCGATTGGCAAATCAGATGAACTGGTCGCGAATTCTCGCCAACGCATAAAGCCTCTACCCATTGGCTCGTCTCCAGTGGGCAAACCTGTATTCATGATCACAAGACGCGCGAAAAGCTCTGGCATCTCGCTTGCCACAGTGAGTCCAAGCAATCCTCCCCAATCCTGTACAACAAGAGTGATTTGCTCAAGTCTCAATGCATGTATGAAGCCAGTTATAGTATCATGGTGCATTTGAAAGGAGTACTCGCTGCGCTCAGTAAATTTATCAGAACGACCAAAGCCAACGAAGTCCATTGCTAGCACTCGATGATTACTCGCTTGAATGGGAATCATTTTGCGATACAGATATGACCACGAAGGCTCTCCATGCAGGCAGAGAATGACTTGACCCTCTCCTTCATCCAGGTAGTGAATGCGCAATCCATTCATATCGATATAATGTGGTTGAAAGGGAAAATCTGGCAGGTTCTCGAAGCGCTCTTCTGGTGTACGAATAACTGGCATGGCTGTTTTTCTTTCAATTGCGGCAGCAAAGCAACTGCTAGAACAATGCTTCAACGGGCAGTACTTTTTATTATGATAACACACCTTTTGCAGTCTCATGAAGAGATATTAGAGCGGATAGCGGCTCTAGTAAGGGAAGCCATTAGCCATTCTATAGGTATCAATGTTCAATGTGGAATTCAGAATACTGGTGAAAAGTTGCATGCTTTCACCGCCACTAACACGTATGCGAGGCAATTGATAGGGGGTTTGCGCATTTTGTATAGCTGAGTCGTAAGAGAACGGATCAAGCGTAGCTCCCACATAGCCATCTTTGAAAAGATCTGCCAGCACTATTTGCTGTTCATAAATAGGATCGTGATGAAATGGTTCTCCTGTTGGATAACAGAAGAATTGAATGGGTTGCATAAGTTGAGCTTCCAAGGTTTCTTTAGAAACAAGCAGTTCGTTCTGTGTAGAGGTCCATGCTGGCGGTTGCCCTATGTTCACATGGTGAATAGTATGTGAAGCTACCTGCATACCATCTTGTGCAAGTTTGCGTACTTGCTGCCATGTCATATAATTTCCACCAATCATGCCAGTGATAATATAAAATACTCCTCGATAATGATGAGCCAGCAATGCTGGTAAAGCATTCGTATATACATCCTTGTAGCCATCATCAAAGGTAAGTATCATAGGATGAGTTGGAAGTACTTTCCCGTAGTATAGCGCGTCAAATAGCTCAGTCTGAGTGATACTATGATACCCCTGTTGCTGTAACCAGTCGAGTTGGGCATTAAAATTGGTGGTTGTCACAGTCAGACCATAATCCAGATAATTCCTGACCGGTAGGTTAGAGACATGGTGATACATGAATATAGGCACAAGCAGTTTTGTCACAGGAAGCGATGATGGTATGAGAATAGGTGCATCGGGATCAGCAGGGCCAGCTATAAGTACTCGCCAGTTGTATTGGTAATAGATCAGGGCAAATAAAGTATTATTGAAAAGGCCTTTACTCAGCGCAACATTTGATGGTGCAGAGAGCAGACCCCTTGGCGCAGAAGCTTCAAGTGAGATATATAGCACATCCACATTAGAATAGACCTGTGTTGTATCAGGGTCAAGCCATGTATTATGCATTTGAGCTGAGCTATGGCTAAAAGCAGACAATTTGAGCGAACCAAATTTTGCCTGTTCAAAATGGTTAAAATCTTTTTTTCCCTGCCATAACTGCTGAGCATCAGGTGACAGCATGAGCCACATTGAAGTCCAATTTTTGTGGAGCATTGCACCCATAAAAAGTGTTGCAGTATTGTCAATTAAAGATGGTTGTGTTGGAGTAGGCTGCGGATGAATTACAGACACAGTAGGAGAAGGAGTTTGGTTATGTGTAACATGATGAGAAATCCAGGCTTCAATTGCAGAGCGTCCGCTAAGCACGCTGATCAGCAACAACACGAACATCAACAAGGGCGCCCACCACAAAAGTGAGGTATACGAACGGCGACCTTGCTGTTCCAGGTTTACTTCCTGAGTCGGTTGTTCATCTGAAGAAATCCCATTTAATCGCATATCAACACAAAAGCTCATCTAGAATTCGAGTTGCAGAAAACAGAGGCACTCTACCTCAACTATCTCTATGATAGAACGTCTGAGTAATCAGAAAGTGGCACACAATCTCATTATTGGCTAGTGAAAATCGGTTTCAAGGCTGGATAAAGGGCTCGATATTTTTCATAGGCTCTCGTATAGACGCTTTCCAACTCGGGACGAGGTTCTGTGCGATCTACAACACGAACAGTAATCTCACATGCCTGCGGTACCGATGCATAGACACCGCTAGCCACACCTGCCAGCAGTGCGGCCCCAAAAGCAGGCCCTTCCTCTGCCGTCGTAGTAACCAGTTGCACGCCGAGCACATCGGCAAGGATCTGTCGCCAGAGCAAACTTTTTGCCCCACCTCCTGTTGCGCGTAGTTGTTCAAGCTCTAAACCCTGCTCTTGAATAATTGCAAAGCAATCTTTCAGGCTAAAGGCAACTCCTTCTAAAACGGCACGCACAAGATGGCGCCTATTATGGCTAGCAGTCAAGCCAATCCATCCACCTCGCGCATATGCATCAAGGTGTGGCGTGCGCTCACCCTGAAGATATGGGAGGAACAAGAGACCATCGCTACCTGGCGATACGCCTTCAGCTTCTTTTGTTAGTAGTTCATATGCATCTAGCCCAGTCCAACGTTCCAGAGCTTGCTCTGGCAAGCCAATATTATCTCGAACCCAACGTAACGAAAGACCCGCAGCTTGCGTCACACCCATCAGATACCAGGCATGAGGAACAGCATGATTGAAGGTATGCACTCTTGGAATCGGGCCTGAAACATCAACTTGAGGTGTAGCAGCATAGGCAAGGAGAACACCACTCGTACCAATTGAGACGAGAGCTAATCCAGGGCGCACTACGCCATTACCGACAGCGCCACAGGCGTTATCGGCTCCCCCACCAGCGACGGGAGTTCCAGCTAGCAAGCCTGTAAGTTGCTCCACCTCATGTGTGATTGCACCGCAAACAGCATCTGCGGGAACAACAGGTGGCAGCAGGGAAGAATCAAAACCTATCGCATGCAATACTTCTTGAGACCATGAACCATGTTTGACGTCAAGCAAGCAAGTTCCAGCAGCATCAGAAATCTCCATTGCCAGCACACCTGTCAAACGGAAGCGAATGTAATCCTTAGGTAAGATGATTGTACGTGTTTGGGCAAAAATCTCTGGCTCATTGTCACGCACCCACAACGCTTTAGGAGCAGAAAATCCGGGCAAAGCAGGATTGCTGACGTATTCGATCAGGCGTG
>WNGO01007812.1_pt1 | contig 10466 bp, 9 predicted proteins | sample 5400511 | NCBI WGS metagenome assembly WNGO01 (sample SAMN13153380, study PRJNA577476) | soil metagenome | isolation source: 20 cm soil or saprolite under Garry oak tree replicate 2 | place: USA:California | collected 2016-06-15
TGTGGGCGAAGCTCGACGGCCGGTACGTGGTCGTGGCCGTCGCGGCGATGCTGTGGGCCGGTGCCATCGGGTTCGTCGACGACTACCTCAAGATCGTGCGCGGCAAGTCTCAGGGGTTGGTGGCGCGGTGGAAGCTCGTGGGCCAGGTTACGTTCGGCGTCGCACTGGCCGTGGCCCTGCTGCGGTGGCCGCTGGTTCCCGACCTGCCCCCCGCCTCCACCCAGCTGCCGGTGTTCAAGTACATCCTGCTGGTTTTACCCCCGCTGCTGTACGTGCTGTTCGTCACCTTCGTCGTGACCGGCACCTCGAACGCGGTGAACCTCACCGATGGCCTGGACGGCCTCGCCACCGGTCTCACCGCGATCCTCGCCGGTACGTTTGCGGCGTTCGCGTACGTGTTCGGCCGCATCGACTGGGCGCGCTACCTGCTCGTCTACTACCTGCCCGGAGCCCAGGAGCTGACGATCTTCTGCGGCGCGCTGGCCGGCGCGGCGCTGGGCTTCCTGTGGTTCAACGCGCATCCGGCGCAGGTGTTCATGGGCGACACCGGGGCGCTCGCGATCGGCGGCGCGCTCGGCACCGTGGCGATCATGCTCAAGGCGGAGTTTCTCCTGCTGATCGCGGGCGGGGTGTTCGTGGCGGAGGCGGTGTCGGTGCTGGTACAGACCGGGGTCTACCGCTGGAACAAATGGCGCCGCGGCAAGGAATACGCGGATGCGCATCGCGTGTTTCGCATGGCGCCGCTGCATCACCACTTCGAGAAGCTCGGGTGGGCGGAGCCGCAGGTGGTGATGCGGTTCTACATCCTGGGGGTCTTGTGCGCGGCGATCGCTCTCGCGACGCTGAAGGTGCGATGATTCCGGAGCCGTGGCGGCACGGCGTCGTCGCGGTGGTGGGGCTGGGGAAGAGCGGCGTGGCGGCGACCGAGCTGCTGGCGCGGGCGGGCGTGCGCGTGTACGCGAGTGACGCCTCCGACCATCCCTACGGCGGCGACGCGCTCGCCCACCTGGGCGCGCTCGCCGGCGTGACGCTCGACGTGGGGCGGCACGACCTGGCGCGCATCCGTAGCGCGGCGGCGGTGATCGTATCGCCGGGGGTTCCGCCCGAGGCGGCGCCGCTCGTGGCCGCACGCGCCGCCGGGGTGCCCGTGCTGTCCGAAATCGATCTCGGCTTCCGCGCGCTCGCCGCCGCGGGCATGCGCTCGATTGCGATCACCGGGACGAACGGGAAGACGACCACGACCGCGCTGGTGGCCCATCTGCTGCGCGCCGCGGGGCTCGCCGCCGAGGCGGCGGGGAACATCGGCCGCCCGCTCGCCGACATCGCCGTGCGGGGCGACCGCTATGCGTGGCTCGCGATCGAGGTCTCGTCCTTCCAGCTGCACGACAGCCCCAACTTCGCGCCCGACATCGGCATCCTCACCAACCTCGCCCCCGACCACCTGGACCGCTATCCCGCGGTCGAGGCCTATTACGCCGACAAGCGCCAGCTGTTTCGCAACGCCGCCGATGCGAACGTGTGGGTGCTGAACGGCGACGACCCCGCCGTGCTCGAGCTCGCCGCCGGCGCGAAAGGGCGCCGGCTGCTGTTCTCGCTCGCGCGCCCCGCCGACGGCTGGTACGACCGAGCGGACGGGGCGGGGGGACGGCTGCGCCTCGGCGAGAAGGGCCCGGCGCTGCTGGCGCGCCCGGAGCTCGGCCTCTTGGGCGATCACAACGTGGCGAACGCGCTCGCCGCCGCGCTCGCCGTGCAGCAGGCAGGCGTGGCGCCGGGCGCCATCGGGGAGGGCCTGCGCTCGTTCCGCGCCCTGCCGCACCGCCTCGAGCCGGTGCGCGAGGTGAGCGGCGTCCTCTGGATCAACGATTCCAAGGCGACCAATATCGCGTCCACCGTCGTCGCGGTGGAGGCGATGGACCGGCCATTCGTGCTGTTGCTGGGCGGGCGTCACAAAGGCGAGCCGTACACCAGGCTCGGGCCGCTGCTCCGGGAGCGGTGCCGGCTGGTGATCGCCTACGGCGAGTCGGGTCCGCAGGTGGAGCGGGACCTCAGCGGGCAGGTGCCGCTCGAGCGGGGAACCACGTTCGAAGACGTGGTGGCGCGGGCCGGCCGGACGGCGCGCGCGGGCGACGCCGTGCTCCTGTCCCCCGCGTGCTCGAGCTACGACATGTTCAAGAATTACGAGGAGCGGGGAGCCACGTTCCGGCGACTGGTGGAGGCCATGTGAGGGACCTGCGCTGGGAAACGCGCCTCCTCACGCTGGTCGCGGCGATCCTCGTCGTGTTCGGCCTCACGGCCGTGTACGGCGCCTCGAGTCTGCTCACGATCTCGGGCGGGCAGGTGGGATCGAGCTTCGCGCTGAAGCAGGCGCTCGGCGCCGCCGTGGGAGGGATCGTCGCGGCGCTGCTGGCGCGCTCGGACTATCGCAAGTGGCAACGCTGGGCGTGGCCCGTGCTCGGGCTCGCGGCGGTCCTGCTGCTCATCCCACTGCTCCCCTTCACGCACCGCATCGCTCCCACCATCAACGGCGCGCGCCGCTGGGTCAACCTCGGCTTCGTGACGGTGCAGCCGTCCGAGCTGGCGAAGTTCGCGGTGGTGGTGTGGACCGCCATGCTCGCGGCGAAGAAAGGCGAGCGCATCCGCACCTTCCAGTACGGTCTCCTGCCCTTCATCGTCGTGCTGACGCCCCTGTTGGTCTTGATCTTTTTCGAGCCCAACCTCTCGATGGCCGTGCTCGTCGCGCTGCTCGCGGGGGTCGTCCTGTTCACGGCGGGCGCCCGCATCGGCCACTTTCTCGCGCTCGCGGTGGTCGCGACGCCGCTCCTGTTCGGCGCAGTGGCGAGCGCGCAATACCGCCTGGCTCGGGTGATCACGTTTCTCAATCCCGGGAGCGCACCGTCCGAAGCGACCTGGCAGGTGCACCAGTCGCTCGTCGGCATCGGGGCGGGACGGTTGTTCGGCGTCGGCCTCGGTCAGGGCCAGCAGAAACTCGGCTACCTGCCGTACGCCTACTCTGATTTCATCTTCTCGACCATCGGCGAGGAGTGGGGATTCCTGGGTGTGCTGGCCCTACTCGTCCTGTTCGGCACGTTCGTGTGGCTCGGGTTTCGCATCACGCGGTCGGCGCGGGACTCGTTCGGCCAGCTGCTCGCGGTGGGACTCACCGCCTTGATCGGCGTCACCGCGGCGCTGCACGTCGGTGTGAGCCTCGCCCTGCTGCCGGCCACCGGGATCACGCTGCCGTTCATCTCCTACGGACGGTCGAGCCTGTTCGTCGCCCTCGTCGCGACCGGCGTGTTGATCAGCATTGGGCGCGGAAGACGGAGTGCGGGGGCTTGAGAGTGCGGAGTGCGGAGTGCGGAGTGCGGAATGGTCACGCGACCTTCGTGTTGCGCATCGACCTTCCCTTTACACTCCGCACTCCGCATTCCGCATTCCGCACTTGGGTGGGGTGGTGAAGGTTTTGCTTGCGGGAGGCGGCACCGGCGGCCATCTCATGCCCGCCCTCGCACTGGCCCAGGCCCTGCAAGACGCGGGGAAGGGAATCGAGCCGGTGCTCGTCGGCGCCGTGCGCGGGATAGAGGCGCAGGTGCTGCCGCGCTATCCGTTTCGTCACCGTCTGCTCCCGATCGAGCCGATCTACCGGCGCACCTGGTGGAAGAACGTGCGCTGGTTGCTCATCGCCGGCCGGGTGTGGCGCGCCGTGGGCCGGGTGCTCGACGAAGAGCGCCCCGCCATCGCAGATCCACCTGGGCTTCCCCGAAGCCGGTGCGCGTCTCAGACCGGGCCCCGCCACCAAGGTCTTCGCGCTCGGCAATCCGGTGCGTCCGCCGGCACCCGGTGCGCGGGCCACCGCCCTCGCGGAGTTGGGACTGAGCGACGCGCGTCCGACCCTCCTGGTGTTCGGCGGCAGCCAGGGTGCCCGAGCCATCAACTACGCCGTGGCGGGTGCGCTCGAGCGCCGTCTGTTGGACGGCGTGAACGTGCTGTGGGGCACCGGAATGGAGCACGCCGACGCGCTCGCCCGCTACGCGGTGCCGGGCCGCGTGGTGATCCGGGGGTTTTTCGATCCCATGACCACTCCGTACCGGGCCGCGGACCTCGTCCTGGCGCGCGCAGGCGCGATGACCGTCGCGGAGCTGTGCGCGTGGGGCAAGCCCAGTATCCTCGTCCCGCTTCCGAGCGCCGCCGCCGATCACCAGGCCTACAACGCGCGCGCTCTGGCCGAGGCGGGAGCGGCGATCTACCTACCCGAGCAGGACCTCACGGCGTACTCGCTCGCCAACCAGGTGGGCCAACTGCTCGCGGATCGCCCCCGGCTCGAGTCCGTCGCCGCTCGGGCGCGGGCCCGGGGGAACCCGACTGCCGCCCGGGACATCGTGTCGAAAATATTGACAGTAGTCGCGTAAAATGGCCGTGGTCTCTTTCGCAAGTTTCGTAGATTCGCTATATTAGCCCCTCACTAATGAACTTGTTTGCGACGGTGGATCCCCGCCCGGTCCACTTCATGGGGATCGCCGGAGCGGGCATGAGCGGCCTGGCGCTCCTCGCCAGGCAGCAAGGCGTCGCGATAACCGGCTGCGATAACGACCCCTCCGGCGCCGCCGATTTGGCAGCCCTGGGGGTGGAGATAAAGCGGGGACACGATCCGGCGCATGTGGTGGGAGCCCGGGCGCTCGTGGTCACCGCGGCGGTGCCGGGAGACCACCCGGAGCTGGAGCGAGCACGCGCCCTAGGGGTCCCGGTGGTACGGCGGGCTGACGCCCTCAGCCAGGCCGTCGCCGGTGGAACGGTGGTCGCCGTGGCGGGGACGCACGGCAAGACGACCACCACGGTGATGGTCACGGAGGCGTTGGCGGCCGCCGGGCGAAATCCTACGGGACTCGCCGGCGGCCGTGTCGCTACGTGGGGCGGCAACGCCCGTGTGGGCGGCCGCGAGCTCTACGTGGTGGAAGCGGACGAGTTCGACCGTGCATTTCTGTCGCTTGCGCCGACCGTGGCGGTGGTGAACAACGTCGAAGCCGACCACCTCGAGTGCTACGGCGGGAGCGTGGCGGCGCTGGAAGACGCGTTCGCCGAGTTCGCGGCTCGGGCGCGGCGGGCGATCGTGGGAGCGGACGACGCGGGTGCGGCCCGCGTGGCGGCGCGACTCGGCGTCCCGGTGTGGCGCGTGGGGCTGGGTCCCGGAGCGGACGTGCGCATCGCCGACCCGGCGCTGGGCGAGCGCGGCTCGGCGGCGCGGATCGAGCTGCCCGGAGGTCGCGCGCTCGCGTTGCGACTGCGGGTGCCGGGGCTTCACAACGTGCGCAACGCGGCGGCGGCGGTGGCGGTGGTGCACGAGCTGGGCGCCGATCTCGAGCGGGCGCTCGCCGCGCTGGCGGAATTCCGCGGCGTGGGGCGCCGGTTCGAGCGGGTGGGCGAAGCGGGCGGCGTCACGGTGGTGGACGACTATGCGCACCACCCGACGGAAGTCGCGGCGACGCTCGCCGCGGCGCGGCAGGCGTTCCCGCGGCGCCGCGTGGTGGCGGTGTTCCAGCCGCACCTGTTTTCGCGCACGGCGCTGCACGGTGAGGCGCTGGGCCGGGCGCTGGCGGCGGCGGACGTGGTGGTGGTGGCGCCGATCTACGCGGCGCGCGAACAGCCGCTGGCGGGCGTGAGCGCCGAGCTGGTGGCGCGCGGGGCGGCGCGCGCGGGGGCGACCACGATCGCCGTGGGCGAGCGCGCGGGATTGACCGAGCGGGTGGTCGAGACGGTACGGGCGGGCGACGTGGTGTTCACGCTCGGGGCGGGGGACATCACGCGCGTCGGCCCTGAATTGCTGGCGCGTCTGGGGAACGCGGCGTGACGAGGGCCTTACCGCGCTGGCGGCAGCGGGCCCTGGTGGGCCTCGCGGGATCGTCGGTGCTCACGCTGCTGTGGCTCGCCGCGCCGCTCGCGCTGCGGCGGCTGCCGCTGTTCCGCGTGCGGCAGGTGGAGCTGGTGGGAGTGCGCAACCTCGCTCCCGACGCCGTGATCGCGGCGCTGCGGCTCACGCCCAGGGCGAGCGTGTTCAGCGACACGCGGCTGCTCGCGGACCGGGTGCGCGGTCTGGCCGGTGTGGCGGAGGCTCGCGTGGTGCGCCATCTGCCGGCGGCGCTGACCGTCGAGCTGCGGGAGGTGGAGCCCGCGGCGCTGATGCCCGGTCCGCGCGGGACGCGGCTGGTCGCGGTGGACGCCGCGGGCCACGCGCTGCCGTTCGATCCCGCGCGCTCCGGGCTCGATCTGCCGATCGCGGCGAGCGGCGACTCGGAGGTGGTGGGGGTGCTGGCGCTGATCCAGTCGGTGGATCCGCCGCTGTTTCAGACCATCACCGGTGCGCGCCGGATGGCGCACGGGGACGTGCTGCTGGAAGTCGGGTCGCGGCGTGTGCTGGTGCGGCGTGACGCCGGGCCGGAGGTGATTCGAGCGGTGGTGTTGGTGGCGCAGGATCTCGCGGCGAGGGGGCGTTCATACGTGGAGCTCGATGCCCGCTTCGCGGGCCAGGTGATCGTGCGGCGCAAGGCGACCGCGGACGGGGCCGGTGAGGGAGGCGCGTGACCCGAGATCGGCAGGTCGTGGCCGGGCTCGATCTCGGCAGCACCAAGACGTGCGCCGTGATCGCCGAGGTCGTGGGGGACCTCCCGCGCGTGCCGCTCGCCAAGGTGTTGGGGGTGGGGCTCGCGAAGAACGCGGGCGTGCGCCGGGGCATGGTGCGCGATATCGACGAGACGAGCCGTTCGATCGTCGCCGCGCTGCGCGATGCCGAGCGGATGGCGGGCGTGAAGGTGGGCGCGGTGACCTGCGGCATCGCCGGCGAGCACGTCTCGGCGCGCACGTCGACGGGCGTCGTGGCGGTGTCGGGGGACGAGATTACCGCGGAGGACGTGGCGCGCGTGAACGAAGTGGCGCGCGCCGTGTCGCTGGGCCGGGACCACGAGCTGCTGCACGATATCCCGCAGGAGTACGTGGTCGACCAGCAGCGCGGCATCTCGGATCCCGTCGGGATGACGGGCACGCGGCTCGAAGTCGAGATGTATCTCGTCACGGTGCAGTCGACCGCGGCGCAGAATCTCCGCAAGAGCGTCGAGCGGGCACGCTACCGCGTCGGCGACCTGGTGCTCGAGCCACTGGCGGCGTCGTACGCCGTGCTGACGGACGACGAGCGGGAGCTGGGCGTGGCGCTGGTGGAGGTCGGTGGCGGCTCGACGGGCGTGGCGATCTTCCACGAGGGCAAGATCCGCCACCTCGCGTCGATCAAGTTCGCCGGCACGCATGTGACGAGCGACATGATGCAGGGGCTGGGCGTGACGCAGGCGGACGCGGAGCGACTCAAGGAGCGGCACGGCGTCGCGTACCAGCCGCTGGTGGACGCGTCGGAGATGATCAACCTGCCGTCCACGCCGAGCCAGGGCGCGCGGCAGGCGTCGCGCGAGCTGGTGTCGCACATCATCCACCAGCGGGTGGACGAGATTTTTCAGCTGGTGCAGCGCGAGTTCGAGCGGGCGGGGTACGGGGGCGGCCGGTTGCCGGCCGGCGTGGTGCTGACGGGTGGGACGGCGCATCTGCCGGGGATGGTGGAGCTGGCGCGCGAGGCGTTCGCGGTGCCGGTGCGGGCCGGGAGCCCCGAGCAGGGGATCTCGGGACTGGTCGACAGCGTGCAGGCGCCGCGCTACGCGGTGCCGGTCGGGCTGGTGCTGTACGCGGCGCGGCGGCTCGCGCAGGGCGCCGTGCCCGGCGGCTCGCTGGTCAGGAGTGCGGGGGTCGACAAGCTGTTCGGACCGCTGAAGCGGTGGTTGCAGGACTTCTTCTGATCGGTCACCCGAGGGAGCCATGATCTTCGAGCTCGAAGAGACCGTCTCGCAGAACGCCCGGATGAAGGTCGTCGGTGTCGGCGGCGGGGGCGGCAACGCCCTGAACCGCATGGTCGACGAGGGACTCCAGGGCGTCGAATTCATTTCCGTGAACACCGACGCGCAGGCCCTGCTCAACAACAAGGCCGACGTGAAGGTGCAGATCGGCAAGAAGCTCACCCGCGGGTTGGGCGCCGGCGCGAGGCCCGAGATCGGCCGCCAGGCCATCGAGGAGAACCGCGACGAGGTGCTGCACTCCCTCCAGAACGCCGACCTCGTGTTCATCACCTGCGGCATGGGCGGCGGGACGGGTACCGGCGCGGCGCCGATTATCTCCCAGATCGCCCGCGACCTGGGCGCGCTCACGATCGGGATCGTCACCAAGCCGTTCCTGTTCGAGGGCCGCAAACGGATGCGGCAGGCGGAAATGGGAATCGCCGAAATGCGCAAGCACGTCGATACCATGGTCGTCGTGCCCAACGAGCGCCTGCTCGCCGTCGTGGGCAAGGGCATCCCGTTCCAGGACGCCCTCAAGAAGGCCGACGAAGTGCTGCTGCACGCCACGCAGGGCATCTCCTCGCTCATCACCGTCACCGGTATCGTGAACGTCGATTTCGCCGACGTGCGCACCGTGATGCAGAACGGCGGGGCGGCGATCATGGGGACGGGCATGGGACGGGGCGAGAACCGCGCGATGGAGGCGGTGCAACAGGCGATCTCGTCGCCGTTGCTCGACAACATCTCGATCACGGGCGCTACCGGCGTGCTCATCAACATCACCGGCGGCGAAGATCTGACGCTCGGCGAGGTGACCCAGGTCTCCGACGTCGTCAAGGACGCCGCGGGCGAAGAGGCCGAGATCATCTTCGGGACCGTGAACGACCCGGCGATGCACGGCGAGATCCGTGTCACCGTGATCGCGACCGGGTTCGACCGGCAAAGCGCGGGCGCGGAGGCATCAGGCCGCGCGGCTCCGGGCGTGCTGCCGTTCCGCGAGCGCGCCGGGCGGCCGATGGTCACGCCGCCCGGGTACGTGAAGCCGGCCGAGCTCCCGGCCCGGCGCAGCGCCCCCGCCAACCCGCCGCTCCCGACCGAGCTGAACGAGCTCGAGATCCCCACGTTCATCCGCCGGCAGATGGACTGATGGGCGAGCGCTGGCGCACCAGCCACTACCTCGCCGCCGGCGCCCTCACGGCCGCCGGCCTGGTGTGGGCGTCGCGGGAGGCCTGGCCGTGGCGCCAGCCTCTCACCGCGCCCGCCATCGTGGTGGACGCCGCGTACAGCGACTTCAGCGACGCGCTGGGCCGCCGCGAGACGGTCTCCGACGTGCTGGCACGCGCCGGTGTGACGGGGCGCGACTACGCCGGCTTCCTCGCGGCGGCGAAGAGCCTGCCCGTGCGTCGCCTGCGTCCCGGCCTGGTGTTCGACTTCCGCCGCCTCAAGACCGAGAGCGCGGCGAGCCGGGTCAGCGTGCGGCTCTCCGCCGAGCAGCGTCTCTCGGTGGCGCGCGGCGAGACGGGTTGGGTCGAAACGGTCGAAATCATTCCGTGGACCGTCACGCGCTTGCGTGTCACGGGCACGATCGAGTCGTCGCTGTACGACGCGCTCGACAAGGCCGTCGCCGACACGTTCCTGCCGGTGGGGGAGCGACGCCAGCTCGCCTGGGCGATCGCCGACGTGTATGACTGGGAAGTGGACTTTACGCGCGACATCCGCCCCGGCGACCGCTTCACCGTGCTGTGCGATCGCCTGGAGTCGTCCGAAGGCGAGCGCCGCTTCGGCCGCATCCTCGCCGCCCGCGTCGACGTGGCGCGCACGCCGGAATACGCATACTACTTCGAGGACTCGACGGCGCGGAGCGGCGGCTTCTACGACGAGCGCGGCCGCTCGTTGCGGCGCGCGTTCCTGCGGGCGCCGCTCCAGTTCCGGCGCGTCTCGAGCGGGTTCGGCTCCCGTTATCACCCGATCCTGCACACCTGGCGGCATCACGAGGGCGTGGACTTCGCCGCGGCGTATGGTACGCCCGTGCGCGCCACGGCCGACGGGATCGTGACGCGCATCGGGCACGACGACTCGGGCTACGGCAACCTGATCGAGCTGCGGCACGTCAACGGCATTCGCACGCGGTACGGTCACCTGTCGGGGTTCGCGCGCGGCCTGCACGCGGGCGAGCGCGTCGACCAGGGCGAGACCATCGGCTACGTCGGCTCGACCGGCCTGTCGACCGGGCCGCACCTGCACTACGAGTTCCTGGTCAGCGGCCGGCCCACCAATCCGCGCCGCAAGGACATGGGCGCCGGCACGCCCGTGCCCAAGAGCCTCGACGCGGCCTACGCCGCCGTGCGCGAGGCGCTGCGCAGTCAGCTCGAGCCGAGCGGCGCGCCCGCTCCGGTCGTCGCCGCCGCGCGCGATTAGTCTCCTTTAGTTTTCTTTCTGGCCGTGGAGCTGTATCCCGCCGTTGACATCGAGGGCGGGCGCGTGGCCCGTTCCCGCTCCGCCGCGGACCCCCTCGCCGCCGTGCGCCAGTTCGCGCGCGACGGCGCCCGTTGGGTGCACGTCGTCGACTTGGACCGCGCGTTCGGCAAGGGCGAGAACCGGGAC
>WNGO01003240.1_pt1 | contig 10463 bp, 10 predicted proteins | sample 5400511 | NCBI WGS metagenome assembly WNGO01 (sample SAMN13153380, study PRJNA577476) | soil metagenome | isolation source: 20 cm soil or saprolite under Garry oak tree replicate 2 | place: USA:California | collected 2016-06-15
GGCTTCACTCGACCGCTCTTAATGTCATCGTAGCGGCCATCAAGCATTTCGCGGACTTCTGCCACCTCTGTCAGATATCCAGCTAGGGCATCTTCCACGAGGTCGTCGGTCGCGCGGCCACTCTTGGAGGCGAGCTCAGTCAGGCGCGACTCTGTCTCAGGCTTAATGTGCACTTCCATGACTGTCAGTTTAGGCACGTGGATTGGCTCTGTCAAAGCAATTGCCGCGAGAAGCGAGAAGGAGAGGCCGCCCGTTCGTCAGGAAGACGGCTCTTTTCCAACCCACAACCCAACCCACAGAGTGCGCTGTCTTGTACGACTTACGCGTAGTTTGGCAGTCCCCGCATGTCTTGTAAGTTCTAAAACCTAACCACGCTACGCTGTCACGACAACGTCCTCGATTCGCAACGTCCCAGAACCAGCCCGCCCGGAATTCACAACCATGCATAGCGCGATCTACGGCCAAGCGAACGAACCCGGCTTTGGCGGTTGGTTGTCCTTGCTGGCCCAGGAGAGTTGTCACCGACTGTCCGCTTCTGGACAGGTAGGTTCCTCAACCGAACATGTTTTCACGACCAACCGCAACGAAGCCTAGAATAGTCAACAGTTTGCGGCGATCGGCCGAAGTATGGCAATTGCCCACGAATGGGAATATCTGGCACCATATGTAAATCAGAGAGGTAGCTCCATGGGTTCGCTGTTATTGCGGGGCCTCCATCTTATCGATGACTTGCGTAACGATATTCGCTTCGCCCTTCGCAGCCTGAGGAAACACATTTTGCTTTCAACTACGGTTGTGATCACGCTCGCCTTCGGGCTCGGCCTAAACACGGGCGTCTTTACGCTAATCAACGCCACCCTCTTTCGCGCCCACGTAGAAGACGCAGAGACCTTTTTCCGTGTACATGCTTACTATTCCGACCGTTTTGTACAGGGCCTCGTCAGCTTGCCGGATTACCAGGCTTATCTCGCGGGGACGCGATCAGTGCGAACACTGGCTGCTTGGGACGACGTGTATACAACGCTTGGGGCCCGTGCTCCGGTCACCGTTCGAGTTGCGCTGGCGTCATGCAATTTCTTTTCAGTCTACGGATTGGAACGACCTGAATCCGGCAGATTCTTCCTCGCAAATGAGTGTTCTCTCTCAGGCTCCGGACCTGTCGCCGTCGTGAGCGACGAACTCTGGCGCAGCCAGTTTGACGCGGACACTCACATCTTGGGTAGAGTGATCAGAGTGGGCCGCACTGCATTAACGATTGTCGGAGTAACGCCGCCTCGGTTTTCAGGCCGAGAAAAAGGCGTCAATATCTGGATTCCGTACACGATGCTGTCCCAATTCGAGAACGAGCCGTGGCTCATGCTGGAGGGCCGCCTCAATCCAGGCTATTCGCGGGCCGACGCCCAGGCAGAGTTCAGTGTGATTGCGCAACAGCAGGACCGCTTGCACCCGAGCAGGAAGACAACTTTGATCGTGACCGATGGCTCCATGATCGCTGAGCCGCATTTGCGCATGGCCATTTGGGTCGTGTCCTCGATCATGGGTGCACTCACTCTGGTTCTGCTGATCTCGTGCACCAATGTCAGTGCGCTGCTCCTGTCGCGGGCGGCGGCGAGGAAACGAGAGATCTCCATTCGGCTCTCGCTTGGTGCGGGTCGTGTCCGATTGGTGCAAATGCTGCTGACCGAAAGCTTTCTGCTAGCAACGATCGGGGGCGTCATCGGCGTGTCTCTGGCATGGAAAGTCCCGACCATAATCATCGGGCTCATTCCAATGGTCGACCCACCCGCCTATTCGTTGAAGCCGGATTGGGCGGTGTTCGCCTACCTGGCGGGGATCACACTGGTAGCGGGTTGTCTGGCCGGTTTGGCTCCGGTGGCCGAATCGCTAAAAGTGGACCTTGCGATCTCCCTCAAAGGAATTGCAGGTCTGTTCGCACCGGGCGCCAGAAACTGGCGCACTTTGGACTTCCTAATTGCTAGCCAAATGGCGATGAGCTTAGTGCTGCTAGTGGCGGCGGCCGTTTGCGTGCGCGCGCAGTACACAATGTTTGCTGGTGGCCCAGGATTCGAGATCGACCATGTGCTTGCTGTGCGGGTTAGTTCAACCGCGGACGGATGGGCATTCCGACGCACGCTGGGGCAGCGGCTAAGTGCTGTACCAGGAGTGGTGTCGGTCTGCTATGCGCAGTTTCTGCCATTTGAACGGGAAGATTCGGAGGACGTCAGACCGTCGGGCCAAGCAACGGGTACCGGGCACGTGGTTTCAACAAATTTCGTGTCGCCGAACTATTTTGAAACGCTGGGAATACCGATAGTACGAGGGCGAGCTTTCGAGGAGCGCGACGCTGCCAGCGATCACACAGGATCTTTTGCAATCGTGTCCGACGCCTTTGCACGCGAGTTTTGGCCGGGTGAAGATGCCATAGGAAAAGTGATCGAAGCCCCTGACCGGCTGCAGGTCGTCGGCGTATCGCGAGATTCGAGGTCGGCGCGGTACGGAGAACGTGATGGTCCGCAGCTCTTTCGCTTACAAAGTCCGAGGGGATTCAGTGGTTCGCTGATGGTGCGATTCCAGGGCGATGCTGGGGCAGTCGAGAGCGGGATCAGCGACGTACTTTACGACACGGGGTCCGGCGAGAATTCGAGACCCGTCACTCTGAAGTGGATGATGGATACCTCGGCTTCCGCATTTTGGGCGATTGCAGAGATGGTCTTGTTTCTGGGAATCGCGGCTGTCGGGTTGGCGGTGGTCGGTGTCTACGGTGTTGCCGCTTTCGCCATGGGCCAGCGAACGAAAGAGTTCGGAATTCGCATGGCGCTTGGAGCCGTGAAGGCTGACATCATTCGTCTCGTGCTGCGGTCTGCCTCGAAACCGATTGCCGGTGGATTGCTCACCGGCATTTGTTTAGCATTGGGTGCTTCCTACGCGCTTTCGAGGCTGATGAAGAATGCGCCGTTCGTCTTGGAGACGCACGATCCGTTTGCCTATTTCGGTGTCTCCCTCTTGCTGGTTTCGTCCTCGATAGCCGCGATGCTAATTCCCGCGCTGCGAACAACCAGGGCGAACCCGGTAAATGCACTGCGCGAAGAGTGATTGGCTGGTTGACCGGGATAGAAAGGGGCCTCGTTTGACGATACGTCGCGACGCCTCGACGTACTCGAGTACACGGAGAAGCAGCGCGCGTGATCATTATGCACGCCTACCTGGAGCCATTGGTGCCACCCGTGAGGCTCTTATTGCCGCCTTTTGCCGCCTCGCGAAATCGCTAAGTCATTCTGTGCAAATGGGATGGTTGGTAGGGGCGGTGGGGATCGAACCCTACACCCACTTAATTCTCAATGTTTTCAACGACTTGCAATGGAAGGGCAAGAACACGTTGTTATTCATTCAAAACGACTTGGCCCTACGCAAGCCGGCGATTGTCGCCGCGTGTCGCCTCGCAAAACCAATAAGTCGGTACATTATAAGAAGATGGTGAAAGTGGGACGTGGGGTACAAACCCACGAACCCAGGTATTTCAATGGCTTACCGGGAAGGGCTCCCTATGATGTAGAAGCACGGCATCAGTGGAGAGCGCAGTGGATATGTTGGTGCAGCGCGGGATGCCGGATCGAGGTCTTCAGGAGGTTACAAGCCTTCCGAGCTTTGGCCAGTCTAGGTTTGCCATGAGGGCGTTGGCAATGAGGTGCGCGTTCTCGTCTTGCTCAGCTTTTGGCTCAAAGATCGAGTCGATGATCGCGCCTAGAAATCCTTCTATCGCAGCGGGACCAACCTTTGTGAACTCAAGAATCTTTACGCCGACAATTTCTTTTGATGGAAGAGTTTTTTCGACATAGATGTTCCGGAGAGAATCTTCAGGATGGCTCGTCAGCCTCTCGAAAATTGATGGCTTACCTCTCGTGCGATGGAAAAACTTTGCAGCAAACCTGCGCCAACCAACAGGATGCCTGTTAAGGCGGATAATTAAGGTATCTGATTGATCGTCGTACGACAGGGAGATCTCCACCGAAGTGGCCGCAAACTTCTTCATCCGTTTGGGAAGTTCTCTTTCAACATACGGATTAAGTTTTTGGAATATCCTTCTGAATCCGACGATGGTCATCCCTTGAAAGGAGGGCGGGACAACCTGCATACGAATTGCCAGCCAGTCTTCGACCTGAAGCGCGACCCCAGGAACAGACGGTCCAAAGGAAATATCCAATACATCGCCGCTTGGATCGTAGCTGTAGTCCACGCGATTGAATTCGAATTTTTGAACTAAGTTGAAGGCCAAAGCAACCTGCCTAACATTCGAAACGAGTAAGCGATCAAATATGCGGTAGCGACGTGCCTACCATCGTCTGCCAGAAAGACCAGAACTTCCAACGAATTCCCGACCGCTGGGATTTCGGAGTAACCTTTCCGATAAATTCGCCGAGTCGGGTCCCTCTTGCCGCAATATATCCCATCCGGCTGCCGGATGGTTTCCAGCACAAATTCCTTCAACGGAGACATCTCAGGATGACGAGAGATTACGTGCTGCCAGCATTCGTCTGTGAGAACAACCTCCAACCCGGTCGGGTCTTGGACAATATCCGGCATTCAGTCTCAACACAGGTTGTGGCTATCTCTATGAGACTCTCGCATCCATCAATTTCAGGATAGCTCGAATTGAGGAATAGATTCAAACCTTTGTAAGCCAATGATAGTAAAGAGTAGGAACCCGCCGATTGAAGCCGACGTCATAGCGGTGAATCGTTTGGGTGTGGCATTTCCTGTTACAGTCACCACGAATTCAAGAGAAGGAAAATCAATGACCTACGGGTGTGGGGGAGAGGGTGGGATTCGAACCCCGCTAGCCTAAGAAATTTCCATTGATATTGGTAAATCCTAACCCTCTTTGTTGTCAACAAAGAAAGTGGAGGTAAGGAGCCAAATCGAGGTTTTCCCATCAACGATGGGAAATCTGCTGCTTGGGATTTGGCGCGATGTCTTAGGAAGGCTTAGGAAATCCTGCGGAAATTCGAGCGCTGCTATGCCGTCATAGAACGCCCAGCAAGGGTCGCACGTTCAACGTTAATGGCCTGCTGTCGTTTCGCTCGAAGAATCGTTTGGGAGATGGGCCGGTGGTCCTATTCGCGCACCTTGCCGTCGCATTTCGCGTAACTCTTGACTCTAAATAGCATACAGTACGCTCTTTACTGGGGCGTGGGCGCGCAGCCGGCATTGCGGAACGCGTCCAGATACTTTTCGGCAGAGCAGTCACCAGTTTCCGTTACTAGCGCATCCAATTTGCCCACGGCTGAATTGACCGAATTCGTATCGGCGTCCTTCCATTGCGCAGTAGAGGTAGCCTGTAGATCCGCAAGCGAGTCTACGTAAACCGACGGGCGCCCTTTCGCTTGCCATGCAGACATGCTCGCAAGGTCTGCATTGGTATCGCCTACATAAGTCTCAGTTATATCAGATATGCCATCTATACCGATATAGTAATATGAAAAAGCCGGACCGGCCCCCGGCCCACCGTTTGATGGGCACAAATATGGTGGATGAGTTAGCAGAATAGTAGAAACTTGTATAGGCAAATTCGATCACGCCGAGAGGGCGGTAGGTTCCGTCTGTCTGCGGACTGTACACAACCCACCGTAACCCGCGACGACCACCCTTTCAGGTCGTACTGAGAAAGAGTTCGGGCTTCCCATCGCCCGTGACATCCAGTTCCATCCGATAGACTTGAACAGGCTGAGGCCGACGAGTGTCCGCATCGGGCGGGATCCGAAGCATTGAGATGAAGTGGACTAGTAGGGACTGATTAGCCGCCCAGTCTGGAACGACAGCGACTGAGAGCAGAAGAAGCAAACACAAACTCACGCGGCGTACACTCATTGGACCTCCCCGCAAACAGCCTGAACGTACATGTTGTGGTGTGCGACACCCTGTTGATCACGCCATACCGTGAAAGGTCTGATGACCCATTGTCTTTGGTGCTGATCCCATCTCACGAAGTGATAATTTGGTCCACCGTTCCACATCCCAATTGCCACTGCGTCCGCGAAGTTGTGCGGACTTTGCGGATCGCGATCTAGGAAATTGCAATTGCCAACCACTCCTAGATTATCCGGAATTGGCTGATCGGTTCCCATTTGTTATCGAGCTATCTCGTGTTGATCATCCAGGTAGTCTCTCGCTGCAGTAGCGTTCTGAGTGAGTAGGGTTAACGCGAGATTTGCATTTTCCTGCCTGTCCCTCGCCAAAACTCTGGGAGTATTGATCCTCACCCCTTTAACAATGTTACAGGCCTCCTGCGCAAACTGTTGATTTCAAAGTCTGTCGTCATTTTGGCGAGGGACAGGGCAGGAACACCGGATGGGCCTGGTTAGCGCCGTCGTTGCCGATGATGGCTGCAAGAGATAGCTGCAACCATCAAAAATACTCACCCAAATCAATGTCACCAAAGTCCGGGTCATCCTTCTTTTCTTGCAGGACTGCTTCAAGCTCCGACCTGTAGCCCTTCATCCGCTTGAAAAGCTGCTGCGTGCAGGTGGCGAGATCGACTGAACTTGATGCGGTCAACGTGCGAACGAACTGCCAATCAGCAACGTCGCTGTCGGTAATGCCTTCGGCGATCTTCTCGTCTATGTATTGCGTGACCCGCTTTTCGCCAAAGAAATGGACAGCCACACGTTTAGAGACGATCCGCGTTTCTCGTTCGATGGGAATATCAGCCCATTGCAACCCCAGGGCAGCGACAGCCGTTTTGGGGAGCTGCGGGACGAGACCATTTACGGCCCATACGTTGCGCGCATTCCCGTGTTGAATGGCATGCTGAAGTTCGTGTGCCAACGTCATTGTTAGACCTACTTCGTTAGCGCAAGTGCTCCCGTACAAATAAACAAGGTCATCGATGACGCGCGGAAATGGAAGAGAAATGCCGTCATCAACCGAGATGCAGCTTGTAACGTAGTCCGGCCAGTCGGCCAACGGAGTGCTGTCGTGAATTGGCCCGTAAAGCCCGCGATTCGCAGCGCCGCGCTCACCTTTAAGAGTCAGTGGGTCGTCATCATCCAAAAAGCACAACAACCTCGACGGGGGCAGGCTACCATCAAAGTAATCGAGCACGCGCTGTGCCGCCGCTTTCCGTTTCGCCTTGACGGCAGCCTCCTCGGTTTTGATCTCTAATGTGACTGGCATGGGCGCAAACTGCCTCTCCTAATGGGTGCGAAACGTGTTCCACTCCCCCGTATCAAGTTCTATGGCAGCGTAGACCTCGAACAGGTGAAGCTCGACAGCGTTGGCTATTTCGATAAATGCTACGGTGCCATCCCGCAGGAGTTGCCGTGCTGCATCGAAGGCTTCTCGCACGTCTTCATCCTTCATCGCCGCGTCTCGTGTGACCCCGTGAGTTTTGCCCACACTGCTGAGTTTTCTTTTGGCCACCGAGTACGCAAGAGTCGCCGAGAAGTGCGAGGTGCCGTTGCAGTGCTGCCGTAGCCGACTGACAACGCAGCGAGAAATGCCCACGTACATCGGGCGACCTTCTTGCATGATGACGTAGCAGCCCGCAAAATCACTGCCCCGCTTGAGCCGTTTGAGAATTGATCTCATACCGACGCCGGGCGTGCTGAAGTCGGCAAGCTGGTGCGGGGCTGCCATCGCCTTGCGTAAATGCGCCATGTATCCGGGCATGACGACGGCGGCCAGGTCCGCAAATGTACTCGTACAGGCATCAACTGGCATAGCAAGTCCCCCCTGAGCCCTGGGCATCACGCGCCAGGGAAGGTCACGAGATCACACCGATGCCGAAGCCGACGAGCTGCGATAGCGTACTCCAGCCTCGGCATCAACTCTTGAAAGTCCTTTTGCAACTCGCCTGCTATGTTTAGAAGCCTTCGCGCGGTCGCTTGTTCTGACTCAAGAAGTTTTTCTATTTGTGCGACCAATCCATCCATCTGCTCCTTCGATCCCAAAGCTGCCGTGCAACCCGCCCCCTGCACCGTCCAATGGGGTTCCATTGGTACAACGCGAAGGGCCGGTGCGTGCTGCTTGAAGAGACGCTTATAGACGAAAACCGCCAAGCGGAAGTGAGTGACCACGGGCTGGACATCCGGCCCCATATCCTTCAGCGGGAATGCAGGCAGTCCTGATCCCGCCAAAATCTCCCTCGCAATCCTAGACACCCAAGCGTGGCACTCGGATGCGTATGTAATCCATCGCTGTACAAATCTATCTACCTCCACCATCTGCTTCGAGAAATGATTTTTCTTTGCATCCTCAAGGAGCACAGCATCGAGGGAACCAAACACTGTGCTGCCTGGAAACGGAGAGAGCAGGACGTCTCCTTGTTCTGTCTGCTCTTCAGTGGCCTTCGCCTTTTCATCAAAATGCGTGGTCACGCCGATGCCAACCGTAACTGCTGGCCTCAGATTGAAAACCAAGGGCTTAAAGTGTTGCTCCAGACCATCGTGAAGCGGAATCAAGACGCGCTGTTTGAGATCATCGCGGTGGGATCTCCGTTCGTCCTGATAAATCTTAATCTTGTTGGCGACCCAAGAGCCGATGACCGCTGCGACTATGCCCCCGATCCAGCCAATCAGCACATAAATCCACGACGGAATGTGAGCTGGGGCGGTCATAATGGGGACGATCATTCTACACCCGCGCCCCTACCACAACACGCCCACGATAATCTGGATTATGGAAGAGTAGCCCGTGACTCGCCCGCGACCCGTAAAACGTGCAACAACGCCCTTCAGAAGATGGTTTCTGGCTGATCGCCCTCGTATTAGCTTATTCCGTTCGCAACGCCTGCATTGGATCGATCCGCGACGCCCTCCATGCCGGAACGAGGCAGGCCAGGGCCGCCACAACTAGCATGGACGCAGTCCCGGACGCGAAGATCGCCGGATCGAGCGGCTGGGTTCCATAGAGCATCGACTGGATTACGCGTACCGCCCAGATGCTGGCGACCAGGCCAATCGTCAGTCCATAGAGCGCAGGACGCAGGCCGTCGCCCAGCATCAGGCGCAGAATCTCCTCGCGTTGTGCACCGAGCGCCATGCGAACGCCGATCTCTCCAGTACGCTGCGCCGTGAGGTAAGAAAGGACTCCGTACAGCCCTACTGACGCCAATATCAAGGACAGCACTGCGAAGCCGAGCACGAGGCTGGCACTCAGGCTGGCGTTACCCAATGACCGTTCAATGATTTGCTGTAGGGTGAGTACATCGGAGATCGGCAACTCCGGATCGAGTTCCGCAATCTCTTTCTGGATCGGAACGGAAAATGAGAGGGGATCGGCGGCGGCGCGCACTGCCAGAGTCAAACCCATACCGGTCTCCCCGTTAAGAACAGGGAAATACATGGTCGCTTTGGCCGGCTGACCCACCTGATATAGCGTGTCGGCAACAACTCCGACGATTTCGTAATCGGCGTTTCCGTACGGAACGACGTGGAGATGCTTGCCCACCGGATTTTCGCCCGGGAAATATTGCTGCGCCAGCAGGTGGTTGATGACGACCGTCTTTGGGCGGCCGGTGCGATCCCCACTGGTAAGAAACCGCCCTTTCAGGAGCGGTATTTGCAATGCACTGAAGTATCCGGGATCGGCCGTCCGGTAGAGCGCGTCGGGTAGCGCCGTGCCGGGCGCAATCGGTGGATGTTCGGGAATCGTGAAGATATCATCCTCTCCGGCTCCCGCTCCAGGCACCATCGACCCAAGCGCCGCGGCGCTTACACCCGGCATAGCGCGTACCTGCTGCAGCAGGGTTTCGTTGAATGCGTTCATCTTCTCGGGACTGTCGTATTTCTTGGCGGGCAGGCTGTAGTCCATCGTGAGCACATTGTCGGTCGCGCAACCCACATCCGTAGTCCGGAGCCGCCAGAAGCTCTTGAGCAGAAGGCCGGCAGCGATTAACAGGACCACAGTCGTCGCTATCTCTACCGTAAGCAGCGTCTTGCGCAACGCCGTTCGCGATTTGCTGCCCACCGCGCTCCGCGATGAAGCCTGCAGCGCCGGGATCGTCCCCCGTCCTGTGGACGAGATCGCCGGCAGCAGACCTGCCAGCAAGGCCGTTGCGAAGACAAGGACACAGGCGAACACCAACACAGTGCCGTCCGCGTGAATACTCCGGGCGCTGGGAAGATTAGTCCACGTGCTGACCAGCCACTTCGTGGCCGCAAGCGATAACAGCACTCCCGTGATGCCGCCCGCAAGCGAGACCAGCAGGCTCTCCACCAACTGTTCCCGGATCAGAGTCATCTTCCGTGCCCCCAGTGCGCTCCGGATGGCGATCTCCCTCTGCCGTGACGCGGACCGTGCCACCAACAGGTTAGCCACGTTCAGGCAACCGATTAGAAGCATGCAGCCAACGGCACACAGCAGGACGGTTAACGGCTTCTTTACATTCTGTGCGAGATCGTCCGAAAGTGTCCTGGGCGCGACATCCTCGGCCACCGGCGCATTCCGGTTCTGCATATGCAACCCAT
>WNGO01011707.1_pt1 | contig 10459 bp, 6 predicted proteins | sample 5400511 | NCBI WGS metagenome assembly WNGO01 (sample SAMN13153380, study PRJNA577476) | soil metagenome | isolation source: 20 cm soil or saprolite under Garry oak tree replicate 2 | place: USA:California | collected 2016-06-15
TAGTGCGACGAGCGTTAAAATCGTGCCGTGAATCCGTAGTAGGCGTCGCCGAAATGTAGCAATACCTGTAGTAGATGGCGCAGTCAGATTTGTATCCTTCGACAAACACCGGTCGGGCGCTGTCTTGTTGCTTTACTGCCAATGGCCTGCAATCCAGGCCCAGCCGCCGGGGCGGCGCACCCAGTGACCTGCGACCCAAACTGCCGCTGGCCTGGGACGGACTACCCAACTGCCCGGCACCCAGACATAGTCGGCTCCCGTCCATCGCCAATAGCCGGTCGTCCAAACGTATCCCGGTCCCGGTGCCACTGTCTGGGTTTCAACGCGAACTGATGGCGGAGGTCTGGTCACCACTATTTCGCGGGCTGGACCGTTCGTTGTCACTTCCTGCGTAGTCGTTGTCGTTGTCACGGTCGTTGGTTCTTCTGCGCAGCCAATCAATGCCAAGGGCACCAACATCAATAGGTAAGGGCTTTTCTTCATTTTTAGGCCTCCATTTACGGATTCGTTTTGCGCCAAACAATTGGCTTTGTCGGAAATCCACGCTTTTGAAGTCAGTTGATCTGGTCGCCGCCGAGGATACGCGGCATTCCGGGATGCTACTGAAGCACTTTGGAATCAAGAAGCCCTTCATCAGTTATCATGAGCACAATGAAGCGATGCGCACGGCGGAACTCGTTCTACGCCTCGCAGGAGGCGAAAACATTGCGCTGATTACAGATGCCGGAACGCCAGGATTGTCCGATCCAGGCGCGCGTCTGGTGCGTGAATGCATCAAGCGAGAGCTTTCGTTTACAATCGTTCCGGGGCCATCATCGATCCTGAGCGCTCTCGTCGGGTCCGGATTTTCGATCGAGAAATTTTACTTCCGCGGATTTCTTCCAATCAAAAGTGGACAACGCGAGCGCGAGTTGCGAGCGGCCGCTGAATCCGGTGTGACAGTAATCTTCTTCGAGTCGCCGTATCGATTAACCAAGACGCTTGCCGCATGCATCGATGTCATGCCACAGCGGCAACTTTGCGTTGCTCGAGAGCTGACCAAAAAGTTCGAGGAATTCCGGCATGGCACCGCCCTTGAACTGTTTTCGCATTACGAGACCCACCTGCCGAAAGGAGAAATCGTGCTCGTCATTTCTGGGTCATAGCGGTTTCGCTGCTGGGAAGTGCAGTGCCAAAAGTCGCCATCCACAGCAGGAAGTGGATCGGCGGCGCTGCTCTCGCGAATAAACGAGGCGCATTCGTCGTCAAACTCCGACTCACGCCAGCGTTTTGGAAACAATGCGACCCGAGATTGCCTCTCTAGAAACTCCCGCACACTCTTGCGGCGTCGTTGCACTTCCTGCCCCCCTGGCGATTGCTGCTGACGGGATTCTACCTGGCCCAAAACCTTTCACGAACAAAGGGGACGCGCGGGGCGATTATGATGTGATGACCCGCTCGCTTTGGTTGCTCAGGCCTTGGCTCGCGGGACTCATCATTACCCTGCTGCAACTTGCGATAGCGATCGGACTGCTTGCGCCGGAAGGGTCCTTTTCGGAGCGCTACGCCACGCTGATCCAGCACGACAGTCATTGGTTTATGAACATCGTGGATCGCGGATACCAGACGATTGTCCCGCCCATCGATCACAAGGTAATGGAAGTATCAAATGTCGCATTTTTTCCCGCTTATCCTGCGATTGCGGCTGCGTTTCGCTATGGACTTAACATCAGCACCGGCACAGCTCTGTTGATCACTGCTCAACTCGCTGCCTGGGGGTTCTGGAGTTATTTCTTTCTTTTTTGCAGGCGCTGGAATATTTCGCCCGCACTTCAAATTTGCGGCGCATTATTAATTGCCGCCCATCCTGCGGCATTCTTTCTAATTGCCGGCTACTCAGAATCGTTGTTTTTAATGGCGCTGCTTGGCTTCATTTATTGGAGTATTGCGGAGGGGCGATCCGCGAAATTCTGGGCAGCTGCACACGGCATTGTGATGTCGGCAACGCGGATTGTCGGAATTGTGTGCGCGGCATTTCCCTTGATACGCTCGGTTTTTCAAACTCGATGGCGTGGCTTACTTGAGCCGAAGCCGTGGTTTCGCAAGGAGAAACCGGCGATCGTTATGACGCTGGTTGCAAGTTTCGGCGCCGTAGGATTTTTCACTTATTCTCAACTGCGCTGGGGCCACTGGGATATTTATATGCTTACGCAGGCAGCCGGCTGGGGAATCGTTCCCGATTATTTGGCGGTGTTTAAGCCTTCTAGTTACCGCTGGTTCGTTCCGGCACTGAACGATCCGACCGAGACAAGCCAAATGTCGATGACATTGGGCGCCGTGTTGTTTGTCGGTATCGCCATTTGCGAACTGTCGATTCGAAGGCGGGCCGGTTTACCAATTCGCGTCGGCATCTATTTCTGCGCCTTCGTGATCTATTATCTCTCCGTCAGCGGCGTCGCCTGCGTGGATATGGAAAGCATGCTCCGCTACGAATTTTGCGCGCACGCGCTGATCGTGCTGGCGCTTTTGAATTTTCTGCGTCAGTTTCGCGCGCCTCCGGTGCTCGTTAGGGCGTTCGGCGTCGCGGCAGTGGCGCTGCTCAGCGGCGCTGGGTTATGCGTGCAGGGCTGGAATGTCTGGAATTTCACCCGGGGAAATTGGGTTGCCTAGAAGAAGATGAAAACAAGCGTAGTCATCATTGGAGCGGGTCCGGCGGGTTTAACAGCCGGCTATCTTCTCTCCAGGGAGGAAGTCGATGTCGTTGTCCTGGAAGCCGATCCTGTTTACGTCGGCGGGATTTCCCGGACGGTGACCTACAAGGGTTTTCACTTCGACATCGGTGGCCACCGTTTCTTTTCAAAGTCGAAGGCAGTCGAGGATATGTGGACGGAAATCTTACCTGACGACATGCTCGTACGGCCGCGGTCTTCGCGCATTTTTTACGACGGAAAATTCTTCTCCTATCCGCTGAAACCGTTCGAAGCGCTTCTCAAGCTCGGCATCTTCAAGTCGGTGCTTTGCATGCTGTCATGGATGAAAGCGCGCCTGTTTCCTGTGCAAAATCCGCGCAATTTTGAGGAGTGGGTAAGCAATCAGTTCGGCAAACGCCTCTTCAACACATTCTTCAAAAGTTACACTGAAAAAGTTTGGGGAATGAACTGCAAGGAGATCTCGGCCGACTGGGCGGCGCAGCGCATCAAAGGCCTTTCACTCGGCAGTGCCATCAAGAATGCCCTGATCCCGCAGCATTACAACGGTGACCGCACAGATGTAATTAAAACGCTCATCAATTCCTTTCGCTATCCACGGCGAGGTCCCGGCATGATGTGGGAAGCATGCGCGGAAAAGATGAAGGCGCTGGGCGGTAAGCTTGAGATGGGCTGCAGGGTAACCCGTTGTTTCTACGATGAAACATCCGGCAACTGGGCGATCGCATACAAAGATAGACAAGGTGATCTGCAAACAATCGAAGCGGAACACGTGATTTCGTCTGCACCAATGCGGGAGCTCGTCTGCGGATTGTCACCGAACGTGAGCGAGCGGACAAAGCACGCTGCCGAAAGTCTCAAGTATCGCGATTTTCTCACCGTGATGTTGATCTTGAAAGAACGGCACATGTTCGATGACAACTGGATTTACATACACGACCCGAGCGTCCAAGTAGGTCGCGTTCAAAACTTCCGTTCCTGGTCGCCGGAGATGGTACCCGACCCGGAAAAGGTTTCTTACGGCCTCGAATATTTCTGCTTCGAACACGATGGACTCTGGGCTTCGACTGATCGTGATTTAGTTGAGCTTGCGAAGCGGGAGCTGGTAAAAATTGGCCTGGCGAGGGACGAGGACTTCGTAGATGGCTGTGTCGTGCGCCAGAAAAAGGCATATCCCGTGTATGACGACGACTACGCGCGGCACGTCGCCGCGATCCGTCAGGAACTAGAGACCCGTTATCCGAACCTGCATCTCGTCGGCCGCAATGGTATGCACAAATACAACAACCAGGACCACGCGATGATGACGGCCATGTTATGCGTCGAAAACATTCTCGCGGACGCGAAGCTTTACGATCTCTGGCAGGTGAACAGCGACGCCGAGTATCACGAAGCTGGGCCCACTTCGACTGAAGAAACAACCGGCCCAGGATTACGGCTTGTTCCAACACGGGTCGTGGCTGCTCCCGAACTCGCGCCAGAAGGATAGCGCGCGCATCTCGCGTGCTGGCGAACGCGTCCGCGCGGTCGCAAATTTCCTTCGTGAACGTCTCCAAGCCAGACACCGCCAACCGGCGAAAACTGTTTCGGCGCGACGCCGAAGATCGACACGCGAGACGCGTGCCCTACTCATCCTGGAGGTCTTCGACCGGTGGACAGGAACAGAACAGGTTTCGATCACCGTAAACATTGTCTATCCTACCGACAGCGGGCCAGAATTTGTGTTCGCGCGTCCACGCCGCAGGAAAAACTGCTTGCTCGCGAGTGTAGGGATGATCCCAATTCTCGGAAGCGATTTGCTGCGCAGTGTGTGGCGCTTTCTTTAGCATATTGTTTTCACGATCCATCTTTCCCGTGGCGATTGCCTCCATCTCTGCGTAAATGGAGATCATCGCGTCGCAAAAACGGTCAAGCTCGTGTTTTGGTTCGCTCTCGGTCGGCTCGATCATCATCGTCCCGGCGACCGGCCACGAAACTGTCGGGGCGTGAAAACCGTAGTCCATTAATCGTTTTGCTACATCTTCGACTTCGATGTCTGCGCTTTTCCATTGGCGAAGATCGATGATGCACTCATGCGCAACGAGTCCACGTTTGCCTTTGAAAAGCACAGGGAAATAGGGATCGAGGCGTTTCGCGATGTAATTCGCGTTTAAGATCGCAACTTCGCTTGCCCGTTTTAATCCCGATACACCCATCATGCGGATGTACATCCATGTGATCGTCAGAATGCTAGCGCTGCCGTAAGGGGTGGCGGGCGCGCGTTTTCCATGTTCTCCTTCACCAAAGAGGACTCGGCCGGTCTCGGGATCGAGAATGAATTCCCGCGGCAGATACGGGGCGAGATGCTTGGCGACGCCGATTGGCCCCACGCCAGGACCGCCGCCTCGATGCGGAATGCAAAACGTTTTGTGCAAATTTAAATGACAAACGTCTGCACCGTAATCACCCGGGCGGCAAAGGCCGACTTGCGCGTTCATGTTTGCGCCGTCCATGTAAACCTGGCCGCCGTGCGCGTGCACGATGTCGCAAATTTCGCGAATCGTAGGCTCAAAGACGCCGTGCGTGGAAGGATAGGTCACCATCAGCGCAGCGAGGTCGCGCGCATGTTCGTCCGCTTTGGCGCGCAGATCCGCAAGATCGATGTCCCCATCTTTTAAGCAGGCGACCGAGACAACCCTGAAGCCTGCCATGTGTGCGCTTGCTGGATTCGTGCCGTGAGCCGAACTCGGGATGAGGCAAACATTTCGGTGCCCTTCACCGCGCGAAGCGTGATACTCGCGAATCGCCAGCAGGCCCGCGTATTCGCCCTGCGATCCAGCATTCGGCTGCAATGAAATCGCGTCGAATCCGGTGATTTCGGCAAGCCAGTTTTCGAGCTGTTCGCACATCGTTGTATAACCGGCAGTCTGCTCTGTGGGCGCGAACGGATGCAGCCTGGAAATTTCCGGCCACGAAATCGGAAACATTTCCGCGGTGGCATTCAATTTCATCGTGCACGAACCGAGCGGGATCATGGACGTAGTCAGCGAAAGGTCTCGTGATTCGAGCTTCTTGAGATAACGCAGCATTTCTGTCTCGGTGTCATGCGTGTTGAAGACCGGATGGGCGAGAAATTCGGAAGTGCGGATTGCGGATTGCGGAATGCGGATTGGCGGTTCGCCCAGATTGTCATCAGCGAGATCGCGCACGGTTGTCCCGCGAAAGACCGACATCAAGAGCTCGATATCGTGCGCCGTTGTCGTTTCGTCGAACGAAATACCGACTGCGCTTGGGCCGAGCGCGCGCAAATTGCATCCTGCTTTTCCCGCGTGCTCCAAAATGACCTCGCTCGATTCCACTTCTACACGAACCGTGTCGAAGAAATTCTCGTGCGTGATATTCAAGCCTAGTGCGCGCAGACCATCTGCGAGTTGACTTATTAGGCGATGAATTTGCTCGGCGATTGCGCGTAATCCGCGGGGGCCATGATAGACCGCATACATCGACGCGATCACAGCCAGAAGAACCTGCGCGGTGCAAATGTTGCTCGTCGCTTTGTCGCGACGGATATGTTGCTCGCGCGTTTGCAGCGCGAGTCGATAGGCTGGCTGACCTTCTGCGTCGTGCGAAACGCCGACCAGCCGGCCGGGCATGTGACGTTTGTATTGATCGCGCGTGGCGAAGTATGCCGCGTGCGGGCCGCCAAATCCCAGGGGAACGCCAAAGCGTTGTGTGTTACCGACCGCGACATCGGCGCCAAATTCTCCAGGCGGTTTCAGTAGTGTCAGCGCCAGGAGGTCGGCAGCGACCACGACAAGCGCGCCGGCATCATGTGCCCGCTTTATGAAATCCGTATAATCGTAAATTGCGCCATCGCTGGCGGGATACTGGACAAGCGCGCCGAAAACGGTCTTGTCGAACTTGCACCGCGAGTAATCGCCGATCCGAATTTCGATGCCGAGCGGTTTTGCGCGTGTTTGCACAACGGCAATCGTTTGTGGGTGACAATTGTCAGCGACAAAAAACGTTTTGCGATTTCCAGCGACTGCATGACAAAGGGCCATCGCTTCAGCTGCAGCGGTGGCTTCATCAAGCAGCGAGGCATTGGCGATCTCGAGCCCCGTCAAATCGGTGATCATGGTTTGAAAATTGAGGAGGGCTTCAAGCCGGCCTTGCGCGAGTTCAGCCTGATAGGGTGTGTAAGCAGTGTACCAACCCGGGTTTTCCAGAATATTTCGCTGAATGACCGGCGGCGTAATGCAATCGGAATAGCCACAGCCGATGAATGAACGCGCGACCTTGTTCTTCCTGGAAATCGCGCGGAGCTCGGCCAACGCTTCCATCTCCGATTTCGCTTCGGGCAAGTTCAGGTCTCGATCCAGTCGGATATTTCGCGGAACAGCGGCTTCGACCAGGGAATCGAGATCTTCGAAGCCGACCTCGCGCAGCATGACGCGTACTTCTTCTTCGTTCGGGCCAATATGGCGGCGCGCGAAGGAATTTGGATCGATTGTTTCTTCACGCCGTTGCATGGAAGCAGATTACGGAAAGCGAATCGTGCTTCAAGTCGGGCTCAGGTAGGAGCGATTGACCTCAATCGCCCGGGTGGTTCGGTGAACCGCCTCAACCATTTACGTCGCGTCGTAAATCTCTACGCCGCGGCTTTTCAACAGGGCGCGCAGCTCAGCCAGGTGTTGATGGTTGCGAGTTTCGACCGTGCAAAGAACGTTCACTGCCGAGACGTCAGGGCTGGCGAAAGCCCGATCGTGCACGACTTGCTTAACACTTGCTCCTGTGGAAGCAATTTGAGCTGCCAGATCGGCCAGTCCCCCGGGTCGATCGCTAATGACGGCCGTAAATCGGCCGAGCCTGCCGTCCGCGACCAGACCGCGCTCAATTACTCGGCTGAGAACATTTGGGTCGATGTTCCCACCGCAAAGCAACAGAACCACTCGCTTGCCGGCGAGTTCTGTTAACCTTCCGGACATGCACGCGGCGAGCGGAGTCGCGGCGGCTCCTTCGATTACGCTCTTTTCTAATTCAACCAGACGGAGGATCGCCAGAGCGATCTCTTCTTCGGTCGCGGTGACGGTCAGATCGATGAGCGGTCGCGCAATTTGGAACGCATTCGCACCGACCTCCGGAATGGCGAGCCCATCTGCAAGCGTCGGACGCATGGTGATTGTTGTTGGTTTTCCCGCTTCAAGCGCAGCTGAGAAGCTCGCCACGTTCTTTGCCTCGACAGCGACAATTTTCGTGTCCGGCCGCAGGGTTTTAACTGCCAACGAAACGCCGGCGAGCAAACCGGCTCCGCCGACGGGAACAATCACGGCCTCAACATCAGGAACCTGTTCGACGATTTCGAGGCCCATCGTTCCCTGTCCGGCGATGATTGCGGGATCATCATAACCGTCGATATAGGCAAGGCCGTTTTCCGCCGCGATTTCATGTGCACGCGCCTTTGCTTCGCCGAAACCTTCTCCGTGCAGAATGACAGTTGCACCGAGTTGCTGGCACGTGCTGACTTTTATGAGGGGCGCGAATTTTGGCATCACTACTGTTGCGGGTATGCCAAGTAAGCTGCCCTGATAAGCGAGCGCTTGAGCATGGTTGCCTGCAGAAGCGGCGATGACCCCGCGCTTCTGCTGTTCGCGCGACAGTTGTGCAAGCGCATTGCGCGCTCCGCGTTCCTTGAAGCTCCCGGTGCGCTGCAAGTTATCCAGTTTGCAGAAAATTTTCATGCCGGCGATTTCGCTCAGCGGAATGGAGGGCGGACAAGGCGAATAATAAACCGCGTCCGCAATTCGTTTGCGCGCCCCTTCGATGTCCTGAAATGTGACCAAGCGTTTAACTCTCGAGCGCAGCTTGTGCAGCTGCCAGTCGTGCAATTGGAATCCGGAACGGGCTGCAACTTACGTAATCCAAACCCAGCCGGTGACAAAACTTGACGCTCGCAGGCTCGCCACCGTGTTCGCCGCAAATTCCCAGTTTGATGTCTGGCCGGGTCTTGCGTCCGAAGTCGCGCGTTATTTCCATCAAGCGACCGACGCCTTTCTGATCGATCGACGCAAATGGATTTGATTCGACGATATCGAGCTCGGCGTAAGTGGGAAGGAAACTGCCGGAATCGTCCCGGCTCATTCCGAGTGTCGTTTGGGTGAGATCGTTTGTGCCGAAACTGAAAAATTCGGCGTCGCGCGCGATCTGGTCTGCGACAAGTGCCGCGCGTGGGATTTCGATCATCGTGCCGACAAGATAATTAAATTTTGCGGTCTTTGCCTTCGCAACCTCATCAGCTACACGCCGGACGATGTCGATTTGAAGCTTCAGCTCGCGCGGAAATCCAACCAGAGGAATCATGATTTCAGGGCGGACCTTAATTCCTTTGGCCTGCACTTCGGCAGCAGCTTCAAAAATCGCTCTTGCCTGCATTTCAGAAATTTCGGGATAAACGATCCCGAGCCGGCAACCTCGGTGACCGAGCATCGGATTAAATTCGTGCAGCTCGTGCACGCGACGCGCGATTTGTTCGACTGCGACGCCTAGCTTGTTTGCAAGCTCGTTTTGTTGCGCGTGATCATTCGGCAAAAATTCATGAAGCGGTGGATCAAGAAAACGAATCGTGGCGGGCAAACCTTTCAAAGCTTTGAAGATGCCAATGAAATCGTCGCGTTGGTAAGGAAGGAGTTTGGCCAAAGCCCGCGCCCGTTCATCTTTCGTGCCAGCAAGAATCATCTCTCGCATGGCGTCAATGCGATTGCCTTCAAAGAACATATGCTCTGTGCGGCAGAGTCCGATGCCTTCCGCACCGAATGCGACTGCGTTTGCAACCTGCTCGGGCGTATCCGCGTTTGTGCGCACGCCCAGTGAGCGAAATTCGTCCGTCCACTTCATCAGTTTTGCGTACTCCTGATAAGTGACGCTCTTTTTTGGGTCGAGGGATCGATCGATCAGCACTTGGACGATTTCCGACGGCGCAGTCGCCACTTCGCCGGCAAACACCTCTCCCGCGGTGCCGTCGATGGAGATGTAATCGCCTCGATTTAATGTCGTGCCATTCGCGCTGAGTGTACGCTTCTGGTAATCGATTTGAATCCCCGTCGCGCCGCAGACACATACCTTTCCCATTTGCCGCGCAACGAGGGCCGCATGCGAAGAAACGCCACCGCGTGAAGTGAGGATGCCTTCCGCAGCAATCATGCCGCGCAGGTCTTCAGGCGAAGTTTCAATGCGGGCAAGCACGACCTTTTCGCCTTTCTCGGAACGCACCACGGCTTCCTCTGCGTTAAAGACGACGCGACCACAAGCCGCGCCCGGGCCTGCGGCCAGGCCGGTGCCGATCTTTTTCGCTTGTTTCGCTGATTGCCGGTCGAAAACCGGCGCCAAAAGATGGGCCAGCGAATCGGCCGGGATACGGCGCACAGCATCTTTTCTAGTGATTAATTTTTCACCGACCATATCGACTGCGATACGGACGGCGGCGTGACCGGTGCGTTTGCCGTTGCGAGTTTGCAGAATGTAGAGGCGGTTTTCCTCCACTGTGAACTCGAGGTCCTGCATGTCCTTGAAGTGACGTTCAAGGATCGCCCGGACCTTCATGAGCTCTTTATGAGCTGCGGGCATTTCCTTGGCCAAATGGGCAATTGGATGAGGTGTGCGCACGCCCGCAACGACGTCTTCGCCCTGGGCGTTGATTAAATACTCGCCATAAAAAACTTTCTCACCCGTCGCCGGATCGCGCGTAAATGCGACCCCGGTGGCGCTCGTTTCGCCCATGTTTCCGAACACCATCG
>WNGO01003246.1_pt1 | contig 10458 bp, 9 predicted proteins | sample 5400511 | NCBI WGS metagenome assembly WNGO01 (sample SAMN13153380, study PRJNA577476) | soil metagenome | isolation source: 20 cm soil or saprolite under Garry oak tree replicate 2 | place: USA:California | collected 2016-06-15
GCTGTCGCGGGGGGGCACCAACGGCTGGAGCAACGTCCTCACGGCGTGCTCGAGCTGCAACACGCGGAAGGGCAACCTGCTGCCTGAGGAAGCCGGGATGCACCCGCTGCGGCCGCCGTTCGAGCCGCATTTCGTGCACCTTGCGTGGGCGGTGCGGCGGCTCACCTCCATCCAGTCCAAGTACATCCGGCTGTTCTACGGCGGCGAGGTGCTCGCGACGCTCGAGGCCCTGTGACGCAGAAGGCTCCCTGGATCATCGCGGGGCTGGCGGGGGCCGCGGTTGTGGGGTTGCTCGTGACGAGGCGCGCGGACGGGCGGGTCGTCCATCCCGATCCCCGTCCCGGCGTGACCGCCGAGCGGGTGTTGCCGCCCAGTATGGTGTCGAACGCGGCCGGGGCCGCCGAGGCATACGCGGCGGCGCGCAGTGCCCCACACGTGCTCGACGGCGTTCATTGCTATTGTGAGTGCACCAGGGGTTTCGGGCATCGCTCCCTGCTCACCTGCTTCGAGTCCGAGCACGGCTCCCAGTGCGATATCTGCAAGGGTGAAGCGACCCTCGCGGTGCAACTCGCGTCCCAGGGCAACACGCTGGACGCTGTGCGCCGCGCGATCGACCAGCGGTTCGGCTCCTAGTTTTCCCGATGGTCGAACGTCTCCGATCGCGCCTCGAGGGTGAGGCGCGGGAGGCCGGCGATCCGCACCAGCAAGCGCTGTGCCCCGCGGGCGAGCGCGCCGCCGAGGTTGCCGCCTGAGACCGCCGGACTCACGTCCCCCTTGAGCCAGCGGGTGAGCTCTTCCAGATCGGTGTCGTTGAGCGTCGTCACTTCGAGCCGACAGAGGAAGTAGAAGTTCCCCGAGCCCCTGACCTTCAGGTTGACGCGGTAGGGGAGCTCGAGCGCGTGCTCCAGGTCTTCGGGCGTGCCGTATCGGGCTACAGTGCCTCCGGTGCGGATCAAAACGAAGTCGTCGGCGAGGGGATCGTGACGCGCGACCGCGTCCCACGGCGCCTCGCTGATGTACTGATCGAACCAGCCGGAGCGGGAGCGCCACTGCTCGAGGCGGTAGTGCAGGCGGAGCGGGAATCCGGAGCGCATGAGGCCGACGAACTTGCCGTCGGCAAGGAGCCCGGTGGTTTGGACCCGGGGGACACCGCTCTGGATGATGACCGTCAACGCAGGGGCCTGCGCGGCGGCCAAGGAGGCCGTCGCCGCGCCGAGCAGGGCCAGGAACGCGAGCCCCGACCTCACCTCAGAAGCGGTGGTCGAGCCGCAACGTGAATCGCAGGGGCTCCCCGGCGGTCACTGCTTGCGCCACGTACAGGCCCAACCCGCCCCAATCGATCCCCAGGCCGAGGTCGGCGAGCCAGCTGCCGAACGTGGGGAGGCGATTGGCGGCCAGTCGGCCCGGCCCGCTGCCCACGAGCCATGCCTGTCCTGCGTCGGCGAGCACGACCAGGTCCGGGCCCTGGAGCGAGAACAGGGACTTCGCGCCTTCGTCCTCGGGGGCGGAGGAGCCATAGGACCAGTGCAGCGAGAGGTGACCGCGGTACTCGGCCTGGGCGAGGATCACGCGATCGCACGCCGCCAGTCGGGTGCCGCCGAACGCGGGGTCGATGATGTCGCCGTTGCAGGCGCTGTGCCGGAAACCGTAACCCGTCAGCGGATCGGGTCCCCCCGTCGACAGCCGCTGTTGCAGCGGCAGCGGATCGCCGCCGATCCAGCCGCCAGCGAAGAGTCGCAAGTTGACGCGTCCCGACGGGCTCACGCGCGTGTAACGGCGGAAATCGAGGAACAAGCGGCTGAATTCGTACGACCCGTCGGTCGGGATCGGCGCGCGCACCGCCGTCGGCACTCCGGTCTGGGGGGTCACGTCTTTGGAGCGCGAGTTCTCGAAGCGGGCGCGCAGGAACCAGCCCGCGGTTGGGTCGCGTCGATCGTTGCGGGTGTCGAAGGTGAGCGTCCCCGCGAGTGTCGTGTAATGGCCGTCGTCGATCGGGGGGTTGGGGCGCCACGCCTGGTCGTTGCGGAACACGGTCCACGGATCGCGCGATTTGACGGTGGTTTGCCAGTCGTGCCGCGCCTCGAGGTCGACGCGCAGCGAGCGATCGGGCTGCACGAAGGCGCGGCCCGCGATCCCCTTGCTCAGGTAGTAGTCGCGGTAGTCGCGCTGGAACAGAAACGCGGCCCACCCGACCTCGCCGGCGCGCAGGCCCCAGTCTTCGACGGGCGTGACGTCGTCGAAGGCGCGGAACTCGATCCCGTAGGCCGGCGTCTCTCCGGCGCGCAGCTCGGTGCGCAGCAGGTAGCCGAGGTCGCTGCGCTTGCCGGTGAAGTCTCCGGCGGTGCGGAACACGCCCAGCGCGTCGATCCGCAGGCGCAAGTTGGGGTGGAGTTTCCAGTCGAACAGCGGTCCGAACACCACGGGCAGACCCTCGACGCGGTTGAAAGTGCCGCCCGTGGCGAGCGTGAGTGATGAGCGTGAGTCGGCCGTGCCCCACGACTTCTCAATTCCCAGTCTGCGGAGCCAGCGGCGCAGGTCCGGGGGGGCGAGCGCGATCTCGTCGCCGCTGGTGCGGTAGGCGAGGGGCGCGGCGTACATCCGCACGTCGCCCGTGACGGCAGCGGTGGGGCTCCGCGCCACCGTCCCGCCGATCACGATTACATCGCCCGTGATCACCGCGCCGGAATCGAGGATCGCGTCGCCGTTGATGACGAGCAGCGTGCCGTCCACGCGGCCCGCCACCACCACGCTGCCGTTTCGCACGGCGACGTCCCCGCGCCACTCGTTCCCGTGCGGCAGGCGTGAGCGACCCACCAGCCGCGTCGTCGTCGCCGCGTTGTACCGGCGCACGGCGTCATCCGCGACGGCGTGGGGCAGCTCGGGCAGCTGCACCATGAGCCCGGCGCTGTCGGGCTGGATCACGATGGCGGTGTCCTGCGCCGCGGCGACGGTGGCGCCGAGCGCACAGAGAACTACGAGCACGACAGCGCGCATAACGGACATCCTGGTTGGAGGCGCCGGAGCGAGGTGCACGGGCCGTGCCGCCTCCCGGGGGAGGATGCGGAGCACGACGGCGGGCGGTGACGGGGGCGCGCGGCCCGCCGGTCGTGTCATCCCGCCACGTTCCGCGGCGGCTCGAGGCCGAGCCGGCGCATACGGCGATACAGGTTGGCGCGGTCCGTCGCGAGCTTGCGGGCCGCGTCGGCCACGTTGCCGCGTGCCGCCGACAGCGCGCGCGCGATGAGCGCGCGCTCGAAGCTGTCGAGGGCCTCAGCGAGCGCCACGTCGCTCCACCCCTCGCTCGGCGTCGTGGCGGGGGGGGCGCCGTCCGAGGGCACGACGCGTGCGACGTCGTCGGCGGTCACCACGTCGCTGCCGGCGAGGATCGCCAGGCGCTCCATGATGTTCGCCAGCTCGCGCACGTTGCCGGGCCAGGGATAGGAGGTGAGCAGCTGCACCGCGCCCGCGTCGAACCGCACCGGCCGGCCGAGCCGCGTCGTCTGGCGCGCGGCCAAGTGCTGCACGAGGGGCGGAATGTCGTCGGGACGCTCGCGCAGCGGCGGAATGTGGATCGGCAGGACGTTGAGCCGGAACAGCAGATCCTCCCGGAACTGGCCCTGCAGGGACGCCTTCGCGAGATCCTTGTTGGTGGCGGCGATCACTCGCACGTCCACGGTGACCGGCTTCTCGCCTCCCAGCCGCTCGATCACGCCCGACTCGAGCACGCGCAGCAGCTTCGCCTGCGCCTCGGGCCCGAGGTCGCCGACTTCGTCGAGAAACAGCGTGCCACGATCCGCGAGCTCGAACCGCCCCACGCGCCGCTCCGTGGCCCCGGTGAACGCGCCACGCTCGTGGCCGAACATTTCCGACTCGACCAGGTCCTTCGGGATCGCCGCGCTGTTCACGCACACGAACGGCTTCGCCGCGCGCCCGCTCTGCCGATGGATGGCGGAGGCGACCAGCTCCTTGCCGGTCCCCGATTCGCCCGTGATCAGCACCCGCACCTCTGTGGGCGCGACCCGCGCGATCAGGGCACGCAACTGGTCCATGGCCTGGCTCACGCCCACCAGCGGGTCGGCGTGCCCCAGGGCTTCGTGCAGGCGCCGGTTCTCGGCGAGCGTGCGCGACAGCTGGAGCGCGGCGCGCAGCGTCGTGAGCAGGCCCTCCGGTGTCAGCGGCTTCTCGAGGAACTGAAAGGCGCCCAGCTTGGTCGCCCGCACCGCGTCGGCGAGGTTCGCCTTGCCGCTCATCATCACCACCGGCAGGTCGGGCGCCACGCGCTTGAGGTGCTCGAGCGTGGCGAGCCCGTCGGGTCCGCCGGGCATCATCAGGTCGAGCAACACTGCATCGGGCGCGTCGCGCTCCACCTCGGCCACGCCGGCGCTGCCGTTCGCCGCCTCCGCCGTCTCGAACCCCTCGGACTCGAGCAGCGCCGCCACCATCTTGCGGATGTTCGTCTCGTCGTCGACGAGCAGGACGCGCGGGCTCACGCGGTGGACAGCACGATGGAGAAGGTGGCCCCGCCGCCCGGCGTCTCCGCCACGGTGATGCTGCCGTTGTGGGCCTCGATCGTCTGGCGCACAAGGGCGAGCCCCAGGCCGGTCCCGTCATTCTTGGTCGTGAAGTACGGCTCGAATACGTGCTGGCGCAGCTCGTCCGGGATCCCGGCTCCGTGGTCGGCGATCGTCACCGCCAACCCGCTCCCGTCCCGGCTCACCGCGATCTCGATCGATCCGTGCCCTCCCATCGCCTCCGAGGCGTTCCGCAGCAGGTTCGCGAACGCCCGCCGCAACGGATCGTAATGCCCCAGCAGCCTGCACGGCTCCCCGTTGGCCCGCACCGAAACGTCCACCTCCGATGGCACGGCGCTCTTGCCCAGGTCCATCAAGAGGTCCACCAGATCCACCTCGCTCTTCGGCCCCTCGGGGAGGCGACCGAACTCGGCGAACTCCTTCGCGAGCTGGTCCAACCGCTCGGTCTCGGCGCCCATAACCTCCATTGCCACGTCCGTCCGCCCGTCCGCCTGACCGCCTGACCGCCGCAGTTGGTCGACCGCGATCCGCATGGCCGTGAGGGGATTCTTGATCTCGTGCGCGACCCGGCGCGCCACCTCGCGGAACGCGCGCAGGCGCTCCGCCTCGAGCTCGCGCTCGCGTGCGGCGTCGAGTGCCGTCGCCAGCTCGCGCAGCGCCTGCCGCAGCGCTTCGAACTCCGGAGCCCCGCGGGTCGCCGGGCCTGCCGGCAGCGGCATACGCCGGCGGATCAGCCGCGTCCAGCCTACGAGTTCGTCGATCGGACGGGAGAGCTGGCGCGAGAGGTGGCCCGCCAGGCGCACGCCCGCGATGACCGCGAACGCGCCGAGCACGAACACGACCGCCGCAAAGCCGCCGGCATAGTAGCGCAGGTACGTCTCCGCCCGGCGCGCCAGCGTTACCGAGTTGGAGAGCTGCTTCAGGTGCTCCCGGAAGGCCGCCCGCTCCCGCACGGAAAGGTGGGTCGTGTCCATCCGATCCACCATCAGGCGTGCCGACGCCGCCATTTCCTCGAGCGCCACCCGCGCCCCCGCGGACGGCGCCACTGTTCGCACGGCGAGCGCCCAGCCCACGACGGCCAGGGCGGTCGGCACGGCGGTCAGCGCCACCAGGATCACGAAGATCCGCTGGCGGAAGGGGAGCGGCATATTTGAGGGGGCAATCTAGGGCTTTGGTGCCCGTGTGACAATTCGACACAGGGAAACAAAATGCGGAGTGCGGAGTGTGGAATGCGGAATTGATGGGATGGCTTCGAAGCGTGATCTCGCGGTTCGACCCTCATACTGACATTCCGCACTCCACATTCCGCATTCCGCACTCAGGGGAGGGAGGGTCGGGATGAAGAGCCACACGCACTACCTCTGGTTCACCACCAAGCAGCGCCAGGAAATCATCGACATCACCGAGCAAGTCGCCGAACAGGTCCGGGAGAGCGGCGTCGCCGAAGGGCTCGCGCTGGTGAGCGCGATGCACATCACGGCCTCCGTATTCGTGAACGATCACGAATCGGGACTGTGGGCGGACATCCTCAAGTGGCTCGAGAGCACCATCGCGCCCTGGGACCCCAAACGGTATCGGCACAACGAAACGGGGGAGGATAATGCGGCGGCGCACCTGCGGAGCCTCACGATCGGGCACGAAGTGATCGTCCCGATCACGGCCGGCAAGCTCGACCTAGGCCCGTGGCAGCGCGTGTTCTACGGCGAGTGGGACGGGCAGCGCAAGAAGCGGGTGATCATCAAGGTGCTGGGGGAGTAGTCTCGGCCTCGACCAACACCTGCTCGATCACGTTGTCCTCCATCTTCTGCGTTATACGCACGACGACCTGTTCGCCGCGTCTGATCCACACTTTGAGGGGCCGGCGATTCGCGGGTAGCGCGAGTTCGACCCTCCAGCACTCGAATGTACCCGCTGGCACGGAGCAACGCTCCCGACCCTTCACGCGCACATCGATGGGAAGTGGGTCATACGGCCCGTGAAAGGGCCGGAGATACACGCTTCCACGCCATCCATCATCCAGTGGCAATGCCTGAAGCAGCGGCTTGAGCTGGAGAAAGTTGACCAGTCCGATTGTGGGTTGCATCGAGGGGTTCAGGCGGCTGCCAGCATAATTCTTCGGGACATGCACGAGGAACAACGGGCCCACGTCCGCTGGGCCGTAGGTGAATTCGCGTAGACTACGCCCGACAAAAAAGAGGCGACGCAGCGGCCGCAAGTCCCTCCGGTCTACGATGAACGTGTCTCGACTTGTGACCGGCCGACTCCCTCGGCTGCTCACTATGGCCAGCGCAGGCAACTCGTGGAACTGCGTGGCACGAACGGTGAGCGTGTCCGTGGGATCGGTATCCGTGACGAAGCCGTCGATGATCGTCCTGGTGCGGTAGACCCATCGTCCTTTGATCACTCGGCTCGTGTCGAGCGTTTCGACAACGGGATAGCTTGCGGTCGTGAGCCTGCCGCCGGGCTCTTGGGCGTAGACCTCGGAGGGTGACAGCACAATGCGTGCGTCCCAGCTGCCGCCCTCTGCGGTCCCGCCCGAGCGGTGCAGGCCGATGCCGGCGGCGACGATTAGTGCGACTCCTGCCGCCGCCGCGACGGTCCAATACCACGGACGATGCCATAACCCTGCCCGCGGCGTAGTCGGCAGCGCCACCCGCACTCCCGACGCCCGGCTCGCGAGGATCCGCGAGAGCAGCTCGGCCGGCGGCTCCGGAGCACGCAGCGTGCGCAGCTCATCGTTCCAGGTCATCGCCCGTCCTCCAATATCTTGCGCAACCGTCTCATGGCCCGGTTCAACCTCACGCGGGACGCAACAGTGCTGATCCCCAAGAGTTCGCCCACCTCGGCGTGCGAATAGCCCTCGACCTCCTTGAGCACGAGCACCGCACGCAACGGATCCGGGAGAGCGTCCACCGCTGCGCGCAGAGCCACGTTCGCGGAGTCCGGCGGCGGATCGGTTGTCGGCAACGTGGCCTCCATCGCCACCTCGCGCCGACGGTTGCGGGCGCGCAGTCGCATCAGTGCCACCCGAGCCGTCACCCGCTTCAGCCAGCTCGTGAAGCTGCCTCGCTCCTCGTACCGCTCCAGCGCCTCCGGCAAGCCGACGAACACGTCGTGCACCACGTCTTCCGCATCCTCGCGGCTGCCAACCAACCGGTACGCCAACCGGAACAGCGCCACTCCGTGCTCCAGGTAGAGGGCGGAGAGGGCGTCCGGGCTCCCGGCCCGTGCCTCAGCAATCAGGGACGCTGGGCTCCCGGTCCCGGCGCTCGTGCTCATGCCATCACTCGAATGTCCCTGGTAGCCAAAACGTTACGCATGCGCCGGGTGGCGCCAGGGCTCGCTTCCGGCCTATCTCTTTGAGCACAAGTTGTTTATCTTCAACCCACTGATAGCGCGGCAGGGTAGGGAGGCGTCAGGTCAGTCCGGCAGCGCCTGGCAGCCCCGGTGGATCCGGGGCTCGCAGCGGGCGCGCCGAGACACGATCGGCGAGACCTTCCCTCATTGGCCCGCCGTGCGCGACTCTGACCGGCGACCCACAACGACTCTGCAACACGTACCTGTCGCCTCCTTCGAGGCGCCCGGGCTCGGGCGCTCGAACGACTACCGTCCCCGCTTACGCCACTCCCGCGCGTCCTGCCGCTTGGCGGCCCGGCGCCGCGTGCGTGCGCCGCGAGGGCACGAGGAGCAAGACACACTCACATGACGCAACCGCCGCAAGCCCACTTGCCACGACCGGTTCACCACGAACCCCCCGCCCACGCGCCCAACGCGGCGCTGATGATCGACTTCGACAACGTGACGATGGGGATCCGCTCGGATCTCCAGTCTGAGCTGCGGCGCCTGCTGCAGTCGGACATCATCAAGGGGAAAGTGGCCGTACAGCGCGCCTACGCCGATTGGCGCCGCTACCCGCAGTACATCGTCCCGCTGGCCGAGTCCTCGATCGATATGATCTGGGCGCCGGCGTACGGGTCGAACAAGAAAAACGCGACGGATATCCGCCTCGCGGTCGACGCCCTCGAGCTCGTCTTCACGCGGCCCGAGATCGGCACCTTCATCCTGCTGTCGGGAGATTCGGACTTTTCCTCCCTCGTGCTGAAGCTCAAGGAGTATGGCAAATACGTCATCGGCGTCGGGATCCGCGAGTCGTCGAGCGACTTGCTGATTCAGAACTGCGACGAGTACTACTCCTACAACGAGCTGGCCGGCCTCACGAAAGAGAGCGACGTCACGCACGAGCGGCACGATCCCTGGGAGCTGGTGATCGAGGCCGTAAAGCAGATGACCGCGCACAGCGACGTGATGCGGTCCGACCGCCTCAAGCAGGTCATGCAGGAGATCGATCCGGCGTTCAACGAGAAGGATCTGGGGTTCTCACGCTTCTCGAAGTTCGTGGTAGAAGCGGCCCACAAGGGTCTCATCGCCCTCACCAAGCTCGACAACGGCCAGTACGAGATCGGGCTGGGCCCGGGCGTGCCCGGAGCCGCGGCGCAGCCCGCGGGCATGGTGGCCTTCGACCGACCACGCGAGCGCGAGCGCGGCGAAGGCCGTGGTCGCGGCCGCCGCGGTCGGGGGGGCCGTGACGAACGCGAGGGGCGCGAAGAGCATGCCGTGGCGGACGCGCCTCCCGCTCTCCCGCCCGCCCGGGAGGAGCGCCGCAGCGCCTTCTCCCTCGACGGCGCTTTCGGCCTCATCAAACAGGCTATCGGTCGATTGGGCGGAGAGTCCCGCCCGGTGAGCGCGCAGGAGCTCGGCGAGGCCATGGCCGAGATCCAGGGCGACCAAGAGCCGGTCGAGCCGGCCCAGGTGCAGAAGCTGCTGCGCCAGGCGCACGACCGGGAGCTGATCGACCTCGCCAAGGAAGATGACGGAGCGTACATCGTGAAGGTACGGGACGCGACGTCGTCTCCAGAAGCACGGCAGGCCGAGCCTGCCGCCGTGACCGATGCCGACGAGACGCTCGATCCCCCCATGCCGGAGTCGTCCGCCCCGCCATCGATGCGACCGGCGAACGTGCCCGCCGGTATTCCTTCGCGCAGCGCCCGGTTCCGTCGGGGTTCGCGTGGGCCACGCGTGGCGCCCCCCGACATGCCAAAGATCGGGGTCGTTGAAATGGACCCGAACTTCAAGCCTCGGATCGAGCTGGTGCCGCCCAAGCCTCCCACTCCGGCGCCCGCGGTGCCGGAGCAGTTGGGCAGCGACAGCGCTCCCCCCGAGCGCGGTGCACGCGGCCGCGGGGGACGCGGGGGCCGTGGCCGGGGGGCCGGAGGGTCCGGGGGCTCTGGGGGGGCTGGCCGCGATGAGCGCGCCGACCTGGGCGAGCGGCCGGAGCGGGGAGAGCGGGGAGAGCGGGGTGGTCGGGGTCGCCGGGGTGGTCGCGGACGCGGCGGCCGGGGCCGCGGCGCGGGCACGGAGGGCCGGGCGGAGCGCGGGGATCGCGTCGGTGGGGACCGGATCGAGCCCCGAGAGGTCCCGGAGCCGCGCACGGCACGGGCTGAGCCCCCACAGCCTCCCGCCCCTAAGCCCCCTCCCTCGGCACGTGAGCCTGACGTCGATGACGGGGGCGGCGGTGAGTCGTTCTGGTCGAAGGTGAAGCGCGGGCTCACCGGCGGGACGTGAGAAGCGCTGCACTGCCGGCGTCGTTCTACGCGCGACCTACTCCCGAGGTCGCGCGTGGACTTTTGGGACAGGTTCTCCTGAGCGAGCTCGGAGGCCGCCGCACGGCCGGCCGGATTGTCGAGACCGAAGCCTACCTCGGCACCGATGATCCCGCTTCCCACGGCTATCGCGCCCGCCGCACGCGACGCAACGCCAGCCTGTTCGAGCGCCCGGGCACCGCGTACGTCTATTTCACTTATGGGATGCACTGGTGCCTGAACGCGGTGACGGAGCGCGCCGGGCTCCCCGCCGCAGTTCTGATCCG
>WNGO01008111.1_pt1 | contig 10458 bp, 6 predicted proteins | sample 5400511 | NCBI WGS metagenome assembly WNGO01 (sample SAMN13153380, study PRJNA577476) | soil metagenome | isolation source: 20 cm soil or saprolite under Garry oak tree replicate 2 | place: USA:California | collected 2016-06-15
AGCGAGTCGCACTCGCGCTCGCCCTGCATCATCATCTCGGCCTGTGTCGTTGTGCCCAGCCTGCCCTCCGCAGTGGGAGCGAGCAGCGCTGCTCCGCCAGCACTCGGCATCTGCTCGATGCGCCGCGCGGTGCCGTTGGCAAGCAATACCGGCGTTCCCTCGGCAATACAGGTGGTGCAGCCAAAGCCGACAAGGTGGAAGCGCAAAGCCTCCAGGTATGGCAGCAGGTCAGCATTGGTGAGGTAGTCCATCACAGCGCGTGAGCCAGGAGCAAGGCTGGTCTTGACGGTGGGCTTGACGGATAGACCACGCTCTACCGCGTGCTTGGCGAGAAGGCCGGCGGCAATCATCACTGAGGGATTGGAGGTATTGGTACAACTGGTAATAGCGGCAATGGCAACGGAACCATCGGTCATATGAGACTCTGTACCGGCCATAGACACAAGAACATCCCTCCCGTGTCCATTCTGTCCGCTGGTATTTGTACCGTTATCATCCTTGCTCTCCGCAGCCTTTTTCTCCTCGTCCTCTCTCTGGGCAACGGGATCGGGATTGGCTTTCCCACCCTCAGTACCAAGTCGAATAAGTGCGTTCTCGATAGCACCGTTATCTTGCCCCAATTTGAAACGGTCGGCAAAGGCAGTGCGGAATGCTTGCCCAAGGTTACGCATGGCTACGCGGTCCTGGGGACGCCGTGGACCGGCCAGGCTGGGTTCGATCGTGCCAAGATCAAGTTCGAGCAGGTCATCGAACTGCGGCTCAGGCGTGTCGTCTGTACGGAAGAGCCCCTGGGCCCTGGTATAGCGTTCGACAAGGTTCACCAGTTCCGTGTCACGCCCGGTGCTGCGCAGATAGCGTAGCGTCTCGGCATCTACCGGAAAGAGGGTCGATGTTGCGCCAAACTCAGGGGACATATTAGAGATGGTGGCGCGGTCTGCGAGTGGGAGCTGACTCAGTCCAGGACCGGTAAACTCGACAAACTTGGCAACGACGCCACGCTTGCGTAATATTTGCGTGACCGTCAGCACCAGGTCTGTCGCGGTTGCGCCCTCCGGAAGAGCACCGACAAGACGCATACCGATGACTTCAGGAGTCAGCAGGTAGAGAGGTTGGCCTAAGAGCACAGCTTCTGCCTCGATACCACCAGCGCCCCAACCGAGGACACCCAGACCATTAACCATGGTCGTATGCGAATCGGTACCGATGAGGGTATCGGGGAAGGCCACCGTTTCGCCTTGCTCTTCTTTCGTCATAACGACCGAGGCGAGATACTCCAGGTTCACCTGGTGAACGATACCGGTACCCGGAGGTACCACGCGGAAATTGCTGAAAGCCTGTTGCCCCCAACGGAGCAGGGCGTATCGCTCGCTGTTACGTTCGTACTCTCGCTCTACATTGCGGGCGAAAGCGAGGGTTGAGCCGAAGAGGTCAACCTGCACTGAGTGATCGATAACCAGATCAGCAGGAACCAGGGGGTTGACCTTCTGTGGATCACCATGCATGCGAGCCATAGCAGAGCGCATCGCCGCCAGGTCCGCGACGGCTGGAACGCCGGTAAAATCTTGCAGGAGGACACGGGCTGGCAGAAAAGGGTATTCCGCATCCGACTTCGCGGCCTGACCAGGTAGCCAGCGCGCAAGGGAGAGGACATCATCCTCACTGACAAGCTCTCCTCCCGCGTGACGCAGGGCGTTCTCTAACAAGATTTTGACGGTGAAAGGCAGGTGGTCAATGCCCTGTACACCTCTTTGAGAGAGCGAATCCAGTTGATAGTAGGTGATGTTGCGAGAGACACCCTGTAGCGTTGTACGCGCGCCAAATATGTCTTTTTTGTCCGTAGTCATTAGAGTTATCCTTGAATATACGTAGTGTTGTCCGTTAGGAGGAGGGAACCGGACACGACTCGTACATGCCGGGCTCTCGAACCTATGCAAAGAATTTCTTACTCTTCATTATATTTGAACATACATGGTAGCGGCAAGGAGAATCAATTAAAGGGGAAAAATGGTGTAGGCAGCACTCGTAAGAGGTTATGTAGCCGGCGAGTGTTTATTTATACAAGAGAGCGACATCGCACGGAGAGACGAAGATGCAACACCCCAGCATCCAGGTGGCGGTTTGTAGATCGATAATCTTGTCACTCACAGTCCGGTCCCGGTTCCATTCCATGAGTATATCAACCATCCACCACCGTGGCAAACACTCTTCGACGATTGGCTACCTACAAGTACTGCCTTATTGTTACTATGCGCTATTTGCATTTTGAGCGCAACAGTAGTTATACCTAGTGCATGGAAAAAAGGAGAGGCGCTCGATTTATTGCCGTTGCTTGCTACCCCTGACGGGGCAGTGAAAGAACGATTGTGCAGCCTTTGCCGGGAGACGAGATGATGGAGAGTTGCGCTCCGATGAGCGTTGCACGCTCACGCATTCCCAGTAATCCCAGGCCGCTCTGTGAATTATGATCCGGGTCAAAGGGTAGTCGTTTGGTCACAAATCCCTGTCCATTGTCACGAATAGTGACCTGGAGCAGATCAGAGCGATAGCATAGCTCTATAGCGGCCTGAGTAGCCTGGGAATGTCGCCATATATTCGACAATGCCTCCTGTACGATACGGAAAATGGCAATTTCTGATTCAGGTAGTGCCGGTCGTGGTGACCCTGTGCAGACAAAACTACAGGGAACACCGCGTGCAGCGGAACTATCGCTAAGCCATTCAAGAGCTGCGCGCAGGCCAAGATCGTCAAGCACCGATGGACGCAGGTCCCGGCAGGCTCGGCGAACGCCTTCCAGCGTGGAATCAGCGAGATTCTGCAGGTTGGAGAGCCATTTCACATCTTTTTCCGGCAGGTCCCGTTTCCCTATAGCTCTTTCGAGGCCATTTAAGCCAAGCGAGAGGGCGATCAGCGCCTGGGCGGTATCATCATGCAATTCCCGCGCCAGGCGGCGGCGTTCCTCTTCTTGCACTCGTGTAATCAGTGAAGCATAATCGCGCAGTTCGTCCCGCCGTTGACGAGCACTTCTGAGGTCTTCTAATGTGCGCTGTAATTCACCGGTACGAATGCTCAGCCGCGTACTAACGAGTGCGAGGTAGTAGATGGCGAAGAGAGGCACAAGAAAGAAGATCCAGGCAAGTTCCGCTGCGGCATCATCGAAGATATCTACCACAGGCAACAGGGGGCCTACGCTCAGCACCAATATCTGAAAGCGCAGAACTGGCGAATGAAGATATTCGGCCCAGGCGGAACGGAAATTTGAAGAATAGGCATCCGCCACCAGTGGGAATGAACTAACGCCAAATAAACACAACATGACTGCAGCGGCCAGGATCGAGCCTAGAAACTCTTTGGATTCAGCAAAGTGGTAAAGAGAGGGGTTAGATGAGATACTATCATGTACCGAACCTGCGATCAACTTAAAAAGTGTACCCGAGAGGAAAACGACCACGGCAGTGGCTGTCAAGCGATAGCTGGCCTCCTTCCAGCCGACATAGTTACGGAAAAAGGTATATGCCTGGAGGAACACCTGTGTGATCAGGGCGGTGAGTACAGCGGCAGGCACGCCTATCAACACAGCAGCGGCCAGATAAACAGGAGCAGTGATATCAAAAAGGAAGAGAGGTTTCCATGCTTCCCGTGGTCGTTGTGTATGGGAGGGAGTTAGCGTCTCCACCACCTCTAAATTGAGGTAGCGAAAGAGGAGGAACCGTCCTAACAAGGCAAGGATTATTGACGCCGGCTGATAATTCATCAGTGACCAGATGAAGAGAAGCAGCGATACGCCTAAAGAGAGTGCAGCGATCACCGACTTCAGGTGAGAGTTTGATTGTGAAAACCACGATATTTTGTAGGGTTTGCTAGTTGTCATAGGTGTCCTGCAAGGATATGATACCTTCGCGCAAGGCGAGTAATACGGCCTCGGTGCGGGAACCAACATGCATCTTCGTAAAGATGTTGGCAAGATGACTATGGACAGTGCGTATACTCAATCCCATCCTACGTGCTATTTCTTTGTTGGCTAAACCTCTTGCAGCCAAACGCAAGACATCTAATTCCCGTTCGCTGAGCAAATCGGAGGTGCGAGGCGTTGGATCGGCCTGCGTTGAGAGCCTGCGCATCATTTTTTCCGCGAGTAATGGGGGCAAGACCGATTCTCCGCGTGATACCGCGTGGATGGCGTTGAGCAGTTCTTGCCCATGAACATTTTTAAGCAAGAACCCCGCGGCTCCTGCTTCAAGTAGGGCGATGAGGTATGGCTCATCGTCATAGGCAGAGAGTATGAGGATAGCGGTCTCGGGACAGCTCGTCTTGATCTCGCGCGTGGCCTGGATACCCCCGATGCCCGGCATAGCGATGTCAATGATAGCGATATCGGGATGCAGGCGTTGTACAGCCTCGACGGCCTCTTCGCCGCTTGCTGCCTCGGCAACAACTTCTACATCACTCTCTACTTCCAGCAGGCGGCGCGTCCCTTCGCGTACCAGTGCGTGATCGTCCGCCAGAATGACGCGGATCTGGCGGTTAATGCTCTCATTCTCGCTCGCGTTACCTGTCGATGGCTGGTCTGGCTGTGTGTTGACCATGTCTTTGCCATTCTGATTCTGTTTGATGGATTCACCTTGCATACCGTCTATATCTCTCTTTTCAGCAGTTATTGCGATTTTCGCGCCTTTAGATTGTCTATGTTAATGTACATGCTATAACCAACGGCACCGACATATGCTACCGCAATTCTGCTTATGCAACCATTATGACAGGCATTGATGGCGAGAGCAAGTCCCTGTTCCTTAAAAATCCAATGAAGATGCTTTCTGAAAACCGACCCAAATCGCGTTACACAATATATCAACGCATGGTATATCAGGTCACATGTACGTTCAATTTGTATTGACAAAGCAACGTGCTTTTCGCTACAGTAGAGAAAGGTAAATTGACCAAGCAGGCTACTATGCAGGTACAGGTTAAAGAAGGGGAGAAAGGGGGAAAAGAGGCCAATGGGGATGCTGTGTTTGGATACCGAAGGCTGCAATTATCTTAATCGAGAGAATGCTCGCTTCTGCACACGATGCGGAATTCCGCTGCAAGGAACACTGGTGCAAGGTCGCTACGAGGTTCAGGCATTTACCAGCAACGACCATTCAACGGTAACATTACGTGCCACAGATCGTCATAATGACCAGGGTGTTACATTACGGGTACTCCGTCCGAGACAGAGCACACAAGCAGAACGAGAGAACTTTCTGCAGGATGCGGAACTGGCGCTATCACTCTCTAAGCACACCCAGGAACCTGGTAGTATCTATGTGACAGACTTTGGAAAGGATGGGCCGGTAGCTTTTTTGGTGAAGTCGGAGTCTGTGGCAGAAAGCGCAAATGAGGCTGCTGGCCAGGCTACCCCTGCCATGACACCACGTACGACCAGACAGAATGTACAGCAGCAGGCATATAATTGGTTAGCAGAGGGCAACCGACTTTATGAATTGGCACGTTATGATGAGGCGCTGAAGGCATATGAGGCCGCCACGACTCAAGATAACTTATCGATGGAGGCATGGAGTGGTAAAGGGGCTACATTGCTACACGTGGGACGAGCCGAGGAAGCGTTGCTGGCCTTCGATCATGCTCTCTCGCTCAATCCCAACGATCCCGATTTATGGAATTCACGTGCAAATGTTTTACATGAGCTACAACGCTTCGACGAAGAGATGTATTGCTATGACCAGGCCCTGCTACATGACCCAAACTATGCATTTGCCTGGAGCGGACGCGGCATGACGCTTGCCGAGCAAGGGCAAACACAAGAGGCTCTGATGGCATTCGACCAGGCCCTGGTGCTTGATCCCAGACAATGCGTTATCTGGCAGGCAATGAGCGACACACTCTATAGCATCCATCGCTACAACGACGCATTGATAGCCATTGATCGCGCACTTGAGTTAGAAAGCAATAACGCATCGCTCTGGGATACAAAGGGGAATATTCTGCGGCGGATGAAGAAGCCCGACGAGGCCATGTCGATGCACGAAAGAGCGACATGGCTGGACCCACAAAATGCCACAGCATGGTTTGATAGAGGAAACGATTTGCGGGACATGAGACGCTTTGCAGAGGCGCTGGCAAGTTATGATCGCGCGCTTTCGCTTGACCCAACATTGGCGGCCACGTGGTATAATCGAGGGAACGTACTGGCGGCATTGCATATGTTTGAAGACGCGCTAGAGTCCTATGATCATGCGCTTGATTATGACGAAGGCCTGATTTCCGCATGGTACAACAAGGGTAGCTTGCTGCACGAGTTAGGACGGCATGAAGAGGCACTGGTGGCATTTGACCGTGCCCTCTCCGTCGATTTACACTATATCGCGGCCTGGAATAATAAGGGATTGGCCCTTTTTGCACTCAATCGCTTCAACGAAGCATTGGCGGCATTAGATCAGGCGACTTCATTTGCTCCAGAGGAGCCTGATGCCTGGTATAATAAGGCGGTCGTACTGGAACGGCTGGGCAGGGGACAGGAAGCTCGCTCCTGCCACGCGTGGGCGCAAACGTTAGAACGGCAAGCAGGGCGAGTGGCAACATAAATGCTTGAGCAACTTTAGTAGAGGAGAGTGCATATTGAAACGCTGCGCCGATCAGGTTGACTGCGGCTATGAGAATCGGGACAGCGATCTATTTTGTCGGGCGTGTGCGCTACCTTTATTGAACACTGCACTGGCTGGTCGCTATAGAATACATGCCTTACTCAGCAAGGGCGGCTACGCTGCAGTCTTTCACGGAATTGACCAGAACCTTTCTCGTCGTATCGCGATTAAGGTGCTGCTCCCAAGTAAGACGACGCACAGTGAACACGAGCATTTTCTGCGTGAAGCGCGCATCGCTGCGACACTTGATCACCCAAACATCGCGCCGGTACTTGACTATGGTAAAGACGGTCCAAGTGTCTACCTGATTATGCCTCTCTACACTGCTGGCTCTTTACGTACAAGGCTTGCAAAAGCGAATGGTCCCCTGCCTGCATCTGAAACCATGAGCAATTTTCACCAGCTTGTCAGCGCGCTCCACTATGCGCATACCAGGCCAAGGCCGGTGATTCACCGTGATATCAAACCTGAAAACATTCTGATTCATCCAGAAGACGGTCGCCTGGTAATTACGGATTTCGGTATTGCTCGCTCCCTGGAGCCTGGCACCACGGTTGGGAAGACAATCACGGTCAGAGGAACAGTGGGCTATATGGCTCCTGAACAGACTAGCGGTATCGTTGATCCGCGTAGTGACCAGTATGGCTGCGCCGTTGTGCTGTACGAGATGCTGACGGGCTATCATCCACTCGATTCGCTAGGCAGCGCTATTCCCAGGCCCTCTGTCCTCAACACCGACCTGCCAACTACATTGGATGCCGTGGTATTGCGCGCGCTGGCAAACAGGCCAGAAGAGCGGTTCAACGAAATATTGGAGTTTATGCAGGCATTCGACCTGGCATGTCGTCCGATCTCCAAGATATTCATTTCTCTCCCTCAGACACCCTATCCTACTCCGGGCAACACCCCTGCTGCGCAGGGTGTCTCCAGTCCAGCCTTACCTGCTGTCCAGTCAGGGGGGAAAAACGATAACTCAGGTCGTCAGCCAGCAATCAGGTCACAGGCTAATACAACAGGTGCCCGTGAGAAATGCCTGGAGGGTGACGAATTGAGAAAACAGCAACGATACTCACAGGCCTTGCAGGCCTATGAAGAAGCCCTGCGTATGGAACCGCGCAACTTCTACGCGTGGAATGGCAAAGGCACGACACTCTACAACCAGGGGAACTATAAAAAAGCGCTGGAAGCTTACCAGCGGGCGACGGAGATTGACCCAAGCAATGCTATCGTGTGGGTTAGCGCGGGACTGGTGTTAAACCGTCTCCAGCGCTACCAGCAAGCGCTGGTGCATTTCGAGCGAGCGCTATCGATCGATCCACACTATGTGCCGGCGTGGAACGGAAAGGCCGATGCGCAGCTGGATATGAATATGCCAGGAGAAGCGATCGCTTCTTACGAGCAGGCGCTGATCTACGATCCAAAGAGTTTCCAATCGTGGAATGGCCTGGGGAATGCCCGCTCCTGCCTGCATGATTTTCAGGGCGCCGTCGAGGCCTATACGAACGCGCTCCGTGAAAACCCGCGAAGCGCGGTGGCATGGTGTAACAAGGCGGAGGCGTTGATTCGCCTGGGACATAACCGGGCGGCGTTGGACGCCCTGAATGAGGCAACAGAGATGGATCGCAGCTACGCTCGCGCCTGGACATTGAAAGCAGATGTCTACGAGGTATTGGGCAACCCCCAGGAGGCGCAGAAAGCTCGACGCCGTGCCAGGCCGTGGGGGCTGCTGAACTGAGCCGGATGTCAATCTACTTCCAGGTCCAGTCTCTTCAAACGCTCCAGGTATCGCGAGCGCAGGGATTCAGACATGGCGACACCAGAACCTCCATGGCGCAGCATAGTGATCTCCGCCATAATGCAAAGGGCAATCTCTTCTGGTGTGCTTCCGCCGAGGTCAAGGCCAATAGGGGCACGGACACGCAGCAGTTTTTCGGGGGGAATCCCCTCTTCGTGCAGGAGTTTGAAGACGGCCCAGACGCGGCGCTGGCTGCCGATCATACCGATATAGGCGGCAGGAGAGTCAATGATGGCGCGCAGACCCTGTACATCATGCGCGTGAGCGCGAGTAACAAGGACAATGTGCGTACGCGGAGTGATGGGGTAATTGCGCAACGTCTCTTCGATATCACCTACTAATAAGCGTTTGGCGTCCGGGAAACGCTCCCGGCTGGCGAACGAAGCACGATCATCGGTGACGCTGACAGAGTAATTCATGAGGTGAGCGATTGAGGCAAGTGGCGCGGCAATATGGCCAGCGCCCGCAATAAGAAGCACCGGGCGAGGCAGAAACGGCTCAACAAATATGTCTGCCCAGTTGTTTTCAGGTCCAGTTATTTTTTCGATGTGGGGTTTGCCCGCGGATATAGCACGTTGAGCGCTCTCGACAAGTTGCGGCGGAAGTACGTCTTGCATCATTCCCGCCAATGGCAGGTTACCTATGGCAGCGCCGCCTTCGTGGACCAGCATATGCTGGCCAATGTGAGTACGCCAGGGACCGGCAGCGGCAACAACGGTGAGCAGTACAATCGCCTGTTCACCTTCGAGCGCCTGCTGGATAGCGAGGGCAACTTCTTGCATAGCTGGTTGACCAGGCAGCATGGTGCTATACCAGGGCTGGATAAAGACATCGAAGATGCCCCCGCACACTCCCTGGCTCTCCATGGCTATCTCTTCGGTTAGATCTACCTGGATGGTGTTTGGACGCTGTGTATCTATGACGTTGAGGGCACTGCGCCATACCTCGGCCTCACCACAGCCGCCGCCGACGGTGCCGCTGATCCTGCCTCCACGATGGACGAGCATTTTCGCGCCCACTTCACGTGGTACCGAGCCTTTGCGCCTGACAATGGTTGCCATGGCCACGGTTTCTCCACATTCCAACTCGTGCACCAGTTCCTGAAAAAGTTCTCGCACGTTTTACATTCCTTTAGAAGGGCTCTTCATCCTGGTTTTCATAAGCCAGACACTTTTACTTATTCATTATATCGTATTATATTTTGCTTTGTCCGGAAGGGAAACGATTTTCCGTTAGGTGAAAAGGGTAACTACGTGGTGGATACACTTGAAGAGTGGTATCATGTTGTAATGAATAAAGGTATAGAAGAGGGCACACTACTTTTTGGAGGTGAAATATGGCATTTAACATACGCCAATCGTTGTTTGACAGAGATGGGATGCTACGTGAGAAAGCAGCTGAACAGTACAAAGAACAACTGTCAAAGTTGTTCTTTGAGTCACCCGAAGGACAGGCACTTTTAGACGAAGGTATAGAGCCTGGCTGGTCTGACATGATGGTCGATTTCGGCATGAGCTACTTAGGGGTCACACCTGCGACGATGTCGCCCGGCGACCTGCGAGAAATACTGTTTGATCTCTTCCCACGCAAAGTGTCAGCGGAAGCGGACGAAGCACCCGAGGTCATCCGCGAGTTGCAGTACTTCTGGAAATTCATAGAGCGTGAGTTCCATCTGAAGAATGCTGCGGCTTGCCTGAACATACTGGATGACGAAGCAGCAAGTGAGCTAAAAGAGGAGATGAGTAATCCCGCCAACTTTGGCATGGCCAAGTCGTTCGTAATGATGGGTAAAGATCAGGGCTTCGATATGAGCACTGAAGAGGGGCTGCGGGAGTGGATGGAAACTTTCAATGCCGGTATCACGGCAGGAACACAGCCGCGTCTCCCATTGCCCGGCGAACCAAGTAAAAGTCCCAGTAATTTACGAGACAGTATACAGATAGTACCGCCTACTCCGGGCAGAACGGCCAGGGCTGGTCGAAAGAAGAATCGCAGAAAGAGATAGGAGCATATCTTTAGAAT